>Ga0129333_10005616_pt1 | contig 11806 bp, 7 predicted proteins | sample CPB6_08_DNA_FD_94474 | JGI IMG/M metagenome (GOLD analysis project Ga0129333, IMG submission 94474) | Freshwater to marine salinity gradient microbial communities from Chesapeake Bay, USA - CPBay_Sum_0.6_0.8_DNA | ecosystem: Environmental > Aquatic > Marine > Coastal | place: USA: Chesapeake Bay... | reverse complement strand
TTACACTGCTTAAAGCATTATTTAATCCAGCAGATGCTCCAGTTATTCCTAATGCGTTTGTTACAGCTCCAAGTGCTCCTGTTACTCCACTAGTTACAGCTCCAAGTGCTCCTGTTACTCCACTAGTTACAGCTCCAAGTGCTCCCGTCAGACTACTACCTAAGTTAGATAATGCATCATTAGCAGTCAAAGCACTGTCTGCATTTTGAGCAACTTCTAACTCTTTTGTATTTTTTTCTGCAATCGCTGTCAAATCTTGTGGTACGCCCGGAGTAAAAGATTTATATGCACCTTTTATAGAATCAAAAGCTGATGTTAGGGAACTTTTACCCTTATCAATTAATGATGTTGCTCCTGATTTTAAATTACCTAATGCTCCACCTAAAGTATCTGATAAGCCACCTGCAAAATTTCCAGCACTTATGCTACCTGCAATATTGCCAGCTATTCCGGTAAGACTTCCTGTTATTGAACTGACTGTACTTGACACAGATGACCCAATATTTTTTACAAAATCTGCTGTCGCAGCTACACCATTTTGTACTCCAGACAGTATTAAACCTCCTACAGCCGCAGGTGATTCTTTTCCTGTCATAACTCCTGCTTGTACTAATTGCTGTTGTGCTGTTGTAATATTAGTTACCATATTTTGAACTTGCGCGGGTGTGCTACTTACAAATTCTTGCACACTGGCTGAACCTGACTTAGATGTAAACAAATTAGTAGGCATAGCTCCAGCTATACTTGCGCCTGCTTGTGTTAATCCATTTATTAAAACATCTGCCCCAGGTTTAATAGTTCCACCTGTAACCATTTGTTGTGCAGTTTGTGCTAGTTGTCCTAGTACAGGCGTACCATTTACAATTGCAGCCCCGGCTGCTGATGCCGCTGCTGCTGCAGGCCCTGTAGCCGCTGCTACAGCGGTTGCACTTACTAGTGTCGATGTTGCCCCTGCGTTTAATGCGCCGCCTGCACTTGAAGTATTAGGAACTGTAGCAACAACCGGTGGTGTTACTGGTTGTTCAGGAGTAGCTGGAACAACATTATTGACAGTTTCTACAGCAGGAGGAGGTTGTGTAGGTAAATTTTCTGACGCATCCAACTTAGTTGGAACATTTACTCCTTGATTAGCATTTATCCATGGTTGATGCGCCGGTGCACGTGATGTAATACTTTGTAACTTTCCTGGAGCAGGGATGAAACCTTTTTCAGAGTCAAATAAAGTATCTGTATGTACAAACTGAACTAACGGTGCAATATCTTGAGGTATTAAACTTGTAGCTCCTGTGTTTAAATTTACTTTACTACCGTTAACAAAAGCAGAACCACCACTAGAAGCTAAACTTGCATCGCCTGCACTCGCCAAACTAAGTTGTCCATCTGTTTTTACTGTATAATTCGATTTAGTTTGTTGCTTAAAATTTTGCCCTGTTTTTATTGATGTATCTAATTCTACGTCAATATTAAAGTTTTCTTTTGCTTTAAAATTAATATTTTTATTTGCATGTAAATTGATATTATTATCTGCATGAAAGTTTAAATCACCTTGTGTCCTTATGTTAACACTGTTGGTGCTATACATGTCAATAGTACCCTCTGCACCAAGTTCAATCCAACTTTGTCCATTTGCGTGAATAATGAATAAACATTGCCCATTGTCACTCATTAGTATTTGATGACCTAAACTTGATCTAAGTCTAATTAGCTGGTCTTTACCAAATCTATCTCCGTCGTCCATAACAAAACTATGTCCTGCACGACGACCTATTATTTTAGTAGATTGTGGACTATTTTGAATGGCATCTGCAATGTTCGCATCAGTAAAACCACCTTCATATATTGGTCTACCTGGTGTACTTACACCCCAGCCAACCCTACTAGGTGTTTCACGTTGACTACTTGTTGTAATTGTACCGCGCACTGTATCACGTATTAAACCCTGTTGTGAAAGTATAGAAGCAACATAGCTATGTACAGGTTTAGGAGCATCTAAAAATTTATCGCTATCTGCTACACTAGTATTAGAAAGATTTAAATTTGTAACAGGTAACTGAGTTGCACCTGCTAAACCTTTTGCCTCACCTTCATTCATAGTGACTTCAGTTTTGACACTACCTATTGCAGGTACCATTGTTAATAGTTCTGGCTGGGGGATACATCCTATATAAAATCCATAATTAGGATCACCATTAACAAATATACAAACTACTTCAGTGCCTATATCAGGTGGGCTATGCCATTCACCATAACTTATAGGATTATCTACATAACTACCAAATCCTGTTTTACCTCCTGATCCATACGTGCGTCCATAGAATGGACTCATAAATCTAACAGTTGTCCAACATGAACTATCATCTGGATCAGGACCATTTAAGTCAGCGATAAAAACTTGTATTCTACCCTGTCTTACAGGATCAATATTATTCTTAACAATACCTATGACAGGTTCTGAGCGTAGTACACCACCGCCTGTATCATTTTTACTTGCACTTGTGGGACCAGACGCTTTTATTATATTTTCAGGCATTTCTTTTACTCCGGTCTATTATATTAATCCATTTATTTCTCTACCTTCACCTGCAGTAGAAGTTGCTACACCCTGACTTGGAATTTGTCCTCTGTCTTGTCTTGCAAAATTACCAGTACTGGCACTATCATCATCAGCTACAGGTTTACTTGTTGATGATCCAGTTGGTGACGTTTGTTGTCCAGTAAGTTGTGGGCTGTCAGGAAGTGGCGTGTACCAATCTCCATATTCATTTCTTTTCATTCCAGGAGCAGGAGGGTCTTCTGAAAATCCCGTTGTCTTAGTTCCTGCAGGCGTAGTTGTATTATTTGTTCCACCTTGGCTAGCTGCTGAACTTCTGTCTAGTCTAGCAAAACTTCCTGTAGTAGGTTGTTCTCTTTGTGCTGCACTTGTAGATGGACTATTTGCATTTGCATCTGCCCATATACCTGCAATTAGTGTTAATTGCTGTGTAAACTTTCCAGATTTGAAAAAACTCCAAACATCGGTTACTTGAAAACTAATGCCACGTATTTTATTTTTTCCTTCTTTATAAATTTTTGGATAATCAAAAAATAAAAAGTTTTCATTTATATCCAGTAAACCTTGATTATTATCATAATCAATGGCTTCTTTGATATCAACTTCAACATATACTTGTCCATTGTTACAATTTACAGTATATCCATCCGTGCCATAGCGTTTGTCATATATACTATTAATTTCTGCTGTGGTAGATGCTTGCGTTTGCAGTATCCAATCAGGATCACCCATAATTGTCATTTTAGCAGTAGCGTATGCGCCAGGATCAGATAGATTGTTTATATAAGTGTTTTGTGATTGTAATGCAGGTCCCAGTCGTCCTTGATTTGGTGCTGCAACTCTATGTCCTACCATTACAGGAACTGGATATTTAGCATCTCTTTGTTCATCTAAATTACCAAGCGCAATAGTTGTGTATAATTGATTATATGTAAGTTCAAAATTTATGACTTCACTATTTTTTCCGGTTAGCCAATAATCATAGCGTTTAACTGGGCCATAGTATGGTGTTACATTAGGTGCAACTTTAACATCAACAAATGGAGTTTCATATGAAGTAATAATATATGTAAATTCATATGCCCAATCATTTCTTCTTCTGTCATAACCTAAGTTCAAAACTTCTACAGATACATTAATCCATTTAAGTGTTTTATTACTATTTTCATCTGCTGTTTCATAATCGTCTGTGTCTCTGTCAGGCTCAGGTTCATTTGTATACAAATTTTTAATAGCTCGTTGAATATAATCACTTTGCAATACAATTGTTCTTAGTGCTTGTACAATGGATGTTGCACCAGTACCTTTAAAATTTAACTGTCGTTGATTATTGTCTACTCTTGATGTTATCGCAGTTCTTTCATTTATTTGATTTGTGGTAGTACTAGTTTGACCTCTTTCTTGTCGTGCAAAATCTCCTGTAGTGCGCGGTGCTGTTGGTGTTGGTGGTGTTGGATTCGAATTCAAAGCGGTAATAAAACTTGGAAATTTAGTTTTATCACTGTCTGCAATATTATTAGCCACGCTAGACAATCTTATTGTATCAGCATCTGGACCTAAAAACTTTACATTATACTTATTCGCTATTTCACAACCATTATTACTTAATAAGTCTGTCCAATTTTTGTTTAATCTATCTACCAAACTATTAACCATTTCACCAACTGTTCCTCCTACAATTGTTGTATCAGTTAATAGTCTTCCATTTTTAATTCCATATCCTTCTTGTTCGTTAAGCGGGGCAGCTTTAACATTATATACTGTTGCTCTTCCATCAATTTTAAATGATATTTCAGTTATTTTAATATCAAAAAATTTTTCAAAAGAACCTGTTCCACCAGATTGTGTGACTCTAGTATTATCTAATGTAGATAAGTTACTAATTACATTACCTTGACTATCATAACCTAAAAATCTTATTCCTATCACATAATGTGATCTATCTGCAAACACATGATCTTTTACATTAGGTAAAGAACTTACATATTTTTGCAACGCATTATTGGCATTTTTTAATTTAGTAATAAAACTAAAACCATATGGTTCTATAATTTGAAATTTAATATCTTTTGAATTAATTCCACCCTCAGAACTTGTAGATTTTCCATTAGCTATAGCACAATGTATTTCTAAATTATCTATATAAAAATCATTATTAAATCCAGGTGCTCTGTTACTTACCTTATTGTTTATTCCACCACTTTGCGCTACAAGATATACACCTGAACTACTTTCACTATATGTTTGTGCTGCTAGATCAGTATTCGCTAAATTAGCGATAGCATTAATGTTTGTTCTACCGGATGTTACAAATGCATTATATGCATCAGGAGTAATCATGTATAATGAAATCTGATAGTTGTAGCTTGAAAAGTCAGCAAGTGGATTTTTTAATCTTTTACCAGGTCCTTTTGTTTTTTTAGCAGTTGGAGTGTCGCTTTTTCCAGCAACAGTAGTACCTGCTGTTGCAGGTTGTTGCCCAAACATTTCCGAATATGCAGATTCTGCATCCATTGCTCTTTGTGTTGCGGCAAGTGCCTCGTCTCCTTCAGTTCCAATCGTTGCTGATGCGGCACTTGGTGTACCATCATTTGTATTACTTGCTGAAGTTTTACCAGAATCATCATCTCCGCCACCTTTACTAACAAATTCTTTATTTTGTTGATTGGTTGCAGTAGCTGTAGTTGGTTCAGGTGGCGGTGGGGGAGGCGGGGGAGGTGCTACGGGCGGAGATAGTGCATCTTTGACTATCTTTAAATCTGCTTGACTAAATTGTAATAATGTTTCTTTGGCCGGAGCCTCAACATTAGGACTACTAGCAGCGTTTCTAAAAGAGTCATCGTCTACACTATTTAAATTACCAATACTTATGCCAGAACGGTATATACCTGGACCTACTGCAATTATATTGTTTGATCCAGTTAATGAGTAGGTAATTCCATTGAGTGTTACTTGTGTTGCCATTTAAAACCCTAATACTCTACTTAACGTATCTAATTTCGGTATATAAATTCCTAATCCAGCTTTAAAATCAAACATTGGATCTTTAAGTCTATTTGGATTACGTTGTGAAAATACCCACCATAATCTTGAATCGTTGTAAAGATCGTATGCCAACATATCTGGTCTATATTCATACGCTACTGGGATAGTATAATATATGTCGCTAGGACTCATAGGAATAGGTATGTTAACCATAACATCTAAAAATTTAGAATTTACAATGTCTGACCTATTGTAGGGACTTGTTGCCGGGTATAAATTATTTTGTGCCATTACCAGATTCCTGCTCCGCCTTTATTTTTTGAACCTTTTAATAGTTCTCCTGTCGCATATTTTTCTAAACTAAAGTTATTGCTTATATCATTACGTGTTACTATTGGTGAGGCTGATATTTGCATTTGCAATTTTGTTGGGACATATGTAGCCTCATAGGTACCACTTGGTGAAATGTTAAACGCTGGCGGAGATTGTATTCCACCTGGACCAATTGGTGTTGGTCCCGATTGAAGTCTAGTTTGACTAGGATTTCCTGTATTATCTCTAAATGTTTGTCCTCCCTGATTTGTTCCAGGAGGAGGTGTAGTATTAGCCGCTCTTATATAATCAACATCTGTAGGCAAGCTCATATTAAAACCTGTAATCACAAGTGGGTGCCTATCAAATTGAAACTGCCCCATACCGGTCAAATAGCATAATGGAGGGGGAGTACCATTTTTAGGATTTTGATCTTGACCATAAAACATTTTTGTTACACTTCTAAAAAAATGTATAACTGCCAATACGTATCTTGCTTCTTTTGCATCCTGAGCAGTGAAGTCACAATTTAGCGATATACTATCTACGCTACTATTACTATATTGAAATATTTTATAATTGCTGTGTGTTAACTCTTGGGCTGAGTAATTAGCAGCATATTGAACACTGATAGAAGGTACATATGGAAATAACACACCATTAGTATCTCTTAATGGTGCAAGTATTCCTGGTATAGGTGCGTTATATAAATATTTTGCTCCTGGTGCTAATTGCAATCTTACACGCCAATCACCAAATTTAGCATAATCATTAGTACTATCTTGCTGTGTGGCCTGAGACCTTGCACCAAATAGTTGAGCAGTAACCCCTCGAGGAGCACCAGCCATTTCAGCTTCATTTGCTATTGCTTGATTAATAGCGTCAGCCTCTGCTTGTGATGCTCCGGCGGCACCCAAAGCCGCCTCCTGATCGCTAATGGCTTTTTGTTCATTAATGAAATCAGCTTCAGCTTGTGTACCCCCAAAAGCATATTCATTTTGATTGGCTTCAAGTTGCGCTCTTGCAATAGCATTAGCCTCATCCTGTGTTGCACCTAACTGAGTTTCATATTCTAATTGGTCAGCCTCTTTTTGAGCTTGAATTAGAAAATCTGCTTCATTTTGTGTAGCTCCTAACTCAGTTTCAAACTGTACTTGTTCTTGCTGTTTAATAAAGTCAGCTTCAGCTTGTGTTGCCCCTAATTCTGTTTCAACTTGTCTTTGTTCTTCCGCTCTTAAAGCAGCATTTATAGCATTTGCTTCATCTTGTGTAGCAAAATTATTGTCAGAACTAGGTAAAGCATTTTGTATATTTTGACTATCAGCGGTTTGTACAGGATCGGTTACAGGATTTGGATTTTGACTATTTTGAACTTGTTCGGGTGGACTTACTCTACCAGTATAACCGGGAGGTGCAGCAAATTGATTCGTACCAGGTGGCACAGCACCAGAAGCCTCAAGATTTCGTATCGCAATTTCTGCCGTTTGTACAGCATTTTCACCATTCGTAATATTTCTAATGAGTTTATCAGCTTCGGCGTTAAGTTCTATACGATTTGCCTGTAGTTCTTCAAACTGTTTTTGCAGTTCTGCGGCATTTGGGGCGCCGGCTGTCCTAGCAGCTTCAGCAGCCCTACGTGCATCTCTAACAGTACCAAAAGAAAATTGATTATTAGTTAGTGTTTGTATTTCGTCTAACTTTGCTCGGTTTTCTGTCAATCTAGTTTGAACATTGGTCAAATTTTGATTCATTGTCAGCAATGCATTACTTCTATCCATAGGAGATAGTTTTTGCCGCACAAAATCAATATTTCTTAGATCATCAGGTGTCCAGGTAGCCATATTTTAATCCTTACTTATATTTAGCATAAATAAAAAGCGTCTTTTTTACTATTTCATCACCAAACTTGTTGCATTTCTGCAACCTTTCACTTATAATCGATACAACAAAATAACGGAGAATTATGAGTTTACCTGCCAAAAAAACAGTCAATTATTTAAACAACAAAGATATCTTAAAAGAGATACATGAAAGCAAAAATACATATTGTTATTTTCAAAAACAAGAATACAACAAATATGATTTTATCATAGATATGCCACAAGAAAATTTAGAAAAGTGTTTTGAACATATTCTAAAAGCAGAAGTTATACAACAAGCACGTGAAAATCGTGCTATTAGATTAGATTATGAAAACAATCTAGCAAAGGGAACAACTGATCCATTGAGCATACCAATTACAGATTTAGTTTTTAGAGTAATGACTTGGGATCATATACCAGTTGCACCAAAACAACCACGAAAAACAAGTAAAAAGAAAACTGCAAAAGATATATTTGAGTTTGACGAAGTAGACCCAGATGAAATATTTGAGGACCTAGAAGATATCACTACTAAAGGTGAAGTTGATGACATGGTTCATGTTAAAGTCAACTTTCCACCATTTCAACATTATAAGATTGACGATAATAAATCATTTAAATGTGTAGGTAAAAGTCACTGGACCGGTGGGATAAAAGGTGGTCATTTTAGCAAAGATCATGGGCAAATTACAAATAAACTTGCTAAGATGTATATTATGATGTGTGAGAAATATGCTATGAAGTTTAACTGGCGTGGTTACACATATAATGATGAAATGCGTAACAGCGCAATATTACAATTAACTTATGTAGGATTACGTTTTAATGAAGCAAAATCTGCTAATCCATTTGCATATTACACAGCAGCAATTACAAATAGTTTCTGTCGTGTACTGAATACTGAAAAGCGTAATCAAAATATACGTGATGACATATTAGAAATGAATGGTTTAAATCCAAGTTGGTCTAGGCAAGGTGTGGGTATTGGTGGAATGTCTACTGTATATGAAGAATAACTATGCTCTGATAATAAAATTATGGCGTTGTTAAATTATTACAAAGACAATAAAGATGGTATAGCTACCTTAATTTATATGTCACGTAATTGGAATGACTTTGATTATTATTATATAAAGGCTTATTTTGATAAAAATATTGTAGTTCCAGAGAATATTCTAAAAAGTAATTGTAAGATTGCTATAAATTTTGAGTGGGAACCTTTTAATTATGTAGTAGATCAAATTTATATTGATGTAATTAACAAACATAATATTGACCCAAAAAGAATTTTATTATTAAGTGAAAACGCTGATTTATTAGATCATATAAGTTTAATAGCCAAAAAACATAATAAAGAATTAATAAATTATGAATGGACTAATATTGCAGAACACACTATAAAACTTCAAACATTTAATAATTTAACTACGTTCATAGATTTGCAAAAAAATAAATTTGATATTAAAAAAATTTTTTTATCTTTTAACCGTAGATGGCGATTACATAGACCATTTTTTATAGCACTTTGCATTGCAAATAAAATTTTAGATCAAGGATATGTCAGTATAGGTGTCAGTGATGACGAACAAACTTGGGATAAAATACTTCCTACAATATTAGAAATTTCTAAAAACGACGATGTGTTTTATACATTATTAAGTAATAATTATGATAGTATAATTAATACTCCTTATCTTTACTTAGACACAGACGACTTAATTACACCAAGGCATCAATTAAATTATGACGATATAAAATATGAAAACACATTTTCTTTATATAAACAAAGTCTAATCAGTATAGTATCAGAAACGTTATTTTTTGAAAATCAAGGTAGATTTTTTAGTGAAAAAACATTCAAGCCAATATCATATATGCACCCTTTTATATTTGTAGGTCCTGCAAATTCATTAAGTTTACTTAAAACATTAGGATATAAAACGTTTCATCCTTTTATAAACGAAGAATATGATTCAATTCTAGATCCTATAAATCGGTTAAAATTAATTATGGAAGAACTTAAAAAACTTTGTAATAAGTCTCCCGAAGAAATAATTTCATTCAAGAAAAATACATATGATATATGCAAATTTAACCATAGTCACTTATTGACACGTACAGTTTATAACCATAAAATAATTTAGACCATATATGTTTACAATCACTTACACAATCAATATAATCAATAGTTATGAGTAACCTTTTTAAAAAAGCGGCTGTTTTTACTGACATTCATTTTGGTTTAAAGTCAAACAGCCTACAACATAATCAAGACTGTGCCAATTTTGTTGATTGGTTTATAGACAAAGCCAAAAAAGAAGGATGCGATACTTGTTTCTTCTTAGGTGACTACAATCACCACAGAGCTAGTATCAATATCCATACCCTACAATTTGGTCTACAAGCACTAGAGAAATTGAATGCTAACTTTGATAAGGTATATTTTATACCGGGCAATCACGATCTTTATTATCGTGATAAAAGGGACGTTCATAGTGTTGAGTGGGCTAAACATTTACCAAACGTACAAATCATCAATGACTTCTATAAAGAAGGAGATGTAGTTATTAGTCCTTGGCTAGTACAAGATGATTACAAAAAACTACAAAAAATGTCTGGTAAGTATTTGTTCGGTCATTTTGAACTTCCTAATTTCTACATGAATGCTATGATTGAAATGCCAGATCACGGGGAAATCAATGAAAGTCATATGCAACAGTTTGACAGAGTGTTTAGCGGACATTTTCATAAACGTCAAAGTCGCAAGAATATTTGGTATATTGGTAATAGCTTCCCACATAATTATGCTGATGCAGGAGACAATGCACGTGGCATGATGATATTAGAATGGGGTCAAGAGCCAGTATTTCATAGTTGGCCTCGTCAACCATTATACCGTGTCTACAAATTAAGCGAAGTATTAGAAAACCCTGAGGGTTTGCTATTGATTGATAGTTATGTTAGAGTTCATTTAGACATAGATATTAGTTATGAAGAAGCAAATTTTATTCGTGAGACATTAATTCCTGAACATAAATTGCGTGAAATGACATTGATACCCATAAAAGCTGAACAAGTACAGCAGGGTCAAAATGTTGATGGACTCAAGTTTGAGAGTGTAGACCAAATTGTTATTGATCAAATTAATAACATTGAGAGTCAAACTTTTGACAAGAAATTATTGCTTGATATATATAATAACCTATGAACAAAATTACCAAGTACTTGATTAGTATTGATCGGCGCCCATATCTTAATGGTAAAAAAATAAGTCAAGCAACACCATGCCTTAGTTATAACAAACCTGCATGGTTTATATCATTTTATGATGGATATACTACTGAGATAAATCCTGTATTTACAGATGAAGATGGTTTAAATGGGGCACCTTCTATTATAGAATACGCAAAGAATTTAGGATTTGATATTGAAGAATGATTACACTTAAAAATATAACATTACGAAACTTTCTATCAATTGGACAAGTTACACAAGCAGTTGACTTTGACAAAAAAGAACTAACACTAATTCTAGGTGAAAACTTAGACTTAGGTGGCGATGGTGCTAGAAACGGTACAGGTAAGACCACACTTATTCAAGGCTTGTGTTATGCATTGTTTGGAGTTCCTATTAATAACATTCGCAAGGATAACTTAGTTAATAGAACAAACGCTAAGGGTATGCTTGTTACCTTAGACTTTAATGTAAACGGTACAAACTATAAGATTGAACGTGGTCGTAAACCAAACGTTTTAAAATTCTATGTAAACGATGTTCATCAAAAATCAGACGATGAACAACAACAGGGTGAGAATAAAGAAACTCAGGCATTGATTGAGAAAATTCTCAACATGACTCCTGATATGTTCCGTCATATTGTTGCACTAAACACATATTCAGAACCATTTCTTGCATTAAAAAATAACGAACAACGTGATATCATTGAGCAACTATTGGGTATTACATTGCTTAGTGAAAAAGCTGAGGTAATTAAGGATTTAATACGTCAGACTAAGGATGATATTCAACAAGAAGATTTTAGAATCAAAGCAGTTGAAGAAGCAAACAAACGTGTAAAAGAGCAAATTGAAAGTTT
>Ga0129333_10005615_pt1 | contig 11809 bp, 12 predicted proteins | sample CPB6_08_DNA_FD_94474 | JGI IMG/M metagenome (GOLD analysis project Ga0129333, IMG submission 94474) | Freshwater to marine salinity gradient microbial communities from Chesapeake Bay, USA - CPBay_Sum_0.6_0.8_DNA | ecosystem: Environmental > Aquatic > Marine > Coastal | place: USA: Chesapeake... | reverse complement strand
TCCTCCATGCCGGCGATGATCCGCATCTGGGTGGACTTGCCGGCGCCGTTGACGCCCACCAGGCCGATGCGATCGCCTGCCTTCACCTCCCAGGTGACATCCCGCAGCACCTCGCCGGTGGGGTAGATCTTCGAGACGCGTTCGAGGCGGAGCACAGGCGGAGGCGGGGCGCGGCGCCCCGTTGCGACCTGCATCATCCCCCTTGACGGACCGAGCGCTGGGATGCAGCCCTGCAGACTGGCGTCGTCCCTCACGATCGAAGCGCCATGGTGAAGCGCCTTGAGCAGGTGGCCGCCCTGGTGGTGGCGGCCGGTCTGGCGATCGTGAGCTACTGGCTGTTCTTCAGCTGGATGGGCCAGGACCGACGCCCCAGGCGCAGTGCCCTAGAGGCCGCCCCGGGCCTTCAGCAGCCATTGCTTGGTTTCGGGGTCGTCAACGCTGGCCAGATGGGCTTTCACCTCATCACGGCTGACGGGCAATCCCCAGCCCTCGCCCAGGTTGCAGATGCGGCTGAGCGTGCCTGAGGGATCCTGCAGGGCCTGCCGGAACAAGTCCTGGGTGAGGGTCTGATCGCTGCGGATGCGCTCGTAGAGGGCGGGGGCGTTGCCGGCGCTCATCGGGATCGTGGCCGTAGATGTCCACCCTATGCAGACGCTGGCGCGATGCATCCGTCGATGCCTGGATGTTGATCCCCCGTTGCAGGGCGTCAGGAGGCTGCCCGGCGGCACTCAGGGCGGCGCGGCGCGGATCCCCAGGACCGCCGATCGCGGCGCTCCCGTCACCGATGGCAGGGAGCCTGTCTGGCCGTGCTGGTGCCACCAGGCCAGCAGGGCGAAGGCCAGGGCCTCCCGGTCGCTGTCGCCGACTCCCAGGTCGGCCAGGGGGCGCAGGATCAGGCCGCGGCAGCGCTGCTGCAACTGCCGCATCAGCAGGCCGTTGCGGGCGCCGCCGCCGGCCACCAGCAGCTCCAGCACCGCCGGTGCGCCCTGCAGATCCTGGGCCACCACCGCTGCCGTCAGGGCCGTCAGGCTGGCCAGGGCGTCGGCGGGCTCAAGAGGCTGGCCCATGGCTTCGGCGGATGCCGCCAGCTCCGCCAGCCGTCGTTCCAGATCCGCCGCGCCGAACAGTTCACGGCCGGTGGACTTCGGCGGCTGCGCCCTGAAATACGCCTCCTGCAGCCAGCGTTGAATCATCGGCTCATCGGCCTGGCCGCGGCTGGCCCAGGCACCGCCGGCATCAAACGTCAGCGCCCCGCTGCTGAAGCGCGTCACCGCGAGGTCGAGCAGAGTGTTGGCCGGCCCGCAGTCCCAGCCGCGTACCGCCGCCTGGCGATCCGGCCCCGTGGCCGGCGGCAGCAGGGTCAGATTGGCGATGCCGCCCAGGTTCAGCAGAGCCCGCCAGCCGCAACGGCCCGGGAACAGGGCCGCATCCGTGGCCGGCACCAGTGGTGCCCCCTGGCCGCCGATGGCCAGATCGGCGGCGCGGAAGTCAAACACCACTGGCCGCTCCAGCAGGGCCGCCAGCAGCGGACCCTGGAGTAGCTGCCAGCTGCAACCGCGCCGCCCCTCGCTGGGTGGGCGATGCCAGATGGTCTGACCATGACAGCCCACCAGCGAGGCGCTGCCGCCCGGATCGCAGGCGCGGGCCGCCGCCGCCTGCACCTCGGTGATCGCCTCCCCCAGCTCCAGCACTTCGATCGCCAGCAGCGCCTGGCCCTGCCCCGCGGCGATCAGGCGGCGGCGCAGGTCGGCCGGGTACGGCACCGACGCACGGTTGAGCAGCCGCCAGCGGGGCCGGAGCGCTGGGCCGCGGAAGTCGGCCAGCACCGCATCGACGCCATCGGCGCTGGTGCCGCTCATCAGGCCGAGCACCTTCATGGCTGGTTTCTCGCACAGGGCAGGCCCCGGTCATTCTCCCGGGGCCGATGCATCCTGCAGTCGCTGCCGCTCGTCGCGGAGCCGCTCAGCGCCTCACTTGTTGGGTTGCGGGGTCATGCGCAGGTAGGGCTTGATCTCGGTGACGCCCTTCGGGAACCTGTTGCGGGCCTCGTCGGTGGGGATCGAGGGCACCACCACGCAGTCGTCGCCGTCCTTCCAGTTCACCGGGGTCGCCACGGAGTGGTGGTCAGTGAGCTGCAGCGAGTCGATGACCCGCAGGATCTCCTGGAAGTTGCGGCCGGTGCTGGCGGGGTAGGTGATCTGCAGACGCAGCTTCTTGCTCGGGTCGATGATGAACACCGAGCGCACCGTGAGGTTGTTGAGCGAGTTGGGATGGATCATCCCGTAGAGATCGCTCACCTTTTTGTCCTCGTCGGCAAGGATCGGGTAATCAACCGTGGTGCTCTGCGTTTCGTTGATGTCACAGATCCAGCCCTTGTGGCTTTCGGCGGAATCCACGCTCAGGGCGATGGTCTTCACATTGCGCTGCTGCCACTCGCTGCGCAGGCGTGACACCTCGCCCAGCTCGGTGGTGCACACCGGTGTGTAGTCGGCGGGATGGGAGAACAGCACAACCCAGCTGTCGCCTGCGAAGTCGTAGAAATTGATCGGGCCCAGCTGGGAGTTCTGGGTGAAATCGGGAACGGTGTCGCCGAGCTGAAGCGCCATGGGGCGAAAGGGAAACGGGCCAGATGCTGACATAGCCAGCCAGGCGACTGGCGGCAATGCGAGGTCAGCATGTGGCCACGGCTACAACGCATCCTCCGCAGTCATGGTGGGGTGGCGCCGCTCGAACAGCGCCTCGCGCAGGTGCTCCAGTCCCAGGCCTGCTGTGGCCGAGACGAACAGCGCCTGGGGATCGTGGCCGCGCGCCTGCTCAAGCGCTGTCGCTGGGCAGCGGTCAATCTGGTTGCCGATCAGCCGGCGTGGCGCCGTGCTGCCCAGGTTGTCGAGGATGGCCTGCACGGTCTGTAGCTGTTCGTTCCAGCCCGGATCGGAGAGGTCGACCACCAGCAGCAGCTGATCGGCTTCAAGCGTCTCCTCCAGAGTGGAGCGGAAGGCTTCCAGCAGCGGTGGCGGCAGCTCGCGGATGAAGCCGACCGTGTCTGTGAGCAGCAGGGTTGTCGGCGGGCCACCCTCAGGATCCGGGAGGCTGATGCGCCGGGTGGTGGGATCGAGAGTGGCGAACAGTTTGTTCGCCGCCAGCACGGCATCGCCGTGGCTCGGGCGGCTGAGGGCGTTCAGCAGGGAGCTCTTGCCGGCATTGGTGTAACCCACCAGAGCGAGCCGGCGCAGGCCCTGACGGCTGCCGCGCAGGCGCGCCCGGTGCTCCCCGAGCTTGCGCACCTCGCGCTGCAGGCGGTCGATGCGCCGGGCGATGGCGCGGCGGTCCTTCTCCAGCTGGGTTTCGCCCGGGCCGCGGGTGCCGATGCCGCCTCCCTGGCGCGAAAGGCTCAGACCGCGCCCGCTCAGGCGCGGCAGGCGGTAGCGCAGCTGGGCCAGCTCCACCTGCAGCCGGCCAGCGGCGCTGGCGGCCCGCTGCGCAAAGATGTCAAGAATCAGCTCGCTGCGGTCGCTCACGGGCAGATCCAGCAGCCGTTCCAGGTTGCGGGCCTGGGCGGGGGTGAGCTCCCGATCGGTCACCACCAGGCTGGCCCCGAGACGGCGGGCCTCCAGCGCCGCCTCGCGCAGCTTGCCTTCACCCCAGAGGTTCACGCCGTGGCTGCTGCGCCGCTGGCTCACCAGACCCACCGGCCTGGCCCCGGCACTGCGCACCAGCCCCTCCAGCTCAGCGATCTGGCGCCGGGCTTCCTCGGGATCGGTGGCGGTGAGGGCCAGCAGCAGCACCCGCTCGCCTGGAGGCTCGGTGGTCTGTCGCAGTGCTTTGGCGCCGTCGCCGCCTGAGCTCCCGCTGGGTGCCGGCGGTGCCAGGGCGCTGAGTTCCGCCAGCTCGCCTGTGGCCAGCAGCTGCCAGGGGTGGTGCGGATCGCTGCTGGCGGCATAGGCCGCAGCTGGCCAGCGGCCGCCCGGTTCAGGGCTGTCGCTGTAGCGCAGCCACAGTCGCGGTTGAAGATCCAGCCCCACCACCGCTTCGCTGCCCTGCGGTTCCAGCTGGCGAGTGCGCCCCACGCAGGTCACCAGCCGCAGATCGCCGCCCTGGCGGCGCGGCCCGCCCGGCAGCCGCTCCAGCAGTCGACCGGACTGCTCCAGCGGCCCCACCCACAGCAGCCGGCACAGGCCGCGGCTGTCGATCACCAGGCTGAGTGGCAGCTCCAGTTCGACGCTTTCGGCAGCGAGGCGTTGCAGGCTGAGCAGATCCACACCGGTGCCTTCGGGGTGGCGGCGGTGGCTGAGGCGCTCCAGCCGCCGGCTCTGTGCTGGCCGCAGGCCGGCGGTGCGGCCCAGCAGGGCTGTCTGCTTCAAGGCGTGCCGTCCGGCTTCGGCCGGCGGATCAGCAGACAGCGCAGGCCGGCGGCCCGGGCTCCCAGCTCATCTTCAGGGCTGTCGCCGATGTGCCACACCGCCTCGGGCGGCAGCTCCAGCGCAGCCAGGGCCCGCTGGAACGGGTGTGGATCGGGTTTGGCGGCCCCTGCTGCCGATGACACCACCACTGCCTCAAACAGCGGTGCCAGCCCCAGCGCTTCCAGCAGCGTGATCAGTCGCTGATCGAAGTTGCTCACCACCGCCAGACGGATACCGCGGTCGCGCCAGCGCCGCAGATGGTCCGCCACGTCCGGGTACACATGCCAGGGTTCGGGGCCGGCGAAATAGTCGAACAGGGCCGGCGTCAGCGCCGGTGGCAGGGGGGCCTGATGACCGCAGGCCCGCAGGGTCTCGGCGATGCGATCACCCCACCAGTCGCGCTCGGCCTGCAGCAGCGCTGCCCCGTCCAGATCCGGAAAGGCCAGCGGCGGCGCCTGGCGGAACAGCCGTGGGAACACCGCGTCGATGGCGCTGGCCTGCACCGGCACGCCATGGGCGGTCGCCAGAGCGGCGTAGCTGCTTCCCACCGACCGGCGCAGCCCGATCATGGTGCCCATGGCATCCAGCAGCAGGCCGCGTGGTGTCAAGGCCGTGGTCATTGGCTTCAACTCCAGCGGCTCAGCCAACTGCCGGCCACCCGCAGCTGGTGCGCTGGCCCCGGCAGCCGCGCCAGATAGGCCAGGCGTCGCAGCTGGAAGGCCGCCGGACCGGCCAGGGTCACGCCCATGCCGGTGAGCGTCGCCTGGCCGATGCCCAGGCCGAGCATTTCGCCCAGGTCGTTCCAGGCAAATGGCTGCAGCGGTTCGTTGCGGCGCTGGTGCAGCAGATTGGTCGCCACGCAGCTGGCCTGCTGGTACGCCACCTGGGCGGTGGCTGGATGCTGCTCACCGCCGGGCCGCGGACAGGCGGCGGCATCGCCCAGTGCGAACAGGGCGTCGCCACCGAGCACGCGCAGGCTGCTGTCGCAGGGGAGGCGGCCGCGGTCATCTAGCGGTAGCGCCGGGATCAGCTCCGGCACGCAGGCGCGTACTCCACCGCTCCAGATCACGCCGTCGCAGCTCAGCCGTTCAAGGGGCGTCTCGGCTGTTCCGTCGCCACTGCCGCGCCGCAGCTCCAGGCCATCGGCCAGCACCTGCGCCACGCGGGTGTGGGTGCGCAGGCGCACATCCCGACGCTGCAGCGCCAGGTGTGCCTGTTCACGGTTGAAGGCCTTCGAGCCCGGCAGCAGCTCAGGCCCCTGTTCGATCAGCTCGATCACGGCGGCTCCCGCCAGCAGGTCGGCCAGCTTGCAAGCCAGCTCCACCCCGCTGGCGCCGGCGCCAACCACTGCCAGACGCTGCACGGGCCGTAGCCGCAGGCGCAGCCGTTCCAGCAGCTGCTGCAGCCGTTCCACATCGCTGAGGGTGCGGAATCCGAGGCTGTGCTCGAACACGCCGGGGATGCCATAGCTCTGGGGCCGGCCGCCGGTGGCGATCACCAGGGCGCTCCAGCGCAGCTCGCGGCCGCCATCGGTGCGCACCAGCCGCCGCTGGTGGTCGATCGTCAGAGCTCGCTCCTGCAGCCAGGCAACGCCCCGGCCCGCCAACAGGTCGGCGTAGCGCGGTGCAATCTCCCAGCGCTGCAGCTCACCGCTGAGCAGCTCATAAAGCAGCGGCAGGAACAGGAAGCGCTCCTGCGGTTCGATCAGCAGCACTGGCGGTGCATCGGCGCTGCCGGCCAGCTGGAGGGCGGTGCTGAGGCCGCCGAAGCCGCCCCCCACCACGATCACAGGCGCAGCATCGGGGGGAGGCGCCGTTGTCGGGCTCGGCGCTGCAGCCGGCGCCGGCGGGGCCGCTGTGCTGGAGTCCGCGGCCATGGCCGCGGTGGGGTCGGCGGACACGGCCGTGGCTGGGGGAACTGTCTTGCGCGAACCCTAACCAGCCACCTCCGCAGTGGAAGATGGAACGATGACGATCTCCATGGCCGCCGTCGATCCCCAGCGCGCTTGCCCTGAACTGGAGCAGCTCGATGCCCTTGGCCGTCTGCGATGGGGGGTCGAGACCTTCGGCGACGGTTTCGCCCTCACCACCAGCTTCGGGATCCAGGCCGCGGTTTCGCTGCACCTGATCAGTCGGCTGGATCGCAGGGTGCCCGTGATCTGGGTCGACACCGGCTACCTGCCTGCCGAGACCTACACCTATGCCGCCGCGCTGATGGAGCGGCTTGGCATCGCGGTGCATGTGGCCCAGTCCACGGTCAGTCCGGCGCGGATGGAGGCACTGCATGGCCGCCTCTGGGAGACGGGGCGTGTCGAGGATCTGGAGCTTTATCACCGGATCCGCAAGGTCGAACCGCTGGATCGGGCCATGGTCGATCTGAACGTGACCTGCTGGGCCAGCGGCGTGCGCGGCCGGCAGACCGACCACCGCCGCTCGATGCAGCCTCTCGAGCTGGTGCGCGGTCGCTGGGCGCTGCGGCCACTGCTCGACTGGAGCAGCCGGGATGTCTTTTATTACATGCAGGAGCACGATCTGCCTCAGCATCCGTTGTTCGCCCTCGGCTACTCCACGGTGGGCGACTGGCACTCCAGCGGTCCCGATGACGGCACCAGCTCCGGTCGCGCCACGCGCTTCGGTGGCCTCAAACAGGAGTGTGGCATTCATCTGCCCGGCCTGGCCGGCGAGGGGATCTGAATGGGGCGGCTGTTGCTGGTGGGCAACAGCCGTTGGCACTGGGGGCGGCGGCTGCCGCAGGGACTGACCTGCTGGCACGAGCCGGGGCCAGAGGCCGCGGCAGCGCTGTTGGCATCCCCCAGCCAGCTGCCCTCTGATCTGGAGGCCTGGGCCTGCGTTGGCCACCTGCCGGCGGAGGTGCCGCTTCCGCCAGAGCGGCGCGTCGCCCTGGCGCAGGTGCCCCTGCGCGACCTGCCGCCCTGGCTGGGGGTCGACCGCGCCCTGGTGGGTTGGCGGGCCTGGTGCCGGCAGGGGCACCAGCCTGTGCTGGTCGCCGATGCGGGCACCTGCCTCAGTCTCACCCGTATCGATGGCCGGGGCCATTTCCGTGGCGGCCGACTCAGCGCAGGGCTTGCCTTGCAGCTGCGCAGTCTCGGGCTGGCGACGGCACAGTTGCCTGCGCTCCATCCGGGTGACGTCCCTGAGCTGGATCCCTGGCCGCTGGCGACGGCCGCGGCGATGGAGCAGGGCTGCCTGCAGGCCTGCGCGGCGGCCGTTGTGCAGGCAGTGGCGGATCTACAGCCCGAACACGGTGCTGATCAGGGGTGGCGGCTCTGGCTCACCGGCGGCGACGCAGGGCGCCTGGCACCGCTGTTGCGCCAGCAAGGGCTGGAGCCACAGCTGGCGCCGAATCTCGCCCTCGAAGCCCTTGAAGCTCTGGCGGCCGCGCCGCCAGAGCTCAGCTGATGCCGAGGTCGGCGAGGATGGTGTCGGCCATGGTTTCAGCCTTCACCTTCAGGTAGATCTTCTCGATCCGACCGTCGCCATCCACCACGAAGGTGTGGCGCATCATGCCCATGTATTCCCGGCCCATGAACTTTTTGAGACCGTAGCTGCCATAGCTCTCGGCCACGGGGCAGGGTTCGGAATCCGTCAGAAGGGTGAAGGGCAGGCTGTACTTGTTGATGAACTTGCCGTGGCTCGTGGCGTTGTCCTTGCTGATGCCGAGCACGGCGATGTTGTGGGTGCTGAACAGGGCCCACTGATCCCGGAAGTTGCAGGCCTCCTTGGTGCAGCCAGGGGTGTCATCCTTGGGATAGAAGTAAATCACCACCCGCTGACCGCGAAACTGGCTCAGCTCCACGGGGTCGCCGTTCTGATCAGGCAGGCTGAAGGCTGGGGCAAGGGCACCGATCTCAAGGGCCATGGCTGAGCTGGAACAGGCGAGCGTGCGAGCCTAGGGGCCCTGTGGATCGCGATGCAGGCTCCGGCGCCCCGGCTGTGGTTGCGGCTGTTGAGCGGCCCTGGGGCCGAGCCCCACACGCTCAGTGCTCAGGAGCGGCGCTGGTGTGCGTCCCTGCCGGCCGGCCGGCGCGAGCTCTACGCCGCCAGTCGCAGCCTGCTGCGCTGTTGCCTGGCCGGGCCGCTTGGGTTGGATCCGGAGGCGGTGCCGCTCTCGAGCCCTCCCGCCGCCCCGCCCCGTCTTGCCGACGGGCTGGGGTATGTGAGCCTGAGTCATAGTCGCGGCCATGGTCTGTTGGCCTGGTCGCCTGCACCGATCGGTGTTGACCTCGAGTGGTCGCAGCGCTCCTTGCCGGCGGTGGCGCTGGCACGCCGCTTCTTTCCTGCAGCGGAGGCGGCGTGGTTGCAGGCGTTGCCGCCCGCCGATCAGAACCGGGCTCTGCTGGAGAGCTGGGTGCGCAAGGAGGCGGCGATCAAGTGGCAGGGGTCAGCCCTGGCCCTGGATCTGCGTCATTGGTGCTGGGATGCTGAGCGCCGCGAGCTGCGCCATCTGTTGCATGGCTGGCGCCCCGCTGTGATGGGGCGCTGGCATCAGGGTTGGTTATGCGCGGCTGTGGGAGACCATGTCGACCGGGCCATCTGGTCTTAGCGTCCGGCCGCCGATGTGCGGTTGTCATGCCGGTTGCCCTGCGCTGGAGTGTGCTTTCCCTGCTGATCTTGCTCGGGTTGGCCGGGCTGGTGCAGCTGCCGCTGGCACCGCCCCTGGCCAGCCGCACTGGCGCTGAAACCGACCGGGTTCTGGCGGATCTGGCCAGCCAGGAGGCCCAGCACGATGGGCGCGAACGGGCCCGCCAGCTGCTGCGTCGATTCGTGGGAGCTGAGATCACCCGCTACTTCTGGGGTGGCTTCAGTGCTGATTTCGATGTGCTCGGCCTTGAGCTGCCGGAGGACATGCAGGCCACCCTCAGCGAGGAGCCCCAGGCTGTGCAGTTGCTGCTGCTGCCCCGTGAGGGGGGAGATCGCTATCTGGCGCGCGTTGCGGTGAGCGATCAGGTGCCGCGTGGTTTGGCATGCCAAGGCGCCGGGCAGCCCGGTCGCTTCAGCTGGCGGGGGGAGGTGCTCCTCTGCCCGCCGGGCTGGCGGCCTCTGCCGCTTCAGGGGCCCCCGCGGCGAGTTGAGCGCTGAGCGCAGCTGCTTCGTTCTGTTCCGTGTCTGTCGCATTTCTGCGGCGGCGGGATGGCCAACGGCTCGCTCTGATGTCATCGCAATCGGAAGAAAAACCTGGTGGCGCACCGCCACCGCCATCGGCCATCGCCATACCAGGAGTGTCGTCCTCTGCCCATCTCCTTCCATGCGCAAGGCACTTCTCCCCTTGGCTGGTCTCGGCATCGTGATGGCGGGCCTGTCCGCCCACGCCATTCCCCAGGGCCCCACCACCCTCAATTCCGATCAAGCCGGTGTTCTCTACGGCAGCCCCACATTCATTCAGGAGGGCCTGCCCACGCAGACCGCCCGTGCCGTGAGCTATGGCTTCGTGCGCTCCAACACCCTGCTGCCTCTGGGTGGCACGGAGGTGATCTCCAATCAGGTTCCTGAGAACCTGTGGGATCTGTCCGGTTGGTCCTCCGATCAGCTGCAGGCTGGCCTCACCAAGGAATACGACGTGGATGTGGCCGCTGTGGCCCGCTTCCTCTATTCCGACAAGGGTGAAGCTTTCCTGTCTGAGAGCATCCGCCAGAACAACTACACTCCCTACTACAGCCAGCAGAACAGCCTGCAGGCTGTGCGCAGTGCCATCATCCTCGACTCGGCCGATGGCAAGCTCTCCAGTTATGGGATGATGAGCAAACTGCCCACTGATCAGCGTCTGCAAGGTGCTATGAAGGTGTGCGATGTCAGCGATATCAACAACAGCCAGCAGGCCACATCCCTGCTCAGCTGGTACATGAACACCCCTGCCTGCATTCAGGCCTACACCGCTCAGGCGGAGCCGGCCGCGGCTCCTGCTCCGGTCCGCGGTCTCTGGTGAGCCCGGGGGGGCTGGCAGTGCACTCTGGCCCCCTCTTTCAGCGGTTCCGGGCTTGCGGTTCAAGCCACCAGCCCCGGTTGATCCGGGGCTTTGCTGCGTCTGGCCTGCAGCAGTGTGTGGTCCAGCCGTTGCGGCAGGCGGCGACCCTCCAGGTCGCTGAGCGTCTGCCGCAGCTGTTCAATCGTCGCAGCATCCAGGTGCCGCTCCAGCTGGCCCCGATAGCGGGCCTCCGCTCCAAACCACCGCTGCAGCAGGGCGGCATTGAGGCGGAGATCCAGGTCCTCCTGCCAGCGCAGCGCCTCCACCTGCCAGCCCCGCTCCTGCAGCAGCGCCGCCAGCTGCCGGTGTCCGTCTCCGACCATCAGCCAGCCGGGCTCCTGGAGGGTCACAGCCTCCAGCTGCCGCTGCAGGCTGGCGTCGATGCGGAGGCCTGTGGAGGGCAGACCTGTGGTCTGCGCCTGTGTCATGGCCAGCAGGGCCGCGGCCGGTCCGAGCAGGGGCGTTGTGAACAGCAGCCTCAGTTCGGCGGTCGGTGCAGCCAGATGGTTCAGCCACTCGGCGTGCTGTTGCAGGCCATCTGGGCTGAGTTCCCGCCAGGTCTGGCGGCCGGCGATCCATTCGAACCGCTGCGTTTGCTCCAGCGCCTGGGCCAGCTGCGGTAGAGGGGTCGCGACGATGCGGGGGCGCTGCAGCGCATCGAGCACCTGCAGCTGCGCATCAAGTCGGTGCCGGTCGTCATCGCTGCTGGCCTGGATCACCACGCCTCCTTCGGGGGTGTGCCGGAGCGGATCAAGCGCCCACAGCAGCGAGCGGGCCGCAAGGATCAGAACACGATCGTGGCGACGCCAGGCGGCGTTCTGCCACAGGCGTTGTCGCAGCTGATCCAGCCGTTCTCCTTCGCCCGCCAGCTGGCGCTGCAGCCACTGCTCCAGCGCTGCATCATCCGGTGCGCTGCTGAGGATCTCCCCGAGTTCAGCCTGATGCTCGGCGGCGGCGGCCAGCTGGGCGGCCCGCCGCTGCTGCAGGGTCAGGCGCCGTTTCCCCTCCCAGCCCAGTGTCCCCGGCTGCCAGAACAGCTGTCCCTGCAGCGCCGTGGGGAGGTACTGCTGCGCAACCCAGTGGTCGGCGTAGGCATGGGGGTAGCGATAGCCCGCCCCATCACCGAAGGCTGTGCCATCGCGGTTGGCATCGCGCAGGTGGACCGGCACCTGCTGGCGGTTGCTGGCGCGGACCGCCTTGAGGGCATCGAACACCCCCAGCAGGCTGTTGCTCTTATCGGCCCCGGCGAGGTAGAGGGCGGCCTGGGCGAGGGGATAGAGCCCCTCGGGCAGACCGATCCGATCGAAGGCGGCGGCGCAGGCTTCCACCACCACAATCGCCTGCGGATCGGCCAGGCCGATGTCCTCACCGGCGGCGATCAGCATGCGCCGGAAGATGAAGCGCGGGTTCTCACCCGCCTCGATCAT
>Ga0129333_10005614_pt1 | contig 11810 bp, 8 predicted proteins | sample CPB6_08_DNA_FD_94474 | JGI IMG/M metagenome (GOLD analysis project Ga0129333, IMG submission 94474) | Freshwater to marine salinity gradient microbial communities from Chesapeake Bay, USA - CPBay_Sum_0.6_0.8_DNA | ecosystem: Environmental > Aquatic > Marine > Coastal | place: USA: Chesapeake Bay... | reverse complement strand
GCCCGCCGTCCGACATAAGGTCGGCGGCGGGCCTGCTGGAGTTTGCCGAAGCCCACTGGGATCCGGCGCGTTTTCGCGGGCTGCGCGAGATCAGGCTCGCGCCCCGGCACTGAATCGAACGACGGACTCAGCGCGGATCGAGATCCTTCATCGACAGACGCACGCGACCCTGACGGTCGACCTCGAGCACCTTGACCTTCACCACGTCGCCTTCCTTCAGCTTGTCGGAGACGCGCTCCACACGCTCGTTGGAAATCTGTGAGATGTGCACGAGACCATCTCGACCCGGCAGGATGGTGACGAAGGCACCGAAGTCCATCAGACGCGCGACGCGACCCTCATAGATCCGCCCGACCTCAACCTCAGCCGTGATGAGCTCGATGCGACTTTGCGCCTCGCGGCCCGCGGCGCCGTTGACCGAGGCGATTTTGACCGTGCCGTCGTTCTCGATGTCGATCGTCGTACCGGTTTCTTCGGTGATCTGACGGATCACCGCGCCACCCTTGCCGATGACGTCGCGGATCTTCTCAGGATCAATCTTGAGCGTGATGATCGACGGCGCCCACTCGGACATCTTCTCGCGCGGCGACGAGAGGACCTTATTCATCTCGCCGAGGATATGCAGCCGACCCGCCTTCGCCTGTTCGAGGGCGACTTTCATGATCTCTGGCGTGATGCCCTCGACCTTGATGTCCATTTGCAGCGTGGTGACGCCGTCCTTGGTGCCGGCGACCTTGAAGTCCATGTCGCCGAGATGGTCTTCGTCACCGAGGATGTCGGTGATGACCTTGTAGCGCTTGCCCTCGAGCACGAGACCCATGGCGACGCCGGCGACCGGCGCCTTGAGGGGAACGCCCGCGTCCATCATGGAGAGCGAGGCTCCGCAAACCGAGGCCATCGAGGACGAGCCGTTCGATTCGAGAATTTCCGACACGACGCGCACGACGTACGGGAACTTCTCCATATCCGGCATCACCGCCGACACGCCGCGGCGCGCGAGGTTGCCGTGACCGATCTCACGCCGCTTGGGGCCCGACATCATGCCGGTCTCACCCACCGAGAACGGCGGGAAATTGTAGTGCAGCATGAACGGCTCGCGACGCTCTCCTTCGAGGGCATCGATGATCTGGGCATCGCGTCCGGTACCGAGTGTAGTCACCACGAGCGCCTGCGTTTCACCGCGCGTGAAGAGCGCAGAGCCGTGAGTACGCGGCAGTACGCCGACCTTCACGGTAATCGGACGCACGGTGGTCGAGTCACGACCGTCGATGCGCGGCTCGCCGTTGAGAATGCGCTCGCGCACGATGTGGCTCTCGAGGCGGAAGAGTTGGTCACCCACCTGGTCGGCCGTGTACTTCGGTGAATCGCCACCGGCGAGCTGCTCGGTGACCGCCTTCTTGATCTCGCCCACCTTGGCGTAGCGCGCCTGCTTCTCGATGATGCGATAGGCCTCGGAGAGCGGCGCGTGGGCCGCAGCGCGGACCGCGCCCTCGAGCTCGGCGGTCGCGCCACTCGGCTTGAAGTCCCAACGCGGCTTGCCGCATTCGGCGACGAGCTCGTTGATCGCTTTGATCGCCACTTGCATCTGTTCGTGGCCGAACACCACCGAGCCGAGCATCACTTCTTCGCTCAGGCACTTGGCTTCGGACTCGACCATCATCACGCCGTCTTTCGTCCCGGCGACCACAAGATGCAAGTCGGAGGACTTCAGCTCTGTAGCGGTCGGGTTAAGCAAGTACTTACCGTCCTTGTAACCGACGCGCGCCGCGGCAATCGGGCCATTGAACGGCACACCGGAGAGCGCGAGCGCCGCCGAGGATCCGACCATCGCCGGAATGTCGGCGTCGATCTCGGGATCGAGCGAAACGACAGTCGCAACGACTTGCACGTCGTTGTAGAAACCATCCGGGAAGAGCGGGCGCACCGGGCGGTCGATGAGACGCGAGGTGAGCGTCTCCTTCTCGGTAGGACGTCCTTCACGCTTGAAGAAGCCGCCCGGAATACGGCCGGCGGCGTAGGTCTTTTCCTGATAGTTGACGGTGAGGGGGAAGAAATCGCGTCCCGGCGTCGCCGCTTTCGCGGCCACGGCCGTGCACAGCACGACGGTATCGCCCAAGGACACGACGACGGCGGCGCCGGCTTGGCGCGCCATTTCGCCCGTTTCGAGAGTCATGGTGTGGGCGCCATACTGGAAAGACTTCTTGGATACGGTCACGGGAAACCTCGCAAAACTAGAAGACGTTAATGCACAAAGGCCGCGCTCAGTACTGAGTCGCGGCCTTCGTCGGCGGACTGCTTAGCGGCGCAGCCCGAGGCGCTCGACGACGTCCTGATACTTCTGAGGCTGTCTCGCCTTGAGGTAATCGAGGAGCTTGCGGCGCTGGTTGACAAGTTTGACGAGACCGCGACGCGAGGCGTGGTCCGAGGCATGCGAGGAGAAATGCTGGCCGAGACCGGCAATGCGTTCCGAGAGCAGCGCAATCTGAACTTCGGGAGATCCGGTGTCCTTGGGATCCCGGCGGAACTGCGCGACGACTCCGCTCTTTTTCTCTGTGCTGAGAGGCATTCTGAAAAACCCTTTTAAATCTTGGTAGTTACGACCCTGTTGGAGGCCGCGGATTCTACTCGCTGGCCTTTTGGGCGACAAGTCGTTTCGGGGCGATTCGTCCGGGCGCCGCCACCCGCCCGAGACCGAGGAATTCACCCTCGGGTCCCTCGACCCGCACGACGGTCCCCAAGGCCGTACGCAGGGTCTCCGGGGCATCCACCACCTGACCCTGCACTAACCGACCGCAGGCCACGGAACCGAGCCGCACGGCGGTCAGGTGCGGCAACGCTTCGCTCGGGGCTACTAAAACGGGACGAGCGCCCGCCTCCAGCGCCGCCAAGGTGACGAGCTTCGAGGGGTCGAACGGAGCGACCCGCTCACGTCTCAATTCGGCCACGTGCCCAACCGTACCGAGTGCGACGGCGATGTCCTCGGCGAGCACCCGGACGTACGTTCCCTTGCCACAGACGACCCGACAATCAAGCGTGTCACCCGCGCGCCCGAGGAGATCGAGCGACTCGATGCGGATGCTGCGTGGCGGGCGATCGACGGTTTCGCCGGCGCGAGCGAGCTTGTAAAGCGGCACCCCACCCTGCTTGATCGCCGAATACATCGGCGGAACCTGTGACGTGACGCCGATGAACCGTCCGAGCACGGCGCGCACCTCGTCGTCACCGAACTGCGGAACGGCTTGCCGCGCGAGGGCCTCGCCCTCGACATCGCCGGTGGCCGTGCGTACACCGAGCGCGATCCGGAACCGGTAGACCTTGTCGCCCTCGAGAATCTCGCCGGCGAGCTTGGTCGCCTCGCCGAGGCAGATCGGCAACATGCCGGTGGCGAGCGGATCGAGACTGCCGACATGGCCCGCCTTGCTCGCACCGAGCAAGCGACGAACGCGCAGACCGGCGGCCGTCGAACTTAGGCCCACCGGCTTATCGAGCAGGAGAATGCCGTCGATCAACGGGAGCGATCGCCTTCGTCAGAAGCGGCTTGCACTTGGTCAGCTTCGGCATCGACGGCAGCTCTCTGTCCTTCACCGCGCACCGCGCGATCGATGAGACGAGTCAGCCGATCGGCGCGAGCGATACTCTCATCGAATACGAAGTCGAGACGCGGCGCATGGCGCAGCCCGAGTCGTCGACCAACCTCGCCACGCAAAAAACCTGCGGCACGCGTCAGGCCCACCTGAACTTCCTCGGGTGAATGACGATCACCGAACGGCACGAACAGAACCCTCGCAGAGCCCATGTCGGGCGCAGCCTGCACCGCCGTCACTGTGATCATGCCGACGCGCGGATCCTTCACCTCGCGCGAGACGAGCTCGGCGATCACGCGCTGCAACTCGGACTCGATACGTTGCTGACGAGCCTTGCTGGTCACGCGGGCGATCTCGCCGAAAAGTTACGCTGCAAAGACCGGACGAGCGACGATCAAGCGATAGCGCGCGCCACTTCCACGCGGGAGTAGCACTCGATCTGATCGCCGACGCGCACGTCCTGATAGTTCTTCACGCCGATACCGCACTCCGTACCCGCGCGAACCTCGCCGACGTCGTCCTTGAAGCGACGAAGCGATTCGAGCGCGCCTTCGAAAATGACGACGTTGTCGCGCAACACGCGGATCGGATTGTTGCGCTTGACGGCACCTTCGAGCACGAGGCAACCGGCGACCACTCCGAACTTGCTCGAACGGAACACGTCACGCACTTGCGCGGTTCCGACGATCTGCTCCTTGACCTCGGGCGCGAGCAGTCCGCTCATACGCTGCTTGATGTCGTCGATGGCCTCGTAAATGATCGAGAAGTAACGGATATCGACCCCGGTCTCCTTGACCGCCTCACGGGCACCGGAATCGGCGCGCACGTTGAAGCCGAGCACCATCGCCTTCGAGGCCGCTGCGAGCTGCACGTCCGAGGCGGTGATGCCACCGACGCCACTTGCCACGACCTTGACCTGTACTTCGTCGGTGCCGAGCTTGGTGAGCGAATCGCGCAACGCCTCGGCGCTACCCTGCACGTCGGTCTTGATGACGATGCTGATGACACCCGCCTTCTCTTCGCCGATCTGTGAGAACACATCGCCGACGGCCGCAGCCTGCTTGGCAAGCTTGACGTCGCGAAACTTGCCCTGACGATAGAGCGCAACTTCGCGCGCCTTGCGCTCGCTCTCGACCGCGAGGATCTCATCGCCGGCGTTCGGCGCACCCGAGAGACCGAGCACGAGCACCGGCATCGAAGGCTTCGCCTCGTCGACCGACTTTCCCGTCTCGTCGAACATGGCGCGGACGCGACCGAACTCCTGACCCGCAATGATCGGATCACCGAGCTTGAGCGTGCCTTTCTTGACGAGCACCGTCGAGACGGCGCCGCGACCCTTCTCGACGCTCGCTTCGATGATGAGACCGGATGCGAGACCCTCGACGGGTGCGGCGAGTTCGAGGACTTCGGCTTGCAGCAAAATCGCATCGAGCAACTGGTCAATGCCCTGACCGGTGTACGCCGACACGTTGACGAACATGTTTTGGCCACCCCACTCCTCTGGGATCACTTCCTGCTTGGAGAGCTCGGTGCGAACACGATCGGGGTCTGCAGTGGTCTTGTCGATCTTGTTGACCGCAACGACGATCGGCACTCCCGCCGCGCGCGCGTGCTGGATCGCTTCGATGGTCTGCGGCATTACGCCATCATCCGCTGCGACGACGAGCACCACGACGTCCGTCGCCCGCGCACCACGAGCACGCATCGCGGTGAATGCCGCGTGCCCCGGAGTATCGAGGAAGGTCACGCCACCCTTATCGGTGTGCACGTGGTACGCGCCGATGTGCTGGGTGATGCCGCCCGCCTCGCCGGAGGCGACCTTAGTCTTGCGAATGTAGTCGAGCAGTGAAGTCTTGCCATGATCGACATGGCCCATGACGGTAACCACGGGCGGTCGCGGCACCATGTCAACCGCATCGACGCCCGCACCCTGAATATCCGTTTCGATCTGATTTTCTTTGAGGACCTTCGCCGTGTGACCCATCTCCTCGGCCACGAGGAGCGCCGTATCTTGATCGATGGGCTGGTTGATGGTGGCCATCACGCCCATGTTCATCATGACCTTGATGACTTCGGTCGCCTTGACGGCCATCTTTTGCGCAAGCTCCTGCGGAGTGATGGTCTCGCCGATCGTCACCTCACGCTTGACCGGCGCGGTCGGCAGCTCGAATCCGTGTCGCTGCTCCATGCCGACGGGAGCCTTCCGTTCGCGCACCTTCTTCTTTTTCTTGAGCCGCGAACTCGCATCGAGGCTGACGTGCAGTTCCTCGCGTCCGTACTTCGTACGCTTGTCACGCTCCGACTCGGCCGTTTCACCGCCTCGTGTCGCACGACCGGGTTCGGTGCGCGCTTCGGCCGCTGCTGCGGGACGGGCGCGCCCCTGACGGTCGGTTTCCGCTTGCGAGCGCTGTTCGGCCGCACGACGCGCTTCGTCCGCCGCGCGCCGCGCCGCAGTCTCTTCCTCTATGCGGCGACGATTTTCTGCCTCGAGCCGCTCGGCCTCGCGGCGCTCCTGATCCTGGCGCTCACGTTCGATACGCGCAGCCTCCTCGGCCTCGCGCTTCTTCGTCTCGAGATCCTCGCCATGTGCCTTGGCTTTTTCTTCGAGTACGTCGCGATTGACGTACGTACGCTTGACGCGCACTTCAACGTTAACCGTCCGTGCGCGACCCGCGCCACCGGCGAGCTTGATTTCGCTCTGCTGCTTGCGCTGCAGCGTGATCTTGCGAGGCGTAGCGGCCGGGCTCGAGTTCTCCTCGGACTGGCCGTGGCTGCGACGCAGGTGCGTGAGAAGCACGAGTTTCGCATCATCGCTGATGCGATCTTGCGGCCCGCCCACTTTGATACCGGCCTGTTCAAGCTGCACGAGCAACTTGTCGACCGGTACCTTCAGTACCTCGGCGAATTGAGCAACTGTAACGTCAGCCATATCGGATTCCTACGGCGCTACTCAGCCGTGACCAGGCGCGAACCAATGTTCACGCGCCTTCATGATGAGCTTGCCGGCCTCTTCTGCCGTGAGCCCCTGGATGTCGAGCAGATCGTCAACCGCCTGCTCGGCGAGATCCTCGCGGGTACGAACGCCGCGACGGGCGAGCGCCAACGCGAGATCCGGCTGCATGCCTTCGAGCAACAGCAAGTCGTCCGCCGGCAATTGCGAATCGAGACTTTCCTCGGTCGCGATCGCCTGTGTGAGCAGCACGTCGCGGGCACGACTGCGCAATTCCTTGACCATGTCCTCGCTGAACTCATCGATCGCGGTGAGTTCGGCCTGCGGCACGTAAGCGACTTCCTCGACGGTCGAGAATCCCTCCTGCACCAGGATGGTGGCGACATCCTCGTCGACGTCGAGCTGCTTCATGAAGTTCTCGACCAGTGCGCGAGCTTCCGACTCGCTCTTAGCCTCGGCGTCGGATTCGGTCATCACGTTTAGATCCCAACCCGTCAACTGGCTCGCGAGTCGAATGTTCTGGCCGCCGCGACCGATGGCCTGCGAGAGCTTTTCCTCTGACACGGCAATGTCCATGCTGTGCGAATCTTCGTCGACCACGATCGATATCACCTCAGCGGGCGACATCGCATTGATGACGAACTGCGCCGGGTTCTCATCGAACGGGATGATGTCGACGCGCTCGCCGGCGATTTCATTGGAGACCGCCTGCACGCGCGAACCGCGCATTCCGACGCAGGCACCGACGGGGTCGATACGCGGGTCGTTGCTGCGAACGGCGATCTTCGCGCGGATACCCGGATCTCGCGCTGCGCCGAGAATCTGGATCAAACCCTGACCGACTTCCGGGACCTCGAGCTTGAAAAGTTCGATGAGGAACTCGGGCGCCGAGCGGGTCAAAAACAACTGCGGACCGCGTGGCTCGGGACGAACCTCCTTGAGAAACGCTTTGATTCGATCCTGAGGCTTGACCTGCTCGCGCATGATCATGTCGGTGCGTGACACGAAACCTTCGGCATTACCACCGAGGTCGACGAAAATTCCGTTGCGATCGACGCGCTTGACGACCCCGCTGACGAGCTGGCCGACGCGATCCTTGTACGCTTCGACCACCTGGGCACGCTCGGCCTCGCGCACCTTCTGCACGATCACCTGCTTCGCCTGCTGCGCAGCGATGCGCCCGAAGGCGACCGACTCCATCGGCTCCTCGACGAAGCCGCCGACGAGCGCCTTTTTATCGACGTCCAACGCATCCTCGAGCCGCAGTTCACGATCGGGAACCTCAAGCTCTTTCGAGTCGTCAGCGAACACCTTCCACCGGCGAAATGTCTCGTAGTCGCCCGACTTGCGATTGATGGCGACGCGCACGTCCCACTCCTCGCCATGTTTCTTGCGGGTAGCCGAAGCGAGCGCGGCTTCGAGCGCCTCAAAGATCACTTCCTTGTCGACGCCTTTCTCGTTCGAGACTGCATCGACCACCATCATGATTTCCTTACTCATCGTCTGTCCTCTTGCGCCTCGACCTGATCGTTGCGGATCACGCGATCACGCGCGCCTTGCCGACCTCGGCGAAACCAATACCCACCGTCTGACCGTCCACGGTCATCTCGAAGCCCGCGTCGGTCACGGCCGCGAGCTCACCCGTAAATCGTCGCCGCCCCGCACGGGCCACTTTCAACTCCACCCACACCCGCGAGCCCTTGAACCTCGCAAAGTGCTCGGGTTTACGCAGCACCCGATCGAAGCCCGGCGAAGACACCTCGAGTTGGTACGCCCCGCTGATGGGGTCGTCCACGTCGAGCCGAGCCGACACTTCGCGGCTCACCCGCTCGCAGTCCTCGATGCCGATATGGCCTCCGTGGGCTACCGGCTGGTCGATGAAAATGCGCAACACGGCCGCGCCCGGCGCCGACACCCATTCGATGTCGACGAGCTCGTAGCCGAGCTGCTCGACCAGCGGCTCGAGCAACTCGATCAACCGGTCACGAATCGCTGCTGCCGTTGCCATCGTTCACCCACCCCTCGGGGCACCGTCCCCACGAACCGTCCGGGAACGAAAAAGGGCCCCGAGGGCCCCTACTAAAACGCTCCCGCCCCGGCCAGGGGCCCAAAAAACAAAAGCCCCTCGGGGGGCTTTCGGATCAAGCACATAGTCGGGACATCCAGACGGACATCCGACCCCCGCACGGCCCGAGGAGCCGCGCGGGGCAGGAATGATAATGGAAACTTTCCCGAGGCGCTACCGGGCCGGTTGAGCCGGGGCCAGCCAGCGCCCGAGCCATGCCTCGATTTCTTGATAGAAGAGGCGGCTGTTCTCCCCCTTCAGGACCCAGTGGTTCTCGTCCGGGAAAACCACCAATCGACTCGGGATCTGCTGCCGCTGCAGCACGGTCCAGTACTCGAGGGAGTTATTGAGAGGTACCCGGAAATCCTGCTCGCCGACGGTGACGAGCGTCGGCGTACGGAACTTGGCTGCGTAGCGGATCGGGTTCTGCTCCCGCCACACCCGCCCCTGCTCCCAGACGGGTCCGCCGTTATTGACCTCGCGACCGTACACGGTGTCGCTCGTACCCCACTGCGACTCGAGGTTGATGAGGCCCGCATGACTGACGAGGCAGCGATAACGCGTCGTCGTTGCCTGCAGCCAGTTCGAGAGGTGCCCGCCGTAGCTCGCTCCGCCCGCACACTGACGCTCCGCATCGATGAAGGCGAAGTCACGGATCGCCAAGTCCGCCGCTTCGTTGATCTCCTCGCCCGCCGTCTTCAGTGGATCACCCTGAATGGACTGCGCGAATGCTTCACCAAAGCCTGTGGAGCCGCTGTAGTTCGTGAGCAGCACCACATACCCCGGCGCCGCCAGCAGATGGTAGTTCCAACGCGTCACCCACTGGTCGCGCCACATCGTGTGCGGTCCGCCGTGGATGACGACGAACAGCGGATATTTCTTGGCGGGATCGAAGCCCGGCGGCACGACGAGCATGTTGTGGATACGTCGACCCTCACGACTCGTGAACCAGAAATGCCGAACCGGTGCGAGATCGATCGCGGCAACCCGCTGCACGTTGAAGCTCGTGAGCGCGACGTGTCCGCCGCGACGCAAGTCGAGACGTACGAGTTCGGGCGGCTGCGTCGCACTCTCGAAATTCGCCACCACGACCGGTGATTTGGCCGACTGGGCAATCGAGAGGTTGGTGTAGACACCCGAGGACATCTCGAAAAGTCGACGCGGTCCACCCTTGGCGAGCGAGCTGACGAAAAGTTTTTCGTGCCCCGCTTCCTCGGCGAGGAAGTACACCGAGCGCGAGTCGGCCGTAGTTGCGAACGAGGTGACCGCCCGATCGCTCGCCGCGGTGAGCGCACGCCCGCTCTCGAGCGCGAGGGCCGTGCCTTCTCCGGGCCAGTCGAAGGCGATGAGTTCGGTCGAGGTGTAGACCTTGCCGGTCGCACGTTCGACCGCTGCGATCAGCGTTTTGCCGTCCGGTGTGAACGTGGGCTGTGACCATGAGTGCGTATCGTTCGTGAGACGCGCGACTGCGCCGCCATCGAGAGAAACACGCCACAGTTGCGTCGAGGTGAAACGGTACGCTGCGGTATGCCGATCGATGCTCGCCGTGAACACCAGCGAGCGGCCGTCGGCCGTCCATGTGGCATCGAGCGAATCGCCTCCATCGCCGCCTCGACCGGCGAATCCGGGTTCGCGAACCAACGCCGAGGACCGCAGCAGTTCGCGCGGCTCCGCCGCAGCGGCACCCGGCTTAGGAAGATCGAGAACGAACAACCGCGGCCTGCGATCCTCGAGCCATCGATCCCAATTGCGGATCGGGAAGCCGTCAAAGATTCGCGCGTTCCACTTGCGGGCCTTGCGCTCCGCGGCGATGCGTACGTTATCGGCCTCGTTGACGGCTCCCGGGTAATCGCTGCTCGAGAACGCGATCTGAGTGCCGTCCGGGGAGAAGCGCGGTGCACGCGCGCCGTTGACGAGTTGGGTGAGCCGCATCGCCTCGCCGCCGGCCACCAGATCGAGCAAATAGAGCTGTGCGGTGTCATCGCCTTCACGACGCGCCGAAAATACGAGCTGGCGTCCGTCCGGGCTCCACTCGACGCCACTCTCACCCCCGGCGGTTCCGGTCAGACGCCGCGGCGCGCCCTCGCCCGAGGCGCTGACGATCCAGAGGTCGGCGACCTGCTTCTTCTCGTCGTACGCAGGCTCGATCAGCGAAAACACCACCCAACGCCCGTCGGGGCTCACGTTCGGCGCACCGACTCGCTTCATGAGCCAGAGGTCCTCGTGGGTGATCGGGCGTTTTGCCGTCTCAGCGCCGACCGAGAGCGGCAACGCGAGAACGACGAGCAGAGCGAAGAAGTAACGTATGGACATGACGACCCCGTCAGCGATGGTCTACATCGATCGGCTGATTATGCCGCAGCACGTGCAGACTGTCGCAGCGAGGGGCTCAGATGCCCCGGGCGTCGATCGGCCATACATCGGTGAGGACGTCGCCCCGAACGCAATGGATCCGGTCGTAGAGATTGATCGTCGGGTCCGAATGCGGCAACCGACACTCGACCCGATCACCGATATCGAGGGACGAGCGCCCGTCACTGAAAAAAATCTTGCCGTGCTCGTCGCCGTGGAACTTGTACTCGACGGGTACGGGAAGCGGCGTATGCACCACGACCCGGCCGCCGTCGGTCGCAAATCGCTTACTCCCGGCGTCCGTCGTCACCACACCCGCATGCGATGCACTGTGGACGGCCGTTTGCACGAACATCGACGGTGCGAACGGCGGTTCGAGACCATCGTTCGTCCAGACGTCTTCGTACTGCACGTCCATGAACATGAAGGATCCGGCCTGGCTCTCGGTGAAGACCTTCGCCTCGGCGTCCAAATCGAAGGTTCCGGTACCGCCACCCGAAACGATACGCGGTGCATGTCCTGCGACGGTCAATCGACTGACTAGCGCGGCGAGACGCGTCGTGACTGCAAAATTCTTTGCACGGCGTTCGCTCAGGTTCTCGATGTGTTGCACGAAGCCGGCGTAACACTGCAGCCCGCGATATTCCAAACCTCGACTCCGGACCACCTCCTCGACGAGACGAACGGCCTCGTCGTCACTTGCCACGCCGGTGCGCCGACTGCCGGGGTCGACGTCTATGAGCACCCCGAGCCTGACTCCGGCAGCCTCGGCAGCTTTTGAGAGCGCGCCCACGTTCTTCGGATGATCCACCGCCACGGTGAGATCGCCCCGACGGGCGAGATCGATGATCTCGCGAAT
>Ga0129333_10005612_pt1 | contig 11814 bp, 8 predicted proteins | sample CPB6_08_DNA_FD_94474 | JGI IMG/M metagenome (GOLD analysis project Ga0129333, IMG submission 94474) | Freshwater to marine salinity gradient microbial communities from Chesapeake Bay, USA - CPBay_Sum_0.6_0.8_DNA | ecosystem: Environmental > Aquatic > Marine > Coastal | place: USA: Chesapeake Bay... | reverse complement strand
GCCGTGGATGCTGCGCACGAACTCGAGCTGCACGTCGTAGGGCAGGCTGGTCGAAATTCCGTTGGGGTAGACCTCGTGCGTGGTGAGCCCTTCGGGCTCCACGAAAATCTGATGCGAGCCCTTATCGGCGAAGCGGTGGATCTTGTCCTCGACCGACGGGCAGTAGCGTGGGCCGACCCCCTCGATTTTCCCGGTGAACATCGGCGAGCGGTCACAGCCGCGGCGAATGATGTCGTGAGTACGCTCGTTTGTTTTCGTAATGAAACAAGGAATCTGTTTCGGATGGTCTTCGATTCGCCCGAGAAACGAAAAGACCGGCATAGGGTCATCCGAGTACTGGGGCTGCATCACGCTGAAGTCGATGGTGCGGCCGTCGATCCGCGGCGGCGTACCGGTTTTCAGGCGCCCGACTCGCAGCGGTAGTTCGCGCAGACGAGCGGCTAATCGGTTGGACGGTGGGTCTCCCGCGCGGCCACCGGCGTACTGATCGAGGCCGACATGGATGCGTCCACCGAGGAAAGTGCCGACCGTCAACACCACCGTGGGTGCGTCGAAGGCGATGCCTGTGATGGTGACGACGCCGGTCACGCGACCGCCCTCGACCCGCAGATCCGCCGCCTCCTGTTGGAACAGGGTGAGGTTCGGTTGGTTCTCGAGCTGGTACCGGATGGCGGCCTTGTAGAGCTGTCGGTCCGCCTGCGCTCGGGTGGCTCGGACGGCGGGCCCCTTGCTCGCGTTGAGTGTTCGGAATTGGATGCCGGCTCGGTCGACGCCCCTCGCCATACCGCCACCCAAGGCGTCTATCTCTCGAACGAGGTGACCCTTGCCGATGCCCCCGAAGGCGGGGTTGCAGCTCATTTGCCCTAGGGTCTCGATGCTCTGGGTCAGCAGCAGGGTGCGGCAACCGATCCGAGCTGCGGCGAGCGCTGCTTCGGTACCGGCATGGCCGCCGCCGATCACGATCACATCGAAAGAGTGGGGGTGTCGCATGGGTGCGCATTTTAGACCCATTCGTCGACTTTCTCGGTCTCGGCAGAGCTGCTGCTACCGGGGCGTAATACCGGGCCATGACTAATCGAAATCTGTTTACCCGGTATCCGATCGCGGTCGCGTTGATACTGACGGGCTTGCTTTGCATCCCTTCGACCTCGCCAGCCATCGCCGCTAAGGTGTCCGAAGTCATGCCGCTGGAGGTGGAATTGCCCCGCACGATGGCAAGCACGCCCGCCTCGGGTCGGCTTCTCGTGATGTTCGCCCCCGTCGATCAGGCACCGGATCGCGAGCCGCGTGAGCTCGCTCATTGGAACGCCGAGGCGATCCCGCTCTTCGGCATCGATATTGAGTCCTGGCAACCCGGGACACGCGTACGCCTGACCGATTCGGCCGTCGGCTTTCCGTTGCGCCATTGGCGGGATCTGCCGGCGGGTGAATATCGGGTGCAGGCTCTTTGGCAGCGTTACGACACCCTCCGGCGCGCCGACGGTCGCGAGCTTTCCTTGCCGCTCGATCGAGGCGAGGGTCAGCAGTGGCGCGACAAGCCGGGCAATCTTCATTCAAGGCCGCAGCGTATTCGCTGGGATGGTCGAGCCCGCCTGCCGCCCCTAGTACTGACGGAGCGCGTCCTGGATGTTGCCGCACCCACCGATACGCCTTGGGTGAAATATCTGCGTATCCGCAGCGAACGCCTATCGGCTTTCTGGGGACGCGACATTTTTCTGGGTGCCTTCGTCACGCTACCGGCGGGCTTTCACTCGCGACCCCAAGCTCGTTACCCGTTGGTCATCCAGCATGGTCATTTTCCTGCGGCTCCTTCCCATTGGCGCGAGACACCGCCCGATCCTGACCTTGTTCCGGTTTACAGCGCCCGCTTCGGCCTGCATGGCTACAACCGCATCGTGCAACAACACGCCTACGAACTCTTCCAAGCGTGGAGCAGCGCTGAGTTTCCGCGAGTACTGTTGGTCGAGATCCAACATCCGACACCGTTTTATGACAATTCGTATGGGGTCAACTCCGCGAATAATGGCCCTTATGGCGATGCGATCCAGTACGAGTTGATCCCCGAGATCGAGCGTCGTTTTCGTGGGCTTGGTCAAGGTTGGGCACGTTTCTTATTCGGCGGCAGCGCCGGCGGCTGGACTGCCATGGCGACGCAAATGTTCTACCCCGATGACTACAACGGTGCGTGGATCGCTTGTCCGGACCCCATCGACTTCCGTCATGTCGGCACGATCGATCTCTATCGGGATCGTAATGCTTACCATGGGACAAGTCGTTACAAGCGTACACCGCGACCCGCTTATCGTAATTCTTTGGGCCACATCGATAGCACGGTGGAAGACCAAGCGCGGTGGGAGTCGGCTCTCGCCAGCCGCGGCCGCAGTAACGAACAGTGGGACGCTTGGGAGTCTGTGTATTCACCGGTAGGCGAGGATGGTTATCCGCGACGCCTCTGGAATCGCAACACGGGCGAGATCGATCCAGTAACGGCAGCACATTGGCGTGAGAACTACGATCTTGGGCATATCCTGCGTCGCGATTGGACGAAACTCGCGCCCAAGCTGCGCGGCAAGTTACGAATTTACGCCGGCGAGCGAGATAACTACTTCCTCAATAATGCGGTCTCCGTCGTCGAAGATTTCCTTCGGTCAGCACAACCCTCCGCGGATGTCGTGATCGAATACGGCAACCGAGCCGAACATTGCTGGAACGGCGATCACAGCCGGGCGAACGCGTATTCGCGATTGCGTTATCCGCAGATGGTGCTGCCGTGGGTCGTCGAGCGCATTCTCGCGACGGCACCGCCGGGTGCCGACGTTCGAAGCTGGCGTTATTGATCGGTTATTTTCGCCAGAAGGCGCTCGTGAAGAGCACGAGAACACCAAAAATTTCGAGTCGACCTAAAATCATCGCCACGATACAGATCCAAGTCTGGACGTCCGATAGTACAGCGTAGTTACCGGCCGCACCGGTCGGCCCCAGCGCTGGTCCGAGATTGTTGACACTGGCAACGACTGAGCTGAAGGCGGTGACGAGATCGAGCCCAGTCAACAACATCAAGAAAGTCAGTACGGCAATGATCTGGAAGTACAGGAAGATAAAGGCGAGCACGGAGGCTGCGATGCGCTCCGGTATCACCTGTCCTGCAATGCGGACCGGAATGACGGCCGATGGATGTACGAGCTGCTTCATTTCGCGCAGCGCTTGTCGTGCGAGCAGCAGGGTGCGAAACATTTTGATACCACCCCCCGTTGAACCCGTCGCGCAGATGATGCACGAGAGAAATAGCATCCAGACGGGCGCGAAGATGGGCCATACATCGTAATTCTGTGACGAGAAGCCGGTGGTTGTGGCGACCGAGATGACATTGAAGGCGCTATGCCGCAAAGCCTCCAGTACGTTTGGATAGATGCCCTCGACGACCAACAGCGCGGTGATGGTGATGATGCTGAACGACAGTATCAGCAGCATCGCTTTGGCTTCCGAATCACGCCGATAGGGTGCGAAGCTACGCGTACGCACAGCCGTGAAATGACGCGCGAAGTTCACCATCGAAATCAGCATGAAAATCATCAGCACGAACTCGATCGGCGCCGAATCAAAATGTCCAATACTGGCGTCGTGGGTCGAGAACCCTCCGAGTGCAACAACCGAGAACGCATGACATATAGCGTCGAACCAGCTCATTCCAACGAGCTTTAAAGCGATGATCGCTACAGCGGTCAAAGCGGCATAAGTCAGCCAGAGTGCTTTGGCGGTCTCGGTAATACGGGGCGTCAGTTTTTCTTCTTTGACGGAACCCGGCGCTTCAGCGCGATACAGAGCCATTCCGCCGACACCGAGCAAGGGCAGCACGGCGACGGCGAGCACGATGATGCCGATGCCGCCGAGCCAATGCAGCGTATGGCGCCAGAAGTTGAGAGAGGGCGCGAGCCCATCGAGATTGGTGATGACCGTTGCGCCGGTCGTCGTTAAACCGGAAACCGCCTCGAAGATGATGTCGGTCGTTCCGAGCTCCGGTAACGCGAGAAAAAAGGTACTGCACCAGAGAGCGACATCAGTACCCAGGCAAGGGTAACTAGTAAAAATCCGTCACGTGATTTCAGCTCGCGCTTGTAACGGCGTGTAACGGCTGCGACGCCGAGTCCGAATACGACATTGATGGCGGCGGCGGCGAGATAAAAGTGAGCGTACCCATCTTGGAAAATCACCGATACCAACAGGGGTAACGTATACACGACGGCAAAAAACGCCATCATCAAACCGAGTACATGAGCGACTGCGAGCATTCGTGATCTCGAGCGCTCAGCGCCGACCCGAGGTTTCGCCGAGGAAGAGCTTTTCGACTTGGTCGACGTGACGACGATCGGTGATGAAGAGAATCACGTGATCATCAGCCTGAACGATGGTGTCGTGGTGAGCCATGATGACCTCATCGCCGCGAACGACGCAACCGATACGCGCGCCTTCCGGCAGCACGATTTCTTCGATCTTCTTGCCAACGACGCGCGAGCTTCTATGATCTCCGTGGATGATCGCCTCAAGCGCTTCAGCCGCACCGCGCCGCAGTGAGTGAACTTGCACGACGTCACCGCGCCGCACATGCGTCAGCAGTGAGCCGATCGTGATGGTTTGTGGCGAGATGGCGACGTCGATCATGCCGCTTTGCACGATCTCGGCATAAGAGGGCTTGTTGATCAGCGCCATGACTTTGGCAGCGCCCAAGCGTTTGGCGAGCATGGCCGAGAGGATATTGGCTTCTTCTGAGTTGGTGAGCGCACAAAAGACATCGCAGCTATCGATGTTCTCTTCGACCAGTAGTTCTTCGTCCGCTGCATCACCCTCGAGCACGATGGCGTTCTCGAGATTTTCAGAGATCTTGCGTGCCCGCTTTGGGTCACGCTCGATAACTTTGACTTGGTTGTTATTCTTTTCGAGCTCTCTCGCCAAGGCATAACCAATATGACCGCCACCGGCGATCACGACGCGTTTGACCGGTTTCTCTTCCTTGCGGATTTCGGCCATGAAGCGCCGGATGTCGTTCTTGGCAGCAAGGAAAAACACTTCATCGCCATCTTCGATGACCGTATCTCCTTCGATCTGCAGGCTGCGGCCGTTGCGATAGATGGCGACCACCCGGGCTTCCGTATTTGGAATATGTTCGCGCAGACCTCGCAGTGCCTGGCCCACGAGCAACCCGCCTTTACGAGCGCGCAAGCCGACGAGTCGGACTCGTCCGCCGGCAAAATCGAGCACCTGCAGTGCACCGGGGTATCGAATCAGGCGTTCAACATATTCGGTAACGAGTTGTTCGGGGCTGATCCAAACGTCTACCGACAGTGACTCGTCACTGAAAAGCTTCGGGTGGCGGGTGTATTCGGGTGATCGGATACGGGCGATCTTGGTCGGCGTGCGATAGAGCGTGTAGGCGACTTCGCAGGCCATCATGTTCACTTCATCGGAGCTCGTCAGAGCAACGAGGATGTCGGCGTCAGCCACGCCGGCAGCTTCTAGGACGGTGGGGTACGAGGCGTTACCGACGACGGTGCGGATATCGAGGCGATCTTGTAGGTCACGAAGGAGCTCGTCGTTGGTATCGACGACGGTGACCTCGTTGGCCTCCTCGCGCGCGAGTTGATACGCGGCCGTGCGCCCGACCTGTCCGGCGCCGAGGATCACGATCTTCATAAGTGCGCATAGGTTACTCCCAAGCATCGGCACCGAACAGGCCAGAGCAGGTATGCTTGGTAGCCATGACATCCCCGGGGGCCGCGGCGCCGAGCCGCAACGAATTTGGGCGTGGCTGGAAGGTGCTGATTGCGTCGCTGCTCGGCACGGCTTTCGGCGCTTCACCGCTGCCATTCAATACGGTCGGCTTTTTCATCGACCCTTTGCAGCAGGAATTTGGTTGGACTCGCACCGAGATCAGTCTCGGCATCACGATCTATGGCGTGCTCGGTGCGCTATTGGCGCCGGTTTTCGGCTGGTTGGCAGACCGCTTCGGTGTACGTCAGGTGGCGCTCGCTTCGCTGACGACTTTCGCGCTCGTCTTTGCCTCGTTTTCGATCATTCCTGGCGACCTCTATTGGTATTACGCACTCTGGGTGTTGATCGGTCTCTTTGGGATCGGGTCGACCCCGATCACTTGGTCGCGCGCCATCAATCTGTGGTTTTTCAAGCAGCGCGGTCTCGCGCTCGGGCTCACTTTGGTCGGCACGAGCATCTCGGCGATGGCGTTGCCGATCATCACTACTTGGCTGATCAACGATTTTGGTTGGCGCGTGACTTACGCTGCGCTCGCGCTCTTGCCGCTTGGCATCGCGCTCCCGATCGGCTTGATCTGGTTCCGAGAGCCGAAGCCGGAGGAGCGGCCGCCTGAAATTGCCGCAGCAGGCGCCGTGAGTCTCCCGGGGCGAAGTCTCAAGGAAGCGATGAGCGAACCGCGCTTCTGGATTCTTTGGGCCTCAATCGCGCTCGTTACGATCGCGTACTCCGGAGCGCTCGTACATCTGCCTTCGATGCTGGGTGCACGCGGTTTCGAGCGAACCGAAGCCGCGGCAGTGATGAGCGTGTTCGGCCTGTCGATTTTTGCCGGCCGCATTATCACGGGTTACTTGCTCGACAAGTTTTGGGCGCCGATCGTGACTCTGCCCATCCTGTGTCTACCCGCTTTGTCGTGTTGGATTCTGCTCGGGGATGGTCCGCTCGCATTTGCCGTCGCCATTTTGGCCGCATTTCTGATGGGCTTTGCTTCAGGAGCGGAAACCGATCTAGTCGCTTATCTCGCCGGTCGTTACTTCGGCATGAAGAGTTACGGGCAGATCTACGGCGTGCTCTACATGGCTTTCGGTTTATCCGCCGCCGTGTCGGCCACGCTCTACGGTTGGGTGCGTGATACCACCGGTAGTTACGATCCAATCTTGATTGCTGCTGCCGTGATGTTCATCGCCGGTGCACTATTGCTCTTGTTGCTGGGGCCTTATCCGGATTTTGGTCGGGTAACCGAAGAGGAGCGAGACGCTACCACTGCACCCAACCCATCTGCCAAGTGAGCAGGATCACGCCGCCGAAGACGATGCGATACCACGCGAATATGGCGAATGAGTGCTGACTGACGAATCGCAGCAGGAAACGAATCGCAATCAGCGCGGCAAAAAAAGCGACCACACTGCTGATGATCATCGAGCGTGCTTCGTCGAACGTGATCGGCTCGCGCGCATCGAGCAGCTTGTAACCGGTAGCTGCGAACATCACCGGAATCGCGACGAAAAAGGAAAATTCGGCAGCAGTGCGCCGATCGAGCCCTGTCAATAATCCACCCAAGATAGTCGCTGCAGAGCGGCTCGTGCCCGGAACGAGCGCGAGCATCTGGAACAACCCCACCCGAAAGGCATCAAGCGGTCGAAGCTCATCAAGCGATTTGACGCGCTCGACATGCGGACGCTTTTCCGCCCAAAGAATGAGGACGCCACCAATCACGAGCGCCATGGCAACGGGCACCGGCGCGAACAACACGCTACGGATGATGTCTTCGAAGGCAAGACCGGCAACGGCCGCCGGCACAAATGCGAGAAACAAGCCGAGCACGAACTGGCGAGATGCGGCGCTGCTAGTCAGTGTGGTGGCGGTTTCCCACAGACGAGCGCGATATTGGAAGCATACGGCGAGAATGGCTGCGCCCTGAATCACGATCATTTGCCGAAAGCCCACTTCATCTTCGAGATTGAGTAGGGCACGCGTGATGATCAGGTGCCCCGTGCTCGAAATCGGCAAGAACTCGGTGAAGCCCTCGACCAGCCCGAGAATGACATCAATGAGCCAATCAGCCATGTTTCATCAAACCCAATTTAGTCCGGAATTTTTTGACCACGGGTTTCGATGACCCAGCCGAGACATAACAGGCCAACGATCGGCACGAATCCCACTAGAAATAGCGTATCGAGTACGACAGCAGAATTACCCGCTCCCGCAGAGGCGACTGACCCCACGAGGAAAGGCCCGCCTGCGGCGATCACGCGACCGATGTTGTAGGTGAACCCGGAGCCGGTGGCACGCAACCGCGTCGGGAACAATTCAGGCAGATAGAACGTGAAGCTGCCGAAGATGCCGAACACGGTCAAACCGATGAAGAAGTACATATAAAGCCGCACTTGCGGCTCGAGATCGAGCCCATACGTGGTCAGTAGCGCAATCGACGAGAATCCGAGGTAGAGCGCGAACATCGGCTTTCGACCCCAGTGTTTGGCGAGCGGTATCGTCAACAAGGTGCCGAGCAATCCGCCGACATTGAAGATCGCTGTGCCTTGGGTTTTCCAGGATTCGATCAAGACGCTGGTGGCCGTCTTGTCGAGGCCGAGTTGCAGTGCTTCGGCTTGGGCCAGGTTGGCGACGACAACGGGGATGAAGGCGTTGCAGCTCCACCATGTGATCAAGGCGACGACCGCGACGATGAGTGCGCTGCGGGTACGAGGCCAGATCTCTGGTGCGAAGATTTCGCGCAAACGGGGCGGTGGCGCTGACGCGGCGGCTGCCTCCCAACGCTCGGGTTCTTTGACGAGGGTGCGGATCCAGAAGGCGAACGCAGCCGGTAACAACCCGAAGATCAGCACGTAACGCCAGGAGACTTCCGGCACATCGGCAAAGAAGTGACCCGCGATCAGCGCGTTTACGCCGGTTGCTAGAAACAGACCGAAGGGTGCCGAGGAGTAGAGCACGGCACCGGCTTCGACACGTTGATTCTCGGGAACCGCTTCGGCGACCAGTGCGCAACCCGCGGCCCATTCACCGCCGATCCCGAGGCTTGCGATGATGCGGCAGACGATGAGTTGTTCGATGCTAGTGACGAAGGCGCAGAGCCCGGTGCCAACGGCATAGAGCTCCATCGTGATGAGCAGAACGCGTTTGCGTCCGTAGCGGTCCGAGATCGGTCCGAACAGCACACCGCCGACCGCCCAGCCGACCAGAAAGATCGCGGTGATGAGGCCGGTCCAATACAGCGTGGCCGTGCGCGCCTCGGGCGAGCCGATCGTCAGGCCAAGTAGGGTAGGGATGGCGTTGGGCGCGACGTAGTTGAACAGCAGCCCGTCAAAGATATCGAAGCCCCAACCTAACCATGCTGCGAACAGCACAATCCACTGATAGCGAGTCAGTCGCAACATCGGGCCCCCTCCGATTCATTCGTCAGTTCATTTTGAGCGCAGCGTTGATCGCGTCGCGTAACTCGAGTGTCGCATGGCCTGCGGCTACCGCGAAATCCTCTCCGGAGCCGGCATAGATAATGCCTCGCGAGGAGTTGATCACGAGACCCTCGCCCCCTGCGGTACGTCCATTGCGTACGGCTTTCTCGACATCGGCGCCTTGTGCGCCGACGCCGGGTACGAGGAAAGTCATATCACCGGTGCGAGCGCGAATATCGGCAAGCTCCTCGGGATAGGTGGCACCCACCACGAGCAGACAATTACCCCGAGAGTTCCAATCGCGCGCCACGGACTCAGCAACGATTTGATAGAGCTTGCGACCATCGACCACGAGGTCCTGGAATTCGCGCGCGCCGGCGTTCGAAGTTCGACACAAAATGACGATGCCCTTATCTGCGTATTGCAAGAACGGTTCAGCGGAATCTCGACCGAGATAGGGGTTGATGGTCACAGCATCGGCGCCATAGCGCTCGAAAGCTTCCTTGGCATATTTCTCGGCGGTGCTACCGATGTCGCCGCGCATGGAGTCGAGGATGACCGGTACGCCGGGCGCTCGTTCGCGGATGTATCGGATGGTCTCGAGCAGAGCCTCTTCGGCGCCGACGGCAGCGTAGTGTGCGATCTGTGGCTTGTAGGCACAAACGAGATCAGCCGTCGCATCGACGATGGCGCGATTAAAGGCGAGGATCGCATCGCTGCGCGTGCGCAGGTGGATCGGGAAGCGCTCGATCTCCGGATCGAGACCGACACAGACTCGCGAGTCGTTTTGCGAAGCGGCCTGCGCGAGCAAGCCATGAAACGTGGAGGGCGAAGCGGAGGTCGTCATGGCGGCAAGTGTACCGCCGTTGCGACCAGACCGCGCCGATCAGGCGGGTTCGAGATTGGCGTATTGCAGCATCAACCACTTGCTGCCCGCCGCTTCGAAATTAACCTGCACACGGGCATGTGGCCCCTGACCTTCGATATTGAGGATGACACCGGAGCCGAACTTGGCGTGGCGTACACGGGCGCCGAGCTTGAGACCGGGCGCGACCGGTTCTGCCTTCACGCCCGACGCAGTCGACGCACGGCGCGGCGCAAAATCGCTGCGAGCGTAATCATCGCGCGCATTGAACCCGCCGGAGCCGTAGCTACCGCGCCCGGATTGCACTCGGGGGCGAACCTCTTCAAGCAACTCTTCGGGGATTTCGCGGATGAATCGCGAGGGCTGTCCGTAACTGTCGATGCCATGGAGGCGACGCTGCTCGGCATAGGTGAGATAGAGCTGCTGCATGGCGCGCGTCGTACCGACATAGGCGAGTCGTCGCTCTTCTTCGAGGCTATCGAGATCGTTCAGAGAACGTTGATGCGGGAACAGCCCATCTTCGAGCCCAGCTAAGAATACCACCGGGAATTCCAAACCCTTCGCCGTGTGCAAGGTCATCATCTGGATGCAATCTTCCCAGGCCTCAGCCTGGCCTTCACCCGATTCGAGAACTGCATGCGCGAGGAACGACTCGAGCGGCGGTAACTGTTCGCCTTCGACACCCTCGGGCTCGAAACCTCGAGCCGCCGAGACAAGTTCCAGCAAGTTGTCTGCTCGCGCTTCACCGCGTTCCGCTTTTTCTTTCCGATGGTGTTCGAGCAAGCCACTGGAGTTGATCACTTGATCGACGATTTCGTGCAGCGCCAATTCGCGCGTATCGGTAGCTAGGCGATCGATCAGCTGCAGAAACCCATGCAGCGAAGCTGCGCCTTTGGCGCCGAGACTGCCTTCCGCGATGCAGCGCTGTGCTGCCGACCACAGTGAGCTACCGTCGGTTCGGGCCCGTTCGCGCAACGTGTCGATGCTCTTTGCACCGATGCCGCGAGTGGGCAAGTTGACCACACGTTCGAACGACGTATCGTCGTTTCGATTAGAGACGAGCCGCAGATAAGCGAGAGCGTCTTTGATTTCCGCGCGCTCAAAGAAGCGTAAGCCACCATACACCTTGTAGGGAATACGGGCCGATAGAAAAGCTTCTTCGAAAACACGCGATTGCGCGTTTGATCGATAAAGGATGGCAATATCACGGCGATTGCCACCGCGAGCGACCCAGTCTTTGATGCGCTGCAGGACGAATTCAGCTTCGTCGCGCTCATTGAAAGCCGCATAGAGACGAATCGGTTCGCCTTTGCCGCCACTCGTCCAAAGATTTTTGCCAAGTCGACCACTGTTGTTGGCGATCAAGGCGTTGGCGGCTTCGAGAATAGTGCTCGTCGAGCGATAGTTCTGCTCGAGGCGAATCAATTTGGCCTGTGGGAAATCGCGTCGAAAGGTTTGCAGGTTCTCGACTCGGGCGCCGCGCCAGCGGTAGATCGACTGATCGTCATCGCCCACTGCGAAGGGCGCACCTTCCGAGCCGACCAAGAGCTTCGTCCATGCATATTGAATGGTATTGGTGTCTTGGAACTCATCGACCAACACATGACCAAACCGACGACGATAATGCGCGAGCAGCTCTGGTTGATCACGCCACAATTCGAAAGCACGCAGCAGCAATTCTGCGAAGTCGACGACGCCTGCGCGCTGACAGGCCTCTTCGTAATCGCGATACAACTGGATGAACTGGCGACGCGTCGGGTCGTTACCGTCTTT
>Ga0129333_10005609_pt1 | contig 11820 bp, 9 predicted proteins | sample CPB6_08_DNA_FD_94474 | JGI IMG/M metagenome (GOLD analysis project Ga0129333, IMG submission 94474) | Freshwater to marine salinity gradient microbial communities from Chesapeake Bay, USA - CPBay_Sum_0.6_0.8_DNA | ecosystem: Environmental > Aquatic > Marine > Coastal | place: USA: Chesapeake Bay... | reverse complement strand
TATTCGGTGATCATCGTGGTGGTGGCCGTGCCTGAGGGGCTGCCCATGAGCGTGACCGTGTCTTTGGCCCTTGCCATGCGGAAAATGACCCGGGCCAACAGCCTGGTCCGGCAAATGGTCGCCTGCGAGACCATCGGCTCAGCCACCGTGATCTGTTCGGACAAAACCGGGACGCTAACCCGCAACCGCATGACCGTGGTGGGTGTGATGGGGGAAGGGTTTGACCTGGAGATCGGCAAAACCGGCTGGAAGGCCGTATCCCGTGCAACGCTCCTCGACGGATCAACCGGGCCCCGGCAGCCACTGGACTGGCTTGCCCTGAACGCCGCCGTGAATTCAACCGCGCATCTGGAGCTCAAGGAGGGCAGGCAGGTGCTGGTGGGTTCGGGGACCGAGGGGGCTTTGCTGCGCTGGGTCGAGGAGCAGGGGGCCGATTACAAGTCCGTCCGCGACGCCCATCCGCCACTGCTGCAGTGGCATTTCACCAGTGAGCGGAAGCGGATGGCCACGGTCATCCGCAAGCCGGGGCCAACCTCGGTCGAACTGGTAGTGCTGGTGAAGGGTGCCGGGGAAATTGTCCTCGACCTGTGTGACCGTGTGATGGAGGCGGGAGGCGGGGTGGTGCCCATGGCGGACGCCGTCCGTGAAACCTGGCGTAGCAGGATCGTTTCCCAGGCCGCCGAGGCGATGCGGACCATCGCGTACGGGTGCCGTTTCGTGCGGGACGATGATCCCAAAAACCCGACCGATCTCGACACCCTGTATTCGCGACAGGAAGAATTGGAAAGCGGGTTGGTTTTCCTCGGATTCATGGCCATCCAGGATCCGGTGCGGGACGATGTGCCCGAGGCGGTGGCGCGTTGCGCCGAGGCGGGTATCGGCGTGAAGATGGTGACCGGCGACAATCCGGAAACGGCCCGCGCGATCGCCCGGGAGATCGGGCTGATCCAACGGGAAGACGCCCTTCTGTGGACCAGCCGCGAATTCAACGCCTTGTCGGATGAGCAGGCCAGGGAACTGCTTCCGCGGGTGGCGGTGCTGGCGCGCGCCCAACCCCTGGACAAGTTGCGATTGGTGCGTTTGCTGCAATCCAGCGGCGAGGTGGTGGCGGTCACCGGGGACGGGACCAACGACGCCCCGGCGTTGAAGCGAGCCGATGTGGGACTGTCGATGGGGATAGCCGGGACAGAGGTGGCCAAGGAGGCGAGCAAGATCGTCCTGCTGGACGATGCCTTTTCCACGATTGTCAAGGCGGTGCATTGGGGCAGGGCCCTGTATGAGAGCATCCAGCGTTTCATCCAGTTCCAGTTGACGATCAACCTCAGCGCGCTGGTGATCGCGTTCCTGGGGCCGCTGTACGGTATCCGCCCTCCGTTCACGGTGCTGCAACTGCTTTGGATCAATGTGATCATGGACACCTTCGCGGCGATCGCTCTGTGTAGCGAGCGGCCGGAGCCGGGGCTAATGCGGCAAAAACCTAAACGGCGGGATGAGTCCATCATCACCCGGGGGATGGCATTCAGCATCCTTTCAACCGCCTTGTTTTATGTGGTCACGCTGACCGGTTTGCTGCTGGTGATGCGGGGCGACCCGGCCAATCCCGGCTGGCTGGCGGGTGAGGGGGCCTGGATGGGCGAATCGGCCGGCAAGGTCTTCCCCGTGGAGGTGGCAGATCTGGCGCGGTCGGATTCTGGAGGATGGACAGTGGGTGAAGGGGGCGAGGCGGTGAAGGTCCGGTTCACGGTACGGCAAGCGACCCTCTTCTTCACGGCTTATGTGCTTTTCCAGGTGTGGAATCTTTTCAATTGCCGGTCGCTGAATCCACGAGTGAGTGGGTTGCGTGGGGTGTCGGGCAATCCCTGGTTTATCACCATCGTTTTGGCGATCGTGCTGGGGCAGGTTTTGATCGTCAATCTGGGCGGGGTGATTTTCAACACGCAGCCACTGGGTTGGGAATGGCTGTGGATCGGCGCGGCGACAGCCAGCGTGCTGGCCATTGGCGAGTTGACGCGCAGGAGTCTCGCCTGGATGGAAGGTCGGGCAGGCAAAGCTTAAGGAGAGTGGGCCCGTGGCTGAATCGCGTGAAGTCCTCGAGAAGCTGGGAGTGGGCCGCATCGGGCGCCATATCCTATTGTGTGCCGGCCCCAAATGCTGTGATGAGAACGAAGGCCAAAAAGCCTGGGAGACCCTGAAAGCCGAAATTGCCAGCAACGGACTGGGGCAAGGTGAGGCGGTCTGTTTCCGCACTAGGGTGGGTTGTTTGCGGTTGTGCCAGCAGGGGCCTGTGGCGCTGGTCTACCCGGAGGGGACCTGGTACGGAGAAGCGACCGCGGACCGGATACCGAGGTTGGTACGCGAGCATCTGGTTGAGGGCAGGCCCGTAGGGGAGTGGACGCTGGCGAAAAATCCACTGAATGAACCCGTTGGGGGCACCGGCGAATAAACGGTCTCAGGCCAGGAATCGGGGGTTCGATGCGGGCATGAATGCTGTCATCGGTCTGGCAATGATGGGCGTGATCTTTTTGGTGTCATTTGTCTGGCGAAAAGTCCGGAGGCCGAGGCCGGAAGCTGCTTCCCAGTTCCTGGGGCTTCCCTCGGCCAAATGGCATCCTTGCACCTCCGACCAGGATGGGCCACGATTCCTTTTCACGCCGGAGCATCGCCAGGGCAAACATACCAAGCCTCCCGAATTGGCCGTGGCCGTACCGGCCCAGTTACCCTGCCAGATGAAAATTCGATTGAGGGACTGGAAGGATCGGCTGGGACTTCGACTGGGTCTTGCGCGGACGGTTGCCACCGGGGACCCGGACTTTGATGATCGAATTTATGTGGAGGCCGGGCGAGAGGGATTTGCCACGGACCTTCTGGCCAAGGCGGGGGCCCGGGGGGCGGTTTCTCAGTTGCTGGGCCTGGGATTCGGCAAGGTTACCTGGTTGCCTGAGAAATCAGAAGTCAGGGCCGAATGGGTGGGTTATGTGCCAGCAGGGGAACGAGACATTCAGGTTGTGGGGGAGGCGGCAACCCTTTTGGAAAATTTGGCGGATGCGGGGGTGGGTTTGGAGGCCGGGCCGCTGCCCGATTGGATGTTCCGGCGGTTGTTGGGGCTGGGGTGGTGCTGGTTGTGGTTGGGGTTATTGGCCGCTTCAAACGCCTTGGGATTTTACCTGGTGACACAAGAATACCCGCCCCTGGCAGGGAATTGGTTTCACGCCGCTCCGTGGACAGTTCTTGGGCTCCTTTTGTTTTTATTCCCAGCCTGGTTCTTTTTTCGCAACTCGCCAGCCGGGCACCTGTCCTTGTCGATGTGGTCGGGAATGATCACCGTTTTGCTCGCGGTGGGGGCCTACCCGGTTTATTTCAGCCTGAATGGTTGGCTGGATGAAAAGGCTACCGAAACAATCAGCCTGCCCGTGCAGGGTTTTCACAAGACCCAAGGCAAAGGCGGTATCAAGTACTACGCCACACTGGACGCGCTGGTGGCAGGCAAGCATGTCGATTCAGTGAAGGTGGATCAGACAATTTATGACATGATCCAGCACCGGCAGTTGGATACCGCTGTTATTGAATATGGTCCGGGTTGGCTTGGATTTCCTTGGAGAAAGTCCCAGGGATTCAGTCTGCGACAGGCTCGAAAGGGGCTTTTGGGTGGTCAGGGTGAGGGCCCCTGACGCGGATCATTCCTGGGTTTGGGAAACCGCCTGCAAAACCGTTTTACCGGCCCGTGTCAGGCGATAACGGGCGGTTTGGCGCAGGTCCTCGGGCGCATCGGGGTTGCCGGCGCTGATCTCAAGCCAACCGGCACCCACAGCCAGCGCGTGCATTCGGCGCAATTCGCGGCTGGAAATAGCCTCGGAATCCCACCGCCGATTCCATTGGGATTCCTCCTTGGGGAGGTAGTTGGCCAGCAAGTCGCCCAAGCCAGGAGCGGCCAATAAAAGGCGTTGCTCGTCTTCGAAGTCCAGCAGATCCACCGGTGCGCTCCTGGGGGTGCATCGGTGGTCATCGGTTGCGGGAAGACAGAAAAACCGTATGCCAGTGCGGAACGCCGAAAAAGAAACGCCAAAACAATCGGTTGGTTACGGAAGTGCGGGTTGGTTGGCCCCATGGAGAAGGGTGGTGTGATTGGGCGGTTGGCGGGTTTGGAAACCTTCAGGAACGGCTAAAGATCCACCGGTAGAGTTCCATCAGGCTGGGGGCCTTGCCTGTGGTCAGGAAGCCGATCCGGAAGATCCGCCCGGCGACCCAAATGGCGCCAACCGTGGTCACCAGGACCAGGAACGCGCCGAGGATTGGTTCCCACAATGGAAGGTTTGGAGCGGCCGCCAAACGGCAGAGCATGACTGTCGGCGTCGCCAACGGGATGAAAGAAAGGGATCGGGCGAGGGACCCGGTCGGATCCTCCATGACCGGCAACAGGAACATGAGGGGGATGGAAAGTGAGATGCTGACCGGCATCAGCAGGGTTTGCGCCTGCTTCATATCCGAGCAGGCGCTGCCAACCGCGATAAACAGCGAGCCGAACAGGAGAAGGGCCAGCCCCTGGAAGAGAAAAAACCAGGCGGGCAAATCCCACCGCAGGTCTCCCGCCAAGTTCCAATGTCGGGCCGCCATCAGGCCGCCGCCCACATAGACCATGGATAGGACGAGCCCGGTACCGGTCATGCCAAGGAGCTTGCCGCAGAGCAATTGGAAAGAAGTGGCGCTACCCAGCAGCACCTCCCCGATGCGGTTCATTTTCTCCTCGATCACACCCTGCAACTGGGGTTGGGCGCCTATCAGCACGATCATGAACAAAAAGATAGCGGCGAAGATGGGGACGAGCGGTCTCAATCCTGATTGGACCTCCTTGCCCTCCAGGACAGCCCCCGATTCGGAAAGGGTGGGCAGGTCGCGCTGGATAAGGCCCTTGCTGGCCGTTTTTCCAGCGGCCTCGACCAGCCCGACGATTTCCGCCGGGGAATATCTGCGTTCCTTGCGCATCAAAAGGAGAGGGTTTTGGGTGGCGGTCCTCTGGAGTTGAACGATGGTCATCAATTTGACCCCAACGCCCAGCAGGATGTCACGATCCAGCGCCTTGTCGGTGTAGTAGGTGACCGAAGCCTCACCGGTTGGCTGGGGGTTGGTCTCCAGGGCGGCGGGGCCGATATCGAAAAAGGCGGCCAGTTCACCCGCAGCGACCCTGCGGCCCAGGTCGTAGCGCAATTTCAGGGCTTCAGCCGGGTCGGCTGGTGGGGTGATCGACTCGAATTCAAGCAGCGCCAACTGGCCGCCGGGTAAGCCCCCATTTTCAGTGGTGTCGGAACGGCTTTTCTCCGCCGGGGCACCCTGGCCCAGTTCCCTTTCGCGCAGGAGGCGGAGGGTCGGAACGGCCTCGACCCCAATGCCTGGAGTCCTGTCGATGATGGCGATGGACCGTGCTTTCTGGCTTTTCCAGCCTTGTGCGATGCTGGAGGCGTTGGAACTGATCAGGATCAGAACCGGCATGAGGATCAGACTTACCAGAAACGCCTTGTTCAGCACTGCGGCGCGGAATTCGCGCCCCGCGATCACGAGGATTTTTTCCATGGGTGGGTCAGGCTGCCGCCTCCTCCATGCGAGTCGCGCCAACCAGATCGAGGAATATTTCCCGCAGGGTGGATTCACCCAGGTCGAAGCGGGTGATGGGACCTTGTTGCTGGAGGGCCCGCAGTAGTTCCTGGGAGTCAACCCCCGGTTCCAACACGATCGCCGTTTCCGCGCCCAGATCGGCGCAACGCTCCACTCCCGGCAGGCGGGATGTGTCGATGGGGCCGTCCGCGAGGCGGGCCCGAACCGTCACCCGGCCATGCCTGCTGCGAACCTCGGCCCAGGTACCGTCCAGCACCTTTCGTCCCTCATGAATGAGCACCAACGAGTCGCACATCCGTTCCGCCACATCCATGTCGTGGGTTGAGAGGATGACCGTGGACCCTGCCGCTTTCAATTCTCGGATGGCGTCGCTGATCTGGGCGGCATGAACGGGATCCAGACCGCTGAAGGGCTCGTCCAGAATCACCAACTCGGGCCGGTGGGCCACAGCGCCGATGAACTGCACCCGCTGGGCCATGCCCTTGGAAAGCGCCTCCACCTTCAACCCGGCCGCTTCCGCCAGATCAAGGCGCCCAAGCCATTCGCGCACGGAAGCTTCGGGGGAACGGACCCCCTTCAAGCGGGCAAAGAAACACAACAGTTCGAGCACCTTCATCGAACGGTACAGGCCGCGTTCCTCGGGGAGGTATCCCACACGGTCGCTGGCGCATTTTTCACGCACAGACCCCAGCACCTCGACGGTGCCCTCCTCGGGCTCGTACAAACGGGTGATCAGCCGGAGCGTGGTGGTTTTTCCAGACCCGTTGGGACCCAGGAACCCGGTGACGCTTCCGCGGCGCACGGAAAGATCCATTTGGTCCACAGCCACCTTGCGGCCGAAGCGTTTGGTGGCCCTGGTCAAAACTACCGCATGGGTCATGGGGCTGTTTCCGTGTCTGCCGGGCCTGGTGGCGCATCACCCGTTTTGGTCATTTTCCTGCCGGCTTTTTCCAGGGCCAGCCGCAAGGCGAACTCCACCTGGGCGTTCAGGGAACGCAGATCATCCTTGGCCCAGCGCTCCATGGCGGCATGGACTTCGGGATTGAGTCTCAACAGGAATGCTTTCCGATCAGCCAAGTGAAGTGTTCCCGCCTTATCCAGTGTACAGGGAACCGGTGTTGACTACCGGCTGTGGATCCTTGTCGCCGCACAGCACCACCAGCAGGTTGCTGACCATGGCTGCCCGGCGCTCGTCATCGAGCTTGACCTTGCCTTCCGAGTCGAGGCGGTCGAGCGCCATCTCCACCATGCCAACAGCCCCATCCACAATGATGCGGCGGGCGGCAAGGATGGCGCTGGCCTGCTGGCGGCGCAGCATCACCGCGGCAATCTCCGGGGCGTAGGCGAGGATGCTGATCCGGGCCTCCAGCACCTCGACCCCCGCGGCGGAAAGGCGGTCGCGCAGTTCGGTCCGCAATTCCTCGCCCACCTTGTCGGGATTGCCGCGCAGGCTGATCCGGGAGTCATCGTGGCTGTCGTAAGGGTGTTTGCTGGCCAGGTTGCGCAGGGCCGATTCGCTCTGGATATGGACGAAATCCTCATAATTGTCCACATCGAACAGGGCCCGGACGCTATCGACCACCCTCCAAACCACCACGGCCGCGATCTCTATGGGATTGCCATCGAGATCGTTCACCTTGGCCGGCTGGCGTCGCTTGGGGCCGGTTGCGGTGGTCACATTGCCGGAAGCGTCCTTGGTGGTTGTGGATTCGGACTGGCTGCCGGTTTCAAAGGTTCGGACACGCAGGGATACCAGGCGTTTGAGGTAAAACGGATTCACCCAATAAAAACCGGCATCCTTCAGGGTTCCAACATACTCGCCGAACAGTGTCAGCACCCGCGATTGATTGGGGTTCACCACCACTAATCCGATCAGGGTGAGAATGCCCAAGAGGATGGAAAGCACCACCATGGCGATGCTGCCCACGATCGAAAGTGCGGGCCAGTGCCTGAAATGCGGTGCTGTGAAGAGGAGGCTGGAGGGGCCTGCCAGCAGCAGGGCCAAGCCAATCAGAAGTGGGAGATACCCGGAACGAGCAGAGACCACACGATCCTGAATCATGACGCATTCCTCGGCCAGCTCTAAAAATTGGCTGGATACCAAAATGATATCACATTGAAATCAGCGTTCAAGGGCATTGATTCAAAGGAAAAACACGCACCAGACCGCGGCCAGGATGAACCCACAGGCCAGCAGGTATTTCCAATGGATAGGTTCGCCCAGAAACCAGATGGAGAAAGGCACGAAGACCATCAGGGCGATCGCTTCCTGAAGGATCTTCAACTGCCCCACCTGGAATTTGGTGTGGCCAATCCGGTTGGCCGGGACTTGCAGCAGATACTCAAACAGGGCCACCCCCCAGGAGATCAGGGCGGCAATGATCCAGGGTTTTTCAGCAAGGCCCTTCAGATGGCCGTACCAGGCGAAGGTCATGAAGACATTGGAAAGGAGCAGCAGGCTGGTGGTTTGCCAGAAAACGCCCATCCTGGGCCTCCCTCATCCTGAATGGGGGCTCAGCCCGGCAGGCTGGCCAGGTTCGGGTCGATCGAACGGATTTGCTCTTCCGATTCCGCCAGGGTGGCCCGCTGTTGTTCCACCAGTTCGGCGGGGGCGCGCTGCACGAAGGACTCGTTGCCCAGCTTGGCCCGGATGCCGGCGATGGCTTTTTCTTTTTCCTGGCGCTGTTTGGTCAGGCGCTGGCGCTCGGCGGCGGGATCGATGATTCCCTCCAGTAGCACAAACGCCTCGAAATCGCTTTCCACGGCGCTGGCTGCCAGCTTGGGCCTTTCGATCTCCACGGCTATGGTCAGTTCGCCCAAGCCTGCCAGGTCGCGCATCACCTGATGCAGGGGCTGGAGGCCTTGCACAATGGATGCGGGAGCTTTGGCCAGCAGGGTGAGGGGGGTGCGGTTTTCGATCTGGTAACGGTTGCGCGTCTCGCGGACCAGGCGGATGAGGCGCTGCATCCGTTCGAATACCGCCTCCACCTCGGGGGCGGGCCAAGCCGAATCCGCGATGGGCCAGGGGGCCACGCAGACGCTGGTCTCTGATTGCCTGCCGGCTGATAATCCTCGCGCGGGGGCGGACGCATTGAGGGCGTGCCAGATGGTTTCCGCAAGGAACGGCATGAAGGGTTGCAGCAGGCGCGCCAGGTGGTCGAGCACCGCAAGAAGCACCCGCTGGGCTGGTACCCGGGTGGATTCATGCTTGAGACGGCCCTTGGCCAGTTCGAGGTACCAGTCGCAAAAATCGGACCAGGTGAAGTCATACAGCAGTTTGATCGCCTCGCTGAAGCGGAATTGCGTCAGCGCCTGATCGATGCCGTGGATGGCCCCCGCCAACCTGCTGAGGATCCAGCGGTCTTCCAGGGCGAGATCGGCCGGGGCAACCGCGCCCGGCGTGTAGCCCTCGAGGTTGATCAGGCAGAACCGTGTCGCATTCCAGACCTTGGTGGCGAAGTTGCGACCCTGCTCGAACCGGTCGCTGGCCTGCTTGGCGGTTGGGAGTTCCGCATCGGCAGCCGGCCAAGGGCCGCCGGGGCGGAAGGGTTTCTTGCAGCCCGGGCAGGCGAGCTTCTTGGTGCGCATGTACATGTGCTCCTGCTTCACCGGCACCAGGGTGTCGCAGTGGGGGCAGACATTCGAGACGGGCATGCGCGCATCCTGCGTCTCGGTGGCCATCATGGCCATCTGGAAGCGCAGGGCGTCGGGGCCGTAGCGGTCGATGATGTCGAGCGGGTCGACGCCGTTGCCCTTGCTCTTGCTCATGGTCTCGCCAAAGCCGTCGGTGATCTTCGGGTGGATGTAGACCTGGTGGAAAGGAATGTGGCCGGTGTTGTAGAGGCCGCAGATGACCATGCGGGCCACCCACAGCGTGATGATGTCGCGCGAGGTGGAAAGCACGCTGGTGGGGTAGTAGCTTTTCAGGTCGGCTGTGCTGGCTGGCCAGCCCAGCGTGCTTTCGGGCCACAGGGCGGAACTGAACCAGGTGTCGAGCACATCGCCATCGCGCGTGAGTTTGACCCCAGCGCCCAGCAGATCCTCGGGCAAATCTTCGATACCGCACAGGTGGAAACCACCCTCGGGAGCCTCGCGCCAGAATATGTCGTCGCGGCCGGCAAGTTTTTGCTCGATCAGCGCCTTGTCGCACCGGACATGCCAGACAGGTATCTGATGGCCCCACCACAACTGGCGGCTGATGCACCAGTCGCGTTTTTCCCCCAGCCAGTCGAGGTAGGTGGTGGCGTAGCGGGCGGGCGTGATTTTGACACGGCCATCCCGCACCGCATCCATCGCCTTTTCGGCCAGCTCGCTCATGTTGATGAACCACTGGTCCGACAGCAACGGTTCGATGGGGCTCTTGCTGCGGTCGGAGTGGGCCAGCTCGATGTCGCGATCCTCGCGCCCCTCGAAGAACCCGAGGGACTCCATCTCCTCGACCACTTTCTCGCGGGCCACATAGCGGTCCATGCCGGCGTATTTGCCGCACAGGGCATTGAGGGTGCCATCGGGATTGAGGATGTTCAGGAGCGGCAGGTTGTTGCGCTGGCCGCAGGCGTAGTCGTTGCGATCGTGGGCGGGAGTCACCTTCACGGCGCCGGTGCCCAGTTCGGGATCGACCAGCAGCGGATCGGCGATGATGGGAATCTCGCGGCCGGCCAGCGGGACCAGCACCTGTTTGCCGATCCAGGCCTTGTAGCGCTCGTCCTCGGGATGGACGGCGATGGCCACATCGCCCAGCATGGTCTCGGGCCGGGTGGTGGAGAACCTGATATGCCCGGAACCATCCACCAGAGGATAGCGGAATGTCCAGAACCCGCCTTTGACGGTCTCGACAAAGGTCTCGTCGTCGGCGACGGAGGTCTGTAACTGGGTGTCCCAGTTGACCAGGCGCTTGCCCCGGTAAATATGCCCGTCCTTGAACAAATTGAAGAAGGTCCGCCTCACCGCGGCGGCACAGGTGGGGTCAAGCGTGAAGCGGGTGCGTGACCAGTCGCAGGAGCATCCCATTCCCCGCAATTGCTCGAGGATGCGCGACCCGTACTGCTCTTTCCAATCCCAGATCCGGCGGACCAGTTCCTCCCGGCCCAGGTCGTGGCGGGATTTGCCCTCCAGGTCACGGATCCGCTTTTCCACCACCGCCTGGGTGGCGATGCCGGCGTGGTCTGTGCCGGGTACCCAGCAGGTGTCGAATCCACGGGCCCGGTGTTGGCGCGCCAGGATGTCCTGGAGGGTGTTGTTGAGCGCGTGGCCCAGGTGCAGGGCCCCCGTCACATTCGGCGGCGGGATGACCATGCTGAACGGCGGCTTGCCGGATTCGGGGCGCGCGGTGAAAAGATCGAGGCGGGCCCACAGGTCGAGGCAGTTTTTCTGGGCCTCGCGCGGGTCAAACGCCTTGGGCAATTCGGTGGACATGGCGATCTCGGGGATGGTTGGATTGATTTCTTCTGGATTCGGGTGCGGCGGGGTCAGTTCCCGGCGGTTACCTCGCCATCCTTGACAACCTTGTAGTTGATGCTGTCCACGAGGGCCAGCCAACTGGCCTCGATGATATTCTCGCTGACTCCGACGGTGGACCAGATGTCGCTGGAGTCCTTGCTTTCGAGCACGACTCGCACCCGCGCGGCGGTGCCATCGCGGCCATTCACCACCCGCACCTTGTAATCCACAAGGCTCATTTCGGCCAGCCGCGGATAGACGGGGACCAGAGCCTTGCGCAGGGCGGCGTCCAGGGCGTTGACGGGGCCGTCACCTTCAGCAACGGTGTGGAGGGTTTCACCGGAGGCAACAATCTTGACCGTGGCCTCGCTGACACCGGTGGTTTGGCCATGCTCCACATTGACGCGGTAGGAGACCAGGTCGAACAGCGGCTTGAAGTTCCCGGCGGTGCGGCGGACCAGCAGTTCGAAGGAGGCCTCCGCCGCCTCGAATTCGTACCCGGCGTGCTCGAGGTCCTGGACCTGCTCCAGGATGCGCCGCATCAAATCGCGGTCCTGGGCCATGCTGAGGCGGGCGGTCTTGGTGATGATGGTGGACTGGCCCGAGAGTTCGCTGACCAGGATGCGACGCTCGTTTCCCACAGTGGCCGGATCGATATGCTCGTAACTGCGCGCCAGTTTGCTGACGGCGTGGGTGTGCATGCCACCCTTGTGGGCGAAGGCGCTCAGACCGACGAATGGCTGGCCGGGCCTGAAATTCATGTTGGCCGTCTCG
>Ga0129333_10005608_pt1 | contig 11821 bp, 9 predicted proteins | sample CPB6_08_DNA_FD_94474 | JGI IMG/M metagenome (GOLD analysis project Ga0129333, IMG submission 94474) | Freshwater to marine salinity gradient microbial communities from Chesapeake Bay, USA - CPBay_Sum_0.6_0.8_DNA | ecosystem: Environmental > Aquatic > Marine > Coastal | place: USA: Chesapeake Bay... | reverse complement strand
GTCACCGCCATCGCATTGGTTCTTGCTTTGCCGACACTTCTGAGCGACAACTTCGTGTTGAAAGAGCCACACGTGACAAGTTGATCACCGCGTGATCAGGTGCTCTTCGCCCCTGCGCCGCCATCGATGACGTACGTGTCGCCCGTGATCCAACTTGCCGCATCTGATGCGAGAAAAGTCGCCAGATTGGCGATGTCCTCCGGCTCCCCGAGCCGTTTCGTGGGAAGCGCTGCTGCCAACTTGTCACCCCAGTTCTCCACCAACACCCCAGCGAAGTCTGTCTTCACGAGACCTGGGGCGATGCCCACCACCCGCGTCGGCCCCAGTTCTGCAGCCAGTTGTCGTGTGTAATGAATGAGGGCCGCTTTGGTGAGGTTGTACACGCCAAGCCCCTGCTCGGCACGCATACCACCGACAGAAGCCACGTTGATGATGACGCCAGGCTTGTGCATGAAGGCCGCGCGCCACACGGCTTGACTCCAGAACACAGGTCCTTTCAGATTCACCTGGAAGGTCTTGTCGTAACGACCCTCGTCGACTTCCATCGTGGCGCCGAAGTAGGGGTTGGTGGCAGCGTTGTTGACCAAGATGTCGAGACCGCCGAATTTTTCGATGGTCTCTCGCACCACGTCCTCGGCGACACTGACGTCACCGACATTCGCCGCACGAACCGCGACAGTCCCGTTGATTCCTTCGGTGGCGGATTCATCGATCTTTCGCGACACCATCATCACTTTCGCACCGGACTCAGCCATCATCTTTGCCATCGCATGACCGATTCCACGTGATGCGCCAGTGATGAGCGCTACTTTGCCTTCGAGAGAAATGTGCATGTGCGCGACGCTAGTCGGTCGGAACGACCGGCGACACTCTGACCGCCACGATGCGACGACCCGCAACTTCCTCGGCGGCGAATCGCCAGCCACCTTGTTCGACTGATTCGCCGATCACCGGAACATGTTCAAGTGTTCCGAAGAGAAACCCGGCGATGGTGTCCCATTCTTCATCGGGAAGACGGGTGTCGAAATGCTCATTAAAGTCCGCGATGCTCATTGCACCGAGCACCAGCGTGTCTCCGTTCGGCATGTGGCGAATCATGGTCTCGGTCTCGTCGAATTCGTCGACGATTTCACCGACGAGTTCCTCGAGGCAATCTTCGAGTGTGACCAAGCCGGCGATGCTGCCATATTCATCAGCAACGATCGCCATGTGGAAGTGCTCTCGTTGCATGTCGCGCATCAGCTTCGACACAGGTTTGTTCTCCGGTATCACGATTGCTCGACGCACGACCCCGGCAACAGTTGCTGCGCCGTTTCCAGTGCGCACTTCACGCATCAAATCTTTGGTGTAGACGATGCCGACGATGTCCTCATGGTCGTCCATCTCACGCAACACGGGCAGTCTGCTGTAGCCATCGCCCATCGCGATGTCGAGCGCGCGGTCAATGGTGACATCGTGGTCCACGGCGACCACGTCGGGGCGTGGGGTCATGATCTCGCGTACGACGGTGTCCCCGAATTCGATGATCGACTCGATGAGCTCGCGCTCCTCGTGCTCGATGACCTGCTCCTCGGCTGCGGCCTCGACGATGCCCAGTAATTCTTGCTCGCTCACGAACGGGCCCTCTTTCAGGCCCTTCCCACGCACGATGATGTTCGTGAGACCGATGAGGCCACGTGAAACTGCCTGCAGGGGTGCGAACGTCACGATGAAGTACGTGAGACGCGATGTGCGCAGAGCTGCCCTTTCAGAATGTTGAACCGCATACGTCTTCGGAACCGCTTCGGCGAGAACAAAGAACACGACGACGTTCAGGGCGACACCGATGATGACTCCGGCGGTACCGAAAAGTCGCGCAGCGACGACACCAGTCAATGTGGCTTGGACTGTCTGGCACACGTTCACAGTGAGCAACAACGGGTTGACCCAACGCTCCGGATGCGCCACTAGTTTCACCAGTGCTGCACCCCCGGCTGCGCCTGAATCAGCCAATGCAGACGCCTTCGGCTTGCTCATTCGGGACAGCGCCATTTCGGCCACGGCGAGGAAAATGAGAACCAGCAACAACATGCCGATGGCAAAAAACATCCAATAATCAGCCGTGGTGGGAGCAGCTGCGATCATGAGGAGTGTTCCTGTGCAAAGCCTGCAGGTACTGGACCGTTCCAATGATGCGCAGAGAGCAACTCGAGCTCCCGCGCGCGCATCACGGCGGTGCGTTGAGGCTCGTCATGGTCATGTCCGAGCACGTGAAGGATGCCGTGCACCAGCAACAGAGCTATCTCGTCGTCGACTTGTCCCGCATGCTCAGGCGCTTGTCGTGCGGCAATAGACGGACATATGACGACGTCGCCGAGGATGAGCGGTGCATCGGACAGGTCGTGCTCAATTCGTGACGGCCCTCTCGTCACTGCTCCTGGTCCTTGAGTGGAGACAACCTCAATGCCGTCGACCGGGAAGGCCAACACGTCAGTCGGTCCGGACTTTCCCATGAATTGGGCATTCATCTCAGCGATAGTCAACTCATCGACGAACAGCACGGCAAGTTCAGCGGCACCCCTGATGTTCTCAGACTGCAAGGCGTTGAGAGCAAGACGGCGCCACCGTTCGAGCTCTATTGGAACGTCGGACTGCTCATCCACACAAAACACCTCGGGCACGCCGTCTCCACCACTGCGAAGAGGCGCTCCGAGGCTCGGTTTACCTTCGACCATGTCGCGGTCAGCCTAATCCTTCTCGCGCTTCGAGGACTTACGACTGGACGAGCCCTTTTGTTCATAGGCCGCCACGATGTCGGCGACGATCCGATGCCGCACGACGTCATCTCTGTCGAGATGCACGAAAGCCAACCCCTCGATTCCGGTGAGCGTTCTCTCAAGACCCACGAGTCCGCTCTTGCCGGTCGGAACATCGACTTGAGTGGCATCACCGGTGACCACGACCTTTGACCCAAAACCGATTCGCGTGAGGAACATCTTCATCTGCTCGGGCGTGGAGTTCTGCGCTTCGTCGAGAATGATGAATGAATTGTTGAGCGTACGTCCGCGCATGAATGCAAGTGGCGCGACTTCGACTGCTTGTCGTTCAATGAGTTTCTGAGCCGCTTCAGGTTCGACCATGTCGTAGAGGGCGTCGTACAACGGGCGAAGATAAGGATCAATCTTTGCCATGAGGTCACCCGGCAGAAATCCGAGGCGCTCACCTGCCTCCACCGCTGGTCGCGTGAGAATGATTCGCTGCACTTCACGTGCATTCAGAGCTTGAACTGCCATCGCAACTGCGAGCCAACTCTTTCCGGTACCGGCCGGGCCAATACCGAACGTGATGATGTTGTCTCGAATGGCGTCGACATAGCGCTTTTGCCCTGCAGTCTTCGGACGCACACTTCGACCACGCGCACCTTTCAATACGTCAGCAGTGAGAACTTCGCTCGGCCGCTGATCAGCGCGCACCATTGTGATACTGCGATCAAGAACCGCTGCATCAAGTCGCTCACCACGTTGCAGAAGAAGCACCATCTCTTCGAAGAGTCGACCCACTTGATGCGCCCGGGGTCCGCTGAGCGCCACCTCGTTACCTCGCACCGACACCGACACGTCTGGAAAAGCATCCTCAATGCGACGAACATGTGCGTCTCGATGACCGAGGAGTTCAGCTAGGAGATGAGTACCCGGAACGACAACCGTGACCGAGTGCGCTGTCGTCGTCATTCCTCTGAGAGGCTACCCACAGACTCTGCTTGCACCAGTGGCTGTGGCGCGAAGTCCAGAGCGAAGTACCGCTGCGTGTTGAGCGGAAGCAAGGTTGGTTCTGCCACCATTCGTGCCAGTCGGTGGAGCAACTCAGCTGCTCCGCCGGTGTCATCTGGCTGATTGAATTCCGGCGTGTCGAACACGAGCAGAGCTCCGTCTCGCGCCTCTGCAGAGAGCGCCTGGCGCGCCAGGAGCGTCATTGAACCTCGCGCTTGGTATGCGGGGTCGACAGTGACCCACACGACGTAGTGGACTCGACCATCACGCAAGTGCTCAGGAAAGTGTTTGGCGAAGTACTCGGTGCTCAGCCAGCGCGTCGAACGAATGTCCGTCGACACGAGCGTCATTCCCACCGGCTGATCATCGTCCCAGATCACCCATAGACGGTTGTTCGCGCTGCGCAACTGGTCACCGAATTCTTCACGGTCGAGCATCTCGTGGGTGGGAACCTCTTCGGCAACGGGAAGATACGAGCGCTTGTACATCTGCCAGAGGCGCTCAATCAACGAGCGATCCGTGATTTCACTGTGTCTTGTGACGTACATGGCGCTTGTCCGATCAGTCGAACCAGTTCGACAAAAGAACCCTCTCGGGTTCGAGGCTGTGCCTCCGCCTATCCGAATTCTATGAGATGGTCGGGTGCGTTTCGGGGCATCCACTACGGTTCTCATGAAGTGAGAAGGTTCTTCGGGGTCCTGTCGTGGCTGATGGCCCTTGCGGGAGTTGGCGTCACCGTTGCGCACCTCTTCGTCGCACGTTCCGTCGCTGATTCGCTGTATCTGGCGGCGACCGTGGCTCTCGGCGCCTCGCTGGTGGTGTCGGCGCTTTTCATTCGACCTGACCCAAAGGTCTGGCCTTTCGTGATGGCAATCGTCGCGTTCTCGGTCGCGGGACAAATCATCGACGGCGCCTATGACTTGAACGACACTCTTCACGTTCTCAGTGACGCAAGTTTCTTTCTCGTTCAATTCGTACTCATCGTCGGACTGGTCATGGTGGTGAGCCAGCGACTCGGACACGACGCCAAAGGTGCTCTCGCAGACGGCGTCATCATCGGGCTGGGCGCCTGGGTGTTGGTCTGGGTCTGGCTGTTACAACCCACTTTTGGAGACGGCTCGTCAAGTTCGCTCTCGAGCGTCTTTCGCGGCGCGACCCTCGGCCTCAGCACGATCGTGTTGTTTCTTCTCGCCACTTTGTTCTTCAGCGATGCGATCAAGACGACGGCGGTAGTGCTCGGCGGTGCAGGCATCGCCGCCACGCTTCTCGGCGATGTGTTGTTTTCTGCGAACTTGCGGGGCGACGTCGACATCTCGAGTGCACTTGCAGACGCACCCTACGTACTTGGTTTGTACTTCGTCGCCGCGTCGTTTCTGCACCCGACGATCAGGGACATAACTGCGCCTGCGACACATAGACAGGATCCTCCGCTTCTCACTCGGCTCACCACCACGACCTTCGCCCTCGTTCTTCCGATTGCCGTCATCACCGCGACAGACGCGCGCGACGCAACCGATCGTGTGGTTCGTACTGTCAGCATCGTGGTGCTCGCAGCGGCTGTCATCACACGTGTCATCCAAAGCGTGCGCGACAACGCGAAAGCACAGGCATCACTTCTGCGGGCAGCTCGCCTTGATTCTTTGACCGGACTTCCGAACCGCAGCCTGATGCTCGAACACATCACGCAGGCGATTCAAGAATCGTGGAAATCGAAACGGCAACCCACGGTGCTCTTCATCGATGTCGATCGTTTCAAGAACATCAACGACAGCTTGGGGCACATGACCGGTGACGATGTCCTCTCTGCGGTCGCGAAGCGTCTCACCAACGCCGTGACGCCCACGGCCATCGTGGGACGCATCTCTGGCGACGAATTCGTCGTTCTCGACCCAGCCACGGAGACTTCCACCGAAGCTGTGCTTCTCGCCGAAAGAGTGCTCGACGCGTTTCGTGAGCACATGGCGCTGCGTCAGGGCGACATGTTCGTGTCCGCCAGCATCGGAGTAGCCATGGCCGAGAACAACGAGGAGCTGACCGCAGAAGATCTGCTCCGTCGCGCCGACACGGCGATGTACCGTGCAAAAGATGCGGGTCGCAATTGCATCGCCCTGTACGACGACTCGATGCTCGAGCGCGTGTCACAACGTTTGTCGGTCGAGACAGCTCTGTATCGCGCCCTTGATAGACGCGAATTGCGACTGGTTCACCAACCTATTCTCGATGTCGAGATCGGAATCGTGATCGGGTTCGAAGCGCTCATGCGCTGGACTCGCGACGATGGTGACGTGTCGCCGGCAGAGTTCATTCCCATCGCCGAAGAGACCGGCACGATCGTGCCCATTGGCTCGTGGGCAATTCTCGATGCACTCACCCACCTGAGACGGTGGATTGATAGCGGTGTCGTGGGCTCACAAACCACGATGTCGGTGAACGTGTCACCACGACAATTGCACGACCCGAACTTTGTCTCCGTGGTCAGCGAAGCCTTGTCCCGCTCTCGCATCGCAGCTGATCAGCTATGGCTGGAAGTGACCGAGAGCGTCATGATGACCGAGCCAGAGCAGGCACTCAGCTCATTGCGGCGCTTGGTTTCACTAGGTGTTCGGGTAGCCATCGATGATTTCGGTACCGGCTACTCGTCATTGTCGCTTCTGCAGAAGTTCCCGATTCAACGAATCAAGATCGACCGTGTATTCGTGAACAACTTGGCGGACGACCACAATTCGCAGTCACTCGTGCGGACGATCATTGCCATGGCTGACTCTCTCTCGCTCGACATCGTCGCTGAAGGCGTCGAGAATCGCGAGCAATTGCGCGCCTTGTCCCAGCTGCGCTGCCACAAGGCGCAGGGCTACCTGATCAGCCACCCGGTTTCGGTTGACGCCGTTCCATCGACCGTGGCGCATCTCGAGAACCACAGTGAATGGTCTGCCCTACGACGAGGGAGGCCCAGCTGACGTCAATGTCCCGTCAGGGGCCCGAATGACCAATTCCACGACATGGTCGCCCGCTGTCATCAGCGTCGAGTCGATGACTGCGGTGTAGCCGTAGATTCCTTCGGCACCACTCAACTCTCCGACGACACCAGCAGCTACCCCGTCTATCAACAAGATTCCCTCAGTGCCGGGCTCGAATGCAGCGCTCACGATGCCACCGTTGATGGTGACTGCAACCCGACTTCCTGGCTCGGTCGTGAGGTTCAGAAAATCTTCCGGGCGACTCACAGTCCACTTGAGGACTTTGTCGGTCGCCACATTCACATCCAGGCGCTGCCCGATGAGTTCTGCCGACGCACCGACAGCAGCGACAGTGTCGACCCCTCCGTCGGCTCTCACGACGGCGTCGTAGTAGGAGACCCGTCGCTGAAGATCCGCGAATGTCTCTGCGACGCTGCCTCGTTTACCTGTTGCCGTCTCGATGGGGCGTTTCTCACGCTGAGGGCAGCCGTTGACGAGTGATTCGCCTTGAAACTCCCACGTTGTCTCTACCCGAAGCACGTCGATCACCGTCGGTAGTAGATCCAGATTTGATGATGCGCAGTCCGAGATCTCCCCCGACTTCTGGTTCGGGTACTTCACGAACGTCGGCACCTTGTAGATGTCGAGAACCCGATCACGATCTTTCAAGACGACGTTTCTCTGTTGTTTTCCCGGTACGAAAGAAATGCCGTGGTCTGCCGTGATGACGACCAGGGTCTTGTCCCAGATTCCAGCTTCCTTGAGCACCGTGATTGCTTCGCCAATGGCCCGATCTGTACCGATGAACTGATGCAGGAAGCGCTGGTAGTTGTCGCGCGTTCCGTCTCCCATCTCCGGGTTACTTGTCGTGCTGTACACCGGAATCGAGGTGATCCGCTGATCTGGCGTCATGTACCAAGGTGCGTGTGGCACGAGTGCATGCACCAAGCGCAGAGCGCCAGTGCCTCCCTTCGTGGCGTCCACCAAGTCGCGAGCACCCTCGACAATTGCGTTCGCCTGCCCCAGCGCACCGGTCTTCAGCTGTTCGACGAATCGTGACTCGACGGCTCCGAATCCACCCCAGCCGTGCTCGGTGTCGGGTAGCCCACGCCGCGAGTAGTACGGCAAGGTTCTCTGGCCGTACACCACCAGTGCATCTTTGAGAAACGACCACAACCGTGAGCCTGAAAATCCGGTTGCTTGTTCTGTGTTGCTGCACACATCGGTCGGGCACAACGAGGTGACCGGTTCGGTCGCGTCAACGTCGATCTTGTCACCGAGCAGAGTGAAGATGTTCTTCGGATGGAGCGCGAGAAACGGACTGTCGTCTTTCTCGGGAATCTTCGACGCCATGATCCCGGGTACTGCTTGATGAGTGAAATTCGAGATTGCAGTGTTGTCGCGGTACCACGTCGACTGCCGTGCCAATTCGGCGAAATTCGGAAAACGATCAGCGTTGATTCGGCTGTCGGTGCCGAGTAGTGCATACAGAGGAGCTTCATCCATGACCACCCAGAACACCGGAATGTCGGTGCGACCGACAGACGCCTCGGCAAACGTCGTCGCACCAGGGAAAAGAATTGGTTGCGCCTGAAGCACGAAGGTCGCGAGAACCGCGACCGCCACAATCGAGAGCCAACTGACCCACTGCCGCAATGATGCCCGAGCGGCGTAGAAGCGGGTCAGCAGAAACGCGACCACCAAGCTCGACGGATACACGAGGTAATCACGTTCGACCTTCGACCATCGAAGCAACACGAGCGCAAAGACGAACAAGAAAAGAAATACGATCGTCATCTCGACGGATCGGTGCACGACCGGCCCGAATCTGGTGCTGAATCGATCGACCGCAGTGGCAAGAAGCGCCGGAACGAGCATGACCAAAATGATGAAGACGCCGATCTCGAGCCTTCCGACCTTCGCGGCGGAAAAGACTGTCAGGTTGGTGCCGTAGAGATCGAGCAACGGTTGCGACACGGCGATTGTTGCAAGCGCCAAGTAGGTCACAAATCTTCGTAATGCCACGGTGCAATCGTTGCACACATGACACAATGACCAAGTGCCAACCCCGCGCCCGTATTTGTCGTTCATCGGCGCGTCTCTCAGTGCAGTTGTCCTCTCTATGAGCGTTCAGTCGACTCCCGCTCGAGCAGTCGACACGACAACGTCCACCACGTCTACTCTTCCGCCCGCGAGTGGCTTGAGCCCGACATCGTCCTCCTCGACGGCCGTGCCGACGACGACGGTTCCCACCAAACCAGGTGCCCTCTTCATTCTCGGAGATTCGCTCTGCCTCGGCGCCGAGATCTTCGGAAAACTGTCGACTGCGGTGAAGTCCACGAACAAATGGAGTGCGGTTGTTTCCGATTGCAAGTTGGGACGACGCGCACTGGATGGATTGAGCATCGTGACCAAGGCCCTTGAAACTCGAGCAGATTATTCAGGAGTGGTCGTCGCCCTCGGAACCAACGACCTGCTGTCACGCCGCGAGAAGGCATACCCGGCGTGGATCATCGAACAGATGATGTCTCGCGCGAAGGGCAAACCAGTTCTGTGGGTGGAAGTCACGTATGGAGGTGTGCACCCTGACTACGTGGGTCGCGCACGGCGTTTCAATTCAGCGCTCGCCGATGCGGCAAAGAAATATCCGAACCTCGCCATCGCCCCTTGGTTTGCGGCTTACCCATCGAAGACTCGATCATGGGAGCGCGACGGAATACATCCCACTGTTTCTGGCTATCGCACACGAGCCACATTCCTGACGAAAGAAATCAGCACCTTTGCCACTTTCGTCGCGTCTCGTGCGAATCGATGACCACGAACTACCGTCTCTCCAGTGCGTGCAGTCATAGCCAAGAACAAGTCGGTTGAAGTCGTAGACATCCCGACGCCGACAGGACCAGGCACTCGACTCCGAGTGACCAATGCCGGAATCTGCGGGAGCGATCTCCATATTCTCGAGTGGGGCATCAGCGACATCGTTCTCGGGCATGAATTTGGTGGCTTCGATGACGACGGCACCTTGTGGGCTGTGCGACCGAAGAGCTCGTGCGGGACATGCGACACATGCGAGCGTGAGCTTGAACACCTGTGCCGTGACGCAACGAAAGACATGAATGGCATCTCGGCACAGGGTGGTCTCGCTGAAGAGATCATCGTCCCAAGCGACCGGCTGATACCTGTTCCCACGAGCGTTCGCGCATCCGAAGTGGGACTTGTCGAACCATTGGCGGTCGTGATGCATGGACTCCGTCGCGGAAGTGTGGAAAGTGGCATGAAAGCTGCCGTCGTCGGAGGCGGCAGCATCGGGCTTCTCACAGCTGCGGCCCTTCGGCATCGCGGCATCAGCGTGGACCTGTATGCCCGGCATGAGCACCAGCGCCTTGCAGCAGAGCGCATAGGCGCGACGGCCCATGCAAGCAACGAGACTCCCCTTGCAGTACACGACGTGGTGTTCGATGCAGTCTGCACTCAGGAGAGTTTCGATGCATCGATCTCAGCGAGTAGGCCGTCAGGCACCGTCGTCGAGTTCGGAATGTTCTGGAGCCCTGTTGCCTTGTCCAATGAGGTGATGTTCAAAGAGATTTCCATCGTCCCGTCGTTGTATTACAGCCACGACCACAATCACGACGACTTCGTCGATGCAGCGCAAGTTCTGGGGGACTCCCCGGATCTTGCTGACACAGTGGTGACGCACCGATTCACCATCGAAGAGGCAGTCGATGCATTTCGTGTCGCTTCAGATCGAAAGTCCGGCTCGATAAAGGTGCATATCAACCCGTGAACACGACCACTCCCCACCGCGCCGATCGTCTTGCTGCACGACTGGGCATCGAATACAAGTGGATCGTTGCCGTCGTCTTCGTCCTCGGCTTGTTCATCGACATCATGGACACCACCATCGTCAATGTCGCCATTCCCACCCTCGCCTCCGAATTCAATGTCACCGGAACCGGCATCGAATGGTTGGTACTTGGCTATCTCCTGTCTCTCGCCGTCTGGATTCCGGCGTCGGGTTGGATCGGCGACCGCTTTGGCGCGAAGCGCACATTTCTTTTCGCATTGTTCATCTTCACCGTCGCATCAGTTCTGTGTGGCACAGCGAACACTCTCGGACAGATGATTGCTTTCCGTATCTTCCAAGGAGTTGGTGGCGGAATGTTGACTCCAGTTGGTACGGCGATGCTCTTTCGAGCCTTCCCTCCACAAGAGCGAGCACGGGCCTCGACAGTGTTGATCGTCCCGACGGTCATCGCCCCTGCCCTCGGACCCATTGTCGGAGGGCTGCTCATCGACAACACGTCGTGGCGCTGGATCTTCTATGTGAACGTACCGATCGGAATCGTCGGACTGGTCTTCGGCGCATTGTTCCTCAAGGAGAGCAAAGAGAGCACCGCAGGAAAGTTCGATCTTCCTGGATTTGTCTTGTCAGGCGTCGGTCTTGCCGGAGTGTTGTACGCCCTTTCGCAAGCACCAGACCATGGGTGGCTCTCTCCAGCCGTTCTCCTCACCGGTCTCGGTGGTCTCGCACTCTTTGCAGCTCTCGTCACCATCGAGACACGAATCGAGGAACCGATGCTCACGTTTCGTTTGTATCGCGACCGCATGTTCCGTAACTCGAACACCATCAACACGCTGTCTTACGGCAGTTTTGCGGCATTTCTATTTCTCATCCCACAGTTCCTGCAGATCATGCTCGGCTATTCGGCGCTCGATAGTGGGCTGGCCACATTCCCGCAAGCTCTGGGAATCATCTTGGTGAGTCGCATCGTGGGGCGCGTGTACCACACCATCGGACCACGACGACTCGTGACATTCGGCCTCATTGCATGCTCGTTGTGCAGCCTGCCGATGGCTTTCGTGTCCCTTGACGTGTCGTCGTGGACGATTCGCGCCCTCATGCTCGGGCGCGGTCTTTCCATGGCGTTCGCTTTCGTGCCACTTCAAGCCGCCACGTACGCGAACATCACGCCGTCAGACACCGGTCGAGCAAGTGCCATCTTTTCCACACAACGCCAAGTGTCCGCCGCTTTAGGAGTCGCAATCTTGTCGACGGTGTACATCTCGCTATCGAATCACAATGGTGGCAAAGTCACAATCGATGATCGCATCACT
>Ga0129333_10005606_pt1 | contig 11823 bp, 13 predicted proteins | sample CPB6_08_DNA_FD_94474 | JGI IMG/M metagenome (GOLD analysis project Ga0129333, IMG submission 94474) | Freshwater to marine salinity gradient microbial communities from Chesapeake Bay, USA - CPBay_Sum_0.6_0.8_DNA | ecosystem: Environmental > Aquatic > Marine > Coastal | place: USA: Chesapeake... | reverse complement strand
TAAACGCATCTCAGGGAGGCTTACAGAGGCCTCTGACGGCTTCTCTGTGTATATCGGGGTGGTGTAATCAGGCATGGGAGGTTCTACCTTCTCATACTCCTTAATTGCATCACCCACCTCATCCTTTACCCTTCGACTAATCACCCAATCTTCTATCCAGACCAACAGTCCAAGTAGGAGGTGATCAAACCAGACAATATCTTGTTTCCAAGCCTTGTACAAGGTCTTGAACTCATTCAACCTAAGCATTACATCACCATCTTGGTCTGATAGTTAGGATCTGTTTCATCCAGGTGTGCTTCAGGACCAAACCCTTCCTTAGCTATCTGTTCCATATCCAATGACTCCTCACTGGTCTTCCCATATTTATCAATCATCTCATCACACCATGTAGACAAGGTTTTAATACCCTCTGTAAATTTTGCACTACCAAATCGTTGTCTAACTTCTTTGGATGTAAAGCAGAAGGAGGAGATGTTCTTGTAGAACACCATGAAGGCATTAGGACCAATCCTTGTCCTACGGTATTGGACAATTAGGGAGGAGGAGTTATGGGGATAGTTATAAATCATATGTTCTACTCATAGGTTAACCTATGTTCAATCAAGATGGTCTAGATGGCCCCGGTCTTGTGGACCATCAGTACCATCAAGATTGTCCCGCTACCGACTGTTGGGGTGGGGTAGTTGGTGCTTACAAGATCATCTGAGAGGGGGAGTTGGGTTGTGGTCTTTGTTCCCTCACTGATGATTAGTAAAGGGGAAGTTTTTTAGTCTTCCCCAGTCCAGGGAGGGAGTCCACCCTTTCTCCCCTCCTGTATACGGGGCGGATCAAACCTAAACCCAGGTGGGGACTGAGTTTCTAGTTAAGCCTCTTGCTTGTCTTTTTTGGTCTAGGGTCATGCCCAAAACAAGGTGATTTGTCTCTGCTTCTGGGTCGGTTAGAAAGGCTTCTAGCATGTCGTCCCACTCTTCCCGTTTGCGTTGGTTAACGACCTCTTGGGCTGAGATTCCCATAGCGTCGGTAAAGTACTTAACGCCTTGGGCAAGGGAGTCCAATCTGTCGTCGTGTTTGATGGCAAACTTCTCTCTACACATGCGGCTCATCTGGTAGAAGAGCATGTACAGGAGTCGTTTTTCAGGAGCTTCGTCTTTATTGGAGGCGTAATCCCACTCCACCACCGACCGATCAACGACCAGGCGGTGTTGGTTCATGATGGGTTCTAGGGCATCGATAATCCGTTCTTCTTTACGGACAGTTGCCCTAACTTCTTCTACGCCAATGTTTTGTTTGGTCTGTTGAAGGTGTTTTTTGAACAGCTCAGCCACGATGCCATCACCAAAGTTGGTCTCAATAACCAGTTTGGAGACGTTGTACTTCTTACAACCCCTCAGGATGTCTAGAAGAGTGTTGTCGGAGTAACCATCCCGGTAGGCCCGTATCTCATGGACGTACAGGAACCCGTTCTTTTGGCTTATGTAGGTGGCTGCTGTTTCGTCTGTGCCTCTACCTGACGGGTCAACGCTGCATATCGTTTCATCGTAGTCAGACCACTCTCCCTGAAGCTGCATCGGGGAGTAGAAATAATCACCCGGTAGGCCAACCGTAGGCAGATCCTTGAGACAATTACGAGGATCAGAGCACCAGACAACAGAATCAGGCGCTTTAGTCGGGTTAACAGAGGTAATGATGAGGTCTTGGAACTTAAGGGGGAACTTTTCTGCATCACTAAGGCTCGTATCAAGCATGAACTGCAGCATGAAGTTGCTGCGACCCATGGATGCTTCCCGTTCAACCAGATCCTCATCACCAAAGCGATCAGGGTCAGTGACTGCCCAAGGATCAGCTCCGTTGTCCAGGTCTTCTTGAAGTTGGGGAGCGATTAGCCCTTCATATTGGGAAATCTTCCTTGGGTACCGTGCTGGCCACACAAAGGGGCGGTAGTTGCGTTCTGCCAGCTTGCGATAGACAGTAAATGTGGTCTGAGGGGTTCCCAAATACATGATTCGGGAGTCTTCCTTTGGGGTAAGGATGGATTCAGCCTCTGTACAGAGTTGAAGGAGCTTTTCCCTCATCATTTCTGTCATTGAGTTACCAGGAACCTCAATGTCATCAAGAATCATCAGGTCAGCGCGGCTACCCGTTAGCTGACCCGTGATACCAACCGATTTAACAGAGGGAGCCTGGTGAGGGGAGCAGTTCACATCAAAAGAGATACGGGACCAGCGGGCATCGTCACTCTTAGGACGCAAGTGAACCAGCCAGGGGGTCTCAATGATCAGCTTTTGAAGGAAGATGCTCATGTTGTCTGCCCGTTCTTTAGAGGCAGAGATGATCATGATTTTCTTTTCGGGATTATTAAAGAGCGTCCACAGAACGAACGCTCCTGTAATCCACGATTTACCAACCCCACGAAACGCTTGAATCTGTAGTCGTTTTGGACCGTGCTGGAGGTAGTCTGCAATGGCGTACTGAGCACGGGTAGGAGAAGGTAGGTCTAGTTGACTCCAAAGGGCTTGTAGAAATATTTTGAAGTCTTGCTGTAGGGCTATTAGCACGGAGTCCCCTCTAGGAGCCTCTGTACGGCGTTTTGATACCATTTATGATAGAATGTACCTGAGTGGATAAATAAGGGCCTTGTAGGGCCTTGTAGGGGCCAATCAGCGACCTTTTGTTCCTCTGCGGCCACCCATGCCACCACCAGCGGGTCGATAAGTGGATTTTTTAGTCAGTTGAGCAACACCTGTAGGAGTGTTTGCCATGACAGGTTTTGCAGTTGGGAATAGTTCGTCAATTTGAGTTGCTGGCTTTGGACCTGTTTTGATTGCTCCTGCAGTAGCGTTAAGGACAACTGATGGAGCTATAAGAGCTGGCATACCAATTGAAGCTAGACCTAAGGTGCCACCAGCAGCTTCAAGAGCGCCTGATAGCTTATCGTTGGTAGATTTTCCATTGATAGCTTCTTGTGTGCCTGCCACTGCTGAATAACCGTCAAACAAAGCTCCAATTACGGGAGCAGCTGCTATAACACCAGCAACCGCCTTTCCTCCGGCACCTCCAATAATTGTTTTCAACGTTGTAGGAGCCTTAACATGCTCAAAATGAAGACCGCCATTGAGTACTTTTAATTGCGGTCTTCCAACATTAAACACATCGGCAACTTGCTTCTGTGTAGCAATTGGTATTGGTTCTGATGGAAGAGCAGGTTTTTTAGCAAAAGGACTGTTGCCTATATTGGCTGCTTCTGCAGGGTTTTTTTGCATCCATGCTTTTAGTTTGGCTGGTGTATCTAATTCTGGATATTTCTGTTGCACCAAGCCAATGCGATGCGCTAACTGCTGCTGTACTACTGCAACTGATTGATCAGCAAAGTTTGAAATTGCGTTGTACAACTCATCTCTATCCAGTGACTTCCAATCAGGCCTTTCGATATTGCGTAAAAGGTCGTGTATGTGTCCGTGATCAATGCCAAATTGGCGCAATTGCAAATTAAAGTCATATGCAGGCGCTAGGTTGTTCCTGTGATCGCCTAAATAGTGCCCCTTTTCTTTTCTTAAGCGTCCAATGACTTTAGTAATGTACTCTCGATCACGCCCCTCTAAAGCTTTGGCAAAATCATCTAATCCTAGTATGTGGTGATGATCCGCTTTCCATGTTTTAATAATATAGTTTTTAACGGCTTTGTAGTCTTTTGGATTGAAATTGGTTTGTGGGTCGCCAAGAACCATGGCTTTTTGAGCCCTAGGATTTAGAAGGTCTTCATGGGCTCTCCAGCCAGAACGTTCATAACTTTGTCCGTCAGCTTTTAATCGAGCTGGCTTGAGTTTTTCGACAAGATTTGGGCTTATTGTTGATAAACCTGAATGTTGAAGACCATTTTTATCAAAGACATGGTTGTAAGGAACTCGTCTTGATTTAGCCATTAAAAAAGCCGCCCCTGTGCGGAGCGGCGGTATGTTTATTCGTTAGTGGACAGGTTGGCTACACGCCTTTCAGGCTCACGCCGTTGATCCGATTGATAATTTGATCAATTTGGGACTGAGGAACCTTCCCCATTTCTCCCCTTTGAATTGCCCTGAGCAGGAGCTTGTCCTCTGCTTTATCCCTTGCTGTGTATTGGGCAATCTTGAGCGAGCTATTATTTGATACTTTTGGAAGTGCTGGAGTTTTCATCTAAGGATCAGCTTCCCTTGGAGTACTGACTCTTAAGCTTTCGCTCTTCCATAAGCTTTTTGACTGCCTTGATTCCAGACAGAGAATCTTTGGCATCAAGGAATGCCCTTCGACGCTCCATGTCAGGAGCACCCTCTTTGGGACCAGAAGTCGTGTCGCCTTTGTATTCCATTTTGCCAATGCTGAGCTTGGCGTTTTGAGATGGACCACTGCCAAAGCTGGCTCCACTCAGAGAGCCCATTTCAGTCAAGGGCTTACGTGTGTCGGAACTCTTGGCTTCGGGTTTTTTGGGTTGAGGTCTAGCAGGAGCTGGGCTTTTAACAGTCAGGGTCCTTTGTTGTGGAGCAGAGGAGGTTCCGCCATAAGACTTTCCAGCAGTCGGTGCCGGAAGTCGTGGAGCAGGAGGAGCTTTTTTGCTGGGAAATTCCGAGTCTTTACTGTTGATCGTGCTCGCGTACTTCGCGTCAAACTCACGATCAGTCAACTGAGGCTTGCTGGGTTTGGCTTTAGGTTTGGGTTTGGGCTTGGGTTTTGGCTTTGAGCTGGCCTCTGCCTGTGCAACAGTCAAGGGACGACCCCTTTCATCAGTCTTGTCTGAATAGACGAGGTTCTTTCCTGCATAGGAGAGTTCATTAGCAACCCTCTTGGCTACCTCACCAAGACGGCCTTCCCCAACATTTACTTCTTTGCCAGTCTTTGTATTGATCGTTACCCAACGACCATTACGTTTTACTTGTTTGTATTGTGCCATATTTACTGAATATGCGAAAGGATTAGATTTTCTCTAGTGGTCACTCCAAATCGATCTCTCATCCATTGGAGCCAGTTGTTTGTTCCTTTGTCGTGATTACATCTTTTACAGGCTGGTACAAGATTTCTTGTTGTTGTTTCCCCGCCATAAAAACGAGGACGCACATGGTCAAGAGTAAGGTCGTGTAAGTCATAAGTTTCTCCGCAATAGACACATTGACAATTAAAATGTTCCTTAATGGCACGTCTCCAAAGACGCTTTGCCTCTGGACTTGTCATGGTTATTAGGTTATAGATGTAATGTTCAGGACTAGGGAACAGCGGTGTCATGCCAGACGTTTGTTATTTCCATGCCCATTGCGGGCTCTGTTTTTACGTGCTGTTTCGATTTTGAGTGAGCCGTTGCGTTGGTGAGAAAGATCTCCTCCACCTTTTCCATAGATGCCACGCTTGCGACGCTCTTTATTCAGTTCTGAGCGATATTTAATTTTGTCGGGCTGCTGGTTGTATTTCCGCATGTAACTGCGGTGCTTTGCAGCTGCCTCTGGGTTCTCTTTGTAGTATTTACTTGTACGCCCTGCCATAAAGCCTCTTCTGTACAAGTTCTGGGTCAACCTTTGGCATCACAGTGGCTAGTTTGTCCAGAGGATTGCCTTCATAGGCGACGCCTGAGATGTCATTTTTTGCCAACCAGTCACAAGCTGCTTTGAGGTCAGCCGTTGTTGCTTCGCCCGACTTGATGCGTGTCAAGAACTCTTTAGTTACCAGATTATGCAGCTCGTTAAATTGATCCTCTGTGGCCTTTTTGTTAGCCATTTCTTAGTACAATTTGATCTAGTTTATTTTCGATGCGGATCATGTGATCCTCCATCTTTTGTAGTGCCGTTGCTAGTTCTTCTCGTGGCACGTACTTTTCAGCAATACGCAGTTCGATCCGATCAATACGTTGATCAATCTCCATCATCTTGGTGTTAGTACGTGTGTGAAGAGCTACGATGGCTGTAAGGGCAGCTATGGCTGCGGATACAGCGGCTTCAATCATTGGGATAAAGGTCGGAAGGTCATGTACCAACCAGTGCCTTTGCCATCTACCTCCCACCGTTTAAGCCAGTTAGCCCAGGTGTACTTAACTTCCTTTCCGCCCCTGCCAATGGTCACATAACCACCGTTGGCGTTGTCCATTTCTCCGTATGGGTCGTGGAAGATGCCATGGGTGTCAGTTGCTCCAATAAGAAGCATCCAGTGACCACCGCCTCTAGGCTTTGAAGAAGGTCCATGATGCAGGATTCCAGTTGCTACTGGGTACTCCTGTTCAAGTTCAGATAGAAGAGTCTGGTGTGTACCTGTTTGGTAAAAGGTGGCTTTGATTTTGTAATCCTTGCAGGCTCGTATTTGAGCCGTTGACTGGGTTGTGTCTCCGTATTTAAGAACAACCTTTAGGTAATCATCATCTGCATTACTACCCTTAAGGGCATCAGGCAGGAGATACTTGATGGCCATAGCACATGTTGAGCTAAAGCACATCCGATCTCCATGCCTGGTTGCACTATCGGTTTGAGGGTAATACTGCTTCACCGGAAGCAGCACCATGATGATCAACCCCCAAGAGTATCTTTGATCTTTTGGATCTGATCGTCTTCTTTACGGAGGGGCTTCAGGGCGTTAATACCACTGAGGATGACCTGAACAATGCTGTTCTCCTTGAGTTTGCTGTTGCCAACAACCTCAGAACCCAGAAACAGGCCAAGGAAAAGAAGGGTCTCGTAGGAGACTTTAAGTCCGAGAAAAGTAAGCATGATAGTAAAAGGGGTGTAATTTACCAGGGGACACCTGAACCAGTCGTAGGCGTCCGTTGTTCGTCGATTTGAGCTTGAAGAGCTGCTTGGATTTCTAGTACCTTTTCATCACCAAACTTGTTGGCAACCCAAGAAGCAACGGTAAACTCATCAAGATCTCCATAAGGAATCATGGTGTCAGGATCAGGCGCTTCAAGACCAATGCTGCCGTATGCGCCGCTGTTGTAAGTACCGTCACTAGCGGTAATGGTGTAGTGAACTGTGGTAACCACGCCATCAGCAAGGTTACGTTCCAGGTTTGCTACTTTCCAAGCGTAAGTGGTGTCAGACATGAGTAATAATTGTTGAAAAAGTGTAGTCAGTTAAAGGTGGACTGCAACACCTTTTAGCTAGTTGGGATTAGAGGTTTGGAGTTGAGCCTTTAGCGCATCAACCTCAGCCGACAACTCCTTAACGGCGTTGACTAGTACAGGAACAAGCGCGACATACTCCATTGCCAGCATGGTCGGAGCGCCTTCTGGTTCGCCTTCAATGTGATCGCCGGTGTCATATACGCTTTCGGGAACCAGTGGCTGCACTTGCTGGGCGATGAAGCCGATTTTTTCTGCTTCTGGCTCGGACTTTAATGAATAACGAACGGTTTCAATCTGTTTAAGCGTGTCAAGGCCGTATTCAACGGGACCAATAATGTTTTTGATGCGCTCATCAGATGTTTGTTGTCCAACAACCGTGCCGCTGGTAGTACCGATATTAGAAGCGGTTACTGAAATGCGGAGGACACTAGAGTTATCAACCCATACGTAAGTATTTGTACCATCTTCACGGTCAAAATCTATGTAACTACTAGGATTAGTGATTCCAGCGTGCTTATAAATCCCTATAAATCCACGTCGGGCGCCCCCAACACAACTAAATCCTGATATCTCCCCATTTGCAAGACTATCTGAATCGACTTCAACAACACATCGCCCACTAGCTTTGTAAACATCTAGTTTCTCTGTTGGATAACGCCCTATACCTACGTTGCCATTCCGGTCAATCGTCACTTGTTCATTCGGCGTGCTCGATCCGTCGGGGGTTGTGCTGAAAATCAACCTGCCCGGCGTATCGTCAGAACCGGGGGGTGCGTCTATTTCTGCCTTGATGGACGCAACTTGAGAATTAAGATCTGTGCCATCTGCTGCGGCAAAGATGATCGCTCCTACATTGTCATCATCATTTACTGCGTTGTAGCTGCCAACAGTTGTCCCACGAGATTTGCCCAAAACAAGAAGGGGACCTAGTGCATCGTCCCCGTAATAAGCGCCACCAAACACACCTCTACTTGTAGAGTGAGCTTGGATCAGGCATTGGGCGGGTCCTAGCGTAGTGCTTGTATCCGTGCCCGCCAAGAGCCTACCGGAGCTGTCGAGGCGGGCTTTTTCTTGTGCCTGCGTAAAGAACAGCATTGCATCATCGCTGTGCAAATATCGAATTCGACCTGCCGCAGCGCCGGAATCCCTAAAGAAAATATCTCCCTGTCCACTTGTTGAATCAGAAAAAATCGATAAAGCGGGATCGGTGCCATATACGACAAGCCTATCTGGAGTGCTAGTAGTGCCAATCCCTACGTTGCCTGAGCTGTCGATGCGGAGGCGTTCAGATCCTGCCGTATCAACTCGCAAATAATCTGAAGCGTGGTTGTAGTAAATAAGTCCAGCTTGCTCGTCTCCAGAATCGCCAAATGCGATGCGTGCGTCGGTAGCACTGCCAAAAGTTAAACCTACTTGTGTGGCATTTTCAATAAATACTTCATCTGCAGCAGGGTTGGGGGTAACGCTGGAGCTAGAAGTAGAAACGTGAAGCCTTGCATCAACCGAAGTAGTTCCAATCCCTACGTCGCCTGCCGGTGTTATGCGAAGTCTCTCCTGGACTACGTTGCTAAATGCTGTCCTAGTGCTAAACGTTAAATGATTATTTCTTGTTACACCGCCACCAGTAACAACCACCGATTGCATTATCCAGGAAGCAGTGTTTCCGCTATCTCCGTGTCCATTTCCCAGTTCTATGCTCGATCCGGCGCCCGTTGAGGCATAGCCCCCTGCCAAAAGACTGAGAGAGGATCCGCCAATGGCCGTTCTATTAGCGATTGACCCCGCACCAACGGAAAGCAGTGTTCCAGGGCTAGTAGTCCCAATCCCTACGTTGCCTGAGGAGTCAATGTGCAGGCGGTTGGAGCCATTAGTTGAGACGGCTACTTGGTCTGCGCCTGGGGAGTAGATGCCGGTGTTTGGATCACCCGTCCAGCTATAGGCAGGTGCTGATGCAGTGCCAAGGCTGACGGCTTCGATCTGGCCGCTGGCATCGATTCGCAGCCGCTCATTTGTGTTTGTTGCAAATGAAAGCTGGTTGACTGCACTCAGATAGGTGCCGTTTGTTGGCACCGTGCTACTGGTGGGAATGAAGCTAGCAGCCGTGCTGGTGCCGGTGGTCGTTGTATTTTGGTTGCCAAAGTCAGGGCTGATTTTGGTTCCAGCGATGGCAGCTGATGCGCTGACATCCCCATCGACGATGGTTCCATCAGCAATCATCGTGCTGGTGACGGTACCAGTGTCAATAAGAGTTACAGCCGTACCGTAGATCTTTGATGGATCTATACCTGCACTTGAGTTAATGTCATCATTGCTAATTGCCCCGGCAACTAATTCCCAGGTTGTGCCTGCATTGCTTACTTCAATATCCCCATAAGTTGCATCGGCTACAGTCCCACTTGCGATCTGTGAAGCAACCCATCCTTTTGTAGCCGCATCTGAATTAGTGACTGGATCAGCAACGTCCGAAATAAGGTTGCTGCCCATGTTCAATACACCACTCATGGTGTCACCTGTGGCGTTTACAAACCGTGTGTTTGCTGCGCTGGTAGTGAAGAAGCTAGTGTCATTAGGGGTCGATGCAGCTTGTTCTGCATCAGTAACAATAGTTGCATCAGTAAGTTTTTCAGCAGAAATTGATGCATCAAGAATCTTGCTTGCAGTAACAGCACTATCTGCAATTTTAGCAGTAGTTACGTTTGCATCAGCAATTTTGGCTGTGGTGACATTGCTATCTGCAATCTTTGCTGTTGTGATGCCGGAATCAGCGATCTTTTCCGTTGTAATGTTGGAGTTAGCAACTTTACTTGAAGTAACATTTCCATCCGCGATCTTCGCTGTAGTGACGCCAGAATCTGCAATCTTATCTGTTGTAATGCCTGAGTCAGCTACTTTAATTGTAGTAACATTACCGTCAGCGATCTTTGCGGTTGTTACATTACCATCCGCAATTTTCGCGGTTGTGACGTTGCTGTCAGCGATCTTTACGGTTGTAACATTGGCATCCGCAATCTTTGCTGTAGTAACGTTGCTGTCAGCGATTTTGGCGGTAGTAACAGCACTGTTGTTGATCTTGTCGGTTGTAACACCAGAGTTGGCGATCTTTGCGGTTGTAATATTAGCGTCAGCAATCTTCACAGTGGTCACGTTTGAGTCTGCAATCTTTGCAGTAGTGACGCCACTATTCGTAATCCCAACTGTAATTTGGCCACTGGCAGGGCTGTTATCAGTAATGGTTAAACCATCACCAGCAACAACATCTGTGGTCAGTGCGCTATCAACCTTTGAATCAATACGGTTATCAATCGCTTCCGTTGTTGCAACTACATCATCATCACTATCCCATGCATCAGTGGAATAGACAGTAGCAGTTTCTTTGCTCCACTTGTCAAGAACAAGGTTATCTGTTTCTTGGTTTTTGTAGTTTGTTTGGTTAAAGTTTAGGTTGAGGTCCTCTGCTTTGAGCTGTGAGCCAGCAAAGAATGTAGCCCTCAACGATTCAACATCTGTCTCTCTGTAGATCTTAATGTTGTCCGTACCTGCAGGTGGTGCCGTCAAAAATGTAAGGATTTCACCATCGATCTCATAACCCTCAGTGGGGTCGTCCTGGTCTTGTAAAACACCACCAATGGTTACCTTTACATCTTCTGCAGCGACATAAGGGAAGAGCAACGTATACTGAGTTTGCGAACCAGTACCGTTCTCAAGTTGTTGAGTAATAGCCATTTATAAACTTAATAATAGGTTATTTGTTTTGCCACTGCAGCAATGACAAGCCACGCTGCTGCATCTTCTCATCAGCTTGTTGTTCATACTGACGAGCCATGACATCTCCATAGTTACTGAGACGCACTTCAGCTAGACGCTTGGCTTGATCAACAGCTGCATTGAGCTGTCGGTAAAGGTTCTGCCAGTCTTCGGGATTAACCCTGGCACCAGCAGCACGTTGTTGTTTGATTGAATCTTTCCAGGCTTTTGCATCAGTACTGTTCATGATGCGGTTAATCTCTTGTTTGAGGTAGCCTTGTTGACCAATCAGGTTATAGAGTTCAGAACGTTCTTTTGGTGTGTACCGCACTCCCTTGCTGTTCTTCATGAAGCTTGGGCGAGAGTCGTACTCAATGTCCACCAGGAATTGACGTTCAGGCGAAATGGCGTCTGATACCTTCATTGGACTTACTGCATTAAATGCACGTACAAAGAAGTTTTCTGCATAGCCAATCTTCTTGCCATCAATCCAGTCATATGAGTTGGGCAATGCTGATTTTGGATCAACTGCATCAGTCCACTTGTTGCGGTTGCGAAGAAGTTGTGTCAACTCCATGTCAACCTCACGTAGTTGTGGAGCGATGATTCTGCCAAGCTCATTCCTTGCGCCTGATAGAGGGACAAGAGAACTGCCAAAGCTTGCAGCCCAACGGCTGAATGCAGCAGGGTTACCAGACAGAACATCATTGAGAGGTTCGATACCTGCAAGCATTGATTTATTGGTCAGGTTTGCAGAAAGTACTGCACCCAACTTGTTCAGTACTGTTTCCAGGTCATTTTCAGTAATGGAGTCAAAGTTGTCCATCGCATCAGCAGTTAGAGCCAACCAGTCGGCAATGGGACCAATGCCTTCATAGCTATACCATTTACCATCCAGACCCTCAATAGTGCGGGGCTTCCAGCCAAGCTCTTGGCGTACCTTTTGACGCTCTTTGTCGTAGTGTCCGTTACCACGTAGGCTATCGTTCAAGAACAGCCCAGCCGCT
>Ga0129333_10005605_pt1 | contig 11824 bp, 13 predicted proteins | sample CPB6_08_DNA_FD_94474 | JGI IMG/M metagenome (GOLD analysis project Ga0129333, IMG submission 94474) | Freshwater to marine salinity gradient microbial communities from Chesapeake Bay, USA - CPBay_Sum_0.6_0.8_DNA | ecosystem: Environmental > Aquatic > Marine > Coastal | place: USA: Chesapeake... | reverse complement strand
CTCTAAACCAAACTCGTCCTCGTAATAGTCGAGTTCGTCATCAAAGTAATCATCATCGTCATCAAACACTACATCACCTTGCCACTTTGGCATAGTTGTCCTTCCTCCAATATAAAGTTATTTAGCCCACTTACCACGATTAACCAACTGACAAATCACTCCGTATACCGATAGGTCTTGGAATGTGTCCTCTACTGCTTCACCCACGTTATCCTGCTTTCCTAATACGACAAGTTGCTTTAATCGTTGAATCTTATCGTTCATACGGAACCAGAGTCCAGTCAATGACAACTTCACATCGTCTGGGGTCGAGAGTGACGTACCTACAGAGATATTGGATGGACCATAGTTAGATTGCTTCAAACAAAACGTTTCGTATTGTTCCATCATAATATTCCAATACTCCTTCGTCATTTCAGGATATTGTTCTTCGATATTTTTAACTACATCTGCGTTTTTGTAAGTATAACTTATTTGCATATATCCCTCTTTATTTATGTATCAATTTATTTTCATAAAATACAACATTATTAACTACCAAAGTAAATATATCAACTTCATAAGTACCCACATCCAGTGGTGTATTATCTAATATTTCCGACAAGTTTTGAAGTGTCTGGAAATTTTGATTGTTTAACTTATTACAATCAAATTTAACAACAATGTCATGTGCATCCGTATTATACAATCTTTTATTTAAATCAAAACTTGTATTTGGTTGTTCTGTAAAAATATAATAGTCTGTGATATCTGTTGTCAAGTCCGTCTGAAGAGTATCACATAATGGTTCCAATATACCTAACAATTGTTGTTGCATGTTGGTTACTTCAAATTTAATATCGTACTTGTGGCAAACAATGGGTTTCATTAGTGGTGTGTGTTTTACAGAAGATCCCCACTTTCTCATAAATTCTTTCGTAGAATTAACCATTAATTTTTGCCACTCTTCACTTTTTTGTGAAGAATCTGTTGAGACTACACCATGTTGGAATTGTCCTCCACGACCTGTTAAGTGATATACCAAAGAGTCCCAACTTTGCACCAATGTGTATCCTTTCAAAACAAATCTATTAAATAAATCGGAATCTTCACGTGCTGAATGCATAATTGTATCGTGTCCACCTATTGCAAGTATATCATCTCTGTGTATCATCCACGGGGCGAACATTCCTTCTGTTGTTTTATTTCTGTTTGATACGAGTAGTTTGTCAACGTATGCATCGAATTCAACTCCTTTAAATTCTTCTGGCCACATACCGAAATCTTCAAGTATCTTCTCACCTGCATTGGGATGAATGGGTGGTTCTATTCTGGTAGAACATACAACTTTACCTTTGTGTAAGTGCTTATACACATTGACATCAGCATTAGTACCTAACATCATGTCCGCGTGAAATATCATTACCACATCGGTTTTTGCTTGTTCGATGCAATAATCATACGCTTTACCTATGCCGTATAATTTCTTTCCTAAATCTGGGTTGATGTAATATGTTATACCGTATGTACTTGCGTGTTCTTTTAACCAACCGACCGTCCCATCATCGTCGGAATCAACAAATACTATAATGTCGTGGTCTTTTCTAAACGCATTTTGTCTAATAGACATTACCGATGTTTTTAGATATCGTAAATTAGATTTACTTGGTATGCAGAAGGTTATCTTTGGCATTTCCAATTTTCTAAAAACTAATATTGTATTCTTAAACCACCACAACTCAGAAGATTGTCGTAACTTCGACGATATTTCTTCATCCAAAAGATATCCATTTTTTTCTATAAGTGAAATAACATAACTATTAGGCCTACAGTTTATGTGTCCATCTCCTGGTTGTCCTGGAATTCCCCAACTCAGCACGATACCTTTGCGCGAATGAGTTGTTATATTCTGTAAAAACGTAGACTCGTATTCTTGGGGTATGTGCTCACCAACTTCCAAACATAATACCCAGTCGGCAACCTCAAACGTTTGTTGTTTGGTTAAGTCTGCTACATTACATAAACCATTGCTGATAGTGTTTGTATTGGGGTTACCATCAAAACATTGACATGGTATATCTTCGTCTAAAAAATGTCTTGTGTAGGAACCATTTCCACAGCCTAAGTCAAGAACGGAATGTCCTTTAAACAGATTTTTTAATTGTGCGGACAACCCTTCATCAAAACAATGTCCCTTACTTGTATCTGTTAACCAGAATCCTCTATTACTTATTTCCGATTGGTCGAGACTCATTGCGCCATCCTTTGTATAAACTTCTGTATTTCGTTGTTAAAATTATCTGTAGCTATTTGTCTAAACTTATCTTTCTTGTCAATATTTCTGATTTGATTACGAAGGTAATCACCTGTTTGAAATCTGTGATTTTCGCACACCAACATATTTTCCATGACAAACTGTTGGGGTTTTTCTTGACGATTCATTCTACGAAGTAAATCTGCACAGGTAAGAACATATGTATCTTCCAATCCATAATGACCAAATGATTCTGGAATACCAGTAATCTCTAATAAATCGTTACTGATAGCTGTACCCCATCCACCGGCACCTTTAAATGTAGAAATCGACTTCAATCCCACCTTGCCCATATCACTCAATCCCAAATCAAAAACATCTGCTGTGATATTATCATTCAACTGTCTTGATAAGAGTTGGTCGTTAACTATAACATCCCAACTTGTATCCCACTGTCTGGTAATCTGTGGGGTGATGACATAATATTCTATATTATTTTGATGAAGTGCTTCTACCGAAACAGACAAATATGATAAGAAGTAATCGTTAAAAAACAAATCATTATCCAACCACAATGTGAAATCATACTTATTCAAGAATTTCAACGAATGTCTACGTTGCGAAACGCAACCAAGAATAAAAGTACCATACTCAATCTTAATACTTTCAGGTATTGCCCAATCACATAACTTATCTGTGATTTGTTTGAATTTATCTTCAAAGTAACTTTTAGGTAATGAAAACTCCCAATCTGTGAGTTCATCACTTAAACATAAGGTAATGTCGAATCCAAATTCGTGACCCGACATCACTGCATAGTTTCTACGAAGATTATAAAGTGTTGTTTGGAGATTATCAATCTCGTGTGGTAATGCGAATATTGAAATTAGACCCTTTGCCATTTTAGTTTTTTGTATATAGTTGATATAGTTTGGTTGACTTTATTGTTTCTTCCAATGTAAAAAACTGATTGTGTGTTCTTACATATGGTTCTATTCGTAAGTAATTTATTAAATCTAACACGTGGAATACGTCTGTGTCAATATAGTTTGCGTATTTTCTTTCAAAATCACTCCACATTCTATTCAGAGAAAACTCCACCTTGGGTAGATAACTATTCATTAGTGTGATATTCCACTTATAATACAAATCTTGCTTAATCTTTACCAAATCAATCAAGAATGATTCTACATACGAATCAAGAAAATCTATGAAGTAAATGTCTCTATTGGTGAATAACATATTAGATAATGTTAAATCACCATGACAATTATTTTTCTCAACAGAATCAAAGTTTCCATACTTAACATGTGTTATAACATTTGTTATCAAATCTTGATACTTTGATTTTTTATGCAATTGTTCTAATTTCTCAATGACACAAGTTTTTATTTCATCCGAACTATAACTTTCATTTGTAAATCTGATTGTATCAACATAGTTGAATAAAGTTTTGGTATAATACGTTATATCATTAAATGATGATTGTTGGAACTTCTCTGTAAATATACTACTGTCAATATATTCCATATCACAATACAACAAGTCCTTCGAATACCCAACATTCAATATCTTTGGTGTTGATATATTATTGAGTTTTATACCAAAAAATTGTTGTTGCTTTTGTATTTGTTTTTCGAATCTTGGATTGTATTCTGTAGACTGTGAAGTTTTTCGTATTACGTTATCACTTACAAATTCTAACTTACATCCAGATAGTCCAAGTCTAATATAATTTGGCATACAATTTTGACCACGGATACCAGTCTATCTCCTCTTGATTTGGTCCACTTATGAAATTGTTAAAATCGTTTGGTGGTAAATGATTCCATTTTCTATCATTCCAAGTAGATTTTCCAGGTAACCATTCTGGCAGGTTTCCTCTGTTTTCTCGTTGCCAGTATTTATCCAAACCCACATCATTCCAACGGAGATAAGGAAACCCATTACCAAATTGTGGATGTCCTATTCTACAGATTGGGCTTTCGATGTCTGTTCCGTGAAACTTAGCGTCTGTGGGCCATCCATGCCATCCGTGATAATCGACAATAGATGCTCTATTACGACCGATATCTTTACGAATTGCTCGAACAATATAATCCAACTCGTGATTACCATTGGTTGCGTATCGTTCATCCCACCAACCAAATGTATCAAATCCTTTTCGTGACATCAAGTGGATTTGGTCACCTTGGGGGGCACTGTAAAAGTCGTAATCCGTTTCTTTTATTACGCTATCCCATCCACTCTTTACCAACATATTATCGTGTGAACAAATACAATATTGTTTACCCGACAAAAATGTATGCACATATGCTTGATTGAAATTTTGAACAATAGGACCGATAGCATCGTCGTGTCTCATAACATTATTCCAAATTTTTATCTTTGGTTTTATGTCATCTGCAAAATTATCAATAGTAACCGATGAGTGGTTGGTGATTACATTTACCCGTTCAAAATCAAATGAATTTAACCACTGTCTCGTAAACTTATCAATTACATCACCACGTTGGTAATTACAAATCCACAGTTCAATATTATCAGGTGTAAAGTCTGTTCGTGTCATTATAGTTGTTTGTTCATAAATTCTTGGTGGAGTGATTCACCCAACTTATCCATTTGGTCGAAGAATTGCTTACTCAAATCAAGATTGGTGTCTGTGACCACTGGTGTATAATCCGCACTTGGTTCTTCCGACACTTCGTATGTGTTTTCCCAATATGATGCAAATTCTTCCCAACGATTTTCCTTATCAATCAAATCCCATACACGACTACCGATAGTTGGAACCGTGTGATAGAAGATTGAGTTCTTCAACCCTTCAATCGTTCTCATACTACCAGCGATGATATTCTGGTGACGTTGGAGTTGTTGATTTGCCAAATATTCTAAATGTGCATTGGCATCAATACCAACTTCTTCCATACGACCTGGAATAATACTTGCGAAGAACACGTTATGATAACTCAATGCTTTGATAATCGTGTTAGCATCGGATACACCGGTGACATTTAAATATAAGTTCTGTAGTTCAGGTTCACCCGACAAACGAAGAACATAGCTGAAATGTGGAATCTTCAGTGCGATTGCAGCACCATTTCCGTTGAATCCGTTTACATACGTTGCCCACTTAAGAATATCTTCGTAGTTCATTGTAGAGTTTGGAACTTGAACGTATACCAATCCTTCCGGACCTTCACCACGAAGTTCTCCAACGAGGGATGTCATCTGTGGGACGAGTGTTTCAAACTTCTCCAGTGTGTCGCAGTTGACCTTTGCCAATGCATTTGGATTAGTGGTGATTCCGACTACGGAACTACCATCAATATATTTACCTAATTTATCCCAAATCTTACGGATATAATTGGTGTCTGCTGTGTCAAAAAAGAATGTTGGTTGTGACATATTATGGATTCTCCGGTCCCCTCGGACCCTTAGCGATTCTTCGTTTAATTGCATCTACTGTTGTTTCCCAATCTGTATGTTGGTGTGCTGCGTCATCGATAATTAAATCTGCGTGGGGTTTGCTCCACCACAATTCATCATATGGTACATCGTGTTCTGCTAACCAATCTAATAGTATCTTTCCTTGCTTTGCTAATACCTTTCCAGTATTATTTTCACAAGTTCTCATATGTCTACCTGTGTTCAATATAATCGTGTGTCCTTCGGATTTCAACCAGCGTAAAGTTTCGATAGCGCCAGGTAAAGGTTTGACATCTGCGTAAGTTTTACCAGTTATTTTTGGTTCACAAATAGTGTTATCAATATCAAAACAAAATATCATATACTTTCCTCAAATTTTTTAATGTCTGTTGGGACTCCAAGTGGGACAACATTTTTAACTTTATGTACATATACAGGAGTATTGATACTGATATTGTATGACGGAACCATACTCATGTAATATTCTGCATTACCATTAAACTCTACTGGTTTATGGAATTGCATAATAAAATTTGCATATTCCTTAAAAAATTGTGTTTGTCCAAAATAAAATACACCAATTAAAGCTGGATAGTTTACCCATGAATCATCCTTTTCACGGATTCCTTTAGCTATCCCATCACGAACGTCTACATTAGACCACTTGTTCGGTAATGTTTTTTCATGTTCTTCAAAACATGCGACCGCAACTACGTTTTTCTTAAATGTCAATCCACGAACAAACTCTTGAAAATTATTATTGTCATACTTGTTGTCTGAATCTAACACTAACAATGGATGTTCTTTAAACCACATACGCGATGCTGCTTGCATTGCCGTATCTAAACTACCTCTGGTTACTTCTTTGAATGGAATAATTTCAATATTACGACCGTAGATGGAATAGAGAAATTTATCTAATCCTTCGTTAAGATGTTCTTGAAGAACTGCAAAGTGTAGTTTGATATAGTCACTTTGTCCTTTACCATCGTGACGGATATACGGACAAGATTCAGTAGTCCATTGTAATATAGTCTTACCATTAACTTCAATCAATGGTTTTGGAACCTTGTATCCTTCATTTACAAATCGCTGTCCTCGACCTGCCATTAAAACTAATATGTTCATAGGTCCATAGCCTCATTCAGTAAACGGATTCCAGTTAAATACATTGCGTGTTGTCGTGGTAAACTGTCATAGTGACGAGCACACATACCAATAAAAATACAACCTTGTAGTATCTTAATTTGTTTTTTATCGAATTGAGGGAAAAATGTATTTTCAAATGCAACAAGTGCGTGAGAAATTTCTACTTTTGACATGTGACCGTTTAACGCAATATCATGCAGATTTCCGTGGCTTGATACTTCGAATTTGTCTGTGATGAACGACTCATATGTACCATCTACCGAGTGATATAGCTTTGCCACATCATACCTGATATCACCATAAATACCCTCTTTACCAAAGGAGCCACGTGGGTCTATGAAACGTATAATATTTTTATCCTTACCGTATAGAATATTACTGAAACAACAGTCACCGTGGATAAGAGATGGTGTGAAGTCAAGCATGTTTTCTTCAATATACTTTTTAACTTGAATCCAAATAATTTCAAATGGTTTATATTCTTTTTTGTTAATATAAATGATATGATTTCTTATCTGGTCAAGGAATATACAATCAATCTTATCCTTCCATCCGTCATAGAATGCTTTCTGTTCCCGTTCCGTTTTGGTAATGTACATATCGTATGCAGCTTGACGAATCTCTTCTTTGGTCCACGAAGAATATGGATGGGTTTCTGACCAAGATGTAAGAATATCTTTTAACTTATCAAAAACTACACCCCAACCTGATATTATTTCTTCTGCCAACAAATATTTACCAAGATTTGGGTAATTGTACATTTCCAAGTCCATCCAATGTTCATTTGCATTGTAATCCGAAGATGCTAAAATACGAGGAAAGTATACTGCTTGTTGTGGATGTGATGCGTCAAGACGGACATAATAGTTTATTTCATCTGCCAATCTTTGTGTAGAACTTATTTTTTTAATAACCCCACGAGTCTCATCAATTTCAAATCTATTATATGCTCTCGTTACTAATTTTTCCATAAAATTCACCGAAGTCTTTATTGTCAAGTATTTCTTTTGGTCTGCAACATTTATCATCAATCAGTAAGTCGTATGGAAGTTTACCCATTATTAATCTGTGATATTTAACATTCCATATCCGTAACTGGTCAGCAGTCATATTGTACAGGTTTTCATACACCCTTTCTATATCACCCCTAAACTGATTCATTCCTCTTGCTGTGTATATGTGTATAGTGTTGCCATCTTCGTATAGCTTATTTACCATATCAATCATTGGTTGTATGGGAACACAATGTGTATACTTTTGCTTACCCAAATACTCAAATTTTTCTGGTCTTGTACATAATGTATCATCCAAATCCACAGCGATTATTCTATTCTGCATATGTCAATAAAGTTTGTAGTTTATTTTTTATCGTTTTCTTTACAATATGAGAAATGTCGGGTAATTTAAAAGAATTGTAGTTATAGTGACCACAAATTTTTATTATAGCTAATTTATCAGTCACATCAAAACTGGGTGCAACCCACTTCTCCCATCTTCGTGAATCGTAACATACTTTATAAAAAGCATCAATGTCTTTATCAGACATATGTGTTAAGTATAATTCCGTTTCCATCAGGCTAAACTCAGGACCAATATTGATGGCTGATAATCCTGCTTTGAAACGAGTTCTGTGCTGCTCTTCATTCAAGAAATCACCGTTATGTTCTTTGGACAATTTATTAAAATCCTTACATAAACGAATATCCTGGACAAGTCTATCATAATTAAAATGTCCAACATTCATAGAATTTACCAAATCCAATCCAACCCCTGATTGTACTACGACATACGCTATGTTATTGAACGCGTATGTGGGTAGTTCGGTACTTAGTATTTCTAACATCGTTCGTATTTGCTTGTTTTCCAGTGGACGTAATGCCTGTTCAGTACCTATTTCATACTTAATGTGTGGATTTTTATTATATAGATAACGGATAATGTCTATTGTTTTAGAAACACATACGTTAAAATCTTTGTATTTTTTCCATGGATCTATATGGATAATATCGAAGTATTTTGAATCCTCTTCAAACGATGCGATACCATCATCATCTATCACACCTTGTCCAGGACCTCCATGATCACGTTCTATTACATTATGTTTGTTTACGTAACTACCGAACGTACTGGTTGTCCATCCTGTGTACCCACCGTTGTAATCTATCTGTCTACGGGATGGTAACAAACCGATACGTTTATCGTTTAGTTCTATTATTGTGTCCGTAATGTTTTTTGACATGGGACAAATGAAGTATTTTATATCATTCATAGTCTACACCTGTAAATAACTTGAATTGCTCTTGTGCCTGTGCGTGGAATATTTGCAATCCTGTTGTAGTGTGTGCTCTACCATCTATTATATTTAGTAAATTAAAATCAGATGGAGTTGCGTTAAACACAGGAATGTTCGTTGGTATTGTTTCATTTCTACCGATGAGAGTGTACTTTATACCCAATCCAGAACATACATACTGCACTGTTTTACTAAACCCACCGTTACCAATTATACCAATTTCAGTGTAACCTTTATTTTCTAACACAGAACGAACACCTACCCAGTCTGTATTATATCCATACAAGTCATCACCTTTGCGGACTACTGTATTAACCGATCCAATAATCTTCGCAACCAAATCAACATAGTCAAGATGTTCTATTACACGTTCTTTATGTGGTGAAGTAAATGCGGCGCCTGAAAAGTTTAGAGTACGTATCGCTTCCACAGCACCCTTAGTGTCTGTAGTTTTAAATGGTTTGTATATAGCGTTGATACCATACTTTTCAAATGCATAGTTAAAGAAGTTAGCACCGTTGTTACCCGGATTCTCTGCGAACGAGCCATAGATAAATGTATCTTTATTTATATTCACTTAACAACTCCACTGCTTTACAAATCAACATCTTTGCAAATGGTTCTTCATGTAGTGGTGACATATTAGCAAATATTAACGCAGTTATTAATTTTACACGATCCAACTTAAATCCATTAGTAACTAACCACTTTTCGTACACTACCTTAAAGTTGGTGAGATTTGGTGATATCTCATAATTGTATACCATATTTGCATCATTTTCTATAAACTTTAAGTTCTTCATATCTTTCATTTTGTTATATGGAATTAATATTCCGCCATATAACTTTGCCAAGTCATAATATAAATCACCAGAACTTGTCAATCCACCAAACGAATCTCTCCAATCAATATAATAAAACCTGTCGTTTGAATAAATTATATTGTCAAATTGAAGATCACCGTGGAAGTTTACATATCCCCAGATTCTCGGTATACTTGTAAAATCAATTTTAGAGAATAGTGACTCGAATGACTCGTATCGTTTTCCGTTAATTACAAGAGAGTTGCGTATATAATCCGAACCAAACTTTCCTTCAAATTTTGCTAATCGTCCCTTCGTTTTGAGATAGTAAAAATTGAGCATGGTTACTTCATCAAATGTAGTTTTTGGTTTGGACACAACCACACGTTCTAATTTATTCAAAAATTTTGTAAAAATATCCAAACTGTCAATTTCGTACAAAGTTTTTCCTTCCATCCAATCATACGAAAGGAAGTTGTTTGTCACGGTGACGTTTGGTGGAATGATTCCCTCCGTGGCAAGGATATCAGCTCGTACCTTTTTGTTTTGTAAAATTTCTGCATCTGGTATGAATTTGATAAACTTGTCGTTTTCTTTGTATACTATTTCCTTTGTATCTTTAATCAGAGAGATACCCTTGTCTCCCAAGACATATCTTGCATTAGCTAACAACTTCTGTGTTCCTGTATCTAACCAGAAAATATGTTTTACTTTTAATGTGGAGTATTCTTGCGGAGTATAAAATGCAGAGACAACTTCACCATCAAAATTCTTTTCCAATTCATTCCAAAAAGTTTGATAGTCGAGAATACCAGCTATTCCACAGAAAGCGTATGCATATCCATCTTCACTTTTGTTCTTGAAAGATACAACATCATCCCCTTGGATATCAATAGTAGAATACTGCTCAGGATGTTCTGTTATACTGGCTCCTAACCAATTTCCATCCAATTTTGGAAGTTCACTATTTAAAATACAATCTGCTGTGGTCAAATAGAATGGACGCTGTAAATGTTCTTTACATGCTAACGCAGAGTGACCAGGACCATTTTTATCGTAACCATCAATATATACAAATTTAATATTTCTGTTAGGGTATGCAAGCTTACAATATTCTTCAACAACATCTGCCTTATACCCCACAGCTATGACCAAATCATATTCTACAGGAAACCTATCAATAATATGAGAGATGGTCGCTTTTCCATTTATCGGTATCAATGCTTTGTTGGTGTGTGTGGTTAGTTCATTTAGTCTGGAACCAAGTCCAGCAGCTAATATACAGATTGCCGGCGTTTGGTGTTCACCATCAATCTTACCATCTTTTCTATTGGTGTCATCCTCAATACGAACAACATCATCTACTTCAGGTGTTGATACCTCTTGTAGAATGATGTCTGTCAATGCGATAACACGATGTTTCCTTGGTGGTTTGACATCAAAGAACTCATTTTCTTTCATAATAAACTTCTCAACGACACCCTCATCATTTTCCAACCACACTTCAGCGGTGCCCGAAATGATGTAATTAGTTTCTACTTTGTGGTGGTGGTATTGAAATGATGTTTTGTATCCAGCATTAATGTAAATTCTCTTGTAGCAATATTTGTCGTTCAGTTCTAACCAAACTTCTTTACCCCAAGGTTTATGTACAATATGTGGCTTCTTCATATATTAACCTACTTGAAAAGGAGGAACCCAACCAATTTCATTACAATATTCGATAACTTCATCAATAGAAATCATATTGAGTCCCCACTTTTCTGCATATGGTTCGAGGTCTGGAATACGAGACATACTACCATCATCATTCATAATCTCACAGATGATTGCAACTGGTTTCGTTCCAGCCATCATCGCAAGTTGAACAGATGCTTCGGTATGACCTTGACGTTCCTTCAACAAACCAGGACGAGG
>Ga0129333_10005604_pt1 | contig 11825 bp, 11 predicted proteins | sample CPB6_08_DNA_FD_94474 | JGI IMG/M metagenome (GOLD analysis project Ga0129333, IMG submission 94474) | Freshwater to marine salinity gradient microbial communities from Chesapeake Bay, USA - CPBay_Sum_0.6_0.8_DNA | ecosystem: Environmental > Aquatic > Marine > Coastal | place: USA: Chesapeake... | reverse complement strand
GTGGCGATCGTTCCCCCCATCATCCCCCAGGAAAAAATCCAGCCCAGGTAATGGGACGATCGTCCTGGACTAAAACCAAAGGGGGCAACCTTCATGGCAACAAACTCCAAAGCAGAAAGGATTCACCAAGCTCCCTGGCAACTTGCCTAGGGGGTCATTAGGCCGGGGCATCTAGATTATGTTGGGGATTATGTTGGGGCTGAGCTTCTCAAAACCCCATCTTCAGGACAGCTTCAGGACAGCTTCAGGATGACCCTGGGGGCTTGGGGAGTTGCCTGGGCTACAGATTTCCCCGGAAAGCTTAGGTATTGTTACCCCATCATGATGAAACCTCCTTGATCTAAAAACCGGCTAATGGTGCCGGTTTTTTTATGGCAGAAGGTGATGGGGATGGGTGATGGGGGTTAACTGGGGGGCGCATTCTGGGATTTACCCCCGTTTCTCTGCGATTTACCCTGTGTATCTGGCATTTAGCCCATGTGTCTAGGATTGAGTCCCGTATATCTAGAATTTAGCCCCATGTATTTGGGCTTTACCCCATTTATCTAGAGTTTAGTCCCGTGTATCTAGGATTTAGCCCGTGTATCTGGGATTTAGCCCGTATATCTAGTGTTTAGCCCGTGTATCTGGGATTTAGCCCGTATATCTAGTGTTTAGCCCGTGTATCTGGGATTTAGCCCATTTACCTGGGATTTACCCCATTTATCTAGAGTTTAGTCCCGTTTATCTAGGGTTTAGCCCATTTATCTGGGATTTAGCCCATTTACCTGGGATTTACCCCATTTATCTAGAGTTTAGTCCCGTTTATCTAGGGTTTAGCCCATTTATCTGGGATTTAGCCCCATGTATCTGGGCTTTACCCCATTTATCTAGAGTTTAGTCCCGTGTATCTGGGATTTAGCCCCGTATATCTAGGATTTAGCCCGTGTGTCATCGCCTTGACTGACTGGCAAAAGTGGGGCCAATCTAGGCACAGAGGGCAGGCTAGGAAACCAGAACCCTAGGATCTCAAACGTCTTGTAGGGGTGTGGTTTTTGCGCCCCAAGCAGAATTTTTTGTGAGCCAACCCGGTGATAGCCCCGTGTGTAATAGCCCTGGGTGTTATTGGGATTTGATTTGGAGAACCGAGGGGAGGGGCTGCTTGTCTCCGAGGGGGATGCCCCGATCGCGCATCAGCTTTTGGAGATGCTTCACCCGGCGATCGGGATGGGGGTGGGTGGCCAAAAAGTCCCAACCGCGCCCCCCCTCCTCTTGCAGTCGCTGGAAAAAGTCAATGGCTCCCGCACCATGGCCATAGGCGGCCACCAGCAAATCCAGGCCAAAATCATCGGCTTGGGTCTCTTGGCCTTGGGAATACTGGGCATTGCTCAGGTTTTCGGCTCCGGAAACGGCGATCGATCCCAAAGTTCCCACATCCCCAAACACCACCGCCAGGGCAATTTGTAGCCCCAAGGCTCGCCCAACCCCCGCAGGTGATCCCGGTGGGCGAAGTGCCCCAACTCATGGCCCAACACCATCATTAATTCATTCTCCGAGGCCATCTGTGCCAGCAAACCCTGATAAATAATCACCCGATCGCCAGGGATGGCCATGGCATTAACCACATCTTCAGCCACATAAATCACCTGATAGTCCCGATCGCGGGCGGTTTCCGGGGGCATTTCCTCCTCTAGGCGATTCAGGAGTTGATTCAGGCTGTCTTGGATGGGGGAAGGCTGGCTGGTTTGCTCAAAAATGGGGGCGATCGCCCGTCCTAGGGCCTGTTCCACCTCTGGGGGAATCCACCACACCATCTGGTTAATCAGGGCATTGACCAGCAGAATAATCGCCACAATCACCCCCAGCCAGAGGCTCCCAAAGGCCAAAATCTGGCGGTTTTTGGGGGTGGGATTGAGGTCTTCCTGATAGTCTGCGGTGCCGGGGGGCAGTTGGATTCCCATGGTTACACACAAATTCGCATAACTCATTTTAAGCATAGGCAAGATGTCTATCCCACCCAATCCTCTGGTAGGGTAACGGGAGTTCAACATCGGACTTTTTGGGGTGCATTTCACTTTGGTCTATTGACCCATCCCGTAGGGGCAATCCCCCCGTGGTCGCCCCAAACCCTCAGCGATCGTTCCAAAGTGAAATGCTCCCCTTTTTTGACCTTCGTTTCATTACCTTAGTGTTTATTTGCCCCTTGATCCATGGCCACTCTTCCCCTACCCTTAACCCCCATCGATTGCCCTGAGGATCCAGAGATTCGCCACAATTGGACCCTTCCAGAAATCCTGGACCTGTTGCAATCTCCCTTAATGGATTTGGTGCACCAAGCCCAAACCCTGCACCGTCGCTATAATCCCCCCAACCAAGTCCAATTGGCCACCCTCCTCAGTGTCAAAACCGGCGGCTGTGCGGAAAATTGCGCCTACTGTCCCCAGTCTGCCCACCATGACACCGGGCTGGAGAAACAACCGACCCTGACCGTGGCGCAAGTGCTGGCAGAGGCCGCAGCGGCCAAGGCTTCCGGGGCGAGTCGGTTTTGCATGGGCTGGGCTTGGCGGGAGATTCCGGATGGCCCTGGGTTTGAGTCCATGGTGGACATGGTGGCGGGGGTGCGCTCCCTGGGGCTGGAGGCTTGTGTGACGGCGGGGATGCTTCAGCCTCACCAGGCCCAACGGTTGGCGGCGGCGGGGCTGACGGCCTATAACCATAACCTGGACACTAGCCCAGAACATTATGGGCAAATCATCACCACCCGCACCTATGGCGATCGCCTGCAAACCCTGGATTATGTGCGCCAAGCGGGGATTACGGTGTGTTGTGGCGGGATTATTGGCCTGGGGGAAACCTTGGCCGATCGTGCCGGAATGCTGCAAATTTTGGCCAATCTCAACCCCCATCCTGAGAGTGTGCCCATTAATACCCTGGTGGCCGTGGCGGGAACTCCCCTCCAGGATCAGCCCGCCGTGGATCCCCTGGAGTTGGTGCGCATGTGTGCCGTGGCCCGCATTACCATGCCCCGATCGCGGGTGCGCCTGAGCGCGGGCCGTCGTCAGTTGTCCCGCGAGGCTCAGGTTTTGTGCTTTTTGGCAGGGGCTAATTCGATTTTTTATGGGGATAAGCTGTTAACTACCGATAATCCCGATCGATCGGGGGATTTGGAGTTGCTAGCGGCCATTGGAGCCACTCCCCTAGAACCCGCAACGGGTGCCAATTTAGGTTAGGTTAACAGGTACTGCCTCCCCCTCGCCCTTTAACCCCCTTCTCCCCTTCCCTCCCCCGTGACCCTCAAGGCTGTTCTTTTAGACCTTAATGGCACCCTCATCCATGATGAGCCAATTCATCGCCAGTTACTCCTAGCATTGCTGGCGGAAAAGGGCATTGTCTTGGAGCCAGGGGAATATGCAACCCACTGCCTGGGGCGAAGCGATCGTGCTTGCTTGCAGGGGATTTGGCAACGGCGGGGGCAAACCCTCGATCTCCCTCAACAGGAAGCCCTGATCGCCATCAAAAACCAGCGCTATCGGGAAACCTTGGCCCAATTGCCCCATTTGCCCCTCTATCCCGATGCGGCGGATTTTCTGTTTAGGTTGCGTGGGGAGCAGGTGCGCCTAGCCCTGGTGACGGGAGCATTCCGGGCGGAGGCCCAGTGGATCCTGGAGCAAAGCCACTGGTTGCCCTATTTTTCGGCGGTGGTCACGGGGGATGATATTACCCACAGCAAGCCGGATCCAGAGGGTTATTGCTTGGCGATCGATCGCCTGAACCAAGCCCATCCCGATTTGGGTTTGCTCCCCTGGGAGTGCCTTGCGGTGGAAGATAGTCCGGCGGGGATGCAGGCGGCCCAAGGGGCGGGGATCCCGGTGGTGGGGGTGGCCCATACGTTGCCGTTTCACATGGTACAGCGGCGGGCGGATTGGGCGATCGATCGCCTGATTGATCTGGAATTACCACGGGTGAAGGCCACCTTTGCCGATGCTCTGCGGGACTGAGGTGCGGGCCAATCCCCAGCAGGGTGGTTTCATAAAAAATTTGGGGCGGCGGATCAAACCTGGCCTTGGGGGTTTTGCGGGGGAGCGGAATAAAAGAGGGCGGGTTTGGGGAGATTTAGGCTGGGTAGCCCGGTTTTATGGGGTAAACCCGCCCCTACAGGGGATGTTGGGTCTGTAGGGGCGGTTTTTCGAGACAGTTTAGGATTCTAACCCATGATTGAACTAAACCCGCCCTGGGTTTTGCGGGGTGACCTTGGGAATTTAGGGGGTGATGATGGCCGCAAATTCCGGCAGCGATCGCAGGGCATTCAAATCCGGATCCCCTAGGGCAAGGGCACCAAAATCTACAACTTCCAATGGCTCCTGACCCGATCGCCCCTAGCCTGATTGCTGCTGACCCGATCGCCCCTGGCCCGATCGCCCCTGAACAGAACCCAGCACCGCAATGCGCAAAAACTCTAGCCCCAGGGTTGTTTGCCCCAGGTGGGCATGGCCACAGGCTTTGTTGTAATAAATCCACAGATTTTGCGGCTCCAACTCCAAAGCCTGATCCCAGGCCACCAAAGCCGATTGGGGCTTACCTAGGCGCAACAGGGCAATCCCTTGATGGAGCCAAATGATTGCTTGATGGGGGCTAAGGGCCAGGGCACGATCGTAACAGGCCAGAGCCTCCGGCCATTGGTGCAACTGACCCCGGATTGCCCCTTGATAAAACCAAACCATCCCCCACTGGGGCAACAATTCCCCCAAACTCTGAAAATGGGCCAAAGCCTCGGCCCAATCCTCCAGAGCCAAGTAAGCCTTGCCCAAATCGTACCAAGCGGGGCAAAACTCCGGATCCTGCCGGATGGCTTCCTGCCAAGCGGCGATCGCCCGTGGCCCCTCTCCCTTCTCAGCCCAAATGCGTCCCTGCTCATGCCAAAGCTTCGGTTGCTGGGGATCCTGGTTCAGGCTCTCCGCCAAAGCTTCCAGGGCCGCATCCCCCTGCCCCAACTGGGCCAGCACCAGGCCACGATCGCCCAACAACTGGCCAGCACTAAGGGGAGACCACCCCTGGGCGATCGCCTGATCCAAGAGCGCCAGGTGTTGCTGGAGCTTGGCGGGGGCTTCGGGGCGGGGTCGCTGGTAAGCGCGGGGGCGTGGGGGAGGTGTGGGAGCCGATGGCTGGGATTTGCGGACTTGATTGAGGATCACAGCCCCTAGAATCACCCCCACCAACAGCACCTTAGCCCCCCGCTGGAAGGGAAAATAGGCCACTTCAAAGGTCGTCGCCATCAGGATCGGATCCTGATTCAAGATCAATTGGCTCAGGGCCATCACCCCACCCCAAAAAACACGGCCAAAATCAGGCACCACCCAAAAAGCCGCAAAAACCAGCAAAAAACCATATTGGCCAAAACGTCCTAGGGCCATTTGCCACGATCGAGGCAGCCACGGCTCCAAAATGCCATAGCCATCCAAGGGGGGAATGGGCAACAGGTTCAACACCAAAGCCGCCATTTCCAACACCACCAAAAAGCTCAAGGCATAGTGGGGCCAATAGGTGCGCAACAACTCCTGGGCCAGAATTTGCGCGTCTTGGGTTTCCTCCAAAAAATCCAACTGGATCCCCCCCTGGCTTTGCAACAACCAGCGCAGCCCCAGCCCCAACCCCAGACTAAAGATCAGGGTTGCCAAAGGCCCCCCGGCAGATACGGCACTTTGCCAAAGGCGGTTACGCAGGGCAGCAATATTGATATAAACAGCGGCTCCCGGCAAGGGAATCCCGCCAAACAGCAGGAAAATTAGGGGTAAAACAAAGCTAAGCTGAATATTGGTGTATTTGAGGGGATTCAGGGTCAAATAGCCCTTATCTTTCACGGAGACATCGCCCCCCCAATAGGCCACAAGGGCATGGCCAAATTCATGGACACAAACAGAGCCAATCCAGCCCACAAAAATGAGGGTACTAAAAAAAAGATCAAACACGGGGCAAGTTTCCCTGGGGGCGGGGGTATGGGAGTATTATGCCTCATCGGTTCTAGGAGTTGGATGCCCCCCTTGGGGAGATTCGGGTTTATGGGATCCGGGGTTGCGGGGTGCAGGTTTTAGCGTGGTATCCTATAAATTGCTGATGAGTTGCTTAAGCTTGAATGACGAGCCGCTATTCATGGGTTATTGCTCTGGGTTGATGAATCTTTTGAGGTCTGGGGCTGGATCACCCCGATCCGGGTGGTGGTGGGTGGGGCTAACCCTGGGGATTGCTGGGTGTGGAGCCGGAACCCCAGGGACTGGGCGATCGGTGGCGGCTTTGCCCCAGGATCCCGCCCTGCCCGTGTACTTTAACCAGCGCCAAGCCAGCCGCTACCAGGAACTGGATCGCCCCCAAACCCGATCGGGGGATAACCTGGAGCAGGTTCTCCTGGAGGGCATTAACCAGGCTCAAATCAGCATTGATGTGGCGGTTCAGGAATTACGGTTGCCCCGCATTGCCCAGGCCCTTGCCGATCGCCACCGGGCCGGGGTACGGGTGAGGGTTGTCCTCGAAAACCAATACAGCCGCCCCGTCGCCCAGGGATCAGCGGCCTTCAACCCGAACCCCAATGGTGACGAGGAGGAGTCCGGCGATCGCGAGCAACAGCGCCAGCAGGAATACATCACCCTCATGGATCGCAATGGGGATGGGCAACTGTCCCCGGAGGAAATTAACCAAGGGGATGCCCTGGTGATCCTCGATCGTGCCCAGGTGCCCCGCTTGGATGACACCGCCGACGGTTCTAAGGGTTCCGGCCTGATGCACCATAAATTCATCATTATTGACGGGGCGATCGTCCTCACGGGATCCGCCAACTTTACCCCAGTGACATCCATGGGGATTTCCGCAACCCCCAAACCCGAGGCAATGCCAACCATCTCTTGCGCCTGGAAAGCCCTGGGGTTGCCGCCATTTTCCAGGAAGAATTTAACCTGATGTGGGGCGATGGGCCAGGGGGACGGCGTAATAGTCGCTTTGGCACGGCCAAGGGCGATCGTCCCCCCCGGACGGTGGATGTGGGATCTAGCCGCGTCACCATGCATTTCTCCCCCATCCCCAAAAGCCGCCCCTGGGCCGACAGCAGCAACGGACTCATCGCCGCCACCCTCAGCCAAGCCCGCCGTCAGGTGGATCTCGCCCTGTTTGTGTTCACAGACCAGACCCTGGCCAACACCCTCCAACAGCGCCACCGCCAGGGGGTTGATGTGCGGGTGCTGATCGATCGCGGCTTTGCCTTCCGGGACTATAGCGAAGGGCTGGATCTCCTGGGGGTGACCCTGCCCCGCAACTGCAAGCCGGAAAGCGGCAATCAACCCTGGAACCCTCCCATCACCAGTGTCGGCGTGCCCCAACTGCCCGACGGGGACTTATTGCACCACAAATTTGGGGTGATGGATGGCACCACGGTGATCACTGGCTCCCACAATTGGAGCGCTTCTGCCAATCATCAAAATGACGAGACCCTGCTGGTGATCGAAAGTCCCGTGGTGGCCGCACAATTTGAACAGGAATTCGATCGCCTCTATGGATCGGCGCAACTGGGTCTCTCCCCATCGGTGCAAGACAAAATCAACGCCGCCCGTCAGCAATGCGGCACCCCTTAACCCCCTTCCCCCCATGAAAGTCTTTACCCTCCGGCTCAAGCCCAAGGAAGATCTCAAGCAAAGCCTGCAACTCTTCGTGGCCGAAAAGCAAATTTTTGCGGGCTGTATTCTCACCACCGTGGGCAGTTTGGAGCAAGCAGGGGTGCGGTTTGCCGATCGCCCCGTGGCCCGGATCCTCCGCCGTCGCTTTGAAATCATCAGTCTAGCGGGCACCCTGTCCATCCATGGGGTGCATTTGCACATTGGCCTTGCTGACAGTTGGGGGCGCATGGTGGGGGGGCATTTGTCCCAGGGTTGCATTATCTACACCACAGCGGAAATTGTTCTGGCGGAGTTGCCCCACTATGAGTTCGATCGCCAACTCGATCGCCACACAGGTTACTCGGAATTAGTAATCCATCATCGGGGGGAGGAGTTGTTGCCCTGGGGCTGGGGGGAGGAGGTGCGATCGCGCAACAACCGAGCCAGCACCAACAAAGAATGGGGAGACTAGGGACAAAACGAGGGGGAGCATCTCACTTTGGCGCATGGACAGCCGAGACAGCTATCCCACAAAATTCTCTATGGTGGGATGAGCCTAGGGGCCTGTCCAAAGTAGGATGCACCCCGGAACTTTCATTAATCAAGGGGCCCCACTCTCTTACCCCACTCTCTTAACCCACTTTCTTACCCCACTCTCTTACCCCACTCTCCTACCCCACTTTCTTACTCCACTTTCTTAACGTGGGTTCGACCCATGGGGTGGAAATCCCTCACCCCAACCCCTCTGCCCCAGGGAGAGGGGCCACAACCCGGATTCTAAGGTTGCTCTCGCCCAGTTTGGGAGAGGGGGCTGGGGGGTGGGGGCTATCGAACTCACGTTTCTTAAGGGTGCATTGCACTTTGGCCCATTGACCCATCCGGCAGGGGCAAACCCCCCGTGGTTGCCCCAAACCCTCGGCGATCGTTCCAAAGTGAAATGTTCCCCTTTCTTAACCCATGATTCTACCCCTAAAAACCCCTCAATTATGCTAAAAAACTCCCTCGGATTACCCGAAACCCTCACCTGGGATCAGGGTCAATTTTATCTATTGGATCAAACCCAATTACCCCTAAAAACCGTCGTCGAAAAACAAGAAACCCTCGAACAGGTTTGGGACTCCATCAAACAACTGAAAGTGCGGGGAGCGCCCGCCATTGGAGTGGCTGGAGCCTATGGGTTAGTGTTGGGGCTGCAATCCCAAACCCATCTGGAAATCCCCGAATTTTTGGCAGAAATGGAACGCCAAGCCGCCTATTTAGACAGCGCCCGCCCCACAGCGGTGAACCTGCGTTGGGGCCTCGATCGCCTGGTGAACCACGCCAAAACCCTAGCCGCTGAGGGCCACAGCACCGCCACCAAACTCCACCAAGCCCTAGAACAGGAAGCGATCGCCATCCACAACGAAGATCGCCAACTGTGCCACCGCATCGGCACCCACGGCAAAACCCTGATCCAGCCCAACATGGGCATCCTCACCCATTGCAACGCCGGATCCCTGGCCACCGCTGAATGGGGCACCGCCCTCTCCCCCCTGTACCTCGCCCACCAAGCTGGGGTGCCTTTCCGGGTCTATGCCGATGAAACCCGCCCCCTGCTCCAAGGGGCCCGGCTCACTGCTTGGGAACTACAACAGGCGGGGGTTGATGTCACCCTAATTTGTGACAATATGGCCGCCCATATAATGTCCCAAGGGTTAATTCAAATGGTGATTGTGGGCACCGATCGGGTTGCCGCCAATGGGGATGTGGCTAACAAAATTGGCACCCTAGGGGTCGCTATTTTGGCCCACCATTTCCAGATTCCTTTCTATGTGGCTTGTCCCTATTCCACCATTGATTTTGCCACGGCAACCGGGGCAGAAATTACCATTGAAGAACGGGGAGCCGCCGAGGTCACCCAGTTTGGCCAGCGCCCCACGGCTCCCCAGGATATTACGGTGCGTAACCCCGCCTTTGATGTCACTCCCCATGCCTTAGTCACGGGTTTAATCACAGAACGGGGCATTATTACAGCCCCCTACAGCACTAATTTGCGGGAGTGTTATGAGCCTTAATTTTTGCTTAAATCTTTCCCCATGGGATGATTCCCCCTAGATACCCCCTAGGGCCCATGATATTCTGCCCTTAAGCTCCTTCCATGATGATTAAAAGTACCTGAATCCCTGGAAAGATCCCAGGGTTCAGGGTGAATTCATGGTCAATTTAGCGGGTATCCATTAATGAGTTTTCAGTTTGCATCATTTGCGCCAAATGTATTGTTTTTCAAGGAACAATATGGCCAATACCTTCATGAAAACCTAGGAAAATTGGTTCCAGGTTCTTGGATTTTGCAGCTTAGCCCCAATGATTTAGTACAAAATATTGGTTTGGATCAAATTACCTCTCGGTTGCTGAGTTTGGGAGGGGCGATCGCCATTCTCCTGCTGGGCTGGATCATTGCCGTAACCCTGTCCCTCAGCATCCAAACCCTGCTCAGTAAGACGGATCTGGACAATCGGCTTGCGGCTTGGATTTTGGGGCAAAAACCCGGATCAGACTTGCCCAAGGTGGAAAAATGGATCGGCATTGCCACCTTTTGGATGGTCATGGTTTTTGCCATTGTGGCCTTCCTGAATGCCCTGGAACTGGATGCGGTTTCCCAGCCCTTAACCAATTTTCTTCAGCAAATCACCAGTTATGCTCCCCGGCTGCTGAGCGCAGGGATTCTGCTGGCTGTGGCTTGGATTTTTGCCACGGTGGTGCGCCTGACCCTCACCCAAGGCATGGCTCGGTTTCAGTTGGACGATCGCCTTGCCCAGCAATTGGGCAGCGAAGAAGGCCAGCTAATGTTGCCCCTCAATGAAACTTTGGGCAATATTCTCTACTGGTTTATCCTGCTATTTTTCCTGCCCTTTATCCTGGATGCTTTGCAACTGCAAGGCCCCCTGGAACCCGTGCAAAATCTGATCAACCAATTGTTATCTGCCCTGCCTAATATTTTTAAGGCGGTGCTGATTGGGTTTATTGGTTGGTTGATGGCTCGCTTTATCCAAAATATTGTCACCAACTTTTTGCGGGCGGTGGGCAGCGATCGCCTGGGGGCACAATTTGGCCTGGGGGCTACGGATTCTAGCACTTTGTCCCTGTCTGTGTTGGGGGGCAATTTTATCTATGCTTTTGTGATTTTGTTCACGGCGATCGCGGCCTTGCAAGCCCTACAAATTTCGGCTATTTCTGATCCAGCGATCGCCATGCTGAATCAAATCCTCACCGCTTTGCCCTATATTCTCCAAGCCAGTCTGATCTTCTTTATTTTCTACCTGGGAGCTAAATTCGTGGCCAATTTGGTCACCACGTTGCTCACGGGTTTAGGTTTTAATGATGTCTTACTGTGGTTGGGTTTACAAACCCTGGTTCCTTCCGACAGCGCCCCAACCCCTGGCACAACGACCCCTAAAAGCCCCTCAGAAATTGCTGGCATTGTTGCGGGTATTGGGGTGATGTTGGTGGGCACCACGGAAGCGGTGGACTCCCTCAAGCTATCGCAATTGAGCGCCATTATTGCGGAAATCACCGCCAGCAGTGGCAAAATTTTGTCGGGCTTGGTGGTGTTTGCCTTAGCCTTGTTTTTGGGTAATTTAGCCTTTCGGGTGGTGAGTTTACCGGGGGATCGTCAAAGTAAACTCTTGGCCAATGCTGCTCGCATTTCCATTCTAGTGTTTGGCACTGCCATGGGATTGCGCCAGATGGGAATTGCCACCAATATTGTTGACCTGGCTTTTGGTTTGCTGTTTGGGGCGATCGCGGTCGCCATGGCGGTGGCCTTTGGCTGGGGGGGCAAAGATATTGCTGCGGCGCAACTGCAAAAATGGATCGATACCCTCCAGGAAGACGCGCCTCCTCCTCCCTAACCGAGGCCCAGGGGACGGGTCAGAGAACCAGAACCCTACCGTTCTTCAACCTTCGTAGGGGCGCGGATCAAACCTGGCCTTGGGGGTTTTGCGGGGGAGCGGAATAAACGAGGGCGGGTTTGGGGTGATTTGGGCTGGGTAGCCCGGTTTTATGGGGTAAACCCGCCCCTACGGGAGATTTTGCGTCTGTAGGGGCGGGTTTTCGAGACAGTTTAGGATTTTAACCCATGATTTAACTAAACCCGCCCTGGGTTTTGCGGGCTGACCCCAGAAACATCCACGAGTTTGTGCGGGTCTAGCCGTTTTATGAAACCACCCT
>Ga0129333_10005603_pt1 | contig 11826 bp, 13 predicted proteins | sample CPB6_08_DNA_FD_94474 | JGI IMG/M metagenome (GOLD analysis project Ga0129333, IMG submission 94474) | Freshwater to marine salinity gradient microbial communities from Chesapeake Bay, USA - CPBay_Sum_0.6_0.8_DNA | ecosystem: Environmental > Aquatic > Marine > Coastal | place: USA: Chesapeake... | reverse complement strand
GGCCGATGAAGTGATGGGCGTGCTCATGGGCGACGACGTCGAGAGCCGCAAACACTTCATCCAGACCAACGCCAAAGACGTGAGGTTCCTCGATATCTGATGGCCAGCAAGAAGACACCCCCGACCACCCCCGACGAGGGTTCGACCCCCGAAGAACCCGTCATCCCCGTGCAGCCCGTGGCGTTGCAGGACGAGATGGAGCGTTCGTTCCTGGACTACGCGATGTCGGTCATCATGGCTCGCGCTCTACCCGACGTGCGCGACGGACTGAAGCCGGTACACCGCCGCATCATCTGGGACATGGACGAACAGGGTTTCCGACCCGATCGCCCGTTCGTGAAGTCGGCCCGCGTCAGCGGCGACACCATGGCCAAGTACCACCCGCACGGTGACAGCGCCATTTACGACGCGTTGGTCCGCATGGCACAACCGTTCTCGTTGCGTCACCCGCTCATCGACTTCCACGGCAACTACGGCTCACCCGACTTCGGTCCGGCCGCCAGCCGTTACACCGAATGTCGCTTGCACCCGTTGGCCATGCATCTGTTGGCCGACATCGACGAGAACACCGTCGACATGGTGGCCACGTACGACGGCTCGCGCGAGGAACCCACGGTCCTTCCCTCGCGCTTCCCGAACCTTTTGGTGAACGGCAGCCAGGGCATCGCGGTGGGCATGGCCACCAACATTCCACCGCACAACCTGGGCGAGGTCATCGACGCGTGCGTGCACGTGTTGGCCAACCCCGACGCGTCCAACGACGATGTGATGGGCATCGTGAAGGGACCCGACTTCCCGACCGGTGGAGTCATCTTGGGCAAGTCCGGCATCAACGACGCGTACCGCACCGGTCGCGGAAGCATCAAGATGCGCGCGACGGCGGCCATCGAGGAAACCAAGCGCGGCGGCATGCAGATCGTCGTCACCGAACTTCCGTATCAGACCAGTTGCTCGGCGATCGCCGGCCGTATCCAGGAACTGGTCGACAACGGCGAACTCGACGGCATCGCCGACGTGAACGACGGATCATCCGGCGGAAAGACCAACCTCACCATCACCCTGAAGCGCGACGCCAACGCCAACGTGGTGTTGAACAACCTCTTCAAGCAGACCCAATTGCAAACCAGCTTCGGTGTGAACATGGTGGCGCTGGTCGACGGAGTACCGCGCCAACTGACGTTGATCGATGCCATCAACGGCTACATCCGCCATCAAATCGAGGTGCTCACCCGTCGCACCGAGTACCGACTCGACAAAGCCCAACGCCGCCTGCACCTGCTCGAGGGACGCATCAAGGCCCTCAACGTCATCGACGCCATCATCAAGTTGATCCGTGAGAGCGAAGACGCCGGAGCGGCCAAGGCCGCACTCATGGCCAAGCCCTACGAGTTCAGCGAAGTCCAGGCCATCGACATCCTCGACATGCAGCTGCGTCAACTCACACGCCTGTCGCGCATCGACCTCGAGGCCGAGATCGCCCAGCTGAACGAGAAGATCGCCGAATTCCAGTCGATCCTGGCCGACGACAAGAAGTTGCGCGGCGTGATCACCGACGAGATGCTGGAGATCAAGAACGAGTTCGCCACGCCGCGCGTGTGCCCCATCACGTTCGAAGCCGGCGAGATGAGCCTCGAGGATCTGGTGGACGACACCGAGCTCGTCGTCATCATGACCGAGGCGCAGTACGTGAAGTCCGTGGCCGCCAGCAACTTCCGCAACCAGCAACGTGGCGGAAAGGGCGTGTCGGGCGCCCGGTTGAAGAGCGAGGACGTGGTGAAGCACGTCATCTTCACCACCGCCCACGCCTATCTGTTGTTCTTCTCGAATCGCGGTCGCGTGTATCGCCTGCGCGCTCACGACCTCCCCGAACGCGAACGCGCCGCCAAGGGCGTCCCCATCGTCAACTTGCTTCCACTGCAGATCGGCGAGACCATCGAGGCCATCATCGACACGCGCTCGTTCGACGCCGAGCGCTTCTTGTTCTTCGCCACCCGCGAGGGTGTGGTGAAGAAGACCGCCTTCGACGAGTACGACAACGGCCGTCGCGACGGACTGATCGCCCTCAATTTGCGCGAGGGCGACGAGCTGATGCGCGTCATCGTCACCACGGGCAACGATGACATCTTCATGGTGAGCAAGTCCGGCATGACCATCCGATTCTCGGAAACCGAGGTGCGCGCGATGGGACGTGCCGCCGCCGGTGTTCGAGGAATGAAGTTGCGTCCCGGTGATCAGGTGGTGTCCGCCGACCTGGCCCGAGATGACGCCGCCATCCTCATGGTCACCGAAGCGGGCTACGGCAAGCGCACGCAACTGGACAAGTTCCGACGCCAATCGCGTGGTGGCATCGGTGTGCGTGGCATCCAGGTGCGCGAAAAGAAGGGATACGTCGTGGCCGCGTTCATGGCGGGCATCGACGACGAGATCGTGGCGGTCTCGTCGGGTGGCACCACCATCCGTACCGACGTACGCACGATCTCGTCTCAAGGCCGAGCCGCATCGGGCGTGAAGGTGATGACGGTCGAGCCCGGTCAGCAGGTCACCTCGGTGGCGCTGATTCTGGCCTCCGAGGACGAGTGATCCCGTCCACCCTGATGGCCATCGCTCTCGCGGTGGCGACCCTGGGAGGATTGACGATGGTCAACGGGCACGACGTCGCGACGCGACGCGGACAAGCCATCGCCGACGCGGTGGCCTTGGCCGGAGTCGTTGGCGGAGTGGATGCGGCCACGGAGGTCGCACGCCGGAACGCGTCGACGCTCGTGTCGATCGACTGGTCGGGCGCCGAAAGGTCGTCCACCATCACCGTCGAAGTTCTCGTCGACGGTGATGGGACCTTCCGTTCCGACGCCATCGGTGGTTGACGCGACACCGACGCGACCCGACCGTGTTCTACGCTGAGCGTGTGGGCACCGACGACTCTCGACCCGATGTCGACGATCCGCGACGTGACGACCCCTTCTTCATCGTGCCGGCGGTGCTCCCCGACGACGAACCAGTTCGGCCCGTCCAGGCCGCGACCGTTCGAACGACGGTGCGTCCGCAAACCCCTCCGCCCCGCGCGGTGGTGTTCGAGCGTCGACCCGTGCGGCGAACCACCCGCGTCATCCGGCACGTCGACGCCTGGAGCGTCTTCAAGGTGGCACTCGTTTTTCATGTCGTGCTGTACTTCACGTTGCTCCTCGCCGGTGTGCTGTTGTGGAACGTGGCCAATGCCACCGGCACGGTCGACAACGTGGAGCGCTTCCTCGAGAGTTTCGGATGGGAGTCCTTCGAGTTCAAGGGGGGCGAGCTCTTTCATCAGGCATGGATCCTCGGGCTGTTCCTCGTGGTGGGCCTGACCGGTCTGGCGGTCCTGATGGTGACCACCTTCAACCTCATCACCGACCTGGTGGGTGGGGTGCGGGTGACCGTGTTGGAAGAGAAGCCGGATCCGACGCCCAAGAAGCCCCGCACGCGCGGTTGAGGGTTCGGATCGTGCGCCGATAGGGTGGCAAACCGCTGGGGCTATAGCTCAGTCGGTTAGAGCGCATCCCTGATAAGGATGAGGTCACAAGTTCGATTCTTGTTAGCCCCACCAACCCAGCCCGCCGGTCACTTGTCGGCGACCACCGGTTCACGCAGGTGCAACGGCTCGACCGCTTTCTTCTTGCGGCGCGCACCGATGTTGAGGACCTCGACGAACACCGAGAACGTCATCGCGGCGTAGATGTAACCCTTGGGGATCTTCTGACCGAAGCCCTCGGCGATGAGGGTGGTGCCGATGAGCAACAGGAAAGCCAGCGCCAACATCTTCACCGACGGGTGCGCGTTGACGAAGGTGTAGATCGCCTTCGACGCGGCCAACATCACGACGACGGCCGACACGATGGCGATCACCATCACCCAGACGTAGGTGGTCATGCCCACCGCGGTGATCACCGAGTCGATGGAGAACACCAGGTCGAGCAACATGACCTGGCCGATGACCGCACCGATCGTGGGTGCCACCTTGCCCGAGGTTTCGCCTTCGTCGCCCTCCAACTTGTGGTGAATTTCCTTGGTCGCTTTGTAGATGAGGAAGAGTCCACCAGCCAGCAGGATCAACTCCTTGCCACTGAAACCGATCGTGCCGACGGCGAAGAGTTCCTTCTTCAGGGTGATGACCCAGCCCACGGCCAACAGCAGCAACACGCGCATGCCTCCCGCAGCCAGCAAGCCCACCTTGCGGGCCTTGTCTTGCTCCTCGGGCGGCAACTTCGAGGCCAGAATCGAGATGAACACGACGTTGTCGACGCCGAGCACGATCTCGAGGGTGAGCAGTGCCGCCAAGGCACTCCATGCGGTGGGGTCGGAGATCCAATCCATGGCGACCCACGGTATTACACCCCACCGAGGGGAGAGGGGGACGGGGGGTAGATTGTCCTCATGAAGATGCTCCGTCGAGCCATCGCGGCCATCACCCTCACCGGAATCGCCGCGGCCGTTCTGCGCATTCGCGGCAAGGGTGGCGTGCCCCCCGAACGTGGTGGTTGGCGCGAACTCACTCGACCTCCGTCATGAGCGACACGTCGGTCGCGGTGGTGGGCCTCGGTGTCGTCGGCGCGAGGGTCGCCCGACAACTCACGTCGTCGTCCATCCCCGTGCTCGTTCACGATCGACGCGCGGACCTGCAAAACGTCACGGCTCGGGCCCTGAAGGCCGGAGAAATCGACAGCGCGATCGACCTGCATCCGGGTGAAACGTCGGTGGTGGTGTTGGCCACCCCGTCGCGCCAAGGAACTCTGACTCGTCGGCTCGTCGAGCGCGGACTGAACGTCGTGTGCACCAGTGACGACGTGGAGGACGTGCGGGACTTGCTCGAACTGGACGGCGTCGCTCGGGCCAACAACGTGTCGATCGTCGTCGGAGCCGCCGCGAGCCCCGGTCTGTCAGGCTTGTTGGTGGCCGAGTTGGCGTCGCGCGTCGACGTCATCGACGAAATCCACGTCGGAGTGCACGGAACGGGTGGTCCGGCCTGCGCTCGTCAACACCACCGCGCCCTGGCCGGCGACGCACCCGGATGGCACGATGGTGAATGGATTTCTCGACCCGGCGGAAGCGGACGCGAATTGTTGTGGTTCCCCGAACCCATCGGCGGCCGCGATTGTTATCGCGCGGAATTGGCCGACCCGCTCACGTTGCAACGCGCGTTCCCGTCGGCGTCGCGAATCAGTGCGCGCATGTCGGCCACACGGCGCGATCGTCTGACCGCGCGCCTGCCGATGATGTCGCCACCCCACGCCGAAGGTGGCATCGGTGGGGTGCGCGTCGAGATACGTGGTTCGCGGGGCGGGGAGCGGCGCACCGAAGTCGCCGGCACAGCCGAACGCACCGGCATCATCAGCGGCGCTATGGCTTCGGCGGCGGCGGTGTCGGCGTTGTCGTCGGCGTTGCCCGTCGGCGTCGTGGTGTTGGGCGCTCCGGGCGTGCCCAACGGTGCGATCCTGGACGATGTAATCAAGCGCGGCATCACCATCTTCGAGTACGTCGGATCGGGTGTCTGAACGTGTCGACCGTCGACGTTCACGAGATCGCCCATCGTCGACTGGCCGCGGTCGATCAGCGCTACTCCGACGGGCGCCGCCAACTGGTCGAGGTTCTGCGGGATTCCGCTCATCCGATGATCGCCCCCGAGATCGTCGACGCCGCGCGTGACCTACCCCAGAGCAGCGTGTACCGAAATCTCGCGGTTCTGGAATCGGCCGGGGTCGTGGTGAAGGTGCTCACCAACGGAGATCACGCCGCGTTCGAGTTGGCCGAGGAACTGAAGGGACATCATCACCATCTGGTGTGCGTCTCGTGTGGTCAGGTGCTCGACATCGCCATCCCGGAGAAGGTGGAACGGTTGCTGGACGAAAGTCTGGCGCCCACCGCGGCCCACGCCGGGTTCGTGCTCACCGGGCATCGCCTCGACTTACTCGGTCGCTGTGCTCAATGCCGGTGAGTTCTCGAGTCGATCGAGTCGAGCCGAGAGTGATTCCAGAACCTTGGTGAGCCGCTCGATCTGCTCGCTCAATTCCTCGACGTCGAGATGGTCCCGGAGATCCTGGGTGGTGACCATGTCGGTCAATGACACGCGGACACTGGCGATCTCGCGAGCCAGGAATTCGGTGTCGGCTTGGGTGCGTTCGGCCACGCGCCGATCGACCTCGGCTTGCGCGCGGTCACGAGCCTCTTGACGATTCTGGGCGAGCAGGATCAACGGCGCGGCGTACGAGGCCTGCAACGACAGCACCAAGGTGAGCAACACCAACCCACGACCCCAAGGGTCGAAGCGGAAGGAGTCGGGCACCGACACGTTGTAGAGAATCCACGCGATGATGGTGAACGACTGCCACACGAGGAAGCGCGCGGTTCCCAGGGTGCGAGCGATGGATTCGGAGAATTGGCCGAAAGCGTCGTTGTCGTAGTGAGGGCCGAACCGACGTCGTTGACGGGGGACGGCCAGGTCATCTCGTCTGTTCATGGCGGACCCCCTTTCCTATCGAGCTGGTGTTTCTTGGCGTCGGCGCTGCCGCCAACCGGCGGGCAACGTTCGGTCGAGCACGTCGTCGACCGTGATGGCCCCGAGCAGACGATCGGCTTCGTCACACACGCCCACGGCGAGCATGTTGTACGAGGCCAAACGCTCGGCGACCTCGCGGTCGCTGATGTCGGGCTTGACGGTGGGCTCGTTCTCGAGACAACGGCCCAATTCCATACTGGGTGGCTCGCGTAGGAGCCGCTGAAAGTGAACCACACCGAGGTACTTGCCGGTGGGTGCTTTGTAGGGAGGACGGCAGACGAAGACCTGTGCGGCGATGGAGACCCCGCGTTCGGGATCACGAATCTGGGCCAACGCCTCGGCCACGGTGGAGTTGGCGCCGAGCACGATGATCTCCGGGGTCATCATTCCGCCCGCGGTGCCCTCTTCGTACGCGAGCAGGCGACGCATCATGGCGGCGTCCTCGTCGTCCATGGCCTCGAGGATGCGCGTTCGTTGTTCACCGGGCATCTCGGCCAGGAGGTCGGCGAGGTCGTCGACCTCCATCTCGTCGAGCACGTCGAGCAAACGGTCGAGATCGAGGCCCTCGATCAGACCCACCTGTTCGGCCTCGGGCAATTCCTCCAACACGTCGGCCAAGCGGTCGTCGTCCATGGCCTCGGCTAGCTGCCGACGTTGCGCCACGGGCAGGGAGCGAACGACCGCGGCCACGTCGGTGGGGTGCATGTCATGCAGACGCGCGGCCTCGGCGGCCATCTCGGTGGTGGCGGCGAAGAGGTGGGCGACCTCGCGCCAATCGACCAGACGATGACTGGGGCGGCGGCGCAACGCGGTGCGCTTGGCCAAGCGAACCTGAGCGACCTCCCAGCCGCCCGAACGCGAATCCACGCGCTCGCGCAAGGCGACGTCGCTGACGAATTCGTCGCCGACTCGCCGATCGATGATGTCGCGCCCCAACAGTTTTTCGCCGGGCTTGACCTTGAACGGATTCAGGTCGATGTCCCAACTGCGCAGTCGCGCGCCGTCGGCACCCAATTCGGCGACCCGCCCGGCGTTCACGAAAATGCGGCGCCGCTGGCTGGTGGCGGTGAAGCCCACCACCCGCGGGGTGCTTCCGGCATGGCCCGGCACCACCACGACGTCGTCGAGCCGGCCGATGTTGGCACCGCCCGCATCGAGCAACGGCAGGCGCGTGATTCGGAATGCGTAGATCAGGTCGCCGGCCATGGTGGCAGGCTACCGGTGAGGTCAGGACGAGGTGGCGGAGACGGAGCGGGCCACCGAGCCGTACCGCTCGAATCGCTCGGGATCGCGGGCCGCGTTGTAGAGAACGATCCGCGAGGCCAGCCCGTGATATCGATCGCGGAGCGCACCGGCCAGTCCGTCCCAGGTCGATTCGACCGCGAAAACGGCGAGGTGTTCGTCGGTGATCTGGGCCGCCATGCCGGAGAAGTCACCCGCCTTTTGCTTCTCACGAATTCGTGACGTCGTCCCGTCGAATCCGGCCTCGTCCCACACGAAGGCATAGTTCGGCGTGGATCCGTAGAAACTCAACATGGTGCGGGCATGTTCGCGTTCAGCATGACGTTCGGCGTCGGTGTCGCCGACGATGGTCATGACGGGGACGATGAGGTCGATCGTCGACGGATCACGACCAGCCGAACGCGCGCCCTCGGCCACGTTGGTCACCACGTGCCGTCGCAGATAACCGGGTTCACCGATGGGGTGAACGTGCACTCCGTCGGCCACCTCTCCGGCCATGCGCAGCATCCACGGATTCACCGCCGCCACGTCGACCTTGGGATCCGGTGCGTCGATCCGACCCGGACTCCATTGGGGAGTGATGAACGAGAGATCGTAGAAGTCTCCGTGATGATCGAGGGGCGCACCCCGGAAGGCGGCGAAGCATGCCTTCACCGCCAGGATGTAGTCGCGCATGCGCGGACCCGGCCGGCTGAACTCCATTCCGTATCGCCGTTCGATGTGGGCCTTCACCTGCGTGCCGAGCCCCAGTCGAAAGAGGCCCCCGCTCGCCTCTTGCAACTCCCAGGCCGTCGAGGCCGTCACGAACGGGGAGCGGGGAAACGCCACCGCCACCCCCGTCGAAAGTTCCAGTCCCGGCGCGGCCAACGCGGCGGCGGCCACGTTGAGGAACGCCGTGCGACCGGCTTCAGTGAACAGCATTCCGGAGTATCCCGCATCCAGCGCGCGGCGGGCGAGGGGCCCGGTTTTCACCAACGGTTGCGGGGTGATCATCACGTCGACATGCACGATCGCAGAGTAGGTCACGGGGTGGACTAGAAAAGCCATGTCGGGCGGAGTCGTGTCGACGAAGGGGGAGATGATGAGCCAGGTCGCGGTGACGGCACTTCGGAGCGAGCACGCTCATGCGGTGCGGTTGATGAACGAATTGTCCGACGCTGAGTGGTCCGCTCCGTCGGGGTGTGTCGGTTGGCGCGTGCAGGACGTGTTCTGTCACATGGCCAGCGTCTTTCACTCCATCGCCGACCCGTCGTCGATCGATGGTGGCGACAGCCCGGACGTCGAACAGAACGCCGAGGTGCCGGTGCAGGCGCGCAAGTCCTGGACGCGCGCACAGGTGATCGCCGAATACACGGAGTGGAGCGAGAAGGGCATCGGTGCTCTCACGTTCATGAACAGCCCCGAGATGGCCGACACCGTGATTCCGTTGTCGAACCTGGGTTCGCACCCGATGCACCTGTTGGCCAACGCCATCGTGTTCGATCACTACTGTCACTTGCGACACGACGTGGGGCACTCGGTGCCCGCGGCCGCCTCGTTGCCCCGTGACGAAGCGGCACTGGCCGCCACGCTCGAGTGGATGTTGGCCGGCATCCCGCAGATGTGCGAACCGCAACTGCGCACCGCTCCTCGTCAGTCGGTGAACCTGGTGTTCGAGGGCCCGGCCGGAGGTTCGTGGATCCTGGCCCCCGGTGCGGACCTCTGGACGGTCACCGCGGGCCGTGACTCGTCCGCGCCCAGCGCCATCAGCAACGTGCACGACTTCATCTCGTGGGGCACCAAGCGCGCCTCGTGGCGCGCGAGCACACGACTGGAAGGGGAGAACGCCGACACGGTCGCCGTTCTCGACGCCATCAACGTGATCTGAGCGATTCGCTCAGGTGGTCGGCAACTGATCCTCGCGCACCCCGCCACCGGGCCGAAAGGTGCTGGATCGGTCATCGGCTTTGTCCTGCATTTGTTGCATCATCACACCCAGTTCCTGTGAGGCGCGTTCGTCGCCGAGGATCTTCTGCATCACGGCCGCACCGGCTCCGGCCATGAGCGCGGCCTGATTGTCGTTGAGGAACTTCTGCGAGTCGCGCATCCGCGTGGTGGAGCCGTTGATCTCGGGGATGACGTAGCGCGCCACCATGTCCCATGATCGAAGGGTGTTCTCGCGATTCGCCCAGTCGTGAGCGAAGCCGAGGACCACACCGAAACCACCGGTGATCTCCTGCAGGTTGCGAATGGCGGCCACCAGATCATCGGGTGTGCCGATGACCGCGCCACCACTGCTCATCATGTCCATCAGTTCCCACTTGTCGTCGACGTGTTGGGCACCGGGTCGACCGAGAGTCCAGACGTTGTATTCGTTGTGCCAACGCTGCAATCCGTCGATGGACTGCCGGCGCGCCTCGTCGCGGGTCTCGGCGATGTGGAAACTGAGCAACACCCGCCAGTGACGTCGATCGACGGTTTGTCCGTGCTTGGCCGCGGACTCCTCGGCGAACGACCATTGTGTGGGAAGAGCGGCCAACCCGGCGGTGCTGTTGGACGCGATCGACAACACACCGCAGCCGTACTTGCCGGCCAGCTGCATGCCCGAGGGTGACAACGTGGAGGCCGTGGCCATCGGGATGTTTTCCTGCACCGGCAACAATTGCAACTGGGCGTCGCGCAGGGTGAACCAGTCGCTTTCGTGGCTGAAGCGATCCTCGCCCCGCAACAGTCGGGTGATCACTCCCATGGCCTCGTCCTGACGATCGCGTTGCACCAACGGATCGATACCCAGGGTCCAGGCGTCGCTCGGAAGCGCGCCGGGTCCGGTTCCGAACATGGCGCGACCCTTGGTCATGTGGTCCAGTTGAACGATGCGCTGGGCGACGTTGAACGGATGGTGATAGGGAAGCGACACCACACCGGTTCCCAAACGGATGTTGTGGGTACGTTGTCCGGCGGCAGCGAGGAACATTTCGGGCGAGGCGATCATCTCCCAGCCGCTGGAGTGGTGTTCACCGCACCAGAACTCGTCGAATCCCAGACGGTCCAGGTGTGCGGCGAAGTCCAGATCACTCTGGAACTGGAGCGTGGGGTTCTCACCGACCGGGTGGTGCGGGGCGAGGAACGTTCCGAACTGCAGACGGGTCATGGCAACACTGTACGAGGTAGCCTCGGGGAGCCGACGAGGGGACGTAGCTCAGTTGGCAGAGCACCTGCTTTGCAAGCAGGGGGTCGTGGGTTCGATTCCCATCGTCTCCACCACGCGTGACGCGGATCGGGGGGTCATGTCATGAACGCATCGGAAATCATCACCATGTTCGGCTCGGTCGAGGACGACCAGAAGTACACGCGCCTGGTGGAACTGTTCACCGACGACGCGGTGTACTACGACCCCTTCGCCGGACCCCAGGTGGGGCGGGCGGCGATCCACGAGTTCATGTCCGAGATGGAGCGCGTGATTCCGGCCATGGGTGTGTACTTCTCGAATTGGGAGACCCGCGCCGATTCGCACACCGGGTGGTCACGGTGGGAGATGGTCGTTCCGGTGGGCGACACCAAGCACCCGATCCCGGGTCAGAGCCTGTACCGCTTGCGTGACGGCAAGGTGTGCTTCGTCGCCGACTACGTGGACCCGGTGGCGTACGGACGCATCCGTCCCGATCGTCGTCCGAATGCCGCGGCCGCGGCCGCGGTCCCCAAAGGGACCGATCGGCGGGGCTCGGCCGACCAAGCGGTGCGGAATTTTTGGCGGGATCGCGAGACGAGCTGGTCGCCACTGCCGGGCGGTTCGGTTCGTGTGGGCGACATCGCCACCGAGAACTCGGTGGCGTGGGCCCAATGGTCGTGCAACGTCGACGGGCGACACGTGACCGGATGGACCCTGCACACCATCAGCGATGGCGTGGTGTCGTGCGACGACTATGTCGCCGAGTGATTCACCGCGTAACGCCGACCCAGCAGTAGACCGAGGCCGAGGGCCATCACGACGACGGCCCAGGAGCCTGAGGCATCGTCACCCGTGGCCGGAAGAAGTTGTGGCGCGATGGTCGATGTGTCCGGCACGCTCGCGATGGTCG
>Ga0129333_10005598_pt1 | contig 11832 bp, 1 predicted proteins | sample CPB6_08_DNA_FD_94474 | JGI IMG/M metagenome (GOLD analysis project Ga0129333, IMG submission 94474) | Freshwater to marine salinity gradient microbial communities from Chesapeake Bay, USA - CPBay_Sum_0.6_0.8_DNA | ecosystem: Environmental > Aquatic > Marine > Coastal | place: USA: Chesapeake Bay... | reverse complement strand
GAACAAAATTTGTGGTTTGCCAGTACCGAGGCACTAGGTGCTACTGGCGCTACTGGTGCTCGTGGTGCAACAGGATCGGGTGCAACTGGTGCAACCGGGCCACAAGGACCGCAAGGGCCTATTGGTAAGACCGGTAATGGCATAGTTATATTAGGATCATTTACAACTTTAAGTGAATTAACTAGTACTATACCTGTTGGGATCACTCGTGGTGATGCTTATATTTTATCTAGTACCGGAAATTTAGCTGTTTGGTCGGGTAATGTATGGTTGGATGTAGGGCAAATTAAGGGACCAGATGGAGCCACTGGTGAAGTTGGTTCTACTGGTTCAACTGGTCCTATGGGCCCGGCTGGTACTTCTGGTACCCCTGGTGCAACTGGTGTAGCGGGTCCTCCGGGAAGTCCAGGAGGTGCAACAGGTGCCACAGGTTTAACTGGTGCAACTGGTAATCCTGGTAGTCCGGGCGGTGCAACTGGTGCAACTGGTATAGCAGGACCTCCGGGTAGCCCGGGTGGTGCGACAGGCGCAACTGGTATACAAGGGCCCGCTGGTGATCCCGGGGGTGCTACGGGAGCAACCGGTATACAGGGTTTGACCGGTGCTACCGGATTTGGCGCAACTGGTGCAACTGGTGTGGCAGGCCCTCCGGGAAGTCCAGGAGGTGCAACAGGTGCCACAGGTTTAACTGGTCCCAAAGGTGACATAGGTGATCCCGGCGGTGCAACTGGTGCAACTGGTGTAGCGGGTCCTCCTGGATCTCCCGGCGGTGCAACGGGAGCGACAGGTATTGGTTCAACCGGCGCTACTGGTCCTGTTGGTGCCACAGGTTTAACTGGCGCCACTGGTTTACCCGGTCCACAAGGTCCACAAGGCACTACCGGGGATCCTGGCGGTGCCACTGGTGCAACTGGTTTACAAGGCCCTGTTGGTTTAACAGGCGCGACCGGATTCGGTGCCACAGGTGCAACCGGTATACACATAACCGGGGCTAATCTCACAGTAGGTGGTAATTTAGTATTATCTAGATCTAATGCCACAACAATAGATGTAGGGCGTGTGGTTGGTGCAACAGGTCCACAGGGTCCTGCCGGAGATCCAGGCGGTGCAACGGGGCCTGCTGGCCCTGCCGGAGATCCAGGCGGTGCAACTGGTGCCACCGGCCCAGCCGGTAGAGACGGTACAGATGGTACAAATGGAGCACCTGGTCCACAAGGCGCTACCGGACCTAGAGGTGCTACCGGTGTAGCTGGTAGCATGGGGTCGACCGGTGCTACCGGCCCACAAGGTTTAACAGGTATTCGTGGTGCTACAGGTTCAACTGGTGAACTAGGTGCTACGGGCGCAACAGGCACAAGGGGTCTACAAGGATTCCCGGGTGCAACTGGTGCATTAGGCGCCACTGGTATACAAGGTGCCACAGGTCCACAAGGGCCACAAGGCGTACAAGGGTTCATAGGCAGCACTGGTGCCACAGGTCCAATAGGGTTACCTGGTGCAACTGGTGCTACAGGCATATTCCGTGTTAGAAGTTATTTTAGCAATGGTAGCGTGGGACCTTCTATCACAGTAAGCACTCTAGAATTTGATGATGATTCAGGATTTGCTTTAACAGATCGTGGTGGTGGCAATGTAGTAGTAGGTATGAACAGTACATTCAAGTACTGGGAAGTTACCGGCAGTGACCAATTAGTAGCCACAGGCTTAGATCATATCACTATTGACAGTGGTAATGGTATAATCATAACCAGTAATGCCGCAGGGCAACCGTATCAAAGTATTAGGTTTGACACAGTAGATACACCGATCGTTCTAAGTAACATAGTACCAAATGGTACTAAAACCGGCGATTTTTGGTTTGACACTGACGATGGTATTTTATCAGTCTACCTTGGTAATGTATGGGTCCAGATAGGCACGAACTCAATGTATTTTTAATATCGAGTCAAAATGTCAGATCGTATAATATCAAATGCAATCGGCAACTCGGTAATTACTTCAACAAAAGTAGCTAACCAAAGCATTACGCCTGAAAAAATAGCCACTGGTAGCATTAGTTTAGATAAAATCAGTGGTGCTGTAACAGCTCAAAGTGCTGGTGTTCGTGTGCTTAATGTGGTTTACCTTACTGGATTACCTGTAGCTGGTAATAGTGGAACAGAATTCGTTAATCTCACTGGTGCAGGATTTGCCAACGGCGCCAAAGTATTTGTGGCCAATGTAGAATGTCTTACATTTTATGCGGGACCGTCGCAGTTGCAATTTAGAGTTCCTGCATTACCCAACGGAACATATTGGGTATACGCCAAAAATCCTGATGGTGCTATTGGTGGCAAGCCTAATGCTATTACTATTAGTGCAACACCAAGTTGGGTCAGCCCGGCATCGGGTTTGATAGGAAAATCTATTACACAAAACTTTTCTGCTTATCAATTCTCTGCTGTTAGTGATAGTGCCATAACTTATACTTTGGAATCTGGTACCTTGCCCAGTGGTATGACATTGACAACATCGGGTAATTTGTCGGGTACACCACCATATACTGCAACTCAAAACAGTCCATATTATTTTACAATACGGGCCACAGACATAGAATTACAATATAGCACAAGGTCTTTTATATTACAAGTTGACGGTTCTTTAAACATTACCAGTATAAATTATCCCAATAACCAAACAGCAGCAAATATTGGTGGGGGAGAAACTGTCAACATACGAGGGAATAATTTTGCAAGTGGAGCAGTTGTAGTAATCGGCACGCAAGCTTCTAGACCAACAGTGGTAGCGAACTCGACTTCTTTGACTTTTACTACAGCAGCAGAAGTCAGCGGCATTTACCCTATCAAAGTCATCAACAGCAATGGTAACTTTGGTAACATCATGACGCCTGTGTTTAGATACAGTGTTACGCCTACTTGGACTGCGGCAAATTTAATGCCAAAGATAGAAACTAATTTTCCCTATTATGAAAACTTTTTTAATACAGCTTCGGTTAGTTCGGATTCAACTATTCTTTATTATCTTGCTACTAGTATCAATATACCAACAGGCTTGACTATCAACGCCAACACCGGGATAGTTTCTGGCACCACTGCATTATCGGGCAATACTGTGTACAGTTTTACTATACGAGCTGTGGACTCGGAATCTCAATTCAAAGATAAACAATTTACCATGCGGTTTATTGAAACTCCGGATTTGTCTTTAAGCAATCATCCTTATTTTGATTTAGGTGGCGGGAATTTGGCATTGACTGGTAACAATTTCAGTGTCACTGCCCAGGTCTACTTTGATAACCAGCCCGTAAACACAAATAGGGTAAGTGAAAATCTCATCTACATCAACACACCGCCAAAAGTAGATGGCGCTTATCCCATTTACATAATACAAGGCAGCGGCAGTAGATCAAATAGTATTGACTTTACTGGTGCAGAAGGCACAATGGGTCAAAATGAATATACCACTGCTGGAACTTATACTTGGACAGCGCCACCACTGGTAACATCAATATCTGTGGTGGCCGTGGGCGGTGGTGGCGGTGGTGGATGGAATGGGGGTGGCGGTGGTGGTGCCGGTGGGATGGGTTGGAAGAAGAACATTGCTGTGATTCCTGGGCAAAGTTACACAGTACAAGTTGGTGCAGCCGGAGTAGGTTCAGACTACACTACTACTGGAATAGTTTCCACAGCTGGTGGTGCCAGCTTTTTCAATAGTTTGGCCACTGTTGCTGGCCTTGGCGGTGGTGCAGGAAGAGATTTTAACTTTGGTGCTCCTGGCGGCAGTGGTGGATCATTTGTTGGTCAAGGTGGCGGAGCCGGTGGTGCAGGTGGAAATGGAATACCTACTAATACTGGAGGTGGTGGCGGAGGTGGTGGTGGTTATTCCGGCGCAGGAGGTTCAGGTGGAGCCAGTGTTGATGTGGGTATGCCGTATTATGTGGGACTCGCTGGTGGTAATGGATCCGGCGGCGGTGGGGGTGGCGGTGGCGGTGGTGGTGGCCAATGGGCCACAGGAAACCAACCAACTCAATATGCTGGGGTTGGATCAGGCGGCGGCGGAGTAGGGATTTTTGGTCAAGGCACCAGTGGAGGTGGGGGCAATGGTGGAACTGGATCCAGCCTATTATACGGCAATCTTGTTTTAGCCAATGGTGGTGGCGGTGGATCGTCAGGACAAAACGCAGGACCTGCCACAGGGGCTGCAATATATGGTGGTGGCGGTGGCGGAGGAAATGGCAGCACAAACCGGATTGGAGGAGCGGGTGGCAGAGGGGCTGTGAGAATAATATGGGGAACTGGTAGGGAATATCCATCGACCCTGACACAAAATATTGGACAAATTAATTTTGCCAACGCATCGGGTTTTATTGGGACTGCCATAGTAGGACAACCGTTTATAGCCAATATTGTGGTGATAGGCAATACCGGCAGTGTCAGTTACAACATGATAGCGGGGTCGTTGCCGCCAGGTATGACTATAGCTACAACATTTCCTGGCAGTAATATTGGTGTGATTTCGGGTACAACTACCGGTAATGTCAACATTAATGTATATGAATTTAGTATACGGGTATTTGATGTAACTGGCCAGAAAAAAACTAGAACTTTTAAAATCCATGTAACAGATGCAGCGGTATCAAGATCCTTGCTGATTGATTATGCCTTAGTTGCGGGCGGGGGTGGTGGTGGTATTAATGATGCATACGAAGGTGGAGGTGGTGGTGGTGCCGGTGGTGTTTTGGTAGGCAATTTCACCGCAACCAATAATAACGCAATTGTAACTTTGGTAGGTGCCGGCGGAGCTGCCGCTGTGTATACTACTACTACTGATACTACTTATTATTCTAATGGCAGCAATGGTGGTAGTAGTCAATTGCAAGGTATAACTGCTGCTGCTTTAGGCGGAGGTGGCGGTGGTTCCAAAACTAACTCTAACGGTGGGAGCGGTGTGGCAGGTGGATCAGGGGGTGGCGGAACTGGTTATAATGGTCCAGGTTCAAAAGGTGGTGGTGCTGGTACAGTAGGACAAGGTAATGCGGGTGGAACAGGGCTTTGGTTGGGCATGGGTGGCGGTGGTGGTGGATATGCCAGTGCTGGTTTATCAGATGGCACAGGTGGTGCTGGTATAACCATTTATGGTAGAGCAGTAGCTGGTGGGGGTGGTGGAGGTTTTAGTAGCGGTTCAACTCCGGGAACTGGACCGGGCGGAGTAGGAGGAGTTGGTGGGGGCGGTAATGGTGGCGGTGGCGGTATTGCTGGATCAGCCAAGGCAGGTGAGTATGGTACCGGTGGAGGAGGAGGTGGAAGTAAACATTTTGATAATTCCAGTGCACCGGGAGGCAGCGGCGTTGTAATGTTAAAATACACAGCATCTAATGTAATGCTATCCGGTGGTACTGCTGTAAAAAGTGGATCTGATATAATTCATTACTTATATGCTACATCAAATGTTTATGCGTTTGGTACCTTGTTGTCGCCAAATCAAACTCCAATTTGGTTAGGTAATGTCAATTTTGTGCCAACTTCATTGATTTATACGGCCAATCTCATTTGTTATGCTTTAAGTGCAAATATCTACTTTGAGTTACAAGACAATTATCCATTTACTTTTTATATTGATCAAAACACAAAACAAATCAAAAGCGATAATACTTTTGCTAGCGGGGCAGGCACATATAACTTTACAATAAAAGCGACCGATAGTGCGGGCAGAACTAGTATTATACCCGCCACAGCAAATATTAGTTCAACAATTAAGAGTTTAGATTTTGCCTTAATTGCCGCGGGTGGTGGCGGAGGTTCCGCAGCAGGTTCAGCTGTATATGGCGGTGGTGGCGGTGGTGGCGAAGTTATAGAAGGAAATGCCTTAGTTACAACTAGCTTGACTTATACAATAATAGTAGGGGCAGGTGGCAGTGGAGCCTCTAACAATGATGCAACTAACTATAATGCTGCCTCTAACGGTGGTAATAGTATGATACTTGCCGATAGCGTACAGTTTGCTAATGTTTTGGCACAAGGTGGCGGTGCCGGGGGAAGTCAATGGTTGGCTGTTAGAGGGTTTGATGGTGGCTCCGGTGGTGGTGCTGCTGGACTAAGTTTTGTGGGAAGTCAAGCAGGTGCAAGTGGGATAACCGGGGGACCAGGAGGCGGTGGTATATTACAAGCAGGTGGAGGTGGTGGTGGGGCCAGTGGGGCAGCAGGCGGGGCAGGTATTTATTTTAACGCCAAGTACACAGGTGGTACAGGTGGTGCCGGTAAAACTATTACAAGTTTAGGGCCCGATCCTGCTGATTTAAAATTAAATAGCCCTTGGCAGTATGGCGGCGGCGGGGGAGGTGGTGGTCAAGATGAGGGAGGAGCCGAAGGGGCCTTTGCTGCTTTTGGCGGCGGATACGGCGGTAGGCGATTAAGCCTAAGCCAAAATGATGGTAGCGCAGGTGCAGCATCATCTGGCGGTGGTGGGGGTGGAGGACGAAATGGTGGAACCGGTGGTTCGGGACGAGTCATAGTAAGATATGCCACTGGAGTATATACAGGCACAGGCGGAAGCATAACGCAAGGGTCTGGGTACACATACCATACTTTTGATACCTCTGGTATTTTAAGTTTAACTTTTAATAATGTTACTTTAGGTCTTAATATTGAATATCTTGTTATAGGAGGCGGGGGTGCTGGAGGTGCAACCAATATTATAAATGGTGGCCAATTTACCATGTCGGGCGGGGGTGGAGGCGGTGGAGGATATCTAGCAGGATCTAGAACTGTATCTACAGGGTTATATACAATCATTGTTGGCGGTGGCGGAAATCTTGGTAGCCAGCTCATAAGTTCAACTAACGGTGGCAATTCCAGTATATCAGGAACTGCTGTTAACTTAGTTGCCATTGGGGGCGGGGCCGGAGGAAACGGACAATATGAAGGTTTTGCCACAGAAACAGCAGGAAAAAATGGTGGCTCAGGCGGTGGTGGGGCAGCAAATAACATTTTTGTTGCTAGCGGCGTTGGATTAGGAGTATCCGGGCAAGGTAACAATGGTGGAACTGGTTATTATTTTGCAGCTGGTGGGGGCGGCGGAGCAGGTGGGGCAGGTAGGGATTCTGAAAGAATTTATGGACCAAATGGTTCCGGGGGGCCAGGAAAAACTTGGTTCAATGGCACTACTTATTCAAGAGGAGGTGTCGGTAATGGCGTAGCCAATCCTAACACTGGTAATGGCGGTGATCCTAATCAAGCAGGAGGGTCAGGAACTGTAGTGATAAGGTATTTACAAACTATGGTTGGGAATTCAACAATTACCGGCGGCAATATAACCACTAGCGGTGGATACATCTATCACACATTTACTTCATCAGGCACTTTGTCAATTGTGTAGAATTAATAATAAACTTAAATAATTATATGCCAGTTAACCAAATCATTGAGCGAGCTATTGAACCAGATGCTGTTATAACATCTAAGTTTGCCAATGCTAGTATAACTAGTGTAAAAATACCCGACGGTTCAATCACACAAGATAAATTTACTCAAGACGCACTTAATGCCATTACTTCGTTAAGAATTACTAATATAACTGGGCCAAGTGGCGATTTTTTTACAGATGCTGATCTAGTTGAAACCATAACAATTAATGGTATAGGATTTCTTTCAGGTATAAAGATATTTTTAGATGAATTAGAGATTTCTCAGTCTAACATTAGCTACATTAGTTCAACTATAGTGAATTTTATTCCCCCTAGACTTACACCTGGTCCATATAATATCTTTATCTATAATTCTGACGGTGGTAGTGCCGTAAAACCAATAGGATTAACTTATGTAAGTGTACCGGTATGGGTTTCATTTACTGTACCAGTAACCTCACAATATTCCGAATACTCTACCTCTTTAACAGCGTTAAGTCAAGAGACTTTGACATACTATGTTTACAGTGGTTCATTACCCAAGGGATTATTTTTAAATCCCTATCTAGGCACTGTAACAGGTATACCAATAGATGCACCCGGTACTTACATGGCTACAATAGCAGCAAGAACACCCCAAGGTAGCCAAAAATTACAGACTTTTACATTTACAATAAACCCCGGTAATTTTACAGCTCGAGTTGATGTTATGACTGTGGGCGGTGGTGGGGGCGGTGCCATGGGCGGTGGTGGAGCAGGTGGCTTTAGAATAGCATCTAATCTCATTATACCTAGCACTGGTAATGTCTCTGTGATTGTGGGCGCCGGTGGAGGTTTTAGTTATCAAAATGCATTTAATAATCTTGACCAACCTGGATATAATTCTCTAATTCGAGGAGGCATAGGTGGCATTACTAGTTTTTCAGCCAATGGTGCAGTATTGTTACAATCCAGTGGTGGTGGAGGTGGTGGTGCAGGCTTTGGTGTTACAGCATGGGCTAGTAGTGGCAGCTCTGGTGGAGGGGGCGGAGTAAGTGCTGGTGCGTCTCTTTTACAATCTGGACTGGTGCAAATTGGATCTGGTGGATCTGGTAATACAGGTAGCTATACTCCTGCAGAAGGTTATGGTGGCGGTAATGGAGGCTACAATACAAGTTTAACCGCCGCTAATTTTAATGCCAGTGTCTATGGACTTCCATTTGAAAAAGCCGGTGGTGGAGGTGGTGGTGCAGGCGGTCCCGGATCAACAGTGGTATCTGCTGCTGCGTCACCCACTGGTGGTGCGGGCGGTCCTGCCATATTTTCGACATTTACTGGTGCCAATGTAGCATACGCAGGCGGAGGTGGTGGCGGCGGAGGTATCGCTGGTGGTGCCGGAGGTGGTGCTGGGGCAGGATCAGGTGCAGGTGGTGGTGGCAGCGGTTCAGGATCGGGCGGTGATGCTGCCCCAAATACTGGTAGTGGTGGCGGTGGAATGAAGTATGGTAGCCCTATGAACAGTAATGAGACACCAACGGGCACCGTTACTGTACGCTCGGGCACAGGTGGATCGGGCATTGTCTACGCCAAAGTATATCCTACATTTGGATTCCTCACAGGCGGTAACTTGGTATATCGCGGTAATGACTATAGCTTATACGAATTTAAAACAAGTAATGTTGCTGTATTTAATACCACACAAACATTTACCAGTAATGTAACTTGGATCACCCAGTCATTGCCCAACAGTATAAGGGGATTCAATTACTTTCAAAGGCTTGATGCTAGAAGTCAAGTCAAAGTTTTTTATAGTTTGATTTCAGGAAGTCTGCCCAGTGGACTTGTGCTTAATACATTTTCCGGTGAAGTCGTTGGCACTATTGGTGCCAACGCTGTTAGTTCAACATTCGCTATAAGAGCTATTGATGTATATGGAGCCAGTGCAGATAAAAGTTTTTATGTAGATATCCAAACTTCAATATTAGTTGAATATTTGTTAATTGGCGGTGGTGGATCATTATATAACCCTATAGCGGAAAGGAATGGAGGCGGCGGTGGTGCTGGTGGTGTGCTAAATGCGTCGACATCTTCAATAGCTTTGGGTCAAAGCCTCACAGTGATAGTGGGTGGGGGTGGTGTAAGAAGTAACGGTGGAAATTCAAGTATTCAATTGTCGGGTGTGTCTAGTGTGACGGCTGTAGGTGGAGGCATGGGCGGTGCTCCTGGTACACCTGGTAGCTTAAATGGTTCCCCTGGTAATGTAGGAGGTTCGGGAGGTGGAGGTGGTGGTGCTTGGTTTAATGGTAGTACTAGTGGAACGCCTGGAGCAGGTGGCTCAGCAGTTACAGGTCAAGGATCAACGGGTGGTACAGGCGGTACTTGGGCTTCGCAGGGTTTAGCATATTCTGGTGGTGGGGGCGGTGCTGGGGGTTCGCCCGGTAGTATTGCTTTAGGTGGTTCGGCAACTAGTGCTTATACCTCATGGGCTGTTGATACCAGCACAGGAGTATCAAATTTATATGCCGGCGGCGGAGGCGGTGGTACTGCCTATCTTTTTCCTAGTGAAATACCACAAAGTTATTTTAATGGAGGTGGAGGTGGTGCAGGAAATGCCCTAACTTTTGCTGTTGCAAATACTGGTAGTGGTGGCCTACAAGGTGGTTCAGGACTGGCCTTGATAAGATATTCGGGCCCGCAGCTTGGTTTGGGCGGAAATGTTGTCACAGCCAGCGGCTATACCTATCATATATTTAGAACATCCGGCAACATATTTTTAGGTGGCACAGGTCCATTATGGGTAAGTCCTAGCTCAGGCATCTTGGCTTCTAATTTACTGTGGACACAGACATTTTCAGCTAACCTCGTTGCCGACGGTATTTACCTGCCAATAAGTTATACGATATCTTCTGGAGCATTACCTGAAGGAATCACTGTTAACTCCAACACCGGGGTAATTTCAGGCACTGTGACTGCTCAAACATCAGCAGTTTACAATTTTACTGTGAGAGCAACTGATACAATTGGCTCTGTCAGCGATCGCAGTTTTATTATTGGAATAAACAATGGTTTGGTCATTAACTTTGAATACTTGGTAGTGGCCGGAGGCGGGGGCGGGGGTGCCGATGGAAACGGTGCAGGCGGTGGCGGTGCTGGTGGATTTAGAACCGGAAGTTTAACTTTCACAGCCAACAATTCTAATTTGTCAATAGGTATAGTAATAGGTGCGGGCGGCCCATCGGATACAAATGGACAAGACTCGACTCTTGGTGCCCCATTTAACATAACTTCTACTGGTGGTGGCCGCGGAGCTCGTAGGAGAGCTTGGGATGGCGGTAATGGCGGATCGGGCGGTGGTGGTAATGGTTGGGACGGTGAAGTTCAGTTACCAGGATTAGGTAATGTACCTGCTACTACTCCACCACAGGGTTACAATGGTGGAACAGCTGAAGGCTTCTTTTTTGCAGGCGAAGGCGGTGGCGGAGGTGGTGCAGGAGGTGCTGGACAAAACGCTCAAGACAATGCTAATGGAGCAGGCAGTGGTGGCATAGGTAGGCTAGGACTTGACGGAGTCTATTATGCAGGTGGAGGTGGAGGTGGTATAGATACAAGGTCAGCATTTTCCCCGGGTTCGGGTGGTTTGGGAGGTGGTGGTACTGGTGCTAAAGGTGTAGCAATTTTTGGCGGTAGTGCAACTATAAATTCAGGTGGCGGGGGTGGTGGTGGAACCAATAATGCCTCTGGTGGAGGCGGTGGAACCGGCGGTTCTGGTGTAGTGATTCTTAGATATGGATCGCCTGCACCTCGTGCCATTGGGGGTAACATCACAATTACCGGAGGCTATGTTTATCATAAATTCACTACCTCAGGCACTTTATTGGTTAGAGTTGATACAGATGGTAGTGGGCCCACAGGACAAGAGCAATTTACCACAGCGGGTACATTTACATGGACTTGTCCGGCCAATGTGAATCAAGTATGTGTTGTGGCCATTGGCGGTGGTGGTGGTGGCGGAGCCGCTGGCTCGGCTCAATTCCCACAAAATGCTGGTGGTGGCGGTGGCGGTGGCGGTCTAGGTTATAAAAATGGTATTGTTGTGACTCCTGGGCAGACTTATACAGTAGTAGTTGGTTCGGGCGGGGTAACTAATACCAATGGCGGGGCCAGTTACTTTATAAATTCAGCAACGGTGGCCGGTAATGGTGGAGGTGCAGGTGGGACATACAACACTCCGGGCACAGGTGGTACTTATGTTGGAGACGGTGGGGGCAATGGTGGCGATGGGGGGTCAGGCGGTGGTGCTTCTACACTATTAGTTGCTTCTGGAGGTGGTGGTGGCGGAGCTGGTGGCTATAACGGCCCAGGTGGTACTGGTGGCGCAGGAAAATTATTTAATTGGCCAGATGTAAATGGTTCTTCGGGTACCAACGGCACCGGAGGTGGCGGCGGCGGCG
>Ga0129333_10005596_pt1 | contig 11836 bp, 3 predicted proteins | sample CPB6_08_DNA_FD_94474 | JGI IMG/M metagenome (GOLD analysis project Ga0129333, IMG submission 94474) | Freshwater to marine salinity gradient microbial communities from Chesapeake Bay, USA - CPBay_Sum_0.6_0.8_DNA | ecosystem: Environmental > Aquatic > Marine > Coastal | place: USA: Chesapeake Bay... | reverse complement strand
TCGGCCGAGGAAATGAAAGACCCTCAATGGGAACAGAAGCGAGACATGGCCCTCAGAGCGTCCAACTCCCAGAGATACCAGAGCGAAATGCCGTCGGATGAGCTCATGGCACGCCACGCAAGAAACCTTGCCGCGCGCCAACAGTACGATCGCACCGACGGACTGGCCCGCAGCTTGGGCTTCACGCCTGAATACCTGACGCCTGAACAGTCGGCTCCGGGCATGGGCGGAAGCGCTCCCGTCTCGATGCGCGACCGGGGAATGAATCAGGCAGGCTATTTTGAAGCTGAAGCCGAAAACCTTGCCGACACCGTCAGGGGATTGATTGGAGCCAGACCGGGAGAGGCAAGATTCGCCGACCGTCTTGCTCTCAACATGGGAACCGAAGAACTTGTCGATCACTACAATTCGACAATGGATCAAGCCCGCGGGATTCGTGAGAAAGCCGGCCGGATCAGATCTGCTGCTGAAGCCATTCCGCAGTCCCTGTTTATTCCCAGACGCTGATGGCCAAGTTCGAAGAGAAAAATCTGGCTCCTTGGCAGACTGTCGAAGGACAGAAGGAGCTTTCTGATTGGAGATCTTCGAACATGGGTCGGGATTACGTCGAGGAATCATCCAGCGCGCTTGATCTTTCTAGGACCGCAGGAGAGGCTGCACAGGCCGGGATCGACACGTACGAAGCGTTGGCCGCTTATGGCTCAAGAAACAGCCCGAAGTACGTCCCGTTGCTCGGCAAGGGATTCTTCTCAAAATTCCTGCCAGCGTTGAGCTACGGAATGAACGTGGCAAATCGTGAAAGCGCCCTGAAACAGGCGTACTACGGGCGGGTTCACAGCCCAAGAAGCAAGACTCTTGGCGAACACATCGAGAACACGTACAACTACGGGATTAATGAAAATTTCAAACCGGGAGGCATCGTCGGCGGCGCCATAAGCGCAATCAGCCCGGGGTTTGGAATGATGTTGAACAGAAGCCCCAAGGCCATGCTTGAATCCGTCCCGGCCCTGATTCCTTTCGGAGACAGCGTCTTCAATGTCGGAACGTCGATGCTTCCTGAATCCATGGGAGGTCGCATGAAAAACGAAACCAGATCGCAATACTATCAGCGCACCGGAAGAGACATCGGCGATCAGGCTGAGGCAGCAGGGGAAAAAATCGGGGAGCAATTTTACGGCACCGGAAGATTCCGAAAAATGACCGATGAGGAGCTTTACAACCACATCAACGCCGACAGAGCTTCTAAGAACTATGAAGGCGTCGGATACTCACTTTGATCATGGAACAAGAACCTAACAACCAAGGCAAAGACTCTAACATTAATCCGCTTTGGACTGGCCTTGCTACAGCTCTGGGGCAGTCAACGCTTGGAGCGGCCTTGGACACAAAGGCGCCGATTCCCAAGGGAACCACCCTGTCTCCTCAGCAGAAAAAGTATGGAAGGTTTGGAGACCGCCTTGCCACGTTCCTTCAGCTTGGTGTGTCCGACAGGACCGCTGCCGGAGGTTTGGCTGATGCCATTGCTCACAATATGACCGGAGCCCCCGTGCCCGGCCAAACCCATAAAATGGGGGTTGGAACGAGGATGGGGTTTCGAGGCGCGCTGCCTGTTGCGATGACAAGCCTTCACGGAATAATCAATGCCTCCTCCAAGGAGGAACCGATGGCGCAAGATGCCGTACAAAAGGCCAGAGTCATGGCGTTCGGCGGAGAAAAAGGCGGATATGCCGTTCCGCAGCCGTACGTCGGCGAAGGCGAAATGGTCACGTTTCTCAGAAGCCCGGCAGGAAAAAACAGGAAAAGGGACGTTGATGCAATTGAGTCCGGCGAATGGGATGCCGGATTGAATTTTGCTTCCGGTTTGAAAAACATCCCAGCAGGCAACGATCGCTACGCCGCGTTCGAAGAGTTGTCCAGAGGGCTAATTTCTGGACAGATTGACCCCTCCGCCGCCTTCAATGATCTGCGAATGATTTCGGACGCATCAATGAAGAAGGAGGAAAAGACCATGCGCGAAAAAGCGGCGCAGTCACAGAGCGCCGCCGCCGTCAAAGACGTTGAAAAGAAGCTCAAGGAAAGGGGCGAAGCGTCCAATTTTTACCTCATACCGGGCTACACGGAAAATTGGACCGATGACCCCCAGTACGCCAACACCCGGGCTATGGTAGGCGTGATGCTTGATCCAAAAACGAACAACGCACAGCAGGTCGCCATGTGGTACGATCCAAAGGACCGTAAGCGTAGCGGCACAATCGTCGGCCCCCTGAAGCGCGAATAAATGGACGGCGACGACCAGCAGGCTCAGCAGCCAGAGGAGGATTTCAGCTCAGCTGCCGACCTTGTCCGATCCATGTCCGGACAGGCTCCATCAGGAGACATGGTCGACATGTCTCGTTCGCTCGGGTTTGGCAGCATAGGCCACATCGGGAAGCACAGTCGGAGCGAACAGTTCGCGTCCGCGCTTGAGGGCTACAAGAAGGGGATGGCTGACGCACAAAGGGCTCAGAAGCCTATCCATCCTGAAGCCCAGTTCTACGCCTCCGTAGGGGACATGTCAGGGGCCATGGCGATCCAGAAAAGCAAAGGCCCAAGCCTGTTTAGCTTCGGAGAGCAGTTGGACATGGGCAGCGCCGGAGAATTTATGATGACCCCCAGCGGCAGGATGCAGGCGGTCACGGAAGATGGCAGGAGGGTCATGGTTGACGTCGCCGACTACGCCGCACGTTCCGGGGTCAAGACGGTCCCGTTCCGCGGAGGAGACCAGCAGGCTGAGCTTTTCCGGAACACCCTGACTAGGACAAAGTCTTTGATGGACTCTCTGGACGAGCTCGAAAAGGCCTACGATGACAACTCCCTGTACATCGGGCAGTTTAACCCTACTGAGAACTCGGCTTACGCTGAGCAGCTTGAGACCAAGGTCCTTCTGGACGCCATGTCAGTCCTGACCGGATCCAAGTCGCTTGGAGGAAACACCTCCAACGTCGACATCGACATGCTTCGCAAGATGATGCCCAAGGCGGCTAGTACCTATTTTTTCAATACCAAGGGTAACGAAAAAAGAAAGCTGGCCGAGCTGAGGAAGATCGTCATGAATCACGTCATGAGCGCCGCTGAAGCCAATGGAGTCGGTCTTAGGGCAATGAAAAGACAGAATGAAGGCCCCGCAAGCATCAGCGGAATCAGCAACTCCAGATAATGGAAAACCAAGAATCTCCTGACCAGATCAACATCGATCTGGAACAGACCCGGTTGTTGGCCATGAGCAACAACGTCCGGCTCCGCATGGAGCAGGATGAGGCCGACCAGATCCAGCAGCAGCTGGCCGAACCCACCGGCAAGGACATCTACGAGTACATGGCGTCCAACCGTGGAGCCAGATTCGATGACACCGAAGAAGGCCGTCGCAGGTTCAATCAGATGAAGAACTACATGGCCGAGAAGAACACCAGCATCTTTGCCGGGTTCGGAGAGGCCATTGGTTCGATGATCGACGAGATGTCAGGGCTTGGGCGCGCTCCGTCGATCGTATTCGACAAAAACAGCTCTCTCGCCGTTTCGGCTGCCGAAGGGGCTGCCAGAGGCGTCCGAGACATCGCCACGATCTTTTGGCAGTCCGAAGACCCGAACAGCTGGGCATTCCACGTAAAGGACTGGATCAGGGCGATCGGCGGTCAGGACAACGGGGACATCCGCGCACAGATGGACCAGTACCATGCCGCCCGCACGTGGAACAACCGCACGTACGATTACATGGAGGGCAAAGCCACCGCCCTTGATGACGTATTTGAGACGCGCGGAGACTTTTTCAAAAGGGCCATTGACCCGGAATTCGCCACCGCGTTTTCGTGGATCGCCACCGACATTCCGGAATGGGTTCTTTCAGGAGGAGTTGCGACAACTGGCTCTGCCATCAAGGCTGCCGCAAAAGGAGGCCTCCTAGAAGCCGGATCGGCTATTTCAAAAGCTGAAAAAACCCGCAAGGCCTCATACCTAGCCAATCAGTACGAACGCATTTCTTCCTTCGCCCAAAAATGGACCGGCAAGGCTCTTGAAGCCACGGGATCCGCCTTACAGGCACCGTTCGCATCGGTCTATGGGGCGAGAGCTTCCCTTCAACAGCTTGGCGGAGCTGCCGCGGAAGCCGCAGAAAACGTTGCCACTACGCAGATTCTTGCGGGAGCTAGGACCATTGCCGGCGAATTGAGTCCTGCCGTCGGCGTCTTCAGAAGCCTAGGCGTCGAGAGCATCGGTGAAATTCTCACGGCATACGGATCCGAGATGGTCGAGAGGGCGTCTGGAATAGCCAGATCAGACGTCGACAGAATCGCCATGACCGTGATGGACACGGTTGCGTCAAATGTCGCCGGCAAGACGAAGGGTGCGCTTTCCAAGGAAGCTCAGGCGCTGGCCAAGGGCATCAATTTCACATTGGGATGGGTGCCGAGCATGTCTTCGCACGCCATCGCAGAGGCCAGCCGGAACGCGATAGCCGGCGGTGCGCTCGGATGGTACAACAGCCCTGACGCAATCGGACAGGGCATGGGCATCGGCGTGGCCTACGGGCTCGGCTTCGGAAGCATCCGCAGGATGATCGCGCTCACCCACTACGATCATTCGGACGGCCTGACGTTCAAGAACTTCGAAGAATCGGCGATTCCTGCGGCCGCAAGGATCCATGGAGAAAAGACCGCAGAGTCGATGCGCCGCGTCCTTGATTACTGGAAGAACAAGGTGGCTGAAGGCGGCGCGACTAACGCAAAGAGAATGGGCGCCGTTGAGCTCGCATCCCTTGCGCACACGTTGCGCGAGGGGGCGATTGCGTCCCCGACCGGGAACATTCATTTCTATTTCGACGGCATGTCCTCTCCTGAGGGCAGGGCGGCATACCAGAAATTCCTAGAGGAGCGCGGATGGGACACGCAGAGCGCCATGGAGGCGGCGGCGAGCATGCAGTACAGCAATGGCCGCTACGAAGAACCCAAAGGCGTTCACTTCAGGGACGGCAAAAGAGCGAGAGTCATCGCCATCAACGCAGACACGTACAACGGCGTCGCGATCAACCATGAGGTCGGCCACGCTGTCCTGAGATCTGCCGCTTACAAGCTTGGTTACATTGACGAAAATGGAGGCTACACGGACGAATTCCTGAGGCGCGTCCTCGGCGCCACCCCTGATGCCGGGATCGTCAAGGACGGGTCGCACGATGTCATCGGAACGAACCTGTTTTCGATGCGAGGATTGCATGAGTCGACGGGAATGGTCGGTGGAAGCGTCAATGTGGAGCATGACATTCGCGGGTTGCGTTACCATGCGATCCTGAATGCTGAGCTTCAGGCCAACGGCATCGCCCCGGGGACGGACGCGGCCTTGGCCTATGAGAGAAAGAACACGAAGAAGATTCAGGATCAGGCGTACGCCAATTTTAGCAGGGCCGGAACGGGAGCTCCTTCAAGGTTCATGGAGTTGCTCAATGAATGGAGAGATGGTCTGGCAAGAAACGACACCAGCTCTTTGGTCGCCAACAGAATGAACCTTTCGGCGTATGTTGATGAATTGATGGCGTACTCGTACGGCGCGACTTCGCTCGGACTTCCCGTTGACTATTGGAACAAGAACCCGCGCAGCAAGGACGCGCTTCGTGCGCTTGGCGAATACATAGGCGAACGCAGGCACACTAGGATGGTCGCAGACCTTGAGCTTGCCGGCGTGTTCATAAAGAAGGGTTTTGAAACCAAGGACGGCGGCGGAAGGCTGCTTACCAAGGAAGGCGTTCCGCGCATTCAGGCGTTCACTTTCGACAACGACAAGGTCGTCAGGATCGAGTCTCTGGACGAGCTGGTTCAGGGCCTTTTCCACGAATCAGCCGACCTCACGGAACAGGCCATCCACACGCTGACTCCTGAGAAGCAGGAGATCTACGCCAAGATGACCGGCAAGACGAAGTACTTTAACAACGTCGCCGGCGGAATGCGGATCAAGCCGGAGGCCGAGCGTGAAGCCATCGCATTGACCGACGCCAAGAAGGCCGTCGCCGCCCTGCAGTCGCTTCCGGATGCGGACAGGCCTAGGATCGAAGTCACGGAAAAGGGTTTTTCGGTCAAGCTTGAGGACCTGTCAGTCGCCGCTTGGGACGCGCTGGAGAAGTCCGGAGCCTACACGGCGCTAGAGATCAACGAGCTCAAAGGGATGGCCGCGACCATCCAGCAGGTCGATCAGGGGCTCAATCCCCACAACGTCTACAACACCACCCTTGCAGCCAACACGAGACAGGTCGGACGCGGAGCGACCGCTCGACGGCTGAGCGGAGAGAACGTGCCCGTCACCTACCGGGTGTTCACCCCGCTGTCGCTTGAGCTGTTCGTCAACGACAAGACTCCAGACGGCAGGCCCTCCAGAAAGCAGACCGGCGGAGTCAGGGTTCATTCCTACGACATCTTGGCGCTTAACAAGCGCATGATCACGATGTTCGAGATGCCGAGGGTCAGGCAGTATTTCGACAGCTTCGAGGGCTTTGCCAAGCTGGCGCACAAGTACATCGCGCACAATTCCCAGCCGGCAGGAAGCAGGATCAGCACAATCGACTTCCTTAAGCGCGAAGGGGTCACGGGCGACGACGCCACGCTGGCCAACATCCGGGACATCCTTTTCGAGACTTTCGGCGGCAGAAAGCGCAAGGACGACTCCTACATCAATACGCCCGGCGGAGACTACAAGGTCCCCGGAGACAACCGCCTGTATCCGTTCTACACGATGCGGTTCGACACCATGATGGACACCCGGCTCAGCCCCGTGAGCTGGAACCATGAGGTCAAGTCGGCCAATTTCCCGTACGTCCACAAGCTCGGATATGATCCGATGACCCGCAACAACATGGTCATGGGCTTCGTCCAGAAACCCAAGGCCAACGGGACCTACCTGCGCAACCGGGACGGATTCGAGATCCACGAGGTCAAGGGCAAGTTCAGGGTCTACGACAACTTCGGCGTCAAGCTTGGTGACTTCGTCGATCTCAAGCGCGCCGCAAAGGTGGCGAACAAGTTCCTCGAAAAACTTCCAGAGGAAGACCGCGTCCCTGCGGCCGTGGACGTCGGGACGATTATCGACATAGAGACTTCCGCTAGGACGGCCCTAGACATGACGGTCGGAGCTGAGCGCGCCATCTTGGGCGCCATCCAGAAGATGGGCGGGTCCATACCGTTCCATGCGCGCATTGCCGGCTTTGCCTCTGCCATTGGCAAGCCGGACGGACAGCCATTGCATCTCAGGCTTTCAGACATCCTCGGTTCGGACGAGGTGGTGATGCGCAAAAGCGATTACATCGGGCCTTACAAGCCCGAGGTGACGCTCAGGGATCTCACCATCGTTGTCACGAAGGACGACGGAAGCGGAGACTATTTCCTTTCCTCAAGGGAAACTCCCAGCGACCGCATGGCGATCTTGGTCATGCACGAGCATGAGCTCAAGGAAATCGCGAGCCTGCCTCCTGACGCCGCATCGCTCCTGATGGGCAAGCTTCTCACCCATAGCGTCGGAAAATATCAGGCTAGGTCCAAGAACCTGATTCCGTCCGGAGACCCGGAGATTTCGACTGCGATGGAATTCGTCGACAGCATCAAGACATTGTCGGTCGAGGACAGCATGCTCGGTGACGCCATCGCCCAGATGGCGGCCAGCAATCCTAACTTCCTGTCGCGGATGAAGCAGGTCCCAATAACCAAGAAGACGGCGCCGCTTAAGGCAGGACCTATGGATCAGCCGCCCGGGTTTTTGGGAATCCCTTGGGCGCTTGACCGGCTAATAACGGGATCAGATCAGGTGACGATCACCGAGTCTGACTACAACGTTGTCTCTGGAATCTCGACGACCTCAGGAAGCAGGCTGGACGCATCTGAAGCCGTTCTTTCCAACGAAGACAATCTCACCGTTTTTAGGACACCCCTGCGGGCTGGGTCGAGCACCAACAAAAATTCCGGCATGCGTGCCGGCTTTGAATTGGAATTCCACGGCGTTGAGTCCTCCGAAGGGACCCTGAAAAAATTCCACAAAGACCACATCGTCAGCGGTAGGAATCCCACCAAGGCCGTCAGCGACCTTTACGCTGGCATGCTGAGAGAAAAGGGGATGTTCAACGTGTTCTCATATGCACGTGAGCTGGTTTTCAGCAACAGGGCTTCGGAGCTTGCAGGATTTCTTGGAGAAACTCCGAGCGGCAACATTGCCGAGCTGTCCAGTCAGATCATAAACAAGCTCGAGTCGTACAATTACGCGCTTCCTCCTAAGTTTGACAGGATCTACGGCAGCGGATTCAGCGAAATGCTCAGGAAGCGGTTTGAAGAGTACACCATTTCGCGCGTCGGACGCGGGAAAAGGACGACCACCATCTTGCCCGGATCCGTCAGGACGGACAGGGTCAAGAAGGCCCTGCATGCGCTCAAGCGACGCGCCGAGAGGATCAACGCAGACGGAGGCCCGTTCGCGATTCTTTCAATGGGCGTCCGCGCAGGGCTTGCCGACGTCGTCCTAGGTCAGCAAGGCAAGAACATCAGCGACCTAGGCCTCAAGGGCGAGCCCGTATCAGGCGGAGCCCATTACCTAACGGCTTCGTACAGGCTCAACAATCAGGATGTCTTTGATTTCGTCCTGATGAAGGAGCTTAGGGAGACGCTTCTAGACGATGCCGCGACGGTCGAAGAGAAGGCGGATGCGGCCTTTGCCATCCATAATTTGCAGTCACGTGAATTCAGGGTGATGCATGAGACCGCTTATCAGGACAGGCATCAGCTCAACGTTACAGGCAGGCGCGGATACCGACCGGGAGAGAACGTAGGTACTGAGGAAAGCCAGAGGTCGTTCGGAGCCGATTTCATGAAAGGCGACCTACCCGGAGGATTGTTCGAAAGCCCGGAAACTGGAATCATCGTACGAAATGAGGAGTCATTGAGGGAGGAGAGGCTGCGGGCGATCAGGGACAACAACGAAGCTCAGATCATGAGGCTTCAGGACGGAACCATGCTCGTCGTTTACGCGGTCGACTCTGCGAGCTACGAGACCGCAGGAAGGCTTCCGTCGATCTCAAGCGCCACGGGCCAGCTTACGGTGATGTTGCAAAACACTTCTCCGGAACAGTACACCGGCGGTGTCGCAGGCACGCCGATGGGCTGGAGGCGGGACAGGCGGGGCAGCGGGGTGTTCATGGTTCCTATGGCCAATGCCAATTTCGTGCCCGGTCCGATTTCCGCCACGGCGCTCAGCTTCGGGGCGATCAACACGCTGCAGACCTTAGAGACCGTCGGAAGGGACAAAAATTTCAGGACCCAGATCCTTGCCGCAGCCACATCGTATGTCGGCGAACAGGCATTGAGGTCGATAATTGACGCTACCAAGAGGGAGATGTATCAGAAGAAGACCGCAGGGCAGTCGTCTTACGGCGCCTTGGTCAGCGCGGCCGTTGCGTCCAACCTGAACATGGCGCACTATGATTTTCTCAGGCACGCCACGGCCTATCTTGCAAAATTTGAGATTTTGGCCGAAAACCCTCAGCTTACTGGACTGAGTCCGAGGGCGCTTGAGACGTTCAAATCTGCCGACGGAACGTCGATTCATCGCATGGAGATCTCTAGGGAGACCGGACAGCTGGTCTCGGAGCTCGTCGCGCTCGAATATGCGTCCAAGGTTCCGGACAACGTCAGGAAGAGCCTGAGGCTGCTGCCCCATGTCAAGAGGGCCATTGACAACGTCCGCACGAAAGCTTCGAGCGAACAGCTCAGCTTCATGACCGACGTCTTCAAGAAGCATGGAGGTGTCTTTGTCCAAAGCTACACCACGAACAGGCTGGACATGATCGTCGGTTCTCAGGCCCTCCGCCACATGGAGCAGGCTCGTCGCGATGATCTGGTCAGGCGTGGCATGGTTAAGATGATCCGCCTTGGCGACGGAACGCAGCATCAGGTCTGGGAACTTGCCGACGACCGCGCGCAGCTTAATCTGCGCCGGTTCGGAGAGAAGCTGTCAGGAGTGTTCGGTAACAAGATCCCCGTTGTCGCTGAAGGCCAGATGTCTCTGGTCGAGGCGTACATGATCACCTACGGACACAAGGGGCTGATCCAGAAGTACCAGCGCGAGAACTTCGGGATGCTCAAGTACATGTCCAACCTTCCCGAAGACCACCCCGCGAGGGTGCAGATGAGGGAGATGACGGCCAAGAACGACGCGGCGTTGATGATCGCCGGGTTCATCGACGAGCTGAACAAGGGCCCTCACAAGTTCACGGACGCGGCCGGCAGGGAGCTGACAGCTCCTTATTTGCTGCAGGACATCATCAATCATCCTGAGCTATTTGAGCTTTACCCCAACATCGCCAAGATGCCGGTCCGGTTCACGGATGGCATCGGTGGTCAGATGCACGGTCCAAGCAATTACATCGGCCTAGGCATCGGCCTGTTCATGCGCGATCTGGTGGCCGAAGAAGGAGGCCTGACCATGACCCCTGACGCTGGAAGGCTTCCCGGGGCCACGATGGACCAGTTCACCCCCAGCGCAGGCAAGTACAGCTATGAGCAGTCCGCCAGAGCCGTGATCCTACATGAGGTCCAGCATGCCGTCCAGCATGCCGAGAAGTGGAAGATGGCCACGCCTTGGCTCGCGGCTGCCGTCCGCGAAGACGTCGTGACCGCCCAAAATTTCAGCGTCCTTGTCGACCAGTACGTGGCTGCCGAAAAGATCTTTGGCGGCACCAAGAAGACCCGCATCCTAGCCAACGTCGACGCCGAGAAGGACATGCCGGTCAAGGCTCAGGTCGCAGACAGGCTGATGCGCACTTGGGGATCGCTTCAGGAGGTCGTCAGCCTCGACCCAAACACGGAGAAGTTCGTGGCCTTTGCCACCAACGAGGAGTCCCTTGCCGCCCTTCGCGGAATCATCGAGGCCCCCAAGTCCGTCCGGTTGCTGAACGAAGCCGTCCCGAACATGCTCAGCTTCCTGCACCTGATCAAGGTGAACACGGAGCTCCAGATGCGGATGCGGTTGGCAGGCGGAGAGCTGGCCACGCCGGAGCTTGCCATGCTGAACGAATGGGCAGGCAAGGTTGACGACAAGATCCAGCAGATCGAGGAGATCAAGGCACGGACCATCGACGGCACCATGACCCGGGATCAGGCCATCCGTGACACCTATGAGGTGTTCTCGGACATCCAGTCCACGTTCCCCATCGCCCTTCACGACCCTGTCTGGAGCGGAGTGGCAACCAAGACCTCGTTCGGCGCGTACAGCGCGATGTCGGACGTCTCCAAGAAGGAGGCCGATGTTGCCCTCATGCTGTCCGCCATGTCTGCGGCCGTCGAAAGCGGGCAGGCCCTCACCCCCGAGCGAGCGCAGATCCTCATCGTCCAGCTGGTCAACGACATGCGCCAGCTGTTCTACTCGGCTTCTGACACCGAGATCATGGCGCGCGAGACCGCCACCCGGAGCATGATGTCTCAGGCAGAGCTCGAGGCGACTCCGCGCAGGATGGACTTCTTCAGCCCGGAGAACGTCGGCATGTACGAGTTCGCCAAGTGGAACATGGAACGCGACCAGCGCGGACGTTATCTCAGCTTGGACATGATCGGCGGCCTGCTCGGGTCTCCCGAAATCGAGGTGAGCGCAAGACCGGACAGGCCTCTCAACCTGTTCGCGGCCTCGTTGCGCATCGCAGCGCGCATGGCGCTCAACGCGGTCTACATCAAGGCGATCAACCAAGAGGCCACGAAGCTGGGAATCTACGACTTCTCAAGCCGCGGCTGGGTCGTCGGTGATGACGGCAAGCTCGTCTACAGGGTCAGCACGGGCCGGTACAAGG
>Ga0129333_10005592_pt1 | contig 11838 bp, 13 predicted proteins | sample CPB6_08_DNA_FD_94474 | JGI IMG/M metagenome (GOLD analysis project Ga0129333, IMG submission 94474) | Freshwater to marine salinity gradient microbial communities from Chesapeake Bay, USA - CPBay_Sum_0.6_0.8_DNA | ecosystem: Environmental > Aquatic > Marine > Coastal | place: USA: Chesapeake... | reverse complement strand
TGGCGCGATCAACTGCCCCTGATTGGTGACGTGAGATGCGGCAAGGGTGAGGCTGTGCCCTTGGGGAACCGCCAGAACTCCCTGGTTAAGGATATCCCCGGAAAACTGTAGGTTATAGGTTAAATTGGGCTGGGGACGCACCAGTAACAGAGGAGCCGCCTGGGGATTCACCGCGCTAAACTCTTGGCCATCGGGGAAAATCCACTGCTGGGCTGTGGTGGCCTGGAAGGATCCCGCTAGATCGAGACGGGCATGGGAACCAAATAGAATCCCCTGGGGGTTGAGTAGGAACAGATCCGCGCCCCCCTCAACCCCTAGGGTGCCAAAAATCTGCGAGGGGTTTGGCCCGGTTACTCGGCTTAAAATCGCTTGGATACCCAGGGGATTTGCAAAATAAACCCGCTGTCCTTCCCCAATATTAAATTCACTGAAACTGTGGAATAAATTTTCGCCCCTTGTGGCTCCCCCAGTAATTAAATCCCCTAGGGTACCCTGGATCAGCACACCTCGCTCTACCTCAGAACTCTCAGATCCTAAGCTATTATCTGGAGTCACTTGTGCCGAAGCCAAAGGAGATTGTAGCCCTATAAAACCTGTAATAAAGGGCAAAATCCACCAAGATAAATGATTCGATCTCATGAATTTAAAGAAAGAGATCATAAGGTTTAAGGCTAGTGTAGGGGGGAGTAAAAAGAAAATATAGTCCCAATCACTGTTATAGTTCAAAATTAAGAAATTAACAGGATTTAGCGAATTTCTTCACAGATGATCCCTTCGCTGCATGATAAGGGTTCATCAATTAACCACCACAAGCCTAATTTGGGAGCATTTCACTTTGGAACGATCGCCGAGGGTTTGGGGCAACCAAGGGGGGATTGCCCCGACCGAATGGGTCAATAGGCTAAAGTGAAATGCACCCCCTAATTTTGTTGTGGATATGGGGAAAAGTTAAAAGGCACCTTGATCATTGCTTTGACCCATAAACTGGTCACTACAAAGCTGATTTTGACCTAGGCTTTAAGGTCAAAATCTTAATTAATTGAGGTGCCCTATTTTTCGAGGTGCTCTGTCCAATTTCAGGATTAAACCTCTACTGAATTGGAGTGAGGTTCATAATCTAGTTCTAGGATAAATGTTGTGTAATCTTGGGGATAAGCAGATGGGGAAGAAGTAGGGCAATTGTGGTTGTCTAAAGGTTCTGCAATGGGTTCTTTAATGGATGCTGGGATAGGGGATTGGGTAGGGGTTGGGATGGATGCTTGGCTGGTCTTAGAGGGACGATCGGATACCCCTAAAATGGGTTGGGGTTCGCTATAACTAATGCCTGAAGATAAATGATCCTGAGGGGTTTTTTGGGGGGGAATTAATGAATGATTTGGCGTATTTTCTTCTAGGTTCAGCACTGTAAAAGCGGTGGCCGATAAACCAGAGCCATGGGTTTTATCGGGGTCAGGGTTTTCGGCGGAAGGTGGGTTGGGGGGGAAATCGGGAGGTGCCTGTGGGTTGTGGGGAGGAGCCACGGGAGGCAGAGAACTGGCCAGAGAACTGGCATAGGATACGCCCTCTAGGGGATCTTCCCCCCAGATTTCTTGGCGAGTGGCGGCATCCGTTGAGAAATAGGCCAGCCAACGATCGAGCAAATCCTCAGGACAATGATCCAACAAATCCATGGGATCCAGGGGATGGGCTGGCACCCCGTCCACCGGAGGCAAGCTACGGGGGAAAGGATGGTTAGCCAAATCCCGCAATAAGGCTTGGGTTTCTATGAGCAAATCAATGATTTCCTGGCTGATCCAACCCCGCAAAGCCATAATTTCTCCGAGACGGTAGCCCGTCATGGCTTGATCATAAAGGGCAACTTCTAGATGAGCCGGGGTCACTAACTGGGCTGCAATGAAATAATGGCCCAGAGGCTTATGGATGGGATCAAGAGGAGGTGGGGTTGGCTCTGGAGGAGGAGTCATGGCGAGCAAAGCTCAGGGGATCGGTTGCTCCCCTATACAGAGCCTCCTGGGAGGTTTCAGGAGACTTGCGGGCAAAAAGCCTTCCCTAGGGACAAATTACGCCACAAGGCGGGCTACCCCTAGTACTTACGGGGAAGTCCTGCATTTACAGATGCCATACTGTGTCCCATGGACGATCGATCAACCCATCCCGGCTAAAAATTCCTCGATGCGCTGGCGAATTTGATCCCGAATGGAAGGGAATAGGGCCGGATCGGCGGCGGGATCCGGTAAATCCCACTCTAAAAGGGTCGATCGCTCCCGGTGCCACTGCTGCCAAGGCTCCGGCAAACTGTAACCACAGCCACACAGGGAGATGACCCAATCAAACTGCTGGGGCTGAAAGTCGGCTAGGGGTTTGGAGTGCTGACCCCCCAGGTTGATGCCCTCGGTAGCCATGGCGGCGATCGCCCCTGGATGAATGGTGCTGGCTTCTAACCCGGCACTGACGACGGTGATTTTGCCCTGGCCCAGGTGGTGCCCCCAGGCTTCCGCCATTTGGGAGCGGGCAGAGTTTTTGCGGCACACAAAGAGAACTGATGGCAAGGGGGGGCGATCGCACATGGGGGTTAGCGATGGGGGTTAGCGATGGGGGTTAGCTGCGGAGGGTAATGGGGAATTTGTCCGTGAGGGCATCCCGGACTTTTTGGTGAATGGGGTCTACTTCCCCATCGGTGAGGGTGCGATCGTCGGCCCGGTACACCAACCGGAATGCGAGGCTACGCTGACCCTGGGGCACGGATTCCCCTTGGTATTGGTCAAACAGTTCAACGGATTGCAGGAGAGGGTTGCCCGCATGGAGCATCAACCGGCTGAGATCCGCCACGGCCACCGTCGTGGGCACAAAAAAGGCCAAATCTCGATCGGCGGCGGGGAAGCTGGAAAAATTGCGGAAATGAATCCCCGCTTCTTCAGCAGCTTCCAGCACTTCCAGCAACACCTCTAAATCCACCTGGAACACATAGGGGGTCACCGTCAAGCCACGATCGCGCACCAGTTGCGGGTGCAGTTGGCCAAAAGTCCCCAGGCGATCGCCATGGATCCACAGGGAGGCCGTGCGTCCGGGGTGCAAGCGCTCATCCCGGCGATCGGGCTGATATTCCACCGCTAACCCCAACCGTTGCCACAGATTATCCAAATAGCCCTTGGCCTCATACCAAGTTAAGGGTTGCTCCCGGCCCCCGCGCCCCCAACGGCCCTGGCTGGGATCTCCCCCCAGGATTCCGGCCAACAAATCCGCCTCCCATAGCCCTTCTTCATCCGACCAAAAGGCGCGGCCAATCTCAAACCCCTGCAAACTGCCGTTGCCCTGTTCCAGGTTGTACTGAAAGGCATCCAATAGCCCCGGAATTAAATCCGTGCGCAGGGCGGAATATTCCACAAAGAGGGGATTGGCCAGGGTAATTTGGCGATCTTGCCCCGGTTTCACCAAAGAATAGTGCATTAGCTCCGTTAAGCCCATGCCCCGGCAAATTTCCCGAATGCGGCGGGTTAGGGTTTGATCTAAGGGCAAATAGCCCAATTCCCCCGCCTGGGGCAAGGTGTCGCAAAAATTATCGTAACCATAGAGGCGAGCCACCTCTTCAATGAGGTCAATTTCTCGCTCTAGATCCCGGTAGCGGTAGGGGGGAATGGTGACTTCCCAGGAGGGGGCAGGATCCTCCTCAGTCTGGGCCACGGGATGCAACTGACACCCCAGGGCGGTGAGGGTGCGCTCCACCTCTGGGGCGGTGATGGGGCGCATGTCCTCCGGGGAGTCCCCTTGCACATCCCCTAGGATCTGTTGCAGGCGCTCCAGCCGCAGGGGGATGGGGGCCGGCGTAGTGGTGGGGCGGCTGTCGGCGATGCTTTGGGCCACCACGGATCCCCCAGCCCATTGCACAATCAAATCGATCGCCCGCTGACAGGCCAGGGGCAATTCCACGGCGTTAACCCCCCGTTCGTAGCGGGTGGAGGCTTCCGTGCGGATGCCTTGGGCGCGGGCCGATCGCCGAATCACCACGGAATCAAAATAGGCGGCTTCCAGCACCAGGGTTTGGGTGCCCTCATGGACTTCGCTCTCTTCCCCCCCCATGACCCCTGCCAGGGCCACCGGGCGATCGTGGGCCGTGATCACCAGGTTTTGGCTTTGGAGCTTGCGGGCTTGGCCGTCCAGGGTGGTCAGGGATTCCCCCTCCTGGGCAAACCGTACCCCCAGGGTCAGGGCGCTTTGGCCAGTGAGGGTTTGCAGGCGATCGCCATCAAAAGCATGGAGGGGCTGTCCCCATTCCAGCAACACATAATTGGTAATGTCCACCACATTATTAATGGGGCGAATGCCCGAAGCCTCCAGCCGCTGGCGCAACCACAGGGGGGATGGGGCAATGGTCACCCCGGCGATGGTGGTGCCAATATACAGGGGACAAGCAGCGCTGGCTTCCACCCGCACCGCCAAGGCCGGGTTAGGGGGCGGGGTTGGGGGCAGGGTCACCGAGGGCAAGGTGAGAGCGGCCCCAGTGAGGGCTTTCACTTCCCGCGCAATGCCGATCAAACTCAAGGCATCAGCCCGGTTGGCGGTGGAAGACAGATCCAACACCACATCCTCCAGACCCAACAGGGGACGCACATCCCGCCCCAGGGCTAAATCTGGGTTACGATCGGCCTCAGCACCTTCCCCAAAAATATGGATTCCCTCGGATTCCTTGCGCAGCCCCAATTCCGCCAGGGAACAAATCATCCCCTGGGACAGCACCCCCCGCAGTTTCGTTTTCTTCAGTTTGAGGTCAATTTTGGGCAAATAGCTCCCCAGGGTGGCCACGGGCACCAAAATATCAGCCCGCACATTGGGAGCGCCACAGACAATACTGAGCAATTCGCCGCTACCAATATCCACCTGGCACACACTGAGGCGATCGGCGTTGGGATGGGGTTCCCGCGTCACCACCCGCCCCACCACCACCCCATCAGCCCAGGTGCGGCGGTCTTCCATGTCTTCCACCTCAAACCCTGCCATGGTCAAACGGTGCCCCAAGTCTTCAGCCGCTAGGGAGGTGTTTACCAATTCACGGAGCCAGTTGAGAGAGATACGCATAGGGGGGGTCAGGGAGTATGGGGGGAGGGGACAGGGGGTTAAGGTCGGGAACCCATCCCGTAGATCTGGCAATTGCCCCCCTGATTATACGGTCTGCTATCCCCCAGACCATCGCCCCCTGGAAAATTTTGCCCCCAGCTTTGGCCCCTAGGTGTCGATCGTGGGGACTGGGGAGCGAGGGGTTAGGCGATCGCGTAGCCGGTATGGGGACGGATGGCGGGGGGATGGTGGGCGAGGATGATGGATTAATGGTGAACCGTTGCGGTTGCGGGAGAGACACCCCGTAGCAGGGTCTCAACTTTAAGATCTTGATGGAGCATTTCCCAACGAACTCGATCGCCTGCCCCATGGATGGCCCAGTTTTGGCGCTGTTCTGGTGTGGCCCATAGCAACCGAGGGTACCAGGTGAGGGGAACGGTAATCACACGATCGTCTTGTAGGGTGACACTGATCATCGTTTCAGTAAAGGATACAGCCTTCACCCGTTCATCAATGATAGGGGGTTGCCAAGGTTGGATACTAGACTGGGGAACCGTCAAAATTTTGACAGATTCATCCATCTCACTGAATATTTCTAAGATTGCACCCTCTTCTCCCTGTTCAGGGTGAGGAATCGAGTCAATGAGGGTGGCAATATCCCCAGAATAGAGATTATATTCGGGAAAGTCTTGGGTAATGATAACTGGTTTATAAAGTTCGAGTTCCATCGGGTGGCTCCTTGTGGGGAATGAGGGTAACAAATTGAAACTGGGCATCGGCTTTGCGCTGAATCCAAATGGTGACAACTTCTAAATTAATATTTTGGATTCCTTTGAGTGTGCCGATCACTTGATAGAAGTCACCATATTGATCGGAGCGATCGAAAACAGCGGGGGTTATGGCAATGAGGTTTAGAAGTGCGGTTTTGAGTTGTTCGGGATTAGCTTGGGTGAAACCTGCTTGAGCCAAAAATTGGGATTTATCATTGCGTTTTTGAAAAACGAGAAGGTAGTGGGTCAGTTTACTGTCAGGGATTAAGCAGTTTGGGGGAATATACAAAGTTTTATCCCAAGTTTTGTCTGTGGTTTGATCGGTGGTTATGTGAAGAGGTTAGGGTTGGCTGGTGCGGTGTTTTTGGGTTGTTGAGTGGTGAGTGAGGATGGGGAGATAGGGGTTAGGCGATCGCGTAGCCGGTGGGGGGGCGGATGGCGGGGGGATGGAAGGCAAGAATATAGAACAGGCAACCCTGCACCCGTCGATTATTTTCCGAGCGGTGATCTGCGATCGATCGCAAAAATTGATCATGCCACAGCAAAATCAGAATAGACGCGCAGGGCCGGGGGATGAAAACCTACAACGATTTCTTGAGGTGTGATACCCATTTCTGCTAGGGCTTGGTCAATTTCCAGGTCGGTATTATTCTCTTGGAGCCAGATTTTTTCCATCTTTAAGATCAAAATGAAAAATGCAGTGGTGAATCCGCTGGGAACCCCGCCAGCCCACATCTAGGAGGAGATAGCGATCGTGCTGTTCATCAAAAATAAGCTGAATTTCCACTTCTGGTTCTGGGTGCTGAGTCCAGGTTTCTGCATACTGTTGCAGGAAAGTTTTAATGCTGGTGCGGTGATGCTCTAGGCGATCCATTTGATTGACTTGATGCAGGTACAACAGCGGTGAGGTATTGACAATCACGGAGGGGGCTTTAGGCGTTGTCAATGTCATGTTGGAGATCTTCTGAGGTGAGGATGAAGGGGGAGACTTGATAACGTCCTAAGGTGATTAAAAATTGCACCCGTGAGAATCCGGCAAGTTGAGCCGCACGCCCGGAGGAGAGTTTCCCCAGTTCAAAAAGTTTGACGGCGGACAGGATGTGTAGTTCTTGGGATAGGGTTTCGGTGGTTTCTTTAAGGCTAATGAGGATTTCGTCTGGGATGTCGATCGAGATAATACTCATATTGTTAAGCAACTGCATAGCCGGTGTGGGGACGGATGGCGGGGGGATGGAAGGCGAGGATGATGTCAGTTTTGGGAACGCCAGCAGCGACGAGTTCTTCGGTGATACTGGCTTCGATGCCATCGTATTCGATCGAGATCTTTCCCCCCACAATTTGGGCATGAAACAGGCAACCATGCACCCGTCGATTATTTTCCCAGCCGTGATCCATGAGGATAAATTGATCCCGATCGGGGTTGATGATCAGGGTTGTTATAATGTTTCCGTAGCGGTAGGGCTGCTGGGTGTGGGGAATTAGGAGTTTTTCTAGGAGTTCGGGATAGCGATCGGGGGTAACCATCGGGTAATGATCTCCTGAGTGGGTTCAAAAACAATAAGCTGTAAATCAGTGGCTTCCAGCAGAATTTGACCAATTTCATCTGTAAATAGATCATCAAAGACTGACTGGGGCAGCGCCAGGTATAAGCTGCGATCAGGCTCCTTTTGTGCCAAGACTTTGGAATACAGCAAAAATTGACCTAGAGCTTGCTCTAAATCATGAATTGGTGAGGGATTCAAAAAACTTTTGACTTCGACAGCGATCTTGCAGCCTTGGCGCTCGGCTCCAAACAGTTGTTCAGCACCCAGATCAATCAGAACTTTCCGGCGACCTGCTTTTAGAGTTAAGGGATCGTCGGTAATGCACCAGCCTTCTTGCTCCAGTGCTGTTCTGACACTATTATGGTATAAGTCTTTTGCCAAAGGTGAGTTTCCTCCAGGTCAAGGTTCAATGAGTCGATGTACTTTTGATTTCTTAGTAGTAAGCTGGCGGTGGTGGGTGAGGATGGGAGAGATAGAAGTAGATATAAGAGCGCATCCACTTCCAACAATAATAAGGATAAGAATATGTGTGGCAAAATCAATCGCATTTACTAGACCAATACTACTACCAAATGCAAAACTTAATCCGAAACGAACCCAGAGTCGTTTCCATACATTCTGTAATTGAATGCTGAAAAATTTGCTGGAACCTTCTTCATAAAAGCTACTAATGAAAAACATAGTTGTTAAAATACTACCAATGCCGATCCAAACTGAAATACTTGCTAAGAATATTGAAGTAGCAACCAATACAAAAGTCTCAGTTATTTCTGTAGACTGATTCCTAAGCTGATCATCTTCACCCAATATAGGCCATATCATGAAAAGTGGAAATAGAATAATAAACATTCCTATAAAGCTTGAGATTATAACCACTAAACATCCAGTTATCATGCTGGTTATAGCTGGTATAAATATGTTTTGAGAACTTTGAAAGGCATCAGAAAATGCTGATACAGTTAACATACCCAATATTATTGTCATACAAGGGTAAAGGTTATCAAATATTATGAAAAATTTAGATAATCTTACAGAGGGATTAGCAGTTTTTATTTTTATGACTAATATTATTTCCTCTGTATAGGCATTAGATCTGAAAATTAAATTGCGAAATCCACTTTTTCCTAATTGAAGTTGTCTTGTATAAAGAGTAACTGAGCAAACTGTTTTATTACCATGAATAGTTCTAGGTGTAATAAATATCCAAGGGTGGGATTTTGGCTTATGAGGAGGATCATTAAGATGAGGGGCAACTTCCCAGTCACCTTCTAAGATAGTTTCTGATACTGGGTTAGTGATAGTAATAGTTTGAGTTAACTTTTCTCCAATTTGAGTAGCTACAAAATTGAGTTCAGTGCAACTCAGTTGTACTTCCGGTGTTCGCTTCACATAGAGGGGCTTTAGTGCTTCCATGGCCGTTGCTGCATCTGGGAACCGCTTTGTTGGGTTCGGAGCCACCATTTGTTTCAGCCAGTCGATAAAGCGAAAACTACAACCCGTGAGATGGGTGTCAATAGCCCGCTGATCTAACTGGCCATCGTAATCCATATAATCCCCAATCTTATGGGACTTCACCTGACCAATCAGGCAAACAAGAGTTAAGCCCAACCCATAAAGATCCGAAGCCGTGGTTAGGGTTTGGTTACGGATTTGTTCCGGCGGCATAAAGCCAAAGGTTCCCGCCGCCACACTGCTCATGGCCAAATCATTGCCCCCAATGCGGGCAAAGCCAAAATCAATCAAAAAGACCTGCAAATCATCACTAACTAGAACATTTTCCGGCTTAATATCCCGGTGAATCACCGGCGGCATCCGCTCCTGCAAATAGACCAAAATCTCCAGCAACGACAGCGCCACCTGCTTAATCTGCTCCGGCGAAAAACTGCGGGGCACCGAAAGGGGCTGCGCCTCCTTGTATTCCTGCACCAGACAATAGCAATCCCCCGTCTCAAAGCCACCCAAATAGCGCGGGATCCCAGAATGCTGCAAATCCTTCAAGGCTTGGGTTTCCCGTTCAATGGCCTTATACCCCTCCCAGCCACTGCCTTGGGCAAACTGAAACTGCTTGATCACCACCCGATCGATCTGCCCCGGATCCAGTCCCAAGACATTCCCCGGCAACACCTGCGCCAAATAGGTAACTCGCCCCCCGCCCGGATTGCGGCCTAACTCCTGAATAACCTGAAACCCTTGAGCCGAAAAGTCAGGATAAGCGCCCATAGCACACCGGAAAAGCAACTGGCCTGATTATAACTGCTATCTCTTCACTCCAGAGCAGCGGGAGAAATCTGTTGGAATAGAAATCTGTTGGAGTAAATACTGTAAATGGGCTGATTGACTGACAAAAGTTCTGCCTTGGGCGCGAAGACCGCGCCCCTACTGGGGTTTGAGAACTGTAGGGGTTAGGTTCTTTGAGCCGCCCACTGTGCCTCGGTTTGAGCCTGTTTTGTTAGTCAATTAGGTTCGATCGAGGGGCTTCATAAATCACCTGACAGGTTTTGAGAATTTCCAAGCGGCGGTAAGGATTACGGAGTAATGGTTTTTGAACCAAATCAACACCCCGGCAAATTAGCCCCTCTAACTCCTGTTTTAGATGGAGAACATCAAACAGATTCCAGGTATTGTTCGGCAAAAAAGTGACCAAAATATCAACATCGCTATCGGGTCTGAAATCATCCCGTAAAACCGAGCCAAATAGGGCAAATTCTTGCACCTGCCACCGTTGACAGAGATCAGTTAGGGTCTGCTGATCTAAACCTAGGCGCTGATAGCAACGATCGCAAACTACCATCAATTCCCCCCCCCAAATCCTTCACCTCAGTGAAATAGCAACCCCCTACACCCCATAGGACATAGGGGGCCTAGGATTGATTTAGTGGCCAATCCCCACATAACGGAAACCGGCGGCTTCCAAGGTGGATCGATCGAGGAAATTGCGCCCATCAATGACCACATGTTGATTCATGCGCTTGGCCATTTCCCCATAGTCTAAGCTCAGAAACTCTTTCCAGTCCGTGACCAACACCAAAGCATCGCAACCATCGCACAAATGCAAGGGATCATTTTCCACAATCACCCCCGATAACCCATGGCGCAAACCACTTTGGGAGACGATCGGATCATAGGCTTTGACCTTGGCCCCCAGACGGTTGAGATTTTCAATCAACAGCAACGAAGGAGCATCCCGCATATCATCGGTGTCCGGCTTAAAGGTTAAACCTAATAAACCAATGACTTTCCCCTTGAGGATTTTAAGTTCCTGTTGCAATTTTTCCAGGGCTAACAAACGCTGACGATCGTTGACACTAACCGCAGCTTTCAACAGTTGGGCTTCATAGCCATAATCATCCGCCGTATGAATCAGGGCAGACACATCCTTCGGAAAACAGGAACCCCCCCAACCAATGCCCGCCTGGAGAAACTTGCCCCCAATGCGACTATCAAGACCAATGCCCTGGGCTACCTGGGTCACATCGGCTCCCACGCGATCGCAAATATTAGCGACTTCATTAATAAAGCTAATTTTGGTAGCCAGGAAAGAATTGGCCGCGTATTTAATCATCTCCGCAGAACTAAGATCCGTCACCACCACAGGCACCGGCGACAAGGCACGATCGTCCGCAAAACGGCGATCGACAATGGGAGTGTAAAGCTCCTGCATGATCGCGATCGCCTTGGAACTACTGCTGCCCAAAACAATGCGATCGGGGTTGAAGGTGTCGAAAATCGCCGACCCTTCCCGCAAAAATTCGGGATTGCTGACCACATCAAACTCAGCGCTGCTGGGGCTGCTGCCCTGGGTCGCCCGCTCGGCCATGCCTTCCACCACCAACATCCGCACCCAATCCCCCGAACCAATGGGCACGGTGGATTTGTTGACAATCACCTTGTAACCGGAATCCAGATGGTTACCAATGCCCCGCGCCACGGCCTCCACATAGCGGGTGTCACTTTCCCCGGTGGGCAGGGGAGGGGTGCCGACGGCAATAAACAGCACTTCCCCATGGCTCACCCCAGCCGCGAGATCGGAGGTAAATTCCACAGTGCCAGCGGCGATCGCATCCTGCATCAGTTCCGATAACCCTGGCTCAAAAATGGGGGACTGCCCCGCTTTCATCAGCTTGACTTTCTCTTCGTTATTGTCCACACAGATGACATGGTGCCCCGTGTGGGCCAAGCAAACCCCCGTGACTAGCCCCACATAACCGGTTCCAATGACACAAACACGCATAGGTCACTCCCTTATGGAATTCACACATTGAATGAACTGGATCAAATTGATGAACACGACGGCCCATACTCCCCGCTAGGGTATACCAAATCCTCAAGAATCAGAAGGACAAGGATCACCCCTGACTGCCTGACAAATCTTTTTTAATTGGGGTTAGAAGCCGGTTGGCAAACAATAGAACGAACTCGATGAAACCCAATGTGGTCATCGTAGTCACGCTGAGCCTTGAGGGAAGCGAAAC
>Ga0129333_10005590_pt1 | contig 11839 bp, 12 predicted proteins | sample CPB6_08_DNA_FD_94474 | JGI IMG/M metagenome (GOLD analysis project Ga0129333, IMG submission 94474) | Freshwater to marine salinity gradient microbial communities from Chesapeake Bay, USA - CPBay_Sum_0.6_0.8_DNA | ecosystem: Environmental > Aquatic > Marine > Coastal | place: USA: Chesapeake... | reverse complement strand
TTTCATTTGATACAGATTATCAAGAGTTCTGCTTAACAAAAGATGAGTTTGGAGGTTGGGGAACTTATGCCCTGGAGGAGAAAATTGGACTTTATGTCAAACCAGAATTGAATGACTTAGTGAAGAGTCTTTGCGGCGTTTTCAGGTATCAGTTAACTGAGCCACAACAGAGTACTTATTGTTCAACTTGATTGAAATGTCAGAGAGAGAAAAATGAAATATCTAAATATCTTGAGATGTTTTCTTGCTTCACTTCTATTTTTTACCACTACGCATGCACATGCCAATTTGGATACAAAAGTGGAACTTTACATCTCAGAGGAATATTCGGGGAATTATGATAGAAGTCTCTTTCGTCACTGGATCGATGCAGATAACAATGGATGTGATACCAGAAAAGAAGTTCTTATTTCAGAGTCAAAAACTAAAGTCAAAATTGGTAGGAAATGTGCAATTTCGGGCGGTACTTGGGTAAGCGCATTCGATAATAAAACTATTAAGGGATCTGGAACTGGAATTGATGTTGATCACTTTGTCCCACTTGCTGAAGCATGGAGATCTGGAGCATGGAGGTGGACTCCAGAAGAGCGACAGTATTTTGCAAACGACTTGAAGGATGAACGAGTTCTGGTTGCGGTGAGCGCTTCATCGAACCGATCTAAAGGAGATAAAGACCCTTCCAAGTGGCTGCCAAAAGTGTCCAAGGAACAAGTTTGCGAATATGTCCTTAATTGGGTTGCTATCAAGTTGAGATATTCCTTGACTACTGATCCCATGGAGGCAAGCAAGATTCAAGAGATTGCAGATGCAGACCCAGGCTGTTCGAGAAGAGCACAATTAATTGAATTTAAGCCATTAATAAACTGGGAAAAGTACAAGCCTGATCGACAAACTACTCCGCAGGAGGAAGTGTCTCCTTCCCCCACAAAGTCAGATACAGCAAGTCCCAACCCCTTACCCTCGCAAAACAGGAGTAAGCCTTCGCCTGTTAAATACAAGAACTGCACTGAGGCTAAAGCGGCTGGCGTAACGCCAATTTACAAGAGTGTTGATCCTGAACTTTATGCGCTCAATGGCGCTCTCGATAGAGACAAAGACGGTGATGCTTGTGAGTAGGTTAATTTCAATGATTAATAACATTCTTAAGAAGATTGTGCGAGTAATTCTTATGACAATGGCAATCTTCTTGACTCTATTTATCAACTACATTTTTTATAGAATATGGGTGGGGCAATCGTTATTTCCTTGGTGGGGCCCTTGATCTCAATGAGTTGAACCGAGACTTCGAATTTGACTCACTGATATAGTAATCAGCAGTTACGAGATAAAAAATGGCGGTAACACTGAGATGGCTTGGAACAAACTTAGTGAAAAAGAGGCAGATAAGTTCTTTCTGCGCATAAATCTGAAACCTTTAGAACCCTATAAGAGCAGCGGTACTCCCAGAAAATGTATTTGTCTCACCTGTAGATCTATCGTTTATCCCAGGCTCGGAGATGTAAAAAAGGCCAAAACATGTGTGAAGTGCCAAGGAAGGAATACAGGTAAGAGTATTCGTTTAAGCCATAAAGAGATTAGCGAGACAGCGAAGTTAATGAATGTAAAACTTCTTGGTTCATATGTAAATAATAGGACACCGATAGAGGCAAAGTGTTTAGTCTGCAAAAATCTCATTTACCCAACTATCGGAAGATTACGCAGTGGCATGGGTTGTATACATTGCGGCAGGATTAAAGTTGCCCAAAAGAGATTGATTCCAAGAGAGATAGCACTTAGAGATTTCGAGATTGCAAGACTGAAAGTACTCAGCGAATATAGAAACTCACATCAAAGACTAAAGGTCAAGTGTCTAATTTGTAAAAAAATCTCGACAAAAACCTACCATGACCTCAAGAGCGGTAGAAGATGTTACACATGTGGACGAGCAGCGACTGCCAAAAAAAGAAGATTGAATCCCGAATACATAAGGGCTGTCTCAATAAAACAAGGACTAGAACTTATTGGTGAACCACAGCCAGTCAGAAGGAACTCACGATTCAGATGTTTGAGATGCGAGAGGATCATTCATATGACTTTCGTTTCCATACAGAAGGGGAGTTCATGTCGATTTTGCAGTAGAACCGAAGTGGATCCAAAAGAGGCGGTCAGGTACATGCTAAAACACAAACTTAAACCTTTGGAACAGTACACAAAGTCAATATCGAAATGGAAGTGTCAGTGTCTAGTTTGCAAAAATATTGTTTATCCAACTTATAACCGAGTAACTACCTTTGGCGGCGGTTGCTCCTATTGTCGATCAGCAGGTTATAACCCGTCGTTTGAGGGATATGTTTACTTGATCTACAGCGCAAAATTTGATTCATATAAATTAGGTATTTCAAACATCAAAGCAAGACTTCGAGTGCATGAATTAAAAGGCTGGAATTTGGTATCGAGGTGGGACTTCTCTGATGGCCGCCGCCCTCCTGAACTCGAGGAAAGAATTCTTGAACACATCCGAATTCGATGGGGTTTACCTTGGTCTGTTGAGGCAAACGAAATGCCACAAGGGGGTCATACAGAAACTTTCAGCGCCATAGATCTGCCAAAGTCGAAGGTATTACGACTGATAAATTCCCAAATTGCAGGGATATAAGGATCTGGGCCGATTGAGAATCTTGGATTAGGCAAACACGAGCCGTATAGTTGAGTGCATGGGATTTTTCAAAAGTGCCAAAGATGCTGTTAAACAGTATCAAGACTCATTAAATCAGCCTAAACAAGTCCAAGAAGTAAAGATTATCTTTGGGGCGAATTATATTTCTAAATGTGATGAAATCTTGCAGTTGGTTAAAACTGGCAAATGGAAGGGAGGAAATCAACTCTCCATATCATTTGATGATAATTTATTGGATGAAATTGATGGTGCAGTTCAATCTCATCAAGCCACCGCAAGAGTGATGTACTCAGACGATATGCAGTTCTTAGATGTAGTCGGCGAAAGTTTCCATCAAGATGAATTAAGGTCCTTGTATAATCAAGTTCAAGACGCTTGGCTTTCTGGGTTCTTGATGCCTGAGCCATTAAATCCACACGACCCAAACGCAGTCTCTGTGATGATAATTACGGAGTCCACAGATCAAAGTGATTCGGGAAGATTTGAGGTGATTCAGGCGGGACACTTGAAGAAAGAACAGGCAAAAAAGGTGTCGAAGAAACTTATTAGTCTTTGTGAAAATGACGCCTATATTCCAATACTATGTAAGTTATCAGGTGGCTCTTTAGATAAACCTTCACTTGGACTGATCGCAAGGGCGAAGACAGACAAAATAAAGTTTTGAAGGGGCTTGGAAGTAAATCTGACATTAAGATAAAAAGTAACTTGATTTGTCTGCTCAAAGATATAGTATTTTCCAGTAAGGACAACTGAACATATCTGACCGTATGAATACTTAGAAGTAAGCAGGATATGCGCCAAAATGCTCAAAAAAGAGCATAGGAGACTACGGATCAGAAGGTTTGGGGTTCGAATCCCTACGGGCGCACGATACGCTTGTTTTTGATTCGGATTTCAACTTCATTGAGTGTGTTACTCACTGAGTGTTAATCAGTAGGTCCTTCTTGAAATGGAAGGAATACGAATGATTGTAAGCGAATGGGCAGATACTGTATGGACGGTTTTGAACTTAAGACCGAAAACCTTGTATGACTACAAAAGATTATATATAAGGCACTTAGAGCCAATTATTGGCCAGAGTGAATTAGATGAAGTAGATCTTGTATCACTTCAGAGGAAACTTGTTGAACTACCTCCTCAAACATCCCGCCATACCTTGATGGTATTGAGAGTACTGTGGAGAGAGGGAATGAAGTATGGTGTTACAAAAACAAATTCTGTAGCGAATCTCAAAGCACCAACAATTCAGTTTAAAGAGAAAAAATTTCTTACATGGGAAGAAGTAAACGCTTTGGATTGGGGTCGATACAACAATCAGATTCGTTTTTTGGCACTACATGGGCTTCGCTGGAGTGAGGCGGCGGCGATAAAGGAGGACGATATTCACGATGGCTTTGTTTGGGTGTCTAAATCTGTTTATGGGGAAGTAAAGAGTAAAACGAGTGTCAGAAAGGTTCCTTTTCTTGGATTTTGGGAGCCTCTACCTAAAACATATAAACCTATGCGTCTTGCAGCCAACAAACATGGAGTGACAGTCCACAGTTTCAGAAGAACTTATGCCTACTTGTTGAAGACTCAAGGCGTACATGTCACTACCGCTCAAAGATTACTTGGGCATTCTGATCCCATTATGACTCTAAAGATATATACCTCGGTGCTGGATAATGAAGTTGAGGACGCAGGAAAACTGCTGAGATTAAAAATAAATTAAATGAAGAAAATCTTGTTAGAGATTCATCGAGAGCCATTGCTGCGAACTCTCCTGATTAGTCTTCTGACCCAGTAGAAAGGAGCAACCATGATCCACGATATGAACAACCCAAAGACTGCATCTATAGAACCCGAAACTAGACTAAAGGTCGAAGTATTGATTCCCCCAGACTCTTGTACTCTTGAAAAACTGCCGAACCAGTTGGCAAACAAAAAGAATATAAACAAGTAAAAAAGCCAATCGCCAAAGACAGGGAGATCAAACATAAAACGAGACTTTTTTATATTACTCATTTCTCCTCCTAATTTATTCCCTGAAATATACTCTTGAGGAGTTAATCTTGGAAGAACTTCATTCGCAACACCCCTAAAGAATTTCTCTCTCTCATCCTTGCTCATTTCGCCGAAAGTTTTGGGAGCCTTGCTTAGATAAATATGGCGCTCAAATGCCGCCTTCTTATTGTTTCTTTTGTCAAAGTACTTCCCCAGGAGAATCCAGATCCAAGTCAAAGGAGTGTTCCTAATTCACTTACCCAAATATGAAATCAAATAGTTCAGAACTCCAACTCTTGAACTGGCACCATGCATCACAAGGTTCAACATAGTCTCTTTCAAATAAATCTCCGCCGCAGTCCACCAGTACCTTGCAAAGCAAATCAACATCAGAGGCAATGTTTACTGATTGGAAACCTCGAAGAAAAGCAGTATTAGTTCCCATAACTTGGCCTAATGAGTTGACCAGTGGCCCTCCAGAGTTTCCGGGATTTACAGGAGCGGTAGAAATTACATATCCACCAGGGGTTATATTCATGACATTTCCCGTTGAAACAGATTTTTCAAGTCCAAATGGAGATCCAAGAGCCATAGACCACCATCCAGGCGATGGTCTTGGACTAATTTGCAGAGGGATGATTTGGGCCTGGGTAGCAATTATCGCAAGATCATTTTCTTCATCAAAAGTGAACAACGAAGAAATGTAGTTGGTTGTTCCATTCGAAACCCGCACGGCATCTGCATTGGTTTCACACTCTTCGATTACATGGTGATTAGTTATTACCGAATAGGGATAGAGGTTGTCTTTTACCTTCAATTGGAAATTGGCATCTGCCACAACTGGGCCCAAGTCAATAGCCCACCCTGTTCCTTGTGAATCACCACAAGTTACTACAACAGTCGATTCTTGTACTCGCTTGATCGTGCTTTCCAAGTCTGGGGGAGCAGAGAAAAAGTTTGGTGTAAAGAATTTTGTGTAGTAACGATCAACGATAAAGGACCCAAGAACTAAAGTCACAATCAGGCCAATAATCGAGACAGTAACAATTGTTGGATAAGGATGTAGCCACGGACCCTGTCTTAGAGTCTTTTCATATTGCTGCGAAATCTGTTCTTCGGTCTCAAACGCTTCTTTTATTATTTCTTCAGACGAATCACTTTCCATTACCTTGTCGTCCGAACTGCCTTCATTGTCAAGTGCTGCATCTACTTCCAGGGTTGAATCTAAAATGTCGGCCGACTCCTGCTCTCCGCTGGATTTCGCCTGGTTTTCGTTTTCTTGGATAGGACTCATTCGGCTATGACCTTGAGAATTCTCTTTCTCTTCGATAACTTATGTGCAGCGTAACACACAAAATGTTAGAGAGGAAAGAGTTGCGGAAAAAATTTAAGTACCTAATCTTTCCTGTCGCAGCCATCGTAGTTCTCCTAACTTCGTCATGTTCTGAGTCTGGTTCTACAAAGCAAATTCGATCGACACTGTTTTTACTGGACGCATCTCGATCAACGATTTCTTCTGTTTCGGCACGAGAGTCACAACTACGGGAAAGGCTCGAAGGCGTTTTCGACACTCAAGAAGCAATCTACTTTGATTTCATTCGTACTGACTTCACCAAACAACTCATCGTCCCATTAATTTCTATGCAGACAATTATCAATATCAATGACGCAATTCTCAAAGATGCAAAGGACGAGAAAGTTCGCAAGGAAACAAAAGAACTTGTCACTTCTATTTGGCAACAAGCGCTCGTAGACTCGAGAAGTCAAGTGGAATGTGATAGCGCCTCGACAAACCAACTAAGTTCTCAAACGGTTCTATCCGATACTGGAGCCAGAAGCATTGCCCGTAACATATGTTTAAGTGCTGCCAAGGCCAAGGAGGCATTTGCAGACATACGGGATATTGGCTTGGGTAAGTCAACTGAGGGTTTATATATTGGCTCAGATGTTCAGGGAGCATTTGTTCGGGGGCTTGCAAGACTCGAATCCGAATCAAAGAACTTGATTAATTCAAAGAATGAAGTCGTTGGCGTTAGAGCAACCATTGTTGTTTCATCAGACATGATGCAGCGCAATTCTCAAGGACTTCGAGTTATAGATGAGATATCAGGCATGAGCGAGGAAGAGATTGCTGAATATGTGGTCAAGTCCAGAGGTGCACAAGATTTTAGGACACTCAGACCAAACATTATTATTGATGGATGGCTATCCACCAAGAAAAACTTTTCTGAGCCTGAGCGCATTTTGCTCGAAACATATTGGAAGAGTTGGTTTACAACATTGGACTTGGATGAACCAGATTTTGGATTTGGAGTTGTTGATTGGTCGGTTACGCAATGAGAAAACTAAGATTTAGGGGCGGTGTCCTAACGAGAAAATATGCTGATAGGCAAGGAAAAATCGATGGCAGAATGAATATTCCCAATGAAACCTGGGATGAGGGTTCTATACCTTTTCTTGTGGATCTGAATCATGAATCCCGTAAGAAGATTGAGGATATAGAAATCAAGAAAATGAAGGAAGAAGAAGCATCGGAATCTCGAGAAGTAAGCCTAAAGGCTGCATTAAAGGCTAAAGAATTAGAAAATGAATTAGTAATGTCTACCTTGGTCGCTGCGAAGAAGGATCTTGATGAGGCTCTTCGTCTCGAGAGATTAGAAGAATCCGAACTGGGTGATGCTAAGTCAGTAAAATTTAGAACTATTTCAACTCCGCTTTACATCGCCCTTCTTATATTCATGGGAATTGGAGAGTTTGCAGTTACAAGAGCGGCATTTGGATATTTATTCAATGAGGCCCCAGAGACAGCAATATCAATGACAATTGCAACAGTGGCTGTCTCTATTGGTTTTGCTCATCTTGCTGGAATTGCCTGGAAGAGGAGTCACGATAAGGCTAATTATCCCAATGATGGAGTTCTAAGATTTTGGAAGTATGTAGGGTTGTTTGTTCTAATTTTTGTATTCGTTTTGGGCGCAGCAAGAGCAGCAAATTTGGATATTCCAGGGGAGTCGGAAGTAACGCTGACAAATGTAATATTCAAAGGACCTGGTTATGTTGTTGCCTTCTTCATTCTTCAGTTTGTTCTAATTTTAGTCGCTACAGGAGCCTCATATGCTCACTATTCATTACCTTTGGAAAGAATCAAGATGTATATGGGTCGTACCAAGTCCAATCATAGGAAGCAAGTTTCTAATCTCAAGAAGTTAAGAAAATTAGAATTTCGCCTGAAGAAAGAAGTAGAGAGTCGTCCTCAAATCGAGAGAAAGGCAAAGAATTTAGTTCGTGCGACTATTCATGAGTACTACTCAATTGCTCAAGCCTACAAAGCAGGAAATTTACGAGGGCGGGCGAAGTCAGTCAATCCTAATTTAAAGGCTTTCACCCCGCCAAAATTGAATGTGCCTGAATGGTACAACGACTAAGTTTTAGTTCGAGTAGTATATTGATTTGAATTTGTTGAGATGAAACTGACAAGTAAAAGAATTATCGGTATTGCCGTAGTTCTATTTTTTACCAGCGCTTACTTTTATCAGGTTGGAGTAGATCGGCGAGAACTGGAATTGAAAATTCAGGAACTTGAATTGAAGGCACAAGAGTATGAAGAAAAATCAAAGTTATGTGTGCCAACTTCTGTTATTTATCAGACTGCTTATTCTAGTGATCCAAGAACAAGTAATAGATTGACTGAAGTTGCATCAATCTTCAATCAAATTACAGATGCACCATGCTTCAATTCTCTTCAAGGAACGATGTTAAGTAATCCTTACAAGGATATTAAACTGGGTGAATTAGGAAATAGAGAGCACTCTCCCTTGGAAGAGGAAGTCTTTCAAGGTTTTCTCTACGAATATGACAAAGGAGTACCATTCTTGAGATCTGGGTGGACACTCTGTGAAGATGGCTCTTTATCTGGGTCAGTGGGGCGTGGAACATGCTCTTGGCATGGTGGTTACGCAAAACAAAGAGGTGAAACATTCAATTTTGATTTTGCCGAGAAAATTCCAAACCCTCGAGACAAAATCGCTCAACTATTAGATCAGTAGATTCATCTCAACGCTCAAAAAGTCAATAGATGATTCCACCTTTGAAATTGCCTTGAGTCTCACAAAATGAACCCATGGAAGAGAAGCGATACTTCTGCCTTGAATGCCTGGGCTATGACTTCTACATGTCCTCAGTGACCCTCAAGGATGGCTTTGAGGCCTGGCTCCACATGTGTTCCAAGTGCAATACACGCATGGAATTTTGCGGAAGCACTGCTCCTTGTCCGATTTGTCCGTTTCCCTGAGAAATGTCAGTGGCGGGTGCTTTAATAAATACACCAACAGGCAGTAGGACAGGCAGAGCGCCTATCCCCTTATAGCAGGGACCAAGAAAGGGTCACTTGAAAGATCGCACTTTGCGATGTTGGTAAATCGATGCATGACACAAAGAAATATCAACGCTGCAGAAGCGCTTCGTTACTTACGCACATTTTCGAATCTATTCTCGAATACTCCTTTCGTTGAAAGGTCGAAATTGCCATTCTATGGCTTCTACGAGGCACGAAAGCATCTCTGGGTACATCTGAACACCCTACCGCTTAGATCACAGGCCAAATGCGAAACCATCAAGGACTGGCAACTCTTAGAAATCTTTTTTGAACTCATTGAAGAAATTCAAGGAGATCTTGAAAGTAAAAATGTTTTGTTACAGAAAAAAGATTTCTGGTGGATAAATATTTTGTGGGTGAGTGATGAATTAGTTTTACATAGAGTCTAAAAATATTAGTGTTCTAAAAAATAACTTTAGAGCACATTCTTTTAACTAACGATTCATTTTTTGCGAGTCGGATAGTTTATTTTGTGCTGCCCAAAAATATTAATTTAACAATTAGTAAAATCTAAAAAATACATTGTGGTATAATGGTTATTAAGAGATTGCAAAGGTGATCTCTTATAGGCTCCTTTTGGGTGCTGAGCCTTCAGACGACCACAGATTAATGTGGAAGGAATTAATTTAAACCTTAAATGGGTAAGGGTTCTTTTCCTCCCACAGATGGTTAAAGAAAAAGAAAGGGAGGGTGATATAAAAACTAATGTATAAGGAGAAATACAATGCATGACTTGATAGATAGTATTACTGATAACAAAAAAAGTAGTAAGCGCAAGAGATCTTCGACAAGAGGCACTGGAACAAGTCCAAGAGAAAAGAAGACTAATCCAAGAGCCAAGGGAACAAATCCAAAAGCAAAAAAGAAGCGTAAGAAACTTAAGCGAGAATTAGAATTGATTTTGAGGGTTGCCTCGTTAAAAGAAGGAAGAAGGCTCTCGAAAGAAGAAAAAGAAATGTTTACGATCGCATTTATTGAGGCCCTTGCAGAACATTATGAACTGGGGTCCAAAAATGTCGCATAAGACGATTCTTGTTGCTGAATATGACAACTGTGATTGGGAAGAACTTTATAAGTTAGAAGATAGATATGATCATGAAGAGTACAGATAAGTATTTTGAGAATCTATTTCCAGACATCGATTTAAGTGACTACAAGCCGTATCCTGGCCAGCGAGAGATTCTGACAGTTGTAAAACTCAGACCACAACATACCCTGATGCTTCAACAGGCATTTAAAGAAGGAACCGAACATATTTCTGGCTATTTCGCATGGGCAGAAGATGCCAAAAGTTGGTCTACTAAAAAAGTCCTTTTCTGGATCCAATCGCTTTTAAGGGAGGAATGGCCTTGCGAACACTACTTATTTCTACTGGGGAAAAGCGTTGCAGGGATGGGAAGTATTAGGCCCATGGGGAATGTCAGGCATGTACAAATGTCTTACTGGGTGACCAAGAAGTATCTGAAGCAGGGAATCGGAGAGACGATTGCGAGGACATTGGAGCGACTTTGTTTTGAGAGTAGGGCTTACGAACTGATTTTCATTAATCACGATAGTACAAATAGGGCAAGCGGAAGAATCCCCCAAGCCTTGGACTACAAATACATGGGCACTTTTGAGGATGTTAAACATGCAAAGAGTGAGTCCGGATTATGGTTTTCATGGGCTAAATACAATCCACGATATGAAGACTGTGTCACTGAGAGACTAAAAGATTTGCGATATGTCCAACTCTTTTGCGCATTGATGCAAAGAATGCATCCTGATATATATGAGAGTTTGTACAAAGAATCTCATAGAGACGCTGATTTAGCCTTTGAGGAGGAGTTAAATACGGTGCGCACTATCTCTGGGCCATCTGATGCTGCATAACTAAATCATTCACCTCTGCAAAAAATTCAGATATTCACCTTACTGATTCAGGGAAATGTCTAAACAGTGAGAATGTTTTATTCACCAGGGGTATTCAAGCGAAAGACCCACTGATATATTAATCATTGTGCTTGACTCTGTTGATTATTTCGTCCTGTTACTCGGATTTGCCTCTATTTGGTTCCTCTATAAAAAACTCACTCAAGATCACAGAGCCAAAATAGAGAGATGGAGCGACAAAGAAGATCTCAAAGCGGAAGTTGTCAAGAACTCTAACTACATTCAAACCTATAAGAAAATGGCCAGAACCTTTTCCTATCTTTGGTTGTTTACAATTTTGAATTCAAATATCAATTGGTTCGAGAATTGGGCTCTGATAGTTCTGTTTGGGTGTGCAGTTGCTTGGTATGTTTTTATGTTTGGAGGGGCAGAAAGTCAATTCTGGACAATGAAATTGCAAGAAAGCCCCAAGAGTTACGAATTTCTGCGTGAACACTCAGAAAGAAGGCATAGCAATACAAAAAATGTATTAGTCACACTTCTTATTACCAGCCTCATCGCTGGATCCTGGGCTTATCAAGATGAAAAGAGATATAGAGAAGACCAAGAGTCTGCTATTGCGAGAGTTTTAGAACTGCCAGGCCAGGGATGGTGTGGCACTTTTGAAGATATCGATTGGAATGGGGAAACGGCAGTCAAAAGAGGCGGTTGGCCATGTATTTATATCGCAAATGTTGAATCAGTGGAATTTCTCAAAGAGGACGGAAAAGTAGAATTATGCACTTATCTCTCTTTCGATGTTGAATCAGGTTTACCAGGAGCAAATTCATTTTCATTTGATACAGATTATCAAGAGTTCTGCTTAACAAAAGATGAGTTTGGAGGTTGGGGAACTTATGCCCTGGAGGAGAAAATTGGACTTTATGTCAAACCAGAATTGAATGACTTAGTGA
>Ga0129333_10005588_pt1 | contig 11841 bp, 10 predicted proteins | sample CPB6_08_DNA_FD_94474 | JGI IMG/M metagenome (GOLD analysis project Ga0129333, IMG submission 94474) | Freshwater to marine salinity gradient microbial communities from Chesapeake Bay, USA - CPBay_Sum_0.6_0.8_DNA | ecosystem: Environmental > Aquatic > Marine > Coastal | place: USA: Chesapeake... | reverse complement strand
TGCGATTTTCTTTGGCGTCGTGACGGCGAGCAGATTTTCGGTGTGCTCGATGCTAAGGTCGAGTCGGGTCGTTCCGAGGGCCCCGGGACCTGTGCCTACATGGTCAAGGGCACCGACGTGAAGTTCGTGGCAGATGCCGAATGGGTGCTCGGTCCCGACGTATTCTGGGATTACGACATCAACCTGATGTCCGGTCATCAGTTCGTCGGCCGTAAAGACCGTACGCATATTCGCATGTACCGCTCGCGTGGCTACGAGTGCACCGTGACCGATGCTTCGGGGGCGCGCACCTGGCATGCGCACGATCGGGGCGCCAAGCTCGCGGTGAAAGCGAGCGACGGCCGGGAGCTACAGTTGCTGTTGCTGCGTGCCCATCTGCCCGATGCTGCAGGCAAGGGCATGTTCGACAAACTTCACCTCATGCTCCAAGCGTCCGGTGACGAATCACCGTTGCACGACGTGGAACGTGCGCCTCGCGGCCCGGTGGAGCTTAACGCGCTCGGCGTCGGTGCGCGTTGCGCGCCGATCGACGCATTGCCCCCGATGCACAAAAAAGCGGCTAGCGCCGGCGCGCGCTGAGCAGCGGCTGAACGAGCACGGTGGCGAGGATCGCTGCTGCACCAAGATAAAAGCGCGGCGTCAGATCCTCGTTTTCCCGGAACAGGAGCGCAGCGAGCAGGATCGCGTAAACGGGTTCGAGGTTCAGGGCGAGCTGCGTGCCGAAGGCGCTGACATGATGCAGCGCTCGCAGCCACAATAAAAAGGGTAGCACCGTACAGGCGACGGCAAGGAGCGCGAGCCAGCTGAAATCGCGAGCAGTCGGCGTGACGAAGGTCGTATCCGTCCCGAAGACGATCGAGCCGAAGACGGCGAGAAAGGCGACGCCCATGCCAAGCTGCAGCAGGCTCACCGTCGCCGGATCGGTTCGTCCGAGGTAGCGCTTGTTGAGGCTCGAAAAGAGGGCCGTGAGCGCTGCCGAGAGGATACCGACGAGCACGCCCGTCAACATGCCCTCGGGGACGCCGCCCACGAGCAGCCACACCCCGGGGATCACCGCGAAACCGAGAGCGATCTCGCCGCGCTCGTGCGGGCGAGCGGTCAGCAACGGCTCGATGAGTGCGGCGAAGACCGCACCGAGCGCGATGCAGGCGACGGCGACCGAGGCGTTGGCGAGCTTGATCGACGCGTAGAACGTCAGCCAGTGTAGGGCGATCACCGAGCCTGCGAAGGCATGGCGCGCAAGATCGCGGCGATCGAGGGTGGCGAGACCTCGCCAGGTATTCGGCAACAGGCCGAGCACCGCCACCGCCATCGCCATACGCCATATCACGAGCGCTATCGCCGAAAGCGTGATCAGTTTGCCGAGGATGGCCGTGAAGCCCCAAAGAAATACGCAGGCGTGGAGTTGCCAGAGGGCCCGGCGTCTTTCGGGGCCGCTGTCGTCGGTCGTCGCGATCATTGTTGCAGGCGGCGGATCTCCGCGATGTCCTTCGGCGGCTCGAGCCACAGCCTCGCCTCGCTCTCAAGGTAGCTGCGGATCGACTCGGGCAGGTCGGCATAGCGATCGACGCGCCACGAGACCATGTGCATCACGCCCTTGCCCAGTCCGGCCGGAAGATCGCCGAAGCGCAGCCAGCTGATCTGGAAAGGATGCGTCACGCCACCTGCAGCGCCTTGATCAAAGAAATCGTAATGCTCGAAGGCTTGCATTCGCATGCCGTTTGCCAGAGGCAGATCGAGAAAGAGCGGAGCGGAGAAGGCGATGGTGTTGCCGAGGTGGCGGGCCGTCAGGTCCGTCCCCGGTCCGATGCGCTGCTTGCGTGGCCCTGCGCCCTGTTCCACCCAAGTTTCCAGCCCCCCGTCGATGAGGGTGTAGGTGATGTATTGGTAGGGGTACGCGATCGGTGGCAGCGGCTGGCCTTGCCACTCCCGCAGCAGAGCGTTACTTGTCGGGTCGCGATAGATGAACGTCTTGCGCGAAACTTGGTGGGCTTGCGTCGGACTCGACAGCGAGCGCTCGAGGCGTGCCGCATCGATGCCTTCCATACGCAGGACGGGCTTGCCTTCCGGGTAGGTGTACACCGTACCGACCGCGTACCAATACACCGGCTCGCCCTTGCCGACCCGCATGTCCACCCACCGCGCGAACACCTCGGGCGTGAAGCCGCGATCTGCACCCCCGGCGTCGGCGGTCCCGGCGAACGAGGCCAGTACCGCACCCGCGGCGAGCAGGCGAACCAATCTCAGGGTCGAGTGTCTTAGCGCTTCGGACATGGCAACGTGCTCCTTGGGTGGGTAGACTGCGGCCCCCCGATCAAATCCAGTCTAGCGGACGATCACCCGTGAGAAACGTCTTCGGCCCGGTGTTTCGCCAGTTCGCCTCGGTGCTGACCATCTCGGTCGCGCTCGCGGCCGCCCGTCCGGCCTCCGCGGAGGAATCGGGGCAATTCTCGCCCGCCGTCGAGTTGCAGTCCGCCGTGAGCGCTCAGGCCTTGGCAATGCAGGGCGTCGTCGATCGGGCGCTCGGCTATCTCGGAGTGCCGTATCGGTTCGGCGGCAGCTCTCCGCAGGGGGGCTTCGACTGCAGCGGTCTCGTCACGCACGTCTATCGGGAGACCCTGGGGGTGATGCTGCCGCGTACGGCGCGACAGCTCGGCAAGGTAGGCGTACCGGTCGTCCGCGACGATCTGCGGCCGGGTGATCTCGTGTTCTTCAACACGCGGGGCGCGCCCAACTCGCATGTCGGCATCTATCTCGGCGAGTCGCGATTCATCCATGCGCCGCGGTCGCGGACGCTGGTACGCATCGACAGTCTCGATGATGTTGCCTACCGCGACCGCTACGAGGGCGCACGTCGACTCGATCCGCTCTCGCTGCTATCGAACGAGAGATAGCGCGACGGATGCGCGTGGCCCGGATGATCGACCCAGCCGCGCACGCGCTTCGCGATCAGTCGATTGGACACACCCGCCCAGGTCGGAATCAGCGGCACATCGCGCAGCAGTAGTTTCTCCGCTTCCCCATAGCCGGCGAGGCGGGCCTCGACCGTTGGCTCGCGTTCGGCGGCACGCACGATGCGATCGAAGTCGGCGTTGCGATAGCGCGTTACGTTCTCCGCCGAGTCCGAAACGAACCGATCAAGGAAGTTCGAGGCCGAGGGAACGATCGCGAACGAGCCATAGCTGAAAAGATCGTAGTCGCCACGTTGCAACGCGGCCGTGTACGCCCGACCGTCGAGCGGCAGGAGTTCGAGATCGATGCCGATCGGTTTCCACATCGCGGCGACGGCGAGGAAGACCTTGCGCCCCGTCGGGCTCGTCGGAAAACCGACGCCGAGTTTCAGCCGACCGCTGACGCCTGCTGCGCCGACCAGTTGGCGCGCCGTTTCGATCCGTCGTGCCATCGGCCATGCGGAAAAGTCTGCACGAGATACAGCCGGGTACGCCGGTATGCCCGGCGGCAACACTGCATCCCAAGGCTGCTCACCGAGTCCGCGCACCTTGCCGGCGAGCACGCCACGATCGACCGCGAGCGCGAGCGCGCGACGCAACTCCGGACGATCGAGAGATCGGCGCGACGTATTGATGCCGATGGCACCGAGCGCGCACTCGGACGAGGTGCGCAGAGAGCCGGCGAGCTCGCGTCGCGCAAGTGCGAGGTTTCCCATGTCTTCGATCGAGGCTATGTCGACTTCGCCGAGCTTGAAGAGGCGCAGTCGTGTCGAATCGTCGTAACCGGTGAGCCACTCCACCCGCTCGATACCCACCGACGCGTAATCAAAGAAATAACGGTTGCGTACCAGCTTCACGTCCTTGGCGCCCGCGGCCCAAGAGTCGATCCGATAGGGCCCATTGCTGACGATGAGCGTGGGTTTTGCCCACTCGCGTCCGTGCGCCTTGATGATGTGCTCCGGCACACAGTAAGCCGTGACGAGGTTGATCGGTAGTTCGACATCCGGATGATCGAGCCGGATGACGAGCGTCAACGGATCGGGAGCGGAGACGGCCAGCGACTCCGGCGGCTTGCGTCCGAAGCGAACATCGCGAGCGCCTGTGATGGCATCGAGACGAGTGGCTTGGGCAGCGCCCGTTTCCGGTGCGAGGTAACGACGCAGGCTGAAGACGAAATCGCGCGCATCGAGCGCCTTGCCATCGGACCAAGCGAGCCCCTTGCGCAGCTTGAAGGTCCAGGTCTTTCCGTCCGCGCTCGTCGACCATCCGCTTGCGCAGCCGGGGACCACGCGGCCTGCGGGATCGGTTATCGCGAGCCCGGCGAAGAGTTCCGCGGCGAGATCTGCAGTGACCTGTCCGGTGGGGCGTTGTGGGTCGAGCGAGGTGAGTTCGGTTGCCACGATACGACGCAGGACACCGCTCGACTGCGTCCGCCCGTCGCGCGGAACGCCGAGAGCAAAGAGAGCTGCGCCGGTGATGCCGTGTTTGACGAATTCTCTGCGATGCATGATTACGGGGTTTCCGCGGGGAGGTGTACTTTAGATTTTCTTGACGAGAAGCAGCCAGAGGCAACCGACCACCGCCGAGAGCGCCGAGCCGCTCAATACGCCAAGCCGAACGGCCGTATCGTAATCACCGCCTGGGAAGGCGAGCGAGCCGACGAACAGCGACATCGTGAAACCGATACCCGTGATGATGGCCACTCCGTGCAGGGCGGCCCAGTTGCTGCCTGCGGGAAGCCGCGCGATGCCGCTGCGAACCGCGATCCAGCAAGCGACGAAAACACCGAGTTGCTTGCCGAAGAAAAGCCCGAGGATGATGCCGAGTGCCACGGGCTCGGTGAAGGTCTGCGGGCCTACGCCTTCGAGCGAGGCCCCGGCGTTGGCGAGCGCAAAGATCGGCATGATGCCAAAGACGACCCACGGGTGCAGCGCGTGTTCGAGTCGCGGCATCGCCGCACGTGGAATCATCGCGCCGATCACCACACCGGCGAGCGTGGCATGCACGCCCGATTTGAGTACCGACAACCAAAGTACGCTGCCGACGAGTAAATACGCCGAGAGCCGCGTGACATCGAAACGATTGAGCAGGGCGAGGATCGCGATGCACACGCCGGCTAGTGTCAGCGCCTGGCTCGAAATATCGGCGGTGAAGAGCAAGGCGATCAGGATGATTGCACCCAGATCATCGATGATGGCGAGACCGAGCAGGAAGGCCCGCAGACCCGGCACGACGTGCCGCTTCATCAGCGACAGTACGCCGAGCGCGAAAGCGATGTCGGTCGCCGCAGGGATCGGCCAGCCCGCGATCGTTGCCGGGCTATTCCAATTGATCCAGGCGTAGATGCAAGCCGGGCCGATCATGCCGCCGATAGCGCCCGCTACGGGCAATGCGGCGCGCCTTCGATCCGAGAGCTCGCCATCGAGCAGCTCGCGTTTTATCTCGAGACCCACGAGCAGGAAGAACACGGCCATCAAGCCGTCGTTGATCCACAGCAGCAGTGGTTTTTCGAGCGAAAGCGAGCCAAGCCCGAGGCGGATCGCCGTATCGAGCGTGCCCGTGTAAAAGGGCGCGAGTGCCGAGTTGGCGAGGAGCATCGCTATGGCAGCTGCGATGACGAGCAGGGTGCCGGCGCCGGTATCAGAGGTCAGAAATTTCTTGAGGGCGTCCATGCGATTCCTCGGGATCAGCCTTGCCTTTCGATGAGCCAGTGCCACACGCCGTGCGGCGCGCGCACTACTGCGGCGCGCAGTGTGCCGGATTCATCGAGGCGCAGCGAGATGGGAGTACAGGGAATCTCGAGGCCGGCCTCGAGGCAGCGGGTGACGATCCTGTCGAGGCCGCTGACCGTGAGGCGTACGCCGACGATGCCGCGATGGGGCGGCCGAGCGCGCTCGCGCAGATCTTCGTAGGTTCCCGCTGGCAGGCCGTAGTGGATGATGCCGAGCATCACATCCTCGATGACACGCCCGTAGTTGTTCGCGCGGATGGTGAGTGTCTGCTCCACACCGACCATTCGCGAGAACGACTCGCTCGCGAATTCATAGTGCAGACCCATGGATATGCCTAGGATCTGCTCGTAAAAAATCTTCACCGGTTCGAAATCGCTGACCGGACCCGAACTGCTTTGAACCTCGCTGAATACCCGATCGGCGAGCGTCACGAAATCGCGAGCCTCGACATTGAGGGGCTCGATGGCGGCGATCATCACCCCATCTGGGCCCTTGGCGTGCGCCTCGCGAAATTTCGAGCCATCGGGCAAGTCGATCGAGGCGCCCTCGGACACGAGTTCGAAGCCGTGCTTACGCAGACGGTCGACTGCGGCAAGGCGGTCGGAGGTGAAGAAGTCGATCATCTTCAGTGCGTTGCAACCTACGCCCACACCGCCCTCGCGAATCGTGACGCTCGAGAGCGGCTCGAAACACACGAGCCATACGCCGATGTTCGATGTCGGGGTGGTGAGCTGCAGCAGCGTTGCGCGATCTACGGAGCACGCGAAGAGTGCGCGACAGGTGTCGCGATCGAGCACGTGCTCGGCCAGACACTGCATGCCGATCACCGATTCGAAAAGATCGCGCTGGCGCGCAAGGTCTCCCGTACTGATTACGGGACCGTCTATAGAAATGACGCGACCGGCGGAGGCCGTCACTTCGACGCGGCAGCATGCCGCCGCGAGATCACGCTCCAGTCGACCACCTGCCACCAGGCATCGAGATAGTCCCCGCGACGATTCTGGTATTGCAGGTAGTACGCGTGCTCCCAGAGGTCGTTGCCGAGCAACGGTACGCCGCGGTCGGCCACCACATCCATGAGCGGGTTGTCCTGATTCGCCGTCGAGGTCACCTTGAGCTTGCCTTCCGGCGTCACGATGAGCCACGCCCAGCCCGAGCCGAAACGCCCGAGCCCCGCTGCGCGGAAGGCGGCCTTGAATTGGTCCATCGAGCCGAAATCACGCTCGATGGCCGCGAGCAGCGGCGCTGAGGGTGCCGCGCTCCCGCCCGCGCGTGTCATCGACTCCCAGAAAAACGTGTGATTCCAATGACCGCCGCCGTTGTTGCGGACGGCATCGCCCGCCTTCGAGACGTTTGCAAGCAGCGCCTCGAGGCTTTGTCCGGCGAGCGCCGGTGAGGCAGCGACGGCCCGATTGAGGTTGTCTACGTAGGCTTGGTGATGTCGGCCGTGATGGACCTGCATGGTCCGCTCATCAATGACCGGTGCGAGGGCGTCGTACGGATACGGCAAAGGAGCGAGCGTGAAGTTTTGCGCCGAGGCGAGCGAGCCTGCGATGGACAGCATGGCAAAGAAAAAACTGGACAGGCGCGGCATGCGGAGTCTCCGGGTTTACTGGCTAAGAGATCGCGATCAGGACGCCTGGGCGTGGGCGAGGCGCTTGCCGACCAGATAGCTGATCAGGACGATGACAACGACTGCGACGCCAAAGAAAAGTTCCTTGCCGTCCGCCCAGCCGTCGACCGCCGGCAGGGTCGTTTTCGCGAACGCAAACGCCGCGATCAGCAGACTGACGCCACCGACTGCGAGACTCATGACGCGCGAGGCGACCCGCGCGATTTCGTCGGCTCGCGCAATGAGACGGGAAATCCACAGGCCGTTGATGCCATCGGTTACCAGCATGCCGAGCGTGAAGAGCGCGCCGAGCATGACTGCGTGTCCGAGGCCGCCGAACTGCTGAGCCGTCAACGAAAAGAGAGCGGCCTGGCTCACGGTGTCGAAACTGAGGGCGAACAACGCGCCGACGAGTGCGATGAGGCTGGGCGAGCCTGCGCGGGCGAGACGGCCGAGCAGACGACCCTTCAGACCGACCGGAGCGACGATTTCGTCGGCGGGCGCGGTCACTGCGGCGTGAACGTTGGCGATGCCGAGGCCGGTGAGAAAGAGGATGGAGATCCACACACCGCTCGATTCGAGCCACGCGGGGGTCTGCCAGTGCGTGGCCGCGAGGCTCACGATCACGGCGATCGCCATTACGACGGCACCGTGACCCAGAGAAAAGAGGGCGCCGCAGTAACGCGCGAACCCCTTGCGGGCGCGGGTGTTCACCCGCGTCAGACCGTCGATGGTGGCGAGATGATCTGCATCGAAGCCGTGCTTGAGTCCGAGCAGGAAGACGACGGCTGCCAGAGCGGTCCAACTGGTAGGTAAGGTATCCATGGGGCCCCCAAGGGTAGGGGCTCACGCGCCAACTTCCTACCCCCTGCTCACCCGCCCTGCGGACGCCCTTGCTGCCGCGCAAGTTCGCGTCTAACGTCGTGAAATGGGCGGATCGAGCGGGGGCATACGCGGTCGGGGTGTCGGGGCAGGCGCTGTGCTGCTCGGCTTATCTTTGCTCGTCGGCTGCGGTGGAGGCGGGGGTGGCGGCTCTGCCGCCAACCCGGGGACCTCCGCGGTGCCTCCATCGACGACGCCTCCGTCGACCACGACCGTGTCGCCGATCGAGCAGGGGCTCGGTGCGGTGTTGCAGCGGCCGGTGCTTCAATGCGGCAGCAACACCGACACGGTTACCGCAGACGCCGCGCCCAACAGCGTGACCGTGTTCGAAAGCGGTCCGGTACGCCCGGTCGCGCTCTCCGCAGATGGTCAGCGGCTCTACGTCACCAACGCCCCGGCGAATTGCCTCGAAATCTACGCCGTCGAGAACGACGCGCTGCGTCTCGTCAGCTCGGTCAGTGTCGGTCTCGAGCCGGTGGCGGTCGCCGAACGAAGCGCCGAAGAAATTTGGGTCGTGAACCACCTCTCAGATTCGGTGAGCGTGATTCGACTCGATGGTACGCCTCGGGTGTTGCGGACCTTACAGGTGGGCGATGAGCCGCGCGACATCGTTTTTGCGGGCAGCGGCCGCAATAGAGCTTTCATCACGGCCGCGAGCCGGGGACAGAACAAACCTGGATTCACTTCTGCGTCGCTCACGACGCCCGGAACGGGTCGCGCTGACGTGTGGATTTTCGATGCCGCGCAGCTCGATGAATCTTTGAACGGCAAGCCGGTCGCCGTACTCACGCTGCCTGCGGACGTGCCGCGCGCGCTCGCAGCGAGCAACGACGGACGTACGGTGTATGCGGCGGTCTTCATGTCGGGTAATCGCACGACCGTGCTGCATCGCGATGCGCTAAATACGCCGAAACCCGGCCTCTCGACGAGCGCCGACGGCGTGCAGGCGCCCGGAACCGGACTCATCGTGCGCTTCGACGGTTCGGCATGGCGTGACGAGGCGCGTACCGACTGGTCGAATCGGGTCAAGTTCGCACTGCCGGACGAGGACATTTTCGCCATCGATGCGACCGCGGCTGCCCCTACCGTCACGACGCGCGTCGTCGGCGTGGGCACCACGCTCTTCAACATGGCGGTGAATCCGGGTGACGGACGACTTTTCGTCAGCAACACCGAGTCGTTCAACGAGGTGCGTTTCGAAGGCTCCGGACGGCGCGGCAACACGTCGGTTCGCGGCCGGATTGCCGAGAGTCGAATCTCCGTTGTGACGCCGTCATCGGGTGCGGTGTCGACCGTGCACCTCAATCGTCACGTCGATTTCGGGCTGCCCCAGGGCGCGAGTCTCTCCGCAGGCGAGAAGGCACGTTCGCTCTCGCAACCGACGGCCATTGTTTTTTCGCCGGACGGTGGGACGCTCTTCACGGCAGCCTTCGGTTCGGCGAAGGTGGCGGCGCTGCCGACGGCTGCGCTCGTCGCCGGCAATTACGTACCCGATGCGTCGCGGTTCATCAACGTTCCGGCGGGACCCGCAGGTCTTGCGCTCAATGCTGCAGGCACCCGTCTATTCGTCTACTCGCGGATCGCCCACGCAGTCAGCGTCGTCGACGTCGCCGCCCGCAACGTGCTCTCGACGCGCAGCCTCTTCTCGCCGGAGAGCACGGCGGTCAAGGAGGGGCGTGGATTCCTCTACGATGCGACCCTCAGCTCCGCGAACGGTACCGTTTCTTGCTCCAGCTGCCACGTGTTCGGTGATCTCGATCATCTTGCCTGGGATCTCGGTAATCCCGACGACGGGATGCAGGTGAACCCGAACGCCTATCTGCCACTCAGCCCACGCACGACGCCGCGCTTTCATCCACTCAAGGGACCTATGACGACGCAGACTCTGCGCGGCCTGCGAGCGGGCGGCCCGATGCATTGGCGCGGCGATCGTACCGGCACGCGACGCGAAGTGGTGCGCGGCAGGACCGAGACGCTGGAGGAGGCAGCCTTCAAAGAATTCAACAGCGCCTTCGTCGGCCTGCTGGGTCGCGAGAGCCCGCTCGCCGCTGCGCAGATGCAGGGGTTCACCGACTTTGCGATGCAACTTGCGATGCCGCCGAACCCGGTGCGTGCGCTCGACAATTCGCTGACCGAGGACGAGGCGGCCGGGCGCGCCATCTACATGGACTTCCCGATCACGTTACTCGGATCCTGCGATAACTGCCATCGCTTGCGCCCCAGCGAGGGGCAGTTCGGTACCAACGGTCTCATGACCTTCGAGGGAGGACGGATCTCCGAGAACTTCAAGATTCCGCAGTTGCGCAACATGTACACGAAGGTCGGTATGTTTGGCTTCAGCGCTGATAACGGTGGCACGACCGGTGCGCAGATCCGCGGCTTCGGATTTAGCAACGACGGTGCCGTCGACACTCTGGACAATTTCTTCCGCGATCCGGTGTTCCTGTTTCCGTCACCTTCATCGACCACGCGTCGTCAGGTGATCGCATTCGTACTCGCCTTCGATTCGGACTTGCTGCCGATCGTCGGGCAGCAGGTCACGTGGCGCCCCGGTTCGCCGGACGCGGTGGAGAGCCGAGTGGCCTTGCTTCGCGGACAGGCCCTCTCGGGCACGCCACGACGAGCCTGCGACCTCGTCGCCCGAGTCACCGCCAATGGCACGGCGTACAGTGGACTGCTGCAGGCTGATGGCAGCTGGGCGATGCGCGGCGGCGGTACCCGAAGCGACGCGCAGCTCAAAGAATTGGCGAGCGTGGCTCAGCCGCTCACCTACACGTGCATGCCACCGGGTACCGGGCGGCGAGCGGCGCTCGATCAGGTTTGAGCCGCTCGTGTCGTCCGCCCGGTCTGTGGGCGGATGCCGGAACTCACAGCTTCAGCGCGGCCTCAGCGCGCGGGCTTGGGCGCCTCGAGTAGCTCGACGAGATAGCCGTCGGGGTCGCGGACGTGGAATACCTTGCCGCGCATGGGCGAGCCATCGGGCGCCGTGCGCTTCGATACATACACTTGCGGCGGCTCGAGGATCCTTACGTCGGCTTTCTGCAAAACGTCGTGAATGGCGTCGGCATCGGTGACATCGAACACGAGTACGACGTCGCCGCGCCCCGTGCGGGCGACATCGATGCGATTGTCTGGTGGCGTCGGCCGGGCGAACTCCACGATACCGATACGGCCACCGTTGCCGTTTGCGCTTGCCATGATGACGAGGCGGGTCTGGGTCGCCGGGGCGTTGAGCGGAAAAGGGTTGCCGGCGGGGTCGCGCGCATTCGTCTGGTCGAGCTCGATGCGATACCCGAGAAGTTCGTAGAAGCGTATCGAGCGTGCGGCATCTTCGACGAGCAGTGCGGCGCGCAGCAGGCTCGGCGAGTCGGTTGCGAGCGCGGGTAACGCGATCGCGGACCACGCCATCAGCAGCAAAGTGATCATCTTGCGGCCAGTTCGTCTCATCGCATGGCTCCCCGAGCAGGTCCCGACTTGCTGAGAATACAGAGTCGGGCACAAGATTTCGTATGTCCTATCCAATCGTTCTGTGGGCGCACGTGCTCGTCATGGGTTACTGGCTCGGCAGCGAGCTCGTGATCAACGCGCTCACCCATTACATCGCTCGGACCACCTCGTTGCCGGCGGCCGAGCGGATGCGGCTCTGGGACTTCCTGCTCGATGT
>Ga0129333_10005586_pt1 | contig 11844 bp, 12 predicted proteins | sample CPB6_08_DNA_FD_94474 | JGI IMG/M metagenome (GOLD analysis project Ga0129333, IMG submission 94474) | Freshwater to marine salinity gradient microbial communities from Chesapeake Bay, USA - CPBay_Sum_0.6_0.8_DNA | ecosystem: Environmental > Aquatic > Marine > Coastal | place: USA: Chesapeake... | reverse complement strand
GTCATTTCTCCTGTTTTATTTTGTTCCGGTCCTCCATCCTTCAAAACAAGCACATCGCTATATTCGAAGTTTGGAATGCTACTCGTGAGGGCGAATGATATTACCCATGCGGGGATTCCCGCTGTTGGAACATATGAGAGTAATTGCGCCCATGTAAATTTTTCAGTTCTAGGAAGGTTTTCCCATCTCGCATCGTTCGTGTAAAAGTTGCCCGCCAAATAAGTCCATGTATTTTTTAATGTAGTTCTTTTACCAATAGTTATTTTAGTGCTGTTGTTAAAATCGGCATCTGGAGTAGGGTTAGCTATCCCTATTCTGGGGTCTTCGACAGAACCGATGTTGATGCGAGACATAGAACCTCCAATATTTATCGTTTCAGATGAACCAGCAAGCCCGCCCGCCGCTTCACCTATATTTAGGTCTGTGTAGCCGCTAATTCTAGTATATGACGCAGCAACACGAGCGTGACCTCCTAACAAGGCTTCCATACGAACATTCCTCCTGTCGTAGGAATCTTCATCAGCATCGGGATCGTAATTAACAGCAAAACCTTGTCCTAGTTGTCCTACAGTCATAGCAATATGTTTTTTTTTTGCTTTTGTAGCATCTGGTGTAGATAGTTGTGAACCAATACTAATGGAGTGAGAGGTTGCGGAGTTTTGTGGGTCACCATCAACCACGCTAATATAATCTGTTTTCCTTTTTATTGCGGATATATTGGTTTCTGATGCTGTCTCTCTGGTTTCTAGGCTGTCGATATCTGTTTCCGCTGTGTCTAACCTTGTCTTTAATACCGAGTTTCGGTTATCATTTGTCAAGACGCTGGATTCCGTGAGGGCGGTGGTGTCAATATTCGCGAGCTTGGTTTGTAGTGCGGTGATGGCGGATCGGAGTGTTTCATTTACGTTGGAGTTCGTGACGGTCCATGCACTGTTTAAGCCCGTCGTATCTAGGTACTCAAGCAGCAATTTGATTTCGGTGATTTCGCTCTGCTCCAGCTGGTCCTCAAATACGAGCTCGTTGATGTAGTCCTCAAATTTTTTGCCCCGAATGTAGAGTTGCGAGCTCGCATTTAGAGCTGGTATATCATAAACCCCGGCGAGATTCGGTCTTAGATATGACATGATTTAGTAATATTATATGTAAAGATTAAATAAAAAAATATTCATACATTATATAAACCAAAATATGTCATACAACGAAAATGATGCACGCCACAGCGTCCCCGCTGTGAAGATGACCAAGCACTTTATTGGCGTCTCAGACAGCGACGGTGACTCGTATGGCCAGGAAAACCATAACCCCGGCAGTTTCACCGTGCAGTTTCTCAACCCCAATCTCACCAATGTTTCATCCTCCACCGATGCCACTAAAACCGTGCTACATCCTGTTTCCATGTCCTTTGACGTCCTCTATAACAATGTAAGCTCTCTATTTCGCAATAACAAGTTCCGGGTCCGTTCCAAGGCGGGAAATCTCCTTACCCAGAATGGTGTCGCGGAGAACGGCACAAATCCTAGTGTCCCCGCTACATACAATCCAGCGACATTCCCAGTCGTCACCCTTGCCGACGGGCTTTATAAAACGGGTGCTGACCTCGGAGCAGAGATATTGAGAGCATTGAATGCCGCCGCGATTTCTTGGACCACTGGGAATCAAATCGTGTGGACAAACACCGCATTTGATGCAACCACGCAGAGCATCCGATTCCGTTATGTGACAGCCGCCCCCGCCGGAACTCCGGAGCTTTTCATAGACAGCGTATACCAAGATACAACCACCGGAATTGCTTATGACACCAGCCGTATTTTAGGAACAACCGGCGCTGTTGTCGGCCCTAACGGTTACACGGTGTATACAGACGGCGCATTCATATTGCCCTACGCAACCACGCAGGGTGCTGGCGCGGGTGTCGCTACCCCTGCCTTTGTGGATTTGCAGACCGTGGATGTCATCCAGCTTCGCTGTCCCGAGGTCGCCAAACGGTACTACAGGAAGCAGGGCACCAATGCTGTGCAGGGACGCAACCCCCTGTCATTTGTGCCAATTCTATTTGAGCTGCCGCTTGACACCGTACTGGGTGGCACATTCTACTGGATGCCGCAGGACGATCGCTACAGTCAGGAGATTTCCTCGGACTTCTCAACCATGACATTCTCACTCACAACGAAGAGCGGCCTGGTCATTCCGTTCAATAATAACTCCGAGTTCAACTTCCAGTTTTATGTTGAACGTGAGATTCACGTCGCCAGCAATGCCGAGAGAATCAAAGCGATGTCCGAATACAATCGTTTCAAGTCGTACTAATTCAGGGAACGTAGTTCCCCGAACCCCTCCTTGCTTTAATCATTGCAATTCATGTAATGATTAAATGGTCGGGAGGAGGGATTGATGGGGAGTGGTTGACCGGGCCGCCCCCAACATAAGCATGAGAAAATAATTTAGGCTTCAAAAATAATTGATTCTTCGGGTTGGGGTGGCGCTGGGGTTGGGATCGGGGTTGATATTGTTTCTCCCTGTCTCCATCGTCTCGGGATAATCGGGCGGCAGCAATAAAGAAGATAGCCGACGGAACACATTTATTCTAAATATCACCACAGATGCTCCTATGTTTATCTGAGATAAAATGCATCATCAAATTCTTGACTACCAACTTCTTGGCTCCGCACGGACAGTCATAATGCATCTTCGTGGTGGCCCGCTGACACGGAATCGTCGCCATCGCTTCCGCCCTCATCCGCTCTAAAGCCCCCCGATGCTTGTCAAGATATTCCTGATATTCTGGTTTCAGCTCTTTATTACACCGAGAGATTATTTTTTCAATGCACCGATCACGGCGGCTACAGGTTGCAGCACCGGGACGAAGGGCGCTATCGCCGGGACGATTTTCCCAACAACAGGCCAGACCTTACCCGGGTTAAATCGCTTTTCTTCGGGGGCGCTAAAATCCATCTGTGTTATACATGCTAGGGATATTATTTATTTATGAATCCCCGAACATCATGTGTTAGACACCTATATTTATTGCTTAAGTTAACACATAGACAATTATCTAAACGTGCCTTTTCTCTCTTCTTATTCAATTCAATTTCTTCTAATTTCATACGAGTGCAAATTTGAAACCGTCGCGCATATTCTAGGCGCTCCTGTTTGCGTCTCAATGCAAATAAACAAAACTCGCATATAAGTGGCCGCACTCGTTTGCATTGTAATACATCATTTGATTTGTAATTATTTACATGGTGTGCCTGCACCTCGCACCAATTCTCAGTGTCTGGCCGGCTTGTTTCACGTGTCCGATTCGTATTCTCAATTTCAATTCCAAAGATGAAGGAACCATGCAATGAGACGATGGCCAAATCCCACGAAATTTTGCGATCATTATGTTTTTGTTTAAACTCATCAACCATCACATTTCCGTCACGTCGGAAATCCATTAAATTTATAACGTTGCCGCTGCAGTCGCAGAAATGCTGCTCAATCAATAACTCATTGCAATTTTCATCATCCCACATTTTCAATATCTTATTTTGAGCATTTATATGCTCAGCAGTCATGCCACCTCTCCCTCCTTTGGTGCAATCCGATGTGTTAGCCCTATGTCGGAAGTGATGAATGTTTTTCATTCCTTTGCATGCAATAACCGGACCGTCGCAATGCATGCAGGTCATCCCTTCTTCATGTCGTCTCGCATCTTTGATATGCAATATGATGCGCTTGCCTTCCTTCGGTTGCAAATATGCACACCTGAATGAATTTTCCGAATCCATTGCGTCCTTTTCTAATGACTTTTATATTAGAAAAAGATAATATTTAAATTGATTTTGCTAAATATATAAAATCGGCGCGTCTTGGATAGCCCTCCTCCTTGCCTGCCTTCTTTTTTTAGAGGCGGTGGAGGGTGGTGGTGGAGGGTGGAGGGTGGAGGGTAGGGTAAAGTAGCAGACTATGGAAAAAAAAAATCTTTTTCATTCCAGAAAGAAAATGCAATGGAATGAAAAAGAAAAGGTTTTCCTATAGCTGAGGGGGTGGAGCAACCCTCCACCCCCCACCCCCTCCACCACCCTCCACCACCTACCACCCCCTTGCTTCAAAGATTTGGATGAGTTTGGAAATGTTGAAGACTTTCTTATTGCATGTCTTTGTCTTCTTAGTTTCAAGTGCATCCTTGTAGCCTAGTGTGAACAATGAGACGCCAAACTGCGCAACACTGCCGCCGTGTTTCATGTTGTTTGCTTTGCAGAAGTCGTTATACATGGAATGGGCCTCATTGCTGGAAAGTTCGATGACATGGTCGCCTTCTGGAATCTCTTCGTTTGCAGGGTTGCCATTGGCGATGCGTTGGAACATCTCTTCTCGGTCAGCGACAGCTATTTTGACAAACTCTTTCAGCCAGCGAATAATCGGCTTTTCGGATATGCATGTTATTTGCAATTGATACTCTGTTTTCTGTGGCAATTGGTATATAACCGGGACATCAGGCAGCGTTTTTAAATACTCATAAAACGTCCTGACTGCATTGATATTGTCAATATGGGTTCGGAGTTTTGCAAAGTAGTCTAGGTTGCCAATCAGTTCATCGGATGATCGGATGGTTAGGGTTCGGCGCTCATCCTTAGACTCACGCATGATGCCATTCAGTTGATTGGTTGCAGTCATAATATGGATATGCGATTTCTCAACGATGGAATCAAGGCCCTTTTTCTGGATGCGCAGGGTTTTGCCCAAAATCAAACCCTTCATTTGTTCATGGAAATTTTGATCCACAATCTCTGGGTCATCAATGCAGACGAGGAACTTTCCAGCCATCAGGGAATTGAATTGCCCCCAGACATCCACACCTGGAGTGTTTGTTAGTAAACATTTATCTTCGCCAAACATTTTTTGTATCAATTCATACACGGTGGTTTTGCCCGCGCCTGGTTCCGAGATGAACTGCGGCATGAATGATTTCTGATCTGGATGTTGTATCATGTGTGCAAGCCATTTAATGACTTGATTGAATGCCAAGTCGTCATTCCCGCAAATGATGCGAATATGGTTGAGGATGAATGCGAGGCCCTCTTTGTCTTCAGTCCATTTGGTGACGAATTCCATTTCAAATGGTCGCCACAGATTGAAGCAATCGGCTGGACAGAGCGCAGCGTTTGGATAAGTGTCCATGGTTTTGTACGCGCGGATGTTTGGATCTTTGAGCCACTCAAAAATGAATGGGAGATTTTCGCCGTTTTTGTCTTTCCGATACGACATATGCAAATACATCTCCTGCATCTGGTGCTGCCTACGAATGCAATTTCCATCACGACTGCTATAAATAAACACTCCCTGGTCAATGATTTTGCAATGATTCTTTTCAAACTCGGCTTTCATACGTTCATACGGATTTTCCGCCGAAGCGGCCAACCGCTCGGCTGTTTGAGATTTCAAATGGCGTTCAATCTCAGCATCGGCTTCTTCTTTTTCAAATGCTTCATTGTATTCATCCATCGGTTTGCAAATCCATTCAATGTCTTCTAGACCTGTTAGGTCAGCCGTCATTTGGTTTAAATCTTCCAAAAAACCATGCAGACCTCCAGCGTAGGCGTCAACACACTCTTTTAGATATTGCATACCGTCAAATTGATATGACGCGATATGGTATGTGGTTCCATCATTCAACTGAAATCGGCTAATATTGGTTTTGTTCATGACCCAATTCATGACGGAGCCAACCAACCGTAGCTCCCACTCTTGCATGAGCGTGGCCACGAAGGAACCACGTTCATTGTGTTTGTCCTTTTTATCTTTGCGATAAACGTCACAATGCTTCTGGAACAACTCGGCATTGTTTTCAATTAGTAAATCTGCGATATTTTTGATGTCTGTTTCATAACGCTCCATATGCTCAACAAGCTCGGCATTATCGTTTAAAGCATCAAGGACATTATGCTTTTTGCACCAGCGGTCAAATGTCCCACCACATATAACAGTATTGAAAAAATCCTTAGCCTGCGCTTTGTCAACACCCAAGTTTTCGCATACGTCATTTAAGAATGTGGCGCGTTGTGTGCAATACGCGTTGAATCTGCGGAATTTTGATACATCAACTTGATTTGCGATGAGGATGGCACGTAGAAGCGAAGCATGGCAATTCACAATGTCAAAGTCGTAGTAGGTTTTACGAATGAGTGTATTGCGGATGACGCGCGGAAGACTGCACAAACCGAGCCCGCCCTTTGGATAAACGCGACCGAGCTTGGATTTGCCACGCGAATACTCCACCGGGATGGCATCATATTTTTTCATGTAATTTTTGGCATACGACGTCAACTGCTGAGATGGAGTGGAAAATGTAGTTTGAGTGTCTGGTTTTTCAAGCAGCCATGGATAAACATCCCTAAATGTCGCGCTCTTAACGAGGGCGTTTATTCTAGCTACATCTACCGTCTCAAATAATTTGATTTTGTTCAAAACATTGTCTTCATTAGTCATGTGGATGGCGAAAGTGGAGGAGGCGGTCATTGGAGTTGTTTTCTAATATAAATATACATTAGAAAATATTTAAATCGTTTTCGCCTTAATTGTTTATTGCGCCTTAAGTTCGGCGGCGGGGGCGGCGGCGGCCCCCTTTTCTTCTTTTTTCAAATAATAGGCAATCAACATGCGTTCTTTTTCGCGTTTCCTAAAGTCGGGGTCATTGGCGTATTTTTCGTTGTAAGTCGTGCGGGCTTTGACTTTGTTTGCAACCTTTGTCGCCTGTTTCGCTAGGGCTTTGTAGGTCTCGCGTTGCTCCATCATATGGACATATAGCTCTAGGTCATCCTTCATTTGGGGGATATATTCGGCCATTTTCTATTCTATTTACTATTAGAATACAAAAAAATTTATTTAAATTGTTTATGCTAAATATATTTACCAAAGTAATTCTCTCGCCAGGTTGTTGGGCGAATACTTGTTGTCGCGCCATGCGCCCTTGATGGCGGCGCTGCGCTTGAGATATGCAGTGCGTCTTTGCTCGTCCTTGTGCTTGGTGTAGTCTGGGAGGGTGGAGCCGAAATGAACTGTTTTTCCGCTTGGTGTTGTGACCATGTATTTTTTATCTGGTTTATTGGAGATGGCTAGGGTGGCGGAGTCGGTGCCCTTGAACTTGGCAAAGCGGCGCTTGACAGCCGCAGGGTCGCTGATCTTTTGCAGCTCACTTAATTTCATGATTTACATATTAGAGAGAAATATATTTAAACTCTTTTATCCGGGGCCCTGCATGCTCATCCAGTCCCACTGGCCCCACCAGTATTTGAGTTTTTCCTTGATAGTATAAAACGACATTGCGGTTTATATTATATGTAGATAAAAAATAGGGTGAAGGAGGGATTACGGGAACCTAGGTTCCCGTGTTATCCGAAGAATTCTAGGGCGGCGCGTCGCATGAGCTCCTGTGGGGTTGGCAGCGTGCGCCCTTCTTTTGGTGTGGCATTCTTGATGTCAAACTTGCAGCCGCGGGTGATGGATGCAGATGGGGGCGCCGATACAGGGGGAGGCAGTGCTGCCTGCTCTTCTTCCTCTTCTTGTACGGCAGAGAGGAGGTCCTGCAATGCTGCGGGATTTTTGGGCTCGCGGTAAATCTTTATCTTCATGTAGGCTGACTCTTTTTTGGCGTTCTTCTTTTTAGGTGGAAGCACGGGCTCCTCATCGCTATCGGAATCAGGAAGGCTGACCTTCTTTGGTTTTTTCTTTGAAGCGGCGACGAGATCGGGAACCTCAGGGACCACTACACTTTGTGGCTCCACTACCGCTACGCTTTGTGGCTCCACTACTGGGGCGGGTGCAGGCGCAGGTGCGGGTGCAGGTGCGGGTGCGGGCGCGGGAGGCTCTGGCTCCTTAACGGATTCGGGCGCTTCCTTCTTCTTTGCTGCTGCTGCTTTTGCCGCCTTGGTCTCTCGTGCCTTTTGCAGGCGTTCCAGGAGCACCTTCTTATCTTCGTTTGAAATCACCATTCTGTTTATACATTCCCGAGAGATTATAATTTCATATATTTTGCTAAATATGGAATTGATTTATTTCTTTGACGAGGTGGGTTCAATTTTCGCGTAGACGGAACCGGCCATGGCCGTGCTGTGTCCCGCTACATAAGCGAGGTCAGCTTTTTTCTTCGCCTCACCTTCTTGTGGCTTATAAACCGATGAAATGACGGAGCGCCTAATCTGCGTGGTGCTGACCTTCTTGCCCGTGTCGGCGAATGCGGTATTTATCCACTTGGTAAGTGTAGTGCGGGAGATGCACTTGTTGGCGTCCTCGCGGTCGCGGATGAACCAGCCGTGCGGGGACATGGTTTTAATAACCGGATAGTATTTGATAATCTCGCGGCTGACGGCTTCATTAAATTCAATTATCTTCTGCCCGTACTCCTTCTCGGTCTTGTAATCGTTAAGATACAGGGTGACCTTCTTATCTCCCACGGAGAGATAATTCGTGTCTTTATCCTGCTTGCTGGGCATGTCTTTTGCTGGATAAATCATTGCACAGGCGAGGTCATTCCGCAACGGATAATCCAGGTGAATTAGAATCACGAGGTAAGACATGAGTTGCTTGTACTCACCGTATGTATCAATCAGCCTAGCGAGTTTCATCTCCAGCTTGGAGACAACCTCGCGCATCTCTTCTAGTGTCAACCAGTTAGCTTCTTGTTTATCATTCATTTGGTTGGTGCTGTAACCGTCCTGCACCTCGGAGGCATATTCCGCCATGATAAGGTCCAGCTGTTCGCCGTATTTATCGGGGAGTTCAAACATGTAGGTCCAGTTCTTGAGCACGGCTGCGCGAGTCTTTCGCGTATGCACGGATGCGGAGTCCTGGATGACTTTGAGGATTTTGGACCAGTTGGAAACAATCCACTTGCCGTTATCGTGTTCGTCCTTGGGTAGGCCGATTTCGCGGCGGATGCCGTTGATGACGGACTGGTATGTAATGAGGGTTTTCTCGGACAGCTCAGCTTTTGCTTTGGGCATTGTTTATACTTCCTTAATATTATTATTTTTACCAACATCGGCAGCGCTCAGAAAACCTACGGTTTTCCGAACCTTTCCCTTGGTTGCCACTAGGAGGGGTGCGGGGAACTACGTTCCCCGAAGGTAATCTCTCGGTCAAATCCGAGGCGGAGCCATTTCATGCGGTCATACCAGATCATCAGGAAGGAACCCACGGGCTCATCGTCTAACATGTTGAGGCATTCAATGAAGTTCTCCTTTTTACCTGCAAACAGCGAGGAGAACTCGTCAAACAGCGACATTGTGGTGCCGCGGTCTTTGGATGGGAACAGCAGCACCATGTTGGTGTTTGTGCGCAGCGGTTTGCTGATACCGCGAAAATGCTGCGTGAGAATGAAAAGGTTAGTGAAGTCGTGGCGGTGCCGGATTGCCCAGCGGGTGAATTCTTTTCCCTGCTTGGAATTGCTGCTACTAATGAGGGGCGAACCGAGAGAATCATCAATCACGATAGTGCTGCGAGGCGGATGGTGAAAATTAAAGGTGCGAATCATCTCCTTTATATCGGTGTCGTCTTCCAGAATGCCGCTCTCAATAAGGATGTGCAGCTCGTCCTCATCTATTTTGGTCTCGTCATGCAAATACCTTTCAAATAAATCAAATATAAATCTCGTCTCCTTCCAGACTCGGATGCCCTCGTGGATTTCATCAATGATTGAATTAAAAGATTTAATTGTTAGTTCATCATGAAATTTGATATTATCTGGGAATCTCTCGGCGAAGTCGGCAACCTTAGTATCATGCGTGGGGGAAATCCAATGCACAATGGTGTCGCCCTTCAACAGCGCATCCTTTTCAATCTCCAGTATCCGCAGCATTGCATTTGTTTTACCCGCACCGCGCACACCACATAGCAAGCCAAAAAAGAAACTGTTTTCTCCGGTCAGGTTGTAGTCTGGGAACTCATAGCCCTTCTTGCCTTTTATTAAGCGATTGACGTACTTGCTGACCTTTCTAAGTTGGAGCACCATAATTAATATTCTAATATAATATACGATTATAATATTTATTGGATGGCGAAAGACAAGAAGCCCAAAGGGAAGAAGACTAAAGCACCCCGCAAGGCACAGCCGTTGCCCCGTTCGGTCCAAGCACTTCTAAAATATTTAGGAGGCACCGATGTTAAGCTGGGGGGAGCGCGAGGTGGTCAGCCCGCACAGCTGGCGCCTACATCTATCAACATTGCCGTGTCGCAGCAGCAGCAGCAGCAGCAACAGCAGTTTGCGAGTCAGCGGGTTGCACCAAAGGGACAGATCATTGGACAGTCGCCACTTAGTGCCGTCATCCCGCAGCAACCGGTCATCGTGCAACAAGCGCCGGCGTCTACAGCAGAAACCGAGCGTAAGCTGCAGGCACAGGAGAGGCAGGCGGAGATTAAGCAAAACGAACTCAATCGCAAGTTCGGGCTGTTGGAAGCATCGCAGCAGGAATTTCAACGGGCCGCGATAGGCGCATATCAAGAAGTTAAGCAGGACATCAGTCGTCGCATCACTGGAGACGCTAATATATTTGATGCCCGCAATATTGCATCACGGTTCGCCTCCCGCCCTGTCATAGAAGAGCAGCAGTTCGCAGGGGTAAGTGTAGGAGAAGAGGAGGGATGGACCGATATTGAAACCGGCGCTGGTGCATTTCAGGCGGGGCAGTACATCCAGAATGTGACCAATCCAGAGATGACCCCGATTGAGCGAGCAAAGAGGGGGCGCAAACCATTAAGCCAGGAGATAAAAGCAGCTAGAGAACAAGAAAAGAAAGCGGCAAAAGAATCAGCCAAAGCATTTAAGACGCAAATGAAGAAAACCGAGAAAGCGAAACAACTACTGCAAAACATCCCCGCCTCATCGGCGGCGCTTTTAGAAGGGGCGCAACCCACCCAACTATCTGGATTTAGCATAGTCACTGGACCAAGCCTCGCATCAAAGACAATTGTGAAGGGTGGCGCTGCGCGACAACCAATAAGCGCAGCGGCAACAAGCGCAGCGCCGGACATGGCGACGCAAATCGCGATGCTTACTGGAGGTGGAGCAGCAGCACCCCCCCAATCGGGTGGCGCAAGCATTGCACAATTAATGGGCATGAAGACTATTAAAAAAATCTCTCCAGGTAATAAATAGAATCCAAAAACTTTAGCAAAGATGTTCTGCGTGACTGAACAAGAGATTGCATTGCATGAATTGCTTATGGAGCGGTTCCCTGGTAAGCATCCGCATCTGCTGGATCTCATCGCATGGTGTGGAATCAACCGCCCCGAGAGATTGCAGGAGTTGTTTGAACAACATAAGGACGACGGAGATGATAGCCTAATTGATTTAGAAGCGATTGACATTAAGGCTATGTGCCCGAATCAGGGAACTTCGTTCCCCGAACCCCTCCTTTTAGGAAAAGGGAAAGGTTCGGAAAACCGGAGGTTTTCTGACGATGAATAATTTTCTAGTGTTATGTTATAACTATAATACTAGAAGAATGAAAGGTGTAGGTGCTATGAAGGCTATTCCAGCAGGAGCAGGCAAAATGCGCCCGGCATCATTTGGTGTTGGCAAGATGCACGGCGACGCCGAAGGCGACAAGAAGAAAAGCATGGCGGCCTCCGCCGATTTAGCAAAGTTGTTTGAAAAGAAGAAATAACATCAGAAAACCTACGGTTTTCCGAACCTTTCCCTTACTTAAGAATATAATCAAATTGAATATATTTTTTTGTTGGCACAATATATAACACGAAAACTACAATGTCCATGGATGCTATTCCCAAAGCCCTCCAGTATGGGTCCGTCACCAACTCGCAGGCTCGTGTTGTTCGCCAGAAGCTGCAGCCTTTAGGCGTTTC
>Ga0129333_10005585_pt1 | contig 11846 bp, 10 predicted proteins | sample CPB6_08_DNA_FD_94474 | JGI IMG/M metagenome (GOLD analysis project Ga0129333, IMG submission 94474) | Freshwater to marine salinity gradient microbial communities from Chesapeake Bay, USA - CPBay_Sum_0.6_0.8_DNA | ecosystem: Environmental > Aquatic > Marine > Coastal | place: USA: Chesapeake... | reverse complement strand
CGTATTCCCGTGAAGCCCTGGCCACGGCTTGATCGTTTTAAAGAACACTCCATTGAACTTCCGGTTGCACGGCTAGGCATTTCAGCGCGTGGTGAAAAAGATCTGCACAGCAAACTACTCGAAGCTTTGCAGTACGGGAAAGGGGTCGTACAAGTACTCCCGAGTGACGGATCTCAAGCCAAAGTGTTCTCGACCAAGAGAGCCTGCCCAGGTTGTGGTCAAAGTTTTTCAGAGCTGGATCCGCGCCTCTTCTCTTTCAATTCGAAGCAAGGTTGGTGTGATGACTGCTATGGGACGGGTGAGCAGCTGACAGACTTTGACGCGGAGCAATCCGGCGAAGAGCGCGTGTGGATTGACGCGGATCCGAGTGCAGACATATGTGGCACCTGTCACGGCGCTCGCCTGAACCCCGTCGCACGAGCTGTTAAGTTTAAAGACACTTCAATCAGCGAATTTACCTGTCAGTCCGTGGACGAAGCCACTAAACACATTAAACGCTGGCGCCTAAGCGGCCGTGAACAAGCGATTGCGCGAGATGTCTTGAACGAGATCAATGGCAGACTGTCATTTTTACAGCGGGTGGGTCTTGGCTATCTACAGCTTGACCGAGCCGCACCAACCCTCTCGGGTGGTGAATCACAAAGAATTCGATTAGCAGCGCAACTGGGCTCTAATCTGCGCGGTGTCTGCTATGTCCTCGATGAACCTACGATCGGGCTACATCCGCGCGACAATCGGATATTACTAGACGCGTTGAGCGACTTGGCAGCGCATCACAATACTTTGGTAGTAGTCGAACACGATGAAGACACGATCCGACGTGCGGATCATGTGATTGATCTCGGACCCGGCGCGGGTGTACGCGGCGGAAGTATCGTCGGCGAGGGGACGATTCAAGACCTGCTTGCAAATCCAGAATCCATCACAGGACGCTACCTGCGCGAACCGGTGCCTCACAGCAATACACCGCGCCGACCCACATCTCGCACGGCGCTATCCTTATGGGTTCGTCACGCCAAGCTACATAACTTGAACGACTTGGAAGTCCGTATTCCCTTACAGCGTTTGGTGATCATCACCGGTGTATCGGGGTCTGGAAAGTCTACGCTCGCTCGAGATGTGCTGTACGCAAGTGCTCGTGCCGCGACATCGGGTGATCGACGCCTGACTGGCTGTCGTGCACTCGATGGTATCGAACATATCGATCGGGTACTGGAGGTGGATCAGACACCTATCGGCAAAACGCCTCGCTCATGCCCAGCTACTTACGTCGGTATCTGGGATGACATTCGGAAAATCTTTGTGGGCACGCCTGAAAGCCGCATACGCGGCTATACCGCGGGACGGTTTTCTTTTAATACGGCAGGGGGTCGCTGCGCAGCTTGCGAAGGTCAGGGCATGCAGACCATCGAGATGAGCTTTCTGCCGGACGTCAAATTGCCGTGCGATGTTTGCAAAGGCCAACGCTTCAATGAAGAAACGCTGAGTATTCGTTATCGTGAAAGGAGTATTGGCGACGTGCTCGCGATGAACATGGAGGATGCCGTCGAGTTTTTCGAAGCGCACACGAGCGTGCGTCATGTTTTGCAGCTTCTCTGCGATGTCGGCTTGGGTTATCTGACCCTAGGGCAGCCCAGCCCCACCCTCTCAGGGGGTGAGGCGCAACGTATCAAGTTGGTCACAGAGCTCGCAAAAGTGCGGCCTGATTTGCGCGCTCCGCTCCGTAGTAGAGCGAAACACACTCTGTATGTACTCGATGAGCCTACAGTCGGCTTACATATGGCAGACGTGGAAAAACTCATCGGCGTACTGCATCGCCTGGTGGATGCCGGGAACACCGTGGTGGTAGTCGAGCACGATCTCGATATTATTGCCGAAGCCGATTGGGTTATTGACATGGGACCCGAGGCCGGCGCGGGTGGCGGACGGATCGTCGCACAAGGGGCTCCTCAGAAAATGGCGCTTCGACCAGGGCGCTCGCACACAGGTGCCGCACTGAAACAATTCATGACAGATCGCGGGATACTTAACTCATGACGCATGATTTGATTTGCTGGAAATGCGGTCACTCTCTGGCGGTGAGAACTCTTCCGCTGAGTCGGCGAGATGACTGTCCAGCTTGTCATGCGGAGCTGCATGTGTGTCGCATGTGTGTTGAGTTTGATCCGGCTGTGGCCGATCAATGCCGAGAACCCATAGCCGATACTGTTAATCAAAAAGATCGCGCAAATTTTTGTGATCACTTTCGCCCGAAGGCTAATGCATGGCAGGGCCAAGACGGGTCGCAAGCTGAAGCGGCGCGAGCTGAACTTGAAAAGCTCTTTGGAAAATGAGCCTTGATCAATGAAAAATTTTTTCCAAACGCGACTCTTAGCGCCGCTCCTAGCGCTACTGAAGCAAGGGCTATCACCTCGAGAACTGGCGCTATGTATTGCTCTGGGTGCGGGCATTGGACTCTTTCCGGTACTCGGTGTTTCTACACCACTGCTCACTATCATCGCGCTCGCGCGTAAGCTCAATCTGGCCGCGATCCAGCTCGTAAGCTACGCCATGTCGCCAGTCCAACTGGTGCTGATCATCCCTTTTATGCGACTCGGCGAATGGGCGATCGGCGCCACGCCGCAGCCAATGACGATCGCTGCGGGCATGGAAATTCTGGCGACAGGTATTCTTGAGGCGATTATTACGCTCTGGGACGCCATCATTCATGCCACCCTCGGGTGGTTGATTTTGGGGCCGTTGGCAATTTATGTAACCTACCGAGTCTTGATCCCCCTACTTGAACGCGCCTCACAATCTCTGCGCAAGGCTGACGAACTATGACCTCATCAGACGCTCCCTCCTTATCCATGCGCTGGCTAGAAGCTGATCGAATCCCGGACTGGCTGATTCGCCATCGCATTCGCGCCCTGTTGGCACAACGACTAAGGGAGGAAGACCGCGGTGACCCCGAGGTTCAGCAGGCACACCTGATGCGGATGGTGCAGCAGTTACGCTCAAGCCCGATCGCTATCCATACTGAAGCGGCCAATGAGCAGCACTACGAAGTGCCTACAGAATTCTATCTCGCCGTCCTCGGCAAACACCTGAAATACTCAAGCTGCTACTACGACAGTTTCGACATCTCGCAGGCAGCGGCTAACCTAGAGGCTGCCGAGGCGCGTATGTTGGCGCTCACTTGCGAGCGTGCGCAGATACGCGATGGGGATCGCATTTTGGAGCTAGGCTGTGGGTGGGGGTCATTGTCGCTATGGATGGCAAGCCATTTTCCCCAGTCAAAAATCACGGTCGTCTCAAATTCACGCACACAAAAAGCTCATATTGACGCTCAGGCGCTAGCCCGCGGACTGACCAACCTCGAGGTCATTACCTGCGATGTCAACCAGCTGCAATTCCAGCCAGGCACACTGTTTGACCGCGTCGTGTCAGTCGAAATGTTTGAACACATGCGCAACTATCAAACATTACTCGCAAATATCGCCTCTTGGATGGCGCCGAGTGCGACGCTCTTTGTACATATTTTTACCCATCACCGGTTTGCCTACACCTTCGAGATCAGGGATGAGTCGGATTGGATGGCAAAATACTTTTTCACGGGCGGCATCATGCCGAGCGATGACTTACTGCATTATTTTCAACAGGATCTGCGGCTTATGGATCACTGGCAGGTGGATGGCCGTCACTACCAATTGACCTCTGAGGCCTGGCTCGCCAACATGGACGCCCAGCGCGAGAAACTTTGGCCCATTTTGACGCAAGCTTATGGCAGCGATCAGACGACGCGCTGGTGGGTATATTGGCGTGTATTTTTCATGTCGTGCGCGGAACTTTTCGGTTATCGAGAGGGGCGTGAATGGTTGGTTTCCCACTATCTGTTCCAAAAACCTTGAGACAACTCTCGCTTATCACGCCGGTAAATATGTGGCCGACGCGAGTGTCATGGTGGAGTGCCGTCACGATAGCGGGAGTCTTGCTCCTGTGTGCTCCGGCTTTGCGAGCGCAAGAGACGAACCGGGCCGAGACGTTCCAATCTTTTAAACGTGCGCTCGACAATCAGGATCTCGGAGCTGCGGAACGATTAGCAAAATCATTGGTAGAGCTAACCGAGTTGGAATTCGGCGCTGATTCTCGTGAACTGGTCAATCCGCTCACCAACTGGGGGACAGTCGCCTTCCGAGAGGGGCGATTTCCTGAAGCAGAAACTCGCTATCAGCAAGCAATCAAATTATTGGAAGGCCAACGCTCGGGTGCCGATCGTTTACTGATCCGTCCTTTGCATGGTTTGGGTGAAATCTGGTTGGCCACCGGCCGCGCAACCGAAGCGGTCGTCGTGCTACGTCGCGCCGTAGATCTATCACGAAATCTCGATGGTCTTTACAACTTTGACCAGCTCGATTTAGTGGACGCATTGATCGAAGGCTATGTGGCACTCGGCCAAACAAGTGAAGCAGAGCGTGAACATCAGTTTGCCTATCGCACCGCAGAGACCGCTTATGGCAAAAATGATCTACGCTTAATCGAGCCGCTTGATCGATACGCGCGCTGGTACGAAAGCATTGGGCGTTACAGTACTGCGCGTGGACTCCATGCGCGCGCGCTGCAACTCGCCGAGCAGCTAGCTAATGAGCAAGCCTTAGTCGGTGTTCCAGCTTTACGAGGCCTGGCACGGACTTGGTTCCTAGAGGCTGTCTATGGCCCTGAAGTAGAGTCACAATCGACTGCGCCCCAGATCGCAGAGGGAGCCGGGCTAATTTCACAACAGCCCAGCAATCGATTTAATAGCGATGGCGAAAGAGCCCTGCAATACGCTTTAGAGATAGCCAAAGAAAGGGCTCCCGAAAACTATCGTGTACAAGGTGAGCTGCTAACGGAACTCGGTGACTGGTACCTCGTCAGTGGTAACAGAAAAGCGACGGATACCTACGCGGAAGCTTGGCAGACCTTAGAAAAATCCGGCGAAGAAGCGCTCGCGCCACTCAAAGCTCCGCGACTTTTAGTTTATCGACCACCGCCTCTGTCGACAGCCCGTCTGCAGCCTGATAATCCCGAGGATTACAGTTTACGTACCGTCGAGTTACGCTGTTCGGTGGATACAAACGGCAAAGTCATGGATGCACAATTAGTCGACGAGCAAGCCACTCTGCCGGAAGCAACGGCCCGCTCGGTGGTGTTCGCGTTGCGTCGAGCACGCTATGCGCCACGTCTAGAAGCGGGATTACCTGTCACGACCTCAGATGTGTCGTTTAACGAGTCGTTGTGGCTGCGGGTGTCCAAGTCGGATCCACCCGCCGCGACACCCTGATCGGTACCGCCTCAATCTGTGCTGCAGCGGCCGCCAAAGATTCCGCTTCGTTCAGAGCTTCGAGCGGCTTATCACTAAGTAGACGCTCAGTCAGAGGTAACTCTGAAAATTGGGTCAAAAACCGCGCGGCTGCATCGCGCATCGCTGCCTGCGTAGCCTGTTCGATCGGAGGACCTGAGCTCAGCCCTGCGGCAAAGCTCGTTCCGTAACCCGTCAAACTCAAAACATCGTGTACCTGCCCTGCTGAATTGAATACATTGATTCGATAACGAATCGTGACAGCGACATACTCGCCCCCCGTTTCGCGCGCAGTCGCGAAAGAGTATTGCTCAATCAGGGGCTCCATGATCACCGGCACACGCTCTAGCTCTGCCGCACGTACTTCTTCTAGGGAGCTGAACTCACGTAGACCCGCAAATAGACTGCGAAAAACCTCTCGAGCAAGGCTTTGATGTCCGGCACCGAGCTCAACGGCCCACTCAACACCCGCTCGGGTCTCGGTATGACGGAAGCTACGCTGCTCAGGTGTCAACAATAAGCCAACTTCAACTGGAACAGGCTGAACTAACGCCCGGGGTAGCGCAGGCTCCGGTGCGATCTGCACTGCCCCGCAGCCCGTCAGCGACAGCATGAGTCCAAGCACCCACGGCGCCCGCCCTACTAATGAGATCAATCTTCGCCGCCCACGCACGTGCTAATGCCTCCAATATTCATGGTCATCCGACAGCGTTTGACATTGGTCAAGCCCACAAACGTGCCGTCATGGCGCTCACACATTGCCCGCATTAAGGCAGCAAAACGAATATTTGTAAACGGCGTCATACCTGGCGCCTCGGGAAATCCGATGGCATGAATCCGTACGCGCCGAGTGCCACTTGAATCGGGTCGATTAACGCGATCAACGGCATCGAGCGCCGCCTGAATACTCTCTCCCGTGAACTCATCACCCAGGACATAAACGCTAATACGCCGATCAGAAGACCAATAATTTCGAATGACTGTTTCGATACCATCAGCTGGATTGGAGTCACTAAATGCCCGCCAGCTACGCATCCGCTGGACAATTTCATCGCGTATACGACTTGAATCCGTCAACCAACGTCCACGGGTGCCGGCAAAGAGCTCACGGCCATTATCGTCAACAATTTGTAGACCTTTCAGCCGAGGATAAATATCGAGAATTTCACGCATGACTTCCATCGCCGTTTCCCAATACCCCCCCTGCATACTCCCTGAGGTATCGATGAGAAAAATGACGTAGTCGCTATCGACCGGGATACCACCGACCGCCTCTGTAGAAATTCTCCGTCGAGTCACTGACGCTTGCTGCAAACGCTTACGTTCTGCCTGCAAATCTTCCAGTGCAGATAACAATTCAGTCTCGACGATATTGCTAACAGCCGCGTCCTGTTTTGAGTTCTCAAATTTTCCTCGAATACTTTGCATCTCACCCGATGCCCTCGCGAGATTGCGGCGTTCCCGTATCAGAAGATCCACACGCCCTTGCAGTTCCCTCTCTAATCGCTCTGAATCACCGCGAATAGCAAAGATTTCTTCCTGTAAACGCTTGAGCTGTAGTTCTAAATTTTCACGCGATCGCTCAATCACAAGTGGCTGACCAAACTCCGATAGCACTAACAAAAGAATAATTGCTCCAAAGCCACAACAAATGACGTCTAGGAAAGACAAGCTAAAACTTTCGGCATCTCGACGTTTCAAGCGCATGAGGCTATGACCTATCCTGGAACTCGCGACTCATGGCCAATCCGGCGAGGGCATGACAAAGGCCCCCCGAGTTTCCCGAGCGAGCGACCAAAACCGGTGCGGGGCTGGTACGTCACCTTTCATCGGCAAAAGAATTACGTCGATCGGAATATTTCGGTTAAGCCCCCGAACCGCTTCGTCAAAAAGGCGCGCTCGCTGCCCGGCATCCACAAATCGTCTCAATGCGGGCGGTGTCGCGCCCTGCGTAGGTAACCCATCGGTGATTAAAACAATCTGATCGGGCGGCATGGGCAAACTCTTAGTCGCCTGCAGAGCATTAATTAAGCTAGTCCCGCCTTCAGGCTTCAAATCGAATATTGCCGTCAGCGCCTTTTCTCGCAGCGCCAGATCTTTTGCAGGCAACCAATCGCCCGCAGTCTCTGGCAATAGCGCTCTCACATCAGTATTAAACACATAGATCTGAAACTCCGCCCTATCCGGTATTTCATTGATCAACCAGCTGCCAATTTGTAGCGCGCGTTGCCACTTTACCGCCGATTGTTGATCGGACGCAGACATGTTTCGCAGACGCAAAATATTGACGAGATCCGCATCGAGCATGCTGGATGATCTGTCGAGCAATACGAGAATCCGCTTACCCTTCAATGTCAGACCCGTGATATACCGCCGGCTCGCCCGTGAGCGCCCCGCGCCTGCCCGTTCTGCGCTTGGCGTTTGAACAGATGCACTAGCTTCCAATCGGCGCGTGCTCTCCTCAAGTGCTTGCACATCGGCCTTAAGTTGCTCGATGCGTTCACGCTTGGCTAAGGTTGAGGCGTCATAAATGAAGGCCTCCTCTCGTCGTCGCTGCAACGCTTCGATGAGTTGGGTAGCGCGCGATGCTGCGGACACTGTCTCGGATTCAGTTTTCTCGAGTGTATTTCGTAGTAGAACTAGATTCTTGGCACCGCGTAGCACTTCTTCTTCCAGTAGCGAGACCTGTGCTGCCAGATCCTCCGCCTGCCGCGTACGCTCAACACCGCTTTGCGCGCTGATGATGGTGTAGAAAAGAATGACGGCGCCAAATCCGCAGCAGATCACATCCAAAAACGACAGACTGAAAACCTCAACCCGGCGCTTAGCCATCATTGTCACTCACAGTGATCAGATTCAGCTCAACACCTAGATCACCCACGCGCACTCGATCTCCGGCCGCCAGTCGCTGCCGACCACGGACTCGTTCATCATTGATCCACGTACCATAACGACTGTGATCAATCAGCACCCATTCGTCGTCCAGCCTTGTCAACGTACAATGATCACGTGATATGCCTGCTACACCTTGAGGCAATACCACCGTGCAGTCAGCGCCTCGACCCACTCGCATCGACGTCATCAGCTGCCAAACGCGACTTCCATAAAGAAGGTGAGTCGGCGCGCGATACTCACTGGATTCAGCGTTAAACGACTTGATTTCCCTTTCAGCAAAGGGCGCTAACTCGACCTGCCGATATAACGTGACCGCGTCATCCTCGCGTGGTGGAAGTACACAGCGCGCAGCCGCACGCGCAATGATCGATTCATCAAATAGATAAGCTGCTGATCCGGACAGCGCCGCGACATACTCGCGAGCGCCTGGCGTGTGGCCTAGCCAGTCAGGGAGGAGTAGATAGTCGCGTGTCCCAGGTAGTCGAGTGTCCAGCACCAAAGTTCGGATTTTTTTGAAGATAGGCTCTGTTGCATTGATGAACTCACCCAAGCTGATCGTCAGTTCGATTGACTTACCGAGCGCCGTCATGCCGATGGTGACAGAACCTTCTTCCATCGCCTGCTTTAGCCAATCAAGCAAATGGGTCGCCAGATACTCCTCGTCTTTTACATCGTGCAGTGGATCGAAACGGCTTTGCCGAATCATACGATCTGCAATGCACTGCAGACAGGCGCGACGGATATCTATCAGTCCGCAACCCTCTCCGACGGAAAATGCGGCACGACGATACCGACCCTCCGTCTCTACAATGCGAGTCACTAATGCACTATGACGTAGGAATTGCAGGACGAGTCCTACCCCTTTAAAACCCACCGCACCCGCCACCAATGCGGCCGAGTCCATGAACGCTGTAAGTGACAAGCCTTCACGATCCAGAGTAGATAGTAGCTCCGCCAATCGGTCGGGGGTCTCGTGAGCGGTCGTTGCCAAAGAAAACTGAGCGTCGGGAAAGCCTGCGCTATGCCATTGCTTGGCGATCTGCAAACCTCGTTGATCAAGACCCGCATCCAACTCCGCACGCAGGGTCTGTGATCCGTCCGCTGCAGACAGAATCAGTTGCTGCTCATTGAGAAAACCGCCAATCATTAGCCACGCGCTTGCAGATTACGGATGACTTTTTGATCGAGCCACGTCTCGGTATCGAGCACTCGACGCTCCTGAGCTTGCTGCAGCTGTTGCATCAAAAACATCAGAAGAATTGATAACAATAGCGCAATTAAGGTCGAATTGAACGCAACGCCTAAGCCCTCGGTCACACCAGAGATATCGCCCGTGACTGCTTTATGCGCCTGGGATAGCGCATCGCCAATGCCGCGTACCGTACCAATGAAACCAATCGCGGGAATCGCCCAAGCGATATACCGCAACAATGCCAAATCAGAATCTAGACGTTCCGCCTCTGACTGACAGATCCCGTGCGCTACTGTTGAAGCGTCTTGAACATTACGCGTAGCACCAAATCTCGCCAGTGCCCCAAGCAATGCACGCGGCACCAATAAGCCTCGAGTATCGATCGGTAATGACTCGACCTGACGCATGTATTCCCGAGTGTCTTCGGGCAAAATCTTGACGCCGTCTGGCAAGCGTAGCAATTCCGACTCCAGTACCTCCGCTTCCCGGCGTTGCTGTATCGCCTTGAAGGCCATAATGGCCAAGGCCCATAACATCAGCGTAATCGTGGCCTGCTGCTCATAATCTTTGATAACCACATATATGGAACGGTCTGCGACGTACTCAGGGTCCTCCGCCATACGCTCGCGGTCAATTTTGAGCGTCATTTCAGCAACAGGCCGTATGTGCAAAATGTAGACCGAGTGCACAAATACGGCGGCAATCAATAATGCCGCCACAATAAAGACGAATTCGCTGGGCAACTTTTTCATATATCCACCGGAAAGCTAATATTGTTATCCGCCGACTCACGAAATTCAGGTGCGTCCGCCTCGCGCTCTGTCTGCGGCAAAACACGGCGCGACACCACCTCTTCTTCGTTGGTCTCGGTCCCAACGGGCTCCGCATTCTGCGCGACGACACCACGCAACATCACAAGTACCACGAGCCAACAAATGATTGCCGTCAACGCAGTCGCGACAATCATGCGCCAACCCGTGGCTTGCGACAGACGACTACTGGCTTTTAGGGTAGACACGTCAGAACTCACTCTTCTGCATAGCGCGCAATACGAAACCCCACGTCATCAGCGGGGCGATCGCGCCCGTCCCGCCACGCCGCACGTAAGTCGGCAAATTGACTCGTTCGCCAATTAGCTCCTTTGATCACTCGTAAGCGAGTGTCTATGGTCGGCCCGATCGGATCCAAGGGCTCCCCTTCAGGCACCGTTGCGTACGCGTCATGCACCCACTCTGACACGTTACCTAATAAATCGTACAAACCTCTCGTGTTAGCCGGATGCTGTGCGCTGGGCGCCACCACAACATACTCATCACGCCATCCTGAGAGGGTCCTCGATAAATCGGCTGCAGCCTCCTCGCCCGCAAGATTCGCCGTTGCGATAGGTGGCGGCAATTGCATGCCCCAGGGATAGCGACGAACTGGCGCGGCGTCCGGTTCAACTCGAGTGACAAATTCCCATTCCGCCTCAGTGGGTAACCGGAAACCTGTGTTAACGGGTTGCACTAAAGTCCAACGACCCTCTTTTTTAGTGTATGCGGGTGTGAGCCCGTTTTGCGCCGATAACCAATTGCAGTATTCGACTGCATCCTCCCAGCTAATACCCGTCACCGACTGCGAATCCAGATCGAGGCTGCGTTTACCAATGAACCCCGATGCGTGATCTGCACGAAAACGACGAAACTCGCCGTTACTTATTTCTCGCGTCCCCATATAAAAGGGCCGCTGCAGCGTGACGCGCCGTTGCCACTCATTTGAGCGACGTCCCTGCTCGCGTCGAGCGCTACCCATCGTAAAACTACCCCCTTGTATCAAACGCAGCACCGGCCCCTGAACTAAGCTCACCTGTGGCGCGGGGGGCTGCCAATCAGCTGATCGCCCCTCAGGTACAAGCCGATAGGTCACTTGTCGCGCAACGCCTGACGACAAATCCACGCTTAAGGACTGTTCGGTAAAGCCCTGCTGGCGAATACTCAACTGTGCTCGGCGCGCCGGCAGTTCCACCTCCAGCGGCGAAACCCCCAACTTACGTCCTGCCAAGAAAATCTCTGCTCCGATGGGCTCACCCTCAACCGTCAATGTCACTCGACGTACGTCTAGGTTAAGTTGCAAAGTTTGACGTTCGGCCGGCGTCGGTCGAACCCGCCGCTCAACTTGTGAATATCCTTGCTCACCCACCGTAATCTGATGCTCCATCTGAGGTGTGAGCGTGACCTCCAGAGGCGTCCGACCGCGAAATACACCGTTGACAGTGACCGACGCGCCCGATGGGCGAGAACTTATTTGCCAGATCGCATCTGGCTCCCCCAAAGATAACGGGCCGATTGTTTGAACGACTCCCGCTTCCACCAAAACCGCTCCACGCCAAGACTTCGCTTCGGGTGCCGCCACTTCCAATCGATGAAGCCCAGCCGGCAATTGCACTTCAGCGGGTAATGG
>Ga0129333_10005584_pt1 | contig 11847 bp, 4 predicted proteins | sample CPB6_08_DNA_FD_94474 | JGI IMG/M metagenome (GOLD analysis project Ga0129333, IMG submission 94474) | Freshwater to marine salinity gradient microbial communities from Chesapeake Bay, USA - CPBay_Sum_0.6_0.8_DNA | ecosystem: Environmental > Aquatic > Marine > Coastal | place: USA: Chesapeake Bay... | reverse complement strand
TTGTGCATTGGTTCCGTCAGTACCACCTACTTGATATAATTTTGTAAGTGCTGTATTTCCATCTGTTGCTACTACATCATCTATAAGTTGTAGAGCTGTAAGAGCTGCTCCATCCACTTGTACAACAAAAGTACCTGCATTAGTTACTGGATGACTTGGTACACTGGCTAAACTTACTGGTAAAGTGGCTATGGCATTAGTGCCATCACTTAGTCTAACAAATACAGGAGTACCTACTGGTGCGTCTACGGTAAGACTACCACTACCATCTGCAATGTTAACATGACCTGCCGTAGTTGTGCTTATGATTTGTGCATTGGTTCCGTCAGTACCACCTACTTGATATAATTTTGTAAGTGCTGTATTTCCATCTGTTGCTACTACATCATCTAATAATTGTAATGCTGTTAGAGCACTGCCATTTTCTTGTACAACAAAAGTACCTGCATTGGTTACTGGATGGCTGGGTACACTGGCTAAGCTCACTGGTAATGTAGCGATAGCATTAGCACCATCACTCAATCTTACATGTATTGGTCCATTTACAGGACTTGCAACATTTAATGCACCATTCGGCGTTGTCCAAAAACGTGCTGCTTTGCCATCTGGAATAGCACTAGGTGCACCTGCGCTGGCATATCCACCAGTCATAACCATCTTGTCATTGGTGGCCATGTTACCATTATGCTGGTGATCAGATGCAAGATTAGCAGTGGTAATACTTGTAATGGTACTAATATTACCTGAAATAGTTAATGATGTATTGGCAATATCCACGGTACCAATGTTAACACCAGAATTAGCACCTAATCGACCAATAATATTATTACCACTTGGTAATGGATCTCTAATACTAGTTACAAGGCTGGCGTCAAGAGCTGATGCTGTACCGGATAATCCACTGGCTCCACTACCTGCTACCGTGACCAAAGCTGCATAAGTATTGGCATCAATTAGAGTAAAGTTTGTTGAACCATTTGTGGCACTTATTCTATATGTTGTAGGATTAGCATAACCTGTAATTGTACCCTGAACAGCTCCTGAAGGAACGGTACCAGATAATGTAACAAGTTGACCTACAACCAATGTTGATCCAGGATTACTACATTGAAATTGTCCACCTGTGCCTACTATTTGTATATTAGTAATACTGGCTATTGCATTGGAGCCTGTTCTTGCAGATATATCAATATTAGTGGCACCACCTACTAGACCAATTTTACCAATTATATTTGTTCCTGTAGGAATAGCTGTATCTATTGTAGCTGTTGTGTATAACCTACCAGTGCTATTAACTTTGAAGTAAGCATAGTCACCATCAGCACTAACAGCGTTGGCCAAGGTATCTTGTCTTACTGCTCCAATAAGATGTAATGACTCTCCACCAGTGCTGGCAGTATCTTCAGTGTAAACTTGATTAATATCAACTTTACCAATAGTATTTGAACCAGTAGGAATAGATGGAAGTGTTAGTACATCTACATCACCAATATTATTTGTACCAGCAGGTAATGATGGAAGTGTTAGTACATCCACATCACCTATGTTATTTGAGCCTGCTGCAAGTTTAACTTCAGTATTGGGACTAACACTAACTACTAGCGCAGGATCAGTGCCTGCTGCTGCTGTGCTTGCTGCCTTTACGGCTGCTGTATTAGTGCCATCTGTTATTCTATTATAAACTCCTCTACCGGCTGCATCACCAGTAGGCATAGTATTAGTTCCATCAGTTAGTCTTACATAGACTCCTGATCCGATAGCATTATTGACGGTAACATCACCAATATCAACGCCATCATTAGTAGTTAATTTACCAATAGCATTAGAACCTGTTGGTAATGGACTATTAGGACTAAATGCTGTTACTAAACTTGTATCTGCGGCTAAGGCTGCTGTATTGGCTGCTTTTACACTGGCATCTCTTGTACCATCTGTTATGTAAGTTTTACCTACAATATTAGTACCTACAGGCAATGATGTATCAATAGCACTACTTGTGTATAACCTACCTAGATTATTAGTTTTAAGCCAAGTATAATCACCACTAGCACTGGTATTAGAAGATAAAGTATCTTCTCTTACAGCACCAGCTACGAACAGACTATCTCCTGTGGTGGCGGCAACATCTTCAGCATATACTTGATTAATGTTAACATTACCTAAGTTGCCGCTGCCTCCTGATAAATTTACAGATAGAGTAGGTTGATCTGTGGCTAGAACCACTCTTTGTGTACCTGCACCAGCATTGCCTTTATTAACGTCAACGGTAGTATTTTTAACTTTAGTTAAATTACTGGTTGGGTTTGATGATCCTTGTGCCATTAGCTCACCTCTATTCCAAATACATTAAATGATAGAGCATTTGCTGCACTAGCTTTAACTCTCATCTTATCACCTGGTCCTAGCGTAATACCAATAGTTATCGTAAAAGTGCTGTTAGCATCAAGTTCTTGGTCATAAAAAATATATTGCTTGACATCATCCAGTAATCCGTTAACAGCCACTGACAATCTAAATGTCCTTACTGCACTATCACGATTACATACCGTAATACTACTAATTGTTGCCATAGTAACAGCCGGAACCGTATACAAGTCTGTTAAATTTGTATCAGTTGGAGCCAGCTGTCCTAAAATTTTGAGGGCTTCTGCCATTTTATACTCCCATGAAGGCGAAAGTTCTAACCCAGGTACTTCCGCTGGTCATTATTTTTCCTGCTTGACTACTCAATTCTTTACCTAAAACGGTATTTGAACTCAGTACACTAACATTGTTTATCTTATATTCTTTACCGTTGGCTAGATCCATATTTTCACTGCTGGTCCATGATGCAGAATCTTTCTTCCATGCAAACGTCTTATTTACCGTGCTCTTAATGGTAAGGCCACCATTATTGGCAGTGTCATCTGTGGCACCGCCTGCGTTAAACCTAATAGCACCAGATGTAGGAATTGTAGTACCTATTACGGTAATTTGAGTGGCGCTGTCTACACTTAATATCTTGGCATCATTACCAAATTGTCCTAATTGTCCTGGAACAGCCACTTTGCTCAGTGTCATGCCTGGGATTAAACCAGTGGTTCCTAAGTTAGCCAATGTTATTGTTACCTCTGTGGTAAGACTACCACCACCAGTATAATTCACAACACCTTCTCTATTATATACAGGATCAACACTACCTAATTCAATATTGTTATCGTCCATGCGAATATCATAGGCGTTTAGTGTGCTCTTGGCTCCTGATATATTAATATCACCGTTAACCGTTAATCCACTTAGTGTTAGGCTATTAGTCCATTCTGGTTTATCACCACCTGCACTAACTTGTAAAACATCAAAAGGATTACCTATATGCACATAATCTAAAATACTATTAGTGCTGGCATACAGCATATCACCAGCTGTATATGTGCTAACTCCTGTACCACCTTTATTAACAGGCTGAATACTATGATTAGAACTCTCTAGATAAAATGCAGCATTTTCATTATTGAATAAACCTGCGTTGACCACTAGATCTTTAATGGTTACTCTACCAACTCCTGTGCCTGTTCCTACATCAAACTGACTACGATTAAATCTTGCTACACCTAAGTTAGTATATTGGAATCCACCTGGAGTAGCCCTTGCTTCTGAACCATCTACGACATCAATATCTAAACTTACACTATTGGTGTACTCTGCTATATTATTAGCATTATTGGTAAATGATCCTACAAACTTGAGAGCACTATCTGCAGGTTTGGTTAAATTTTGAACCACTGGGGCATATACACTATCACCACGTAGGAATGTGGTATTATTGGCAGCTAAAGATCCTAAACGACTGGGGCTTATTATGCCACTAATAATGTTATTGGCTGCAATATTATTTGCGCTTAATCCACTCCAGTTAGCATAGTCTTTTGAACTAGTATTAACAGCACCATCTACTCTTATGTTTAGCCTTGTAAAAGTTATACTGCCCTGACCCTTATCCTGTATATCTTTGGCTTCAGTTACTACACCAGCATAGCTATTATCAGCATCAATTTTATCATTGTGTAGAGTAAAACTATTAGTAGTCACACTACCTACATAATAAATTTTACCTGATGTAAAGCCAACAGGTAAAGTATCTCCTGGGTCATTACTCTTTGTTATTTTGAGAGCAGTGCCTTTCAAATATCCGTGATTAGCTAGGAAAATTGTATTTTTTACTAGGTCAATATTTGAAACAATTAGCTTCTGTGTGCCCTGTCCTGAGCTATACATGACCACTCTTTCTTGTGCTAGTAGAGTATAGTTAGTATACAATTGAATTGTATCTGCATCAATATACTTTACATAATATACACTTCCACCTTGTGGTCCTTGTAAAGCACCTCCTATCTCTACTTGTCCTACAGGATCATAACGTACAGGATCACCGTTTATTAGTCCGTGATTTGGTATAGTTATAGTGTCTATACCAATAGTTGTATTAACTCCTGCATTGGCATCAAAGGTTTTTTCTATTGTGCCTGATAGCGTAATTGTTGCGCTAGGTGCAGCCAAGTCTTGCACATAATCTTTTAGATCGGGGTCTTGATTATTACTAAATTTTACACCGCCTATATTATTAACGTGTAGTCTGTTCTCTATGGCTAATACTGGTATACTAAATCCACCAGGTGCTCCAGATTGTAGTGGCAATGTAGCACTGAGTAAATCTGTATCTGTATAACCACTGCCACCTAATATCATTTCAACCGTAGTTACTTGATTATTCAATACGGTTATTGTAGCTTTAGCTCCTGTACCACTGCCACCAGTTAGGCTTGTGTTCTTGTACACACCATTAGTATATCCAGAACCCTTGATCATATTAATATTATCTACTTGCCTAATAACACCAAGTTCTAGACCATCTGGTGGATAGTCAGTGGTATTAATTAGGCCTTGGGCAGATGTAATTGCACCAGTTACTGGACTAATGCCTGTAAAGTTATAGGTTTCATCTGGGTCTAATATCAAAAATTGACTAGGTTGTATTTCACTTAGTACATAGTTTGAGGTTTGATTAGTTAGTACGGTGCCTATGGTAGTTATACCTGGACTGGTATTAAGAGTGTAGCTGGTGCCATTAATAGTAATTGGTCCTGCCGATGTAAACGCAACATCAAAATTAGCATCCTTACTGGCCACCGTAATTACGTTAGAATTAGTAACATTACCTACTAGATATCCTTCAGCTCCTGTGGCAGTTTGAGTTACTAGAGTAAGATCATCTGCTGTGACCGTTGAGTTTATTCTAATCTCTACGGTACTATAAGTTTCAGTAGAAAGGTCTGCTGGTAAAACATTACTGGCGGGAACGGTATCTTTTAGATTTAATCTACTTCCATATCCATTAGTTTTCCATACAAGGAAATTTCTAATTGGTGGAATCATATCTGGGTTTAATAAACCCAAGCTGTTTAATTGAGGAATAGCACCTGCAATATTATTTGTAGTTACTTCTCTATCTAAAAATGGACTTAGTTTATTTTTAATATAACTTTGTACAGCAAGTTGTGTGCTTACTCTAGTATGTTTAGCACCTCCTGGTTCACTATCACCAAGTTGTATATCAATACTGAATTCTTCAATAACAACATCATTAATACTTAACTTCAATGCATCTAATTCACCAATACTTACCGTGTTAGTAAAAGTAACATTACCAGTTTTATTCTCTGCCTTAATGAAATCACCTACTAAGAAATCACCTAGTTCATTAGTTCCTGAACTATACACACGACCTGGTAAGTCACTGACCTGTTGATATTCGAACTTGGTAGTTCCGCCGTTTTGTGGTAGGGCATTGTAGTCTATACCACTACCAGCATATTCCCAAGTATGTCCACTACTATTACAAATACTTGGTCTATGCAACCATATTTGTTTACCTGGAAGAGATATTTTATCTTCTAGTAAAGCACTACCAAATGTACTGCCTACTTTGAATGTTGCTGTATAATAATCATTTAGGCTGGTTACATTGCTTAGAGCAATACCACCTGGTATAGGTGTGCCACTATGATCTCCACCTATGATACTATTAATTAAGAAACTAGGACTTTGAGCTGCAACATCAATACTCACTATTAGTTCTCTTGTTGTTGGATCCCAACTTAATATATAAGCATGATTGTTCAGAGTAGTAGTTGTTTGTGTAGTACCATTTATGTCTAATCCTGGAATAAATGTATAGTTACTACTGGTTAATGTTAATTTTTGATATACTTGGTGATGACTCAGTACATCATCAATAAAATACTCCCTTATATTCTTTAAGAAAGTATGTGTACCTGTTCCTAAGCCAGTAATATCAACTATCTTTGATTGATTATCATCTGTGTATAAGCGTATTTGATTAGCATTTAAAAGATCAGCATAGTATGTTTGTTCATTATCTAAACCAGGTATATCATTTAACCCATTGTTGGAATAAACAATAGGCGCCATGTTGGTTATACCATGGTTAGGAATAGTGATTACATTGTTTACAATATCAATACTGGTTGCATCAAATGATACAATATCGTTAGGACTTGTCAGTATATGATTACTGGTAATGTCGCCTATATTAGTTGTTTCAACTACAGCTGGAGCAGTTGTGGGATCATTAAGGGTATTAATGAATAAGTCAAATTTACCTTCAATGTAGGTACTAAGACCTGTGCCTGTCAAGTAGGGCATTGTTATTACTTTTAGTCTAGTAAATGCAGCTACATTTTCTTCTTTTTGGAAATCTAATGTAGCACTATTGGCATTACCATAACTTAGTGCAGCTTCTATAATTTTACTATTGCCGCCAGATAACACATCATACGCCACAGCCTCTAATACTATTTTAGCATCACGTAGACATTTTGCTTGATTATAGACAAAAGTTGATAGGAAAGGACTAATATTACCTGTAATTTGTTGATTGATCCAAATAATTAGATCTGCTGCTAATTCTTCCTTATAGGCCTGTATTAGGTCATATGCTGCTTTATAACTAGGACTTCTAAACCTAGTTACATAATGAGGATTAGGTAATTCTTTAAAACCAATAGCTGTAATTACATCTTGTCCTAAGAAACTACTTGTGGTAATTACATAGCCTCTATTGAATTCAAAAGCATTAGGACTATAACCACTGGCACGCAAAGCATATTGACCAAAGTTAGTTGCACTATTTGTTATACTTAAATATCCACCACTTTGACAATAGCTACCATTTAAACAAAAGATCTGGAAGCAACTTACAATTTGAGCATATGCATCATTAGTTACACGCCATCCAGTACCACCAAAGCTCAACATGGTAAAAGCATTGGCCACCATACTCTTACCTTGTTGTGGAATGCCAGGTAATTGATTAGTTACTAGTTCTGCCTCTAAAGGATCTTTAGGTATATTAGGGACCTGTACTTTTTTGCCATCTACTAGAACACCATTAGCACCTAAGAAACTAATAATACTACAATTTTGAATATATGGACTTATAGTAATTGTAGGTTTAGTTGTAGGCAGATATGTATAACCTACTCTAGAAGTAAATGTGTCAGTAGGATCATCAAAGGCCACAGCATAGTTAAAAGTATAAGCAGGCTTTTTATTATTATCCAGTGCATCTCTAAATGTTATTTCTGTAAAGTAACAACCATTACGTACTCTAAGCATATCCTTGGCATTGTTTAATGGTCTAATATTACATGCACGTAAACCTGCACCCACTACACTGACATTATCAGGAATAATAATTGGATTATCTTCGTAGTATTCACCGCTGGCCACAGCTATGACTAAACGCTTACCATTAACTTTACCTAGTGCATCATATACTAGTCCACTGGCAATTTGTAAGGCACGTTTAATTGTTTTAACTGGTTTGTTAATGCCATCATTTAGGTCATTACCATTATCCGCACTTACAGCAACTTGTCCACCACCAAATAAATCTGCACTAACAAATTCTAATTTGTCTCCATTAGCATTAAAGGCCAATACATTGCCATCAATGCCCTTGGCAGCTGGCAGTGTTAGTGTAAAGCTATCAACAAATGCATCAGGTGCTTTAAGTCCAATATAAGTATTTCCTGCTGCTGCGGTTTCTTTAAATCTTATTTCTCCGGCATCTTTAACCACCAAATTTTCTACTTCTACATCAGTAGCCTTAATAGTATCTGGAGTTGTTTCACCTATCTTTGTTGCATCAATATTACCGCCATTTATATCCACATTAGCCAATGTGGCTAATCCTGTGACATCCAATGTACCTGTAAGATCAGTATTTCCTGTTACATCCAAATTAGTATTGACCAGTACATTGCCAGCAGTCATATCACCTGTAAATTGACTAACACCTGTAACTTGAAGATCTCCACCTACATTAACATGAGCAGTAGTTGTAATATTACTGGCATATAAATCAACAAAATTTACATCACCTGTTACGCCCAATGTACCATCAACAAGAGCATTACCAGTAACATGTATATCTAATACTTTAAGGTCAGCATAAGACCCATTTACTCCAAACTCCCATGTATCTGTACTTTCGTTCCATTTTACCCAACTATTATCAGTGAGTCCTCTATCAATTTCTATACCAGCAGTACCAGCTGTTACTCCATTGCCAATTTCTCCCTTGTTCAACAAAATAACATTGTCTTTTATTTCTGTATTTGTGGTGTTAAGATATGTTAAAGTGCCTTGCACACTGAGATCACCACCCACTGTTAGATCACCTAGTATATTTGTATCTAAGTCCACACTTAGATTATTGTTTATACTGGTTGTGCCTGTGACTGAACCAATTTCTATTGTAGTGGCTGCACCTGCTAAATTTAAAGTTGTAGCATTTGTGTTGAATACATTGACTAAAGAAGTATTTGAACTTAATGTAGCAGCAGTGGATCCTAAAATATTTAATGTAGAATCACCTGTATTTTTACCAACATTAACGGTAGTTGCTGCACCACCTAAATTAATAGTGCTTGCTCCTGCTGTGGCTATATTGACTTGACCACTAGTAACATTATTGAATACATTTACGGTGCCTGTGGTTACATCGCTAGATAAATTTACACTGCCAGCAAGTGTAGATTTAATGTTTATTGTATTGTTGGTAGCTGATCCGCCCAGTGTAATTGTGCTAGCATTTGTACTAGTAGTTCCTATGTTAATATTAGCTGTTGTACTGTACAAGTTACCAATAGTTGATGTGGTTGTAATGTCACCACCATTTACCGCAAGGTCACCTGATATTGTAACATTACCTGTAAGATCAAAGGCACTGGTTCCAGACACACTATCATAAGTAGCTTTTAGTGTTTTACTCGCTATATCCAAATAGTCATTGGTTGTGGCAGTTTTAACTTCAATATGCCCTGTGATACTAGAAATAGTATTGCCATCTATTTTAATATTATCTATTTCCAATGCATCACCAACAAAACTTCCACTGGTAGTAATACCTACTACATTTACATTACCACCAATACTAGCATCATTGGTCACACTAAGATCATCGCCTACACTGGTATTACCTGTAGTTGTTACCGTTACTGCTTGTATGTCGTCTGCTGTTATATCTGTTACAATTAAATTACCATTTAGGGCAGTATCTCCACCTACCGTTAGATCACCTTCTATGTTAGTATCACCTGTGGCAGTTTGTATAGTAAACTTGGTTGATGATATGGCTAATAGATTATTGTTCAAGCTAAAGTTTTGAGCACTGATATCACCAGTTATAATAGCATCACCTGCCACTGATAAATCTGCTCCTAAACTAACATTTCCAGTGGTTGATAATGTGCCAGTTGTAATAGCTGAAGCCTGTACATTACCTGTTAGATTACCTGTGACATTTCCTGTATATTCAGCTGCTACAAATCCTGGAGTTCCAGATGTTCCACCTGTACCTGGATCAAGTACTTTAGTAGTTCCATTCTTAGCGTGTATACTACCAACAAAATAAGCATTAGTTCCATCAGTACCATTTTCTAATATCTTTGTACCATTAGCACTTAGAATATCACCTGTACTACTACCAACAATAATACCTTCAAACTGACCAATGAATACTTCAGTGGCTATAATAGTGGTGCCTACTATTCTTGCTGGGATATTATTACCTATTATGGCATTGTCTACTCTACCACCATTGACTTCAATATTAGCAAAGGTACTTACTTGTCCACTATTAATATTACCTGCTACATTTCCATTAAATTGTGCAGGCTCATAATTGGCGTCAGATGGTTGATTACCTCTACCATTTTCTAATACTTTTCTAGTGCTATTATCAGCATAGATATCACCTCTAAAGTCACCTGCTGTGCTACCAACTAGTGTGCCATAAAATGTAGTTCCTGTACCGTCACTGCTATTTTCTATAATTTTTGTAGTGCCATTTTGTGCATAAACATCACCTACGAGATCACCTTCTAGCTTGCCTACAAATTTATCTGTGGCAGTTACTACTACACCTGTTACGTTTGCAGGATTTGTTGATCCAAGTTGAGTTCCATCAATAGCACCTCCCTGCACGGTAATACTGGTAAAGAAGCTACCTCCTGCGCTGTTAATATTACCATTGACGTCACCCGTAAATACAGCAGGAACGCCACTGGCTCCTGATTCTAATACTTTGGCGCCTGTGCTATTATATACATCACCTATCAAGTTACCAAATACGGTGCCTTCTAGGTTACCAAATATCTTACTTAGAATAGTGGCATTATTAACAAATATATCTTCTGCGTGTATATCGCCGCCTACATTAAGATCACCACTAATACCCGCACCACCTGTAACTATAATTGTACCTGTGTAAGGATTAATACTAGGTATGTCAGCAGTAAATAGGCTGTTAATAAAAACTTTTGATTCTGATGGTGTAACTTCAATAGTTACATCACCATTGTTTACAAAATATATGGTATCTTCATTATTTTGATCAGCCCCAGTTTCAATGTAGGTATCAGCATTTACTCTGCCTAATTTACCTGAAACAATAGCATACTCCAGCTCTTCCCAACGAGCTGCACCATCACCTATTTTGAAATTTTTAACTGAAAGGTCTACACCTACTTCACCCTGTGCCAGTATAGGGTTTATTCTTTCCCAATTAGTTGAAATATCTCTTCTTAATTGAATCCTTTTAGCCATTCTATTCTCCAGCGATCGCTTGGAGACTAGCTCCAAACCGCCCATAATAGTATTTATTAGGAACGGTTTGGATGTTAAAACAGCTTAACTTAGTGCAATTCCTGAGGTTTTGCTTAAATATTGCTTGGCTACATCACTATCTGTGCGTGATAAGGTAATTATACTGGTCTTTGTAATAGCATAATCCTGGTCAGGATTTACCGTAAACATATAAGGAACCATACCCATACCTTGTGGGTTCATCATTAGTACATTAGGTTTGGTAACATAAAAATAGTCATTATCCTCACGTAGATAACGACCTATAATCTCTTCACCACTACTTACCTTTAGGCTAACTACTTCATTTTCTGTAAATTTTTTTTCTAATAGCATATTAATCTCTTGTGTTTAAGTAGTTAGCTAATTCTTTATAGCCACCAATATATTCATCGTTAACAAATATCTGTGGCACTGACCTGGCTGTAGGAACTGATTCTAATAGTTCCTCTTTGGTCCAACCATCTCCTATCTTACGTTCTTCAAAATCTATTCCTTTACTGCTTAGTAAGTTTTTGGCCATATCGCAGTAATTACAATGATACTTACTCCAAACAATTGCTCGCATATTCACCTCTAAAAATTTGGTAGTTCTTCGTAATCTATAGCATCACTCATGACGCCTATAACATAGTTAGT
>Ga0129333_10005583_pt1 | contig 11848 bp, 8 predicted proteins | sample CPB6_08_DNA_FD_94474 | JGI IMG/M metagenome (GOLD analysis project Ga0129333, IMG submission 94474) | Freshwater to marine salinity gradient microbial communities from Chesapeake Bay, USA - CPBay_Sum_0.6_0.8_DNA | ecosystem: Environmental > Aquatic > Marine > Coastal | place: USA: Chesapeake Bay... | reverse complement strand
TAAAAGAATTTAGAGAATTTAGAAATAAGCAATTTGGCGCATCTAAAGAAAGATTTCCCACACCAAACCCACAATTATATCAAATTAGAGAACTTGGAATATGGGAAGGAGGAAAGCAAGATAATTGGAAAATTAATCCTCTTGCAGATGATACTGCTTATGAAAAGGATGCACATAAAGGTGCTGGTCATTGGGAAAATAGAGCATTTGATATTCCTGTTCCAGATAATTCTAAACAAGGAGATATGGTTGCAGAATTTTGGAGAAAAAAAGGATATAGGGTTCTTTGGAAAACTGATAAAGCACACGAAAATCACGTACACGTAGAAATACCAAAAGAAAAAGCAAATGATTTTTTTTCTGGTAAGTTAAAACCAGAAGACAAAAAAACAAATGTGTCTTCCGACAAAAATATGATGGAAGGAACTGCTGCTACTCAACAAATGACACCACAACAAGGAAAGCAAAATCCTGCTGGGACACTCCAACCGCAATCTCAACAGCAACAAGCAACACAAGTATCAGCATCACCACAAATGATGCAAGTTCCTCAAATGTCTTCTATGGTTGCAGCAGCACCAATGAACCTTCCAGTTGCTCCACAAAATATTCAATATTATACTTCATATAATCAACCAGGTGGTGGTGCCTCTGTGATTATGCCTATAATGATGGGTGGAGGTGGTGGAGGACAACAAAAACCAGTCTTCATTCCTGTCGGAGGAGGTGGAGGAGGTGGAACTGTGATTATGCCTGGACCAACAGAAGGTCAAGTGGTAAATAGTCTTATGAAAACAATGTTACTCACCAATTTTTCCGCAACGTAATGGCAGCAGCAGTAGGTTCATTTAAACCCAATTATTTTACCATTCAAACTTTGGATGGTAGTACAACTGTTGATGTTACAAACTCTTGTTTGTTCTTTGATTATTTTGAGGATATTTTATCTCCTTGTGTGACTGCTATAGCACAACTAATGAATAGTTCGTCTTTGTTTAATATCTTACCAATTCGTGGTGGAGAGAAAGTTACAATTAGTGTTGATACTGCTTTTGGTGAGTTTGTGCTTGATGATTTATATGTTTATAAAGTAAGTAATCTTGACGCACAACACTCAAATGAAATCTTTACTTTACATCTTGTTTCTCGTGAAGGATTAACAAATGAGACTTCAAGATGTCAGACAATTTATAGAGGAAATTTGCAATCTACTGTTACTAAAATTCTTAAAAATGATTTAAAAACTAAAAAGTATAAAACTGAAAACATAGAACAAACATCAAATGATTATTCTTTCATCGGAAACAATCGCAAACCATTTCACGTTTTAACTTGGTTGGGACCAAAAGCAGTTCCAGCAAACGGACAAAATTCAGGAACTTCAGGAGAAGAAGCAAGAGGAACTGCTGGATTCTTATTTTATGAAAACAAAGATGGATTTAATTTTAGAAGTATTGATAGTTTAGTTTCAAGCACAAAGATACAAACCAATAGTGCCGATAAAGAAAATATACCATACTATCTTTTCACGCAGGTAATTGAAGAAAATCAGACAAAAACCAATTTTAATATATTAAATTATAACTATGAAAAGAATATCGACTTAATGAAATCATTACGAGTTGGTATGTATGCAAATAAAACTTATTTTTATGATTTGTATTCCAATACTTTGGATTTGTATACTTATAAAGTAAAAGACCAAGTTAAGAATAAATTGGGTGGTGCTGAAAGTATTGCTGTATCTGATGAGTTTGGTGATAGCATTTCTCGTATTATGGTAAGAACATCAGATAGAGGAGCACTGAAAACAGATGGTTCGGTGAGTGATAAGTTAAGAAGTGGTGCTGATATGGCTATGTCTTATTCTAGATATAATTTATTGTTTACACAAGCACTAAATATGGTTGTTCCTTGTAATGTAAATTTGAAAGCAGGTGGAATTATTCACGCAGAGTTTCCACGAATAGATAGAAATACAAATATGACATCAGATGAAGAGCAGAGTGGATATTATTTAATTAAAGAATTGAGACATCATTTTGAGGGTGGGCAAATGGTTACAAGTTTAAGATTAATCCGTGATAGTTACGGTCTTTATAGTCCAAATAAATAAGAGAAATGGAACTACAAGAACTTATAAACAACATATATGAGGAACTAGAAAATTCCTCATTGAACGTACAAAGAAAGAGATATCTACAAGCATATCTGGAAGAACTTTTAAAATATCAAAATAATCATCCAGAGTCCACAGTGGCACCAAATTCATTAGAACTATTTTGTGATTTAAACCCAAACGCATTGGAGTGTAGAATTTACAATGATTGAAGAAGCTTTATTAAAATCCAATTACATCGGTAAAGATGGTTTCAGTTGGTGGATAGGACAAGTTGCTCATCCAGATTATTGGAAAAAGGCAGCAGATTATTTTAATGGTGATTGGAACTATCGTTGTAAAGTAAGAATTATTGGTTATCATCCTTTTTCTGGTTCTGTTTTGAGTGATGAGGATTTACCTTGGGCGCAGGTAATGATAGACCCTGCCTTTGGTAGCGCTCAAGGAGGAACAGGAAAAACATTAGATCTAAAAGGTGGAGAAACTTGTTTTGGTTTTTTCTTAGATGGTGATGACGCACAACAACCAGTAGTTCTTGGTCTTCTCCACAGAAGTGATGGTGTTAAGAACTTAATTAGTGAGCAGAATGTAAAAGCAGATATGAGTTCAGGATTTAAACCATTTACAGGTCATCCTGGAGGCAAAATACAATCAACACAAAGAGAAGTAAGAAAAAATAAAGAAATAGACCAAGCAAATCCAACAGCATCTACAACACAAGAAACTTCACCAATACCAATTTCGTTTGCGGATGCAGCAAACCTTGATGTTGGACTTGATGCTAGTGGTATTCTAAAGAACAGTGTTTCTTGGGATAGTGTGAAAGGATTTACAACAAATATCAATGCATTTGATCCCAAATTAAATTTATTTGGAGATAAATTGGTTTGCCAGGCTCAATCAACTTATGGAATAGAAAAAAAATGCGATAAAACTTATATTGGTGCAAATGGTTGTCAAAATAATTTAATCGGTCAAATCACACAAGGTCTTCAAGATTTTATTGCAGTCACAAATGGATTGGATAAGTATTTAAGTACTTATATTGACCCAGTATTAAATGAAATTGTAGATATTGGAAATTCAATTAAAAAATGTGCTAGACAAATTGGTGGAATTATAAAATTAATTATCAATAATTTAAGAAATACAATTTTCAAATGTATTGCTTGGGCTTTTAGAAAACTTGTAGGACTGGTTGTTCCTCCTCCACAACAAACAATTGTTTTGGAGACAATGAAAAAAATATTAGATGTAATTTTTTGTATTCTTGAAAAACTTAATTTTCTCCCATTCATTGAAAATCTTCTTGGCGATTTAGCAGCAAATACAATCAATGCCCCAGTTTGTGCAGTAGAGCAATGGACTGCTGGAATTTTAGCAAAAGTAATGGATAGTATAGAAAGCGCACTTTCTACTATTATGTCTGGAATTGGTTGGTTGACTGGTGGTCTTTCAACTGTTTCTGGAATTTTAAATCAAGCAAGTTCATTGGCATCACAAATTTTTAGTTTTCTTGAATGCACTGGTCTTGCTTGTAAAACTCCACACGTTTGGGCTTCTAAATTTGGTCCAAGTGAAAAAGATGCGGATAATTGGGAAAAAATGGTTGATGGTGTGAATGTATTTAAAGGTGTGAGTAAAGATTTGGGATCTATTGAAGATGCACTTGCAGTGACTCCACTTTATGCTGGAATTAATGGAAGATTTAATAATATCTTTAATAAATGCAATCAAAAAGTTCAAAATCCAACAAGTCAATATGATATTGTACCATTACCAGTTGGATCAAAGTATTCTACTTGTATTCCACCAATTGTTAATATTTTTGGTGATGGCATAGGAGCGAAGGCAATACCAATTGTTGATAATACTGGATCTATATTTTCAGTTGAAATATTAAGTAGTGGTGTTGGATATACAATTCCACCGACAATTTCTATTGTTGATAATAGTGGTTGTGGTTCTGGAGCAGAAGCACAAAGCATAATCAATCAAGATACTGGTTCAATTGAAACCATATACGTTACTAATCCTGGTTCTGGTTACGCACAAGGAAATTATACAAATATAGGATCTGATACTGGAACTGGAGGAACTGGAGGAACTGGAGGAATTGGAACTGGAGGAACTGGAACTAATGTTGCAAATTCTGGTGATGTGTCTGGTTGCGTTCAAAATATAATTGTAATCGCACCTGGATATGGATATACAACTGGGGATACAATCACAGATGGTAAGAATACCTATACTCCAATAGTAACTCCTGGTTCTGGTGCTATTATTGGCATTCAACCACTAACAAATCCAATTTGTGGATTTGATAGGACACCAACATTAACTATAAATACCAGGTCAGGAGTTGCTGCAAATGTTGTTCCAATTATGAAATTTACTCCAATATATACTACGATCACTCAAGATCAAGTAAATCAAGCAGCAATTGCTGGAATTGTAACATCAGTGGTGGATTGTGTATGAGTGGATGTAACGAAAATCAACAAGTAACTCAAACCGATTGGTATAGGTTTGAGGCTGGAACTAAAAGTTTCGCAAATGGTGATATAGAGTTGGGGTTATCAACACCAACTAAACAAGGAATTAATATGTATAAAAATGGAAATTGTGATTTTGCTATTAATGGGACATTAAAAGAAGTATCTGGATTTAATGTTAAAAATCCAGAGGAATTTGCGAGAATTATTGATGCTGAAAATGGAAGTATTCTTATTCAAGCATTAAATGGAACTATAACCCTCAAAGCAGCAAATATTCGTTTAGTTGGTGTTGATGGAGTTGGAGGAGAAGTTACAATTCAAGCATCAAAACAAGTTAATATGGATGCACCAACAGTATCAGGCCAGGGAACAAATATTTCTTTTGCTGGTGCCAATAAGACTCAAATTGCTGGCACATCATTAGATTTAGCAACATCAACAAAAGCATCGTGTTCTTCTGGTGTGGATACTGATAGTTCTTCTATAATGGGTAAAATATTAAAAGCAATCAAAGATTTTAAGGATTTCTTTGCATCTATTTGTTCCAAATAAACCAAAAGGATAATAATTATGGATTGCACTATTTCAAATGTTGGTGAAAAACTAGTTGTAGGACAACTTGATACATCATTTTTAACTGCTGGAGCAAAACTACTTCCAGGAACTGCAGTTATAAATGGACCTTGTTATATTGGTGCAACAGGACAAGCAGGAATTGCACGAGCAACTTGTATGATTGGAACACCATTGGGTGTTGCTGCTCCTGCTTCTTTGGAAGTTACAGGAATAGCAAACTTTCTTGGAAATACAAATACCTTCGGTGTTGCAACTTTTAATGGAATTGAAATTAAAAACTCTCTTGATAATTCAAATGGAGTTAAGGTAAATGTTGGTGCTCATATAACCACTTCCAATAAAATCATCACTGGAAACCTGAATGTAACTGGCACATGTACGATAGGTGGTCTTTTTACCGCAGCTGGGGGTGTTGCTGCACCATTTAAAAAATTTGATATTCCACATCCCACAAAATCTGGTTATAGATTAGTTCATACTTGTTTAGAAGGTCCAGAAATTGGTGTCTATATTCGTGGCAGATTAATTAAATCAAATACAATTGAACTTCCATATTATTGGAAGGATTTAGTTGATTTGGAAACAATTACAGTAAACTTAACACCTCACAATACTTATCAAGAATTATATTATAAAATCGGAGAATGGGGAAGAACAATTAAAGTTTTTAGTAACTCTGGTGGGATTATTGATTGCAGTTATACGATATACGCAGAAAGAAAAGATTTACCAAAACTTGCAATTGAATATAAGGAAGAATAATTATGGCTTTGCAAGATATTTTAAATACTTATGCTGCAGAACAAACTTCTCTGCAAGATCAGAATTACTCAATTGATACTTTGATTTATCCAATACAAATAAAAATTGATGAATTTACATATCCTTCAGAACAATTAGATTTAGTAATTGCAGATTTGACAGTTCAGGTTAATCAAAAAATTTATGATTTATCACAAGTTTCAATTGCTGTTACTACTTGTGGGTGTGGGTTGACCGCATCATCTCCAATTTTTGATATTAATGGTAATCCAACTGGAATGACTACTTCTGTTGCTGTTGGTGCTTCTGTTTATTATGAGCAATTGGCATCGTATCAAATAAATGCAAATGACGCAACATATTCAGGACTTGATCCATATTCATATAAATCTGGTTTAGATCCTCTTATTTTCACAAATGGAACTGGATATGGAACTACAATAAATGGATTGAATAGTGATGCAATTTTGAATTTAATTGTTTTGAATGGTGGTTCTGGATATATTTCTTCAACTTATTATTCTAAAGCATTAAGTGGAGGTTCAGGTTCTGGCGCAGTAGCAGATGTTAATGTTGGTGTAGGAACAACAGTTACATCTGTATTCATTTATAGTGGTGGTTTTGGATATAAGGTAGGAGATATTTTAGGTATCGTTGGTTTGGGAACAACAGGTTCTGGTGCTGTTCTTAAAGTTGATTCGGTTGGTTCACCAGTGTTGGGATATGGCGATAAAACTTATGTGAATTATCTTGATGGAGTTTTTATACAGGAAGTTGATTCTGCGAAAAGTTCATCTTGCCCTACAAGTTGTTCTAGTTATTCGACTCAATATAACACAATTAATGGAGAATTGACAACTTTGAGATCAAAAAGAGATTCTCTAATTGGTGTAGTGAATGCTCTCAAAAGTGAAACTCGAAGATATTATATTCAAAGATATGGGTTTACTTATGCAAAAGGTCAAAATGATTTAAGATTGTCTGATATTAATTCTGCACTAAATATTTTAAATAACCCCAGTTATAATCAATATTTTAAATGAGTGTTTTAATTAGGGATTCAAGAACTGGTATTGTTACTTCTACAGATTTAACTGAAAGTTATTTGGATTTATTCTTAAGACAGAATCCAAATTATAGTCTTGTTGGTATTGCAACAACTGCAAATGCTATCCATTATCCATTATTAAATGATAGTAATATTAGATTTAATGATCCAGTTGTTCAAAATAATTTTGTATTTAATCCAGGATTAACAAGACTTGGGATTGGTACAAATGATCCCAAATCAACAGTTGATATAGGTGGAAATTTAACAGTTGCAAAAAAATTAGATGTTGGTATTGGTGGAACCATACTAACTGTAATTGCATCAACAGATTCAAGTATTGTTGGTATTGCATCAACTTCTTATGGTAATGTTGGAATTGGTTCGACAATACCTAAACAAAAATTAGATGTTGCTGGAAGTATAAAAATAGATAAAAATATCTATGACTCAATCAATTATCCTGGAGATATTGCTTATTATCTTTCAAGAGATGGGAATGGCATACGATGGGTTCAAATAACCCCTTCCACTGCTACAGGAATTTTTGTTTATAATGAATCATCTTTGATTGGAACTGGACAATCATTTTTTGGAATAAATCTAAGAACAGGAAGAGGAGCAGGAATTACTACAGATCCAATACAAGCATTTGTAAATTCATCAAATTCAAACATTGCAGATGTTTATGCTTATGACTATTGGGATTTTAATTCTGCTGGCAGTATCTATAGAATGACCAATGTTGGAATTCAAAATAATAATCCAACATCAACTTTAGATATTACTGGAACTCTTCATGCTACTGGTGCAGTTGATTTTGATTCAACCTTGAATGTTGATGGTTCTACAGTATTCAAAGGAACAATTGAACTTGATTCATCTTTAATTGATATTAATGGAAGCACTGCAATAGGTAAAACTGATTATAGACTTTCTTCTGTGGGTACTGGAGTTTCTTGGAGACCTCCAGGAGTTCAGACTCAAAATGCTATTTGGGTTACAATAGATGGTAATGATTCAAATAGTGGATATTTGGAGGGTGATGCAAAAAGAACTATTGGCGCAGCAGCATCGATTGCAGAAGCAGGAGATACAATTTTTGTTCGTTCTGGTGTCTATTATGAGAATAATCCAATTGGTCTTCGCACTGATGTTTCAGTATCTGGACAAGATTTACGTCTTGTAACTATTGTTCCTCGAAATATTGGTAAAGATATTTTTCACGTAAGAAGAGGATGTTTGATTGAGAATCTTAACTTTAGCTGTGAGACTGGACAATCAAATCCTGGTGGAGGAGCACTTGCATTCCCACCAACAACTACTGATATTGTAGCAGGAAGGTCTTATGGTGCAGTAACTGGATACCTTGCTCCTGGACCTGCAACAGAAGGTTCAAGTGGAAGATGGAGATCCCCATATGTAAGAAACTGCACAAACTTTATGCCATTAAGTATTGGTATGAAGATTAATGGTGATCATGCAACTGCAACAGAAATTGGTGCAGACCTTAAGTGTATGGTTTGCGACTCATTTACACAATATAATGAGGCAGGTATTGGTGTTTCTATCACAAACAATGGATATGCACAATTAGTTTCTCTCTTTACTATCAATTGTGATAAGGCAGTTTATGTTGATACTGGTGGGCAGTGTGATCTTACAAATTCCAACTCATCTTTTGGTAATTTTGGACTTTATGCAGTTGGTTTAGGTAGAACAGAATTTACTGGTAAGGTTAAGGAAGATACTTCTCCACAAAATGCTGATGGTAGACTTAATGATAAAGTTGGTCTTACTTCCGTATTTTATGTCGGCACTAATACTCCAAGAAGACCTTATGATGGACAGGCACTTTGGTTCAAGATAAATCTTAGTAATTATCCAGATGCAGTTGGTGTTGGGACAATTTCTGCTCCTTTGCAAAGATTAGCATCTATTAGTGTGATTGATAATAGTAGTGCTACTACATATAGTTCTTCCTCTCCACCATCTATCATTATTCAAGATGTTGATGGAACATATCCACCAAAGGGTCCTCAGGGGATTATTGCAGAAGCAAGTGCAAATGTAGATGACACTACTGGTAAAATTGTTTCAATAGATGTAATTAATAGTGGAAGAAATTATCTTTCCTCGCAAGATATTAGAGTTTTTATTGATGGAATAGTTCAACCCAAAAATAAATATCTTGCGAATATGGAACCAATATATTTTACGGTTTTGGAATCGACTGATAATCGTACATCACCAACAGGAATTACAACAACAACTTTCAATGAGTTTATTCCATATGAGTTATTTGAAAATGATCAAGTCGAATTAAGAAGAATTAGTCGCATTCTTACTAGTACTCATTCTTTCGAATATATTGGTACAGGTACAAGTATAAATATAGTAACACCCCAATCTGGTGGTGTGCCTATAAAGGCAAATGAAATTGTTGCACTAGATGGAGCACAAATTCCATTTACCAGTACCGATCAAAAAGGAAACTTTGATATTGGTGAAGGTATTCAAGTTAATCAAACAACATCTACAATTTCTGGAAGAGATTTTAGTAAAGCAATACAGGCAGAAGTTACACCTTTAATTCTTGCATTGAGATGATATGGCAGTCGCACCTCTTAATAAGTTTATAACAATTGCAGTTCCTGTTGCACCAGGTGAGCAAACTGTATATACAACTCCTGTTGGGGTATCTGCAATTGTTCTTTATGCTCAAGTATCAAATGTTGCTGGAATAACAACTTATCCAACAGTTACATTTACTCATCGAAGAAAGAGCACTGCATCAAAAACTGCTGGAAATACTAGAAACAATAGAATTATTAAAAATGCTCCCATATTTCCAAATGATTCATTAGTAATCATTGATGGGAGATTTGTATTAGAACGATCTGCACTTGTATCAGATTCTATTGTGATTAGTGGAAATCAGTCTGGTATTGTTACTGTTACTGGTTGCCAGTATACAAATACTACTGGTGTAACAACAGTTACAACTCTCACTGCTCACAATTTTAATGTTGGTGATGAAGTTACGATGAGTGGTCTTGGATTTACTTGTCCAGCAAATAGTGGAGTTACAACTACCATTTTCCCATCACCACAACAATCATTTACTGTAAGTTCTATTGTTGGAGATGTTGGTACATCAAAAACATTTGTAACTAATTCTGGTATTGTTCTGGGAATTGCACATACTTATACAGGTGGGGGATTAGCTGCACCACTTCAAATGGAATTTGTTTGCAGTATTCTTGAGAATAATGTGGCGGTATAAAAAATGGCAAAGTATTTAAGTGGTAGAGTTAAAAGAGTTCCTCAATCTCAATTAACTGATGATAGGTATCAATCTCTTGCATTAAATCAAACAGAACCAAATCTTGGCGATCCAGTTCTTCCTGGTCCCATAATTCCTGTTGGGGGACAATATCAATCAGTATCAATTATTGGATTTCCTGGGCAGAGATATTGGATTCCTGCTTCATTAACGAGTGGAGCTATTTCAGTATACAATCAAGGATTTCTTACACCACCAGGTGGTGTAAGTAGTATCACACAACTTAATTTTGTTGGTGCTGCAATTAGTGCTAGGGGATACTTGAATCTAGATGGATCTCCTGGAGTAGCAGCTACTATTACAGTATTTTCTCCAGGTTCTCAGGGACAAGTTATATTCAATAATAATAACGACTTTAAGGGGGCATCAAGTCTTTTTTATGATAATTCCACAAACTATGTTGGAATAGGAACGACAATTCCAACACAAGAACTTGATATCAATGGAGATTTGAGATTAAGAGGTACAATATATGATTATAATGACCAAGCAGGCACTAATAATCAAATATTAGTAAAAAATAATTTTGGTGGATTAACTTGGGTAAATCAGAGTACAATCAGAGCAGGTGCTGGTGGAACAATTACCAATATTCAGTATCATAATAATGCTGGATTAGTTGATGGTGCTTCTGATTTTGTATTTGATTACATAAACAATCGTGTTGGTATAGGAACCACAAATCCATTCAGACGATTACACATTGCTCAAAACTCTGCTGCTGAGTTTATAATTGAGCAAAGTAATAGTAGACCAGATTTTAGAAAATGGAACTTTGTTGCTGATGGTGGAAGTGCAGAAGCAGGAACTACAGGAAACTTCTATCTAAGATTATTAAACGATGCTGGAAATGCTACTAGTAAGTTATATTGGTATATAAATGGAAGTAATAATACACAATCCTTTTATGATACTGTATTAATAAATTCTGCATCTCCAACAGGAACTGCATCACAAAATCTTCAAGTTAATGGTGGTGCTTATGTAAGTGGTAATCTTGGTATTGGAACCATAAATCCAACATCAAAACTTCACGTTGTTGGTGATACACAATTTGATGGTAATGTAAGAGTTGGTAGTTCTAATACATCAAACTATATTGCTTTTAGAGGAACTTATCTTGATGATCAAACACTTTATACGCATACCTTTATTGGTGAAAGAACATATGAACGTACTGGAGGTAGCGCAAATGATGAAAGATCGGAACTTTTATTATTTAAAGGTAATGACCCTACTAGTACTAGCACTGGTCCAGGTCCAGATAGAATTCGTTTAGCAGCAGGAGAATTAAGATTTGATACTTATTCATTTACATCAACTTCTGGTACTTTTGAGCAAGTAGCAACAAGTGCGAATATTACCAATAAGATGATTCTTACTGGTACTGGAAACTTGGGTATAGGAACCACAGTACCAACATCAAAACTTCATGTATCTGGAGACTCATTGATTACTGGTGTGTCAACATTTGGTTCTAATGTTCTTCCTTCCGGTGC
>Ga0129333_10005581_pt1 | contig 11850 bp, 25 predicted proteins | sample CPB6_08_DNA_FD_94474 | JGI IMG/M metagenome (GOLD analysis project Ga0129333, IMG submission 94474) | Freshwater to marine salinity gradient microbial communities from Chesapeake Bay, USA - CPBay_Sum_0.6_0.8_DNA | ecosystem: Environmental > Aquatic > Marine > Coastal | place: USA: Chesapeake... | reverse complement strand
TTGGGGAATGAATAATATCCCCCACTTTTGGGACTATATTATCGTAGGTATTGTGATTGTAGTGATCGCAAGACTCTTTAAGTCCTAATACCCCGCCTCTCGTATTAGATCATAACATCTAGCCACTATCTGCTTTGGGGTTATACCTTCATCCTTTGTGTATAACCCCTCCACTTTTGCATCCACACAGATCCATTGGTTCATCCCCACAGGTTTTCTGTTAAAGGATTTCTTTGCTTTCTCGAAATATAAGATCCCTAATGTCTCTATTATCAGTTCCTCTACCTTGAACTGTACCTCCACACTTATTCTCCCCTCGTCTAACTGAGTTATATTAAATGACAAATTGTCCATAGTACCATAAAGTATACTAACGGAACATAAAAAAATAAAGTTATCCACAATCAACTTTTCCACATGACACATTGTCGGTGTGGAAAACTTTTCCCCCACAGGCGGGGTATGTGGATAACTTTTTTTGGATTTGTCAAAATGTCAGGGGTGCTTTGCGATGGGGATAATCCCCGCCCCCCTACAAATGATCCCCACAATCTCCCACATTTCTACACTTTCTACCACCATTTTGGGGTTCTTGCATATCAGAACGACACTTTTTCCCTTATGGGAGATCCCTATAAGGACTTTTTTTACTACTAATGTTTCTACGCTAAAAAAGGAAGTTATAGAACAACGAGGGGGGAGTGAACGATAGTGAACTTTTAAGACCTGTTATACCCCTCTCATTATGTGACAATACATCTCCTTCAACGACCGACGGGGTTGTTTTTTTCCCCCATAGTATCGACAATTATGTGTATCTTTACCGTGGGACAAGTCACGATGGTGATAGGATATGATTAAGTATGGGGTATTGATATACCTACGGTATAATCTCACCCCACGTGAGGATCATACCATATGGTCATCTAAAAGTAAACCTATAAGTTTACACGAAGGGTTTATTTGTAAGGTTATTGCATGACCAATATACCACCATCTCACAAGTCCCCTCACATAATGGATTTTATTTATGGCGGGGGGTTTGTGATTTGGGCGGGGGAATTTAATAAACAGAATATTTATCTTATATGGATAAACTAGTTGGAAATGCGATTGAAAAGATAATCATTCCTAAGTATGGTCCTTTGGACTATGAGGTATTGGATATGTCTGATGGTTTTGTCAAAGTGTCTTTTAAAGACATTCCTGATGAATTAAACCTTAATAATTTATTGGACGATGTTAAATTTATTTTACGTATGATTGGTTTGAAACCCGTTGGACGATCACGTAACGATAATGTAATTTCGATTTACACTTTAGATTAGTGATACATGAAAAAACTAATTAAAAATGCGATTGATAAGTTAATTATCCCCCGATTTGGGTTATTAAATTATAAAATAATAAGTGACCATGTAGAAAAAACAAAAACTACTGAGTTCTATATTGTATATTATAATTTACCCCCGAATATTAACAAAGAAGAATTGGCTTTGGAAACTAAGTTTGTTTTGCAAATGTTGGGTTTGAATAAAATTACAAATGTACATATGAGAAATAATAAAGTTTTTGTATGTGGTGAAATGAATTCTTAATATATGGAGGCAATTATTAAAGATCTTATTGAAAAGTTAATTATTCCCCGTTTTGGGAATTTGGATTATCAGATCATACCTAAAAATGTAGAAGGTACAAATATAAAGAAATACCTCCTTTATTATAGTAATGTACCCACAAATATTGACTTGGACAAATTAAGAAAAGAAACAAAGTTTTTATTACGTATGTTGGCTTTTGATAAAATAGAATATGCTTCTGTGGGTGGAAAATATTTTGTTTTTAGTTGTATAAACTATTCTTGATATTTATATTTTATGGAAACTATCATCACAGGTCTTATTGAAAAGTTAATTATCCCTAAGTTTGGCCCTTTGGGTTATAGCGTGAAAACTACTGATGGTGATCCGTTTTGGGTAGATGCGCCAGGTTATATTATGGAATATTATAGAATCCCCGAGTCAGTTGATAGGTTTGAATTAAACCTAGAAACAAGATTTATTATACAAATGCTTGGGTTAGAATCTTTTAATCTTAGTAGCGCTGTAAAAGGTAAAAGAATGTTGTATTACATCGGAGGACGTGTTTAAAAACATATATGGAACAAATATTACGAAATATTATTGAAAATATAATCATCCCTAAGTTTGGCCATTTAAACTATAGTATAAAAATTGGTGATTGTGTTCTTGAGGAAGATGGTTCATGTTACATTATGGAATATTATGGAATTCCTAAATCTGTAAATAAGGTTGAATTGAATAATGAAACAAAAATTATTTTAAAAATGCTTGGGTTAAAAGTTAATAACCTAATTGGTCTAAAAGATAAAAAAATATTGTATTACATTAAAAAAATTGTATAAAAACATTCATGGAAAAAATTATTACTGACCTTGTTGAAAAGATGATTGTTCCCCGATTTGGAACTTTAGATTATAGAATACAGCCTATATGGAAAGAAAACAATAAAGGCGGATCGAGAACTATTGATGGTTGTGTGGTAGCTTACTTTAATGTTAAGAATAAAAAAATAATTCCGTCACTATTAAATGAGACCAAACTTATTTTAAAATTGTTAGGTTACAAAGATATAGTTAACTTTGACCTTGTGGTTATAGGTAGAGAGTAATAGATTGTTTTTTATAACAGATATTTATTTCATATGGAAGATCTTATATCTAATCTAATCGAAAGGTTAATTATCCCACATTTTGGTCCTTTAGATTATAAAGTACTACCTACATGGAAAGAAAACATTAAAGACGGATCGAGAACTATTGATGGTTGTTTGGTGAGTTACTTTGATGTTAAATATGACATATTACCGTCACTGTTGAGTGAAACCAAACTTATTTTAAGATTGGTAGGTTACAAAAAAATAACTGATTTGGGAACTAATAGTAATTACCTTTTTGTTATAGGTAAAGAGTTATAAATTGTTTTTAAAACACATATTTATTTCATATGGAAGATCTCATATCTAATCTAATCGAAAAGTTAATTATCCCACATTTTGGTCCTTTAAAGTATGAAGTAAAAAGTACAAAAGAGTTCCCCCGATATGATGGTAGACCTGGCTACGTAATACAATACGAACATTTAACTAGTGAAGTTAGTAAAACTTTGTTAATTAAAGAAACTAAATTATTTTTAAAAATGTTGGGTTTTAAAAATGTGAATTTTATACATACAAAACATGATGCCTCTGTTGTTGGAGAAATGTAACAAATAATCAAATGAGTTTATCTAAATATTTGCGATCGGTTTTAGAGTCGATAACTTTACCTAAGTATGATGCTCTTAAATCTGTAATTGTTGAAGAACAAAAAAAGGGAAATCATATAATTTATTATATTGTTTTTGTTTTTCATCCTAACTTTCCTGAAAATGACTTTTTGTATGAAAGAAGTGAAATTTATGATGAAACTTTATTTTTGGGTAAGATGTTAGGAATTGAACATAATGATTTAATATTGACTTTTGCTAAGTAGTAATGTGGAGTTCATTTAAGAACGAAGATGGACCCCGAACCGAAGGTGAGGGTGTATTTGTCCATCGGAGTGATTGAATGAAATCCACATTACTTTTTATCTATTAAAGTAACTAGATATTTATAATAACGATAATTGATTATGGAACAAAAAACAATAGATTTATTTAAGAGACTTATTGAGTCTGTTATTTTGCCAAAATATCCGCAAATTGAAAGAGTTTATGATATAACTGCCAAAGGATCTTCAGCAGGATTTTATTTTTTTTATGTGATTTTAATATTAAATAAGTATGAAGATGCTTCTGAGATCAGAGATGAAATTCATGATATTTTTAAAATGTCAGGTCTAAATATTCCTAATAAAAATACTGAAGCCCATAGATTGGGAATTTTAAATAGACTGAATGTAGATTTTTCTTATTGAAGACTTATATGGAAGAAAAAACAAAAAATATACTTAAAAGACTTATAGAAACGGTCATTATGCCAATGTACCCTGAAATTAAAAGAGTCTATAGAATAGACCCTATAAAGCAACAGTCAGGGCGTGTTTATTTTCTTGTAACTCTTGAGGTTACTAGTTACAAAAATAAATCTGAAATTAGCCGAGAAATAGATAATATTTTCACAATGTCTGGACTCAATAAACCAAGCGAAGACACCCTGGCATATGAATATAATTTGTTAGATTTAGTTATTGTGGATTTTTTTTAACCACATCACCTTTTGACTATCGAGAAGTAATAATGATATGGATGTCCTTGTAAGGGACTTGCTAATAATAATAGAGTGTTCGGTGGATTATTATTTAATTTTTCTTTGATTTTTGGCCAATCTACTGAAGGTAACATAAAACATTTTGATAAAAAATAATGCCACCCTTGTTGACATTCGACAAATCCTCTTGACTTAGGACCCCCATATCTTTCACTGTGTTTAATCAAACAATAAATCTTTTGATCATCAGTTCCGTTAAATAATTTATCATATATTTGACTGATGGTTTCATAGTACTCATCTTTTAAATATTGTCTTAATAAATTAACATTTTCTGCATTTTTGAATTCTGATTCTTCTAATCTCGCCTCTCTGAACAATTCATAAACTAATCCAAATATAGATTGTGATATATTTTCTTCTTTATCAAGAACTAAATTTTTTCTCATGATATCTCCTTTGAGATTATTAAGTATATTTTCTTTGTCAAAATTAAGCCTTCTTCTTAAAGTAGGATTTAAAGATTCATTTAACGCGGCCTCATCTTTAGACTTTCCCGTTCCTTTGTAAATCAGTTTGACCGCTTCTTTTGGGATGTCGTCAAATGTGATTATGTACTTATTGTCTTCATACAATCTGAAATTTGGGTCATTATACCAAATATTATCTATCTTTGATGTATCAATCTCATAAATGTCATCATCATATGTGGAATCAAACCAAACAGTTTCATCATCACTATTTGTGGCAAATATTGCTTTTCCCTCGATGGGTGTGTCAGATAACCATGATTCACTCCTACCTTTGGTTATTAGCCCCATGTCTTCTATTTGGTCTCTAAATATTGGATTGGATGTGTGATAAACAAACCTATTTGTAATAACAGGGATTAACTCTATCGATTCTTTTAACCCCATAACTTGTTTGATCCTTATTAAGTCTTCACGTAAATTCATAAACATAAATATTGCAACATATCATATCTTGTAAATGAAACCTTTTTGAAAGTCCCGTTTATCTTATACTAAAAACAATTTATTTTTATAAACTATTTATTGTAAATTTAACCGAGTAAATTTTAAAAAAATGAAATTGATTGATAACTTCAGATCACTTATTGAGAAAATCATCATGCCCAAATTTGATGACGCACTTAAATCCTTTAACATTAGAACGGAGACAGGAACGAGATATGACGGATTGCAGAGTAAAGAATACTATTACCTTGATTTTTGTTTTAAACCTGAACTTAATTGGGTGGAATCTTATATTGTACAAGACAAAATTCATGATGAAAGTAGATTTTTATTCAAAATGTTGGAAGGAGATACAAGTTATTTGGTTGTGACTTTTGATGTATATTGTGACTAAAAAAATATTAAAATGAATCTAATCAGTCTATTAAAATCATCAATTGAAACTGTTGTTTTACCGAAGTATCAAATGATTAAATATATATACGTCAAAAAAGCGGGAATTGCATATAATGATCCCGCCTATTCAATTGAAATTAAAGTAAAACCTGGCTTTGATATCTTTTCAGATTCAAATCGACTTGTAATTGATATCGATTTAATTTATAAAATGCTTGGAGGTAGAACCGAAGACCTAATGTTTGATTTTTCTAGATAAAAAAATAATTGAAAAATGGATGTAAGTAAGTCATTAAAATCGGCATTTGAAAATATAATCATACCTAAATTCGATATACTTGATTCGGTTAAGGTTACACCTTATTTCTTAGATTATGATTATTATTATTATATTACTTTTTACGTGAAAAAAGACAGTAATCCTGTGCTTTATAAATCAACAAGAAATGAAATATTCAGACAAATTATTTTTTTACTGAAAATGTTGGGTATAAATGAAAATGATTGTAAGGTAACCATAACGTACAAAATATAGATTTAAAAATGAAAAACATAAGAAACGAAGAGCAAATATTAAGAAGACTAATCGAAACCGTTATAATGCCACAATATCCACAAATTTTGGGCATTTATGAATTAACCCATCAGCACTCAAATTTGGGATCAATTGTCTATTATTTAATTTTGGAAATGAAAGAACCAAAGAATACCAAAGGAATCGAAATTGAGATCCTTAAACTTTTCAAAATGGTTGGACTCCATCACCCTGATATTGGGACCCAATCCCATAAAAGCGGTTTAAACAACATATTACATCTTGACTTTAAATTTTTATGAAAATGAAAACTATCCTCGAAAAAGCCTTAAAATACATCATTTTCCCTGATCACAGTTTTTTGAAAGATGTAGAGGTCAGTAGCGCAAGAGGTTTTTATTTTGTTGATTATTTAATCGACTTCGATGAAGTACACAACAAACTTTTTAATGACGAAGATGTTTTTAAGAAAATTCGAAACGAAACTTACCAAATTTTCAAAATGGTCAACATAACGGATGGGAAAATTCTTATTAGTTTTAATGAAAAAACACGCTAATGTGATTTATTTCTACACCTGTTGTTCTTTTTTCATCAACAATTGAAACTGACTTCAACGCCGATAAAATCGTGTTCTTTATTTCAATATATTTATCAGATTCTGTATCTAAAGTATATCCATTTACATTTGTTATGATGTCAGGAAATTCTGATATATTATTTTTTGCAGTATCATCAGATTTTTCTTTATCAACAATAATATCCATGTAAGGTACCACAACATCATAAAATCTTTGAGAGGTTTTGTGATAAATCGATGATACCTTCGAATCTATAAACCAATCAAATTGAGATTTCATCATTGTGTTGAAGGTTAATTCAAATAATTTGACAAAAGGTCTGTTTACAAATTCTTCCTGAATTAGTTTCTTAAATTGTGATTCGAAAATAATGTATTTCATTTTTTTGTATTTTATAAAAAGATAAGAAAAATTGAATTTTAATTTTGATTCGGATCAACCCAACCATCTAATGTTAGAAATCTATGGTATAAAGCAGGAGTTTGTATATTGAAACGCATATAAACTTCATCAAATCCTTTTGAATCAATTGGCGAATTTTCGTAAAAACCCATAATTCTACTTATGCGATAAAATTCATTTTTGTAATCCTCAAACTGTTTTTTGAATTTAAATTCATCAACATTTCGATTTTTAAATACTGGAAAAAAATTGACTTTTAAAACCATTTTTTTTTGATCAGAATCATTTGGAAAAAATTCTCTTTGAGTGACTTGTGAAACGACAAATTTTGCCACGTCATCCAAAGGGTGAGTTTTTAAAACATATTTGCTGATCAAATTGACAATTTTTTGAGTTTCTTCAACCCTTTTTTCTTCGCTCGACTTAAATAGATTTTTCAAAAAAGTTGTAACGGAAAAATTCTCCATTATAAATAATGGATTTTGAACCCCCATCATTGATTTTATCCTATAAAGTTCTTCGTTTAAATTCATGTCCGTTATTATTTAAATTTAACTAGTCACAAAATTTTTATCGTCCAAATTTGATTCAATTGAAATTTGATCAACTTGTTTTTTTTCTTTAGTCTCACCCACAAAATCATTGGACTTTTTACTGTTGGAAAACCAAAAGTCTATGATCTTACCATAAGATGTAATGAATGCACCTAAAAGTAATAATAAAAGTTCTTTCCATTCTTGAGGAACTTCCGCCTTCATATGTATTGATGCAACAATTCCGTGAATTAAAACCAAAAAAGAAATTAAAACAATTAAAGTAATTGCCCATCTAATCCAAATCATTTTTTCTACAATCTTTTGATTGGATTTTCTCTTTTTTTTCTTTTGTTTCATTACATTATGTTCCATAACTATAAATATATATTCTAAACGGATATTTATTTTGGTATGAATGATGATATAAAAAAAAGAATTGAATCAATTGTAAGTAATTTTTTGGACCTCCTGAAACTAAATCTTTGTGGTTTTTTTATAGATTGGAATCAATTTGATTTTTCAAGCTCAAACAAACCAAAAATTGTTTTGATATTCGATTTAGATTTCATCAATAGGTCAACAAAAAAACTTGCTTATATCTTACCCACTATTTCAAAAGTTGAAAAAGAAATATCAAAAGTTTTAGGGTTCAAATTTGATGTCGGTTATCTTATTAGAGATTGTAAATCTTTGGAGGAACAAATTGTTAATGAAAGTAAAGAGTTAGAAGAAGTTGCAGTGCCGGGTATATATCATGCTTATCCCTTACAAGGGTTTTTTTCTGCCGTGTTTCGTACTTTACAAGAAAAAGGTATAAATTTAAGAGAGGTTTTTGATACTTATTTCGGAAAACATTTAGATTTAGATACCTCAAAAGTATCCAATAAAAATTTTGAAGATTATTTAGAATATTTGTTGGGAGATAATTCAAGAAAACCCATAAAAATGCGAAATTATACTGAATACGCCACTATTACTGAGTTTGCATTTTTTATAGCAGAAGAATTTTTTAAATTGAAAACTGCGGGATTGGGTTTACATTACTTTGTAATTGATGAAAAATCTAATAGATTGAAAACTTTTTATTTTTTTGATAGTTTGATGACAATTTTTGTAGGAGCAATTGAAATTGATGTAAAAAATTCAAATAAAAAAATTTTTCAGGTCATATCAAGTGCCGCCGAGAAAAAACTAATAGGTTTAGGTTACGGAACAAAAATGTATTTATCAGTATTGGAAAATTGCAATTATCTTTTAAGTGATGAATTTATGTATCCCGCATCTCTTAAGGTTTGGACAAAATCACTACCAAATTATTCAAATGTTTGGTGGATTGATGAAAATAAAAAATACAAAAAGATAAAACCTAACCAACCTTTGGAATTGGATTATGATAATGTGAGTCAATTTATCGCCTCTACAAAATACAAAAAGGTAAATATTTAAACCAAAACGTTAGGTATTTCGTCCCAAGATGTGGTGTATTTTTGAGACATAAAATCTTGTCTCATTTCCCATTCGTGTTCTTTGTTTACAGGAGGTTGTATCATTTGAATGGAAGATGAAAACAATGTTCCTTGTTGAATTGATTCGGGCATTAAATCATTGAAAATGATTCCACACTTTTTGTATTTCTTGGATGAATTGTAAATCTTTTTTAAATGCGGATATATTTGAGACCATATCTGATCGACATCTCTTGTTTGAGAATTGAATTGTATTTGTTTTGAACTATAATGTTTCTCGTCTTTATGTATATTTCCACACAAAAAGATGGTACACCTGTTGGGTGCTATTCCATTATCAGTTAGTTTTTTTACCCCGCTCTTAATGTATGAATACATAGCTTCAGCTATCTGATCAAAAGAATCAATGTCTTTTCCAAATGATCTTGTGGATGCAACGTTTCTTTTTAACTTCGGTACCTTTTGAACAGGATGACAATACATACCCAAAAGTTCCATCTTGGTTTTTAAACCATTTATATTCATCATCTTTCTTATAAGTCCATCAGATAACATAACAAACTGACCTACACTATCTACACCTATACTTTTTAGTTTCTTTGACCACTTTCTCCCTATCCCCCAAACTTCGTCAACTGCTATTTTGTAAAGTAAATCCCTGATATTATGTAAAGTCCAATAAGAACACACTCCATTATATGTTGATTGTTTCTTTGCAATGTATGATGTAAGTTTGGCAAGAGTTTTATTTGGACCAACGCCAATTGATACAGGAATTCCTGTCAACCTTTTAACTTCGTTTCTGATAAAATGTAGTTTATCCTCTAACTCATCATCTGAAATATTTGAAAAGTCTACAAAACATTCATCTATGGAATATACTTCTACCTCGTTTGCATACTTCTTAATGGTTGTCATTACTCTATCTGACATATCACCGTATAAATTATAATTGGAACTGTATACACAAAACCGATGCTCCTCCATATAGTCTTTTTTTAGAAAAAAAGGTTCCCCCATTTTGATTCCTAAATCCTTTGCTTCTTTTGATCTAGCAATTATCGCCCCATCGTTATTACTTAAGACAATTGTAGGCCTACCGATAGATACAGGATTAAATACCCTTTCACAACTAACATAGAAAGAGTCGCAGTCAATAATCGCAATCTTTTTTGTGTTAATCATATAATTTTGCTTGATTTCAAAATATTCTCTTTCATACACATTTGTGGTAAGTTAGAATAATGACTCAAAGTATACAGTTAGTCTTCATTTTTTTCTGATGACAAAAGGTATGGTTGTAATAGTAACTCATTCTTCTCAATCAGTTTTTATTTTATAGTCGTAATAAAATTCATCAGAATCTCCACTTACCCATCGATCTGAAACAGTTTCAACAGATAAAAGTTCATTATCAACTTTAATAATTTTTTTTAATTCTTCATCAAATGGTTTAGTTATCCAATTGCTGTCTTTCCAATAAATTCTATTGTTCGGTTGACACAAAAGATAACCATCATCAGAAACAAGTATATGACCACATTTATAGTCTGTTGGCTCATCTGAATAACTGTTTTTGTACCAATCGACGGTAAACAAATAAGTTGCCCATATTTTTCTTTTATCTTTGAGTACTACTTGACATCTCTTTTCGTACAAATAATCGTATGTTATAACACTTACATTTTCCGAAAAACAATCCCATAATTGTTTGAAATCTGCAGGGATATCCTCATCTGAATCCCTCTTAATAAAAATTTCAGATATTGGTACTCTTGACCTCATCATTCCATAATCTGTCACAACGTGAAACGTTAGTATTTTACCCGCAACAGATTGTACACCAAAAGCGTATGCATTATGATATGTTTTAGAATCATCAGGATTTTTTGTAAAATGACTTAACCTAACCAAACATTTAATGTTTTCAATATTTGCATTCAACATAATATAAGATATTTTCTTTGTACCTAAGTACGATTATTCCACATGAATTATGAGCAGGTATTTTGTATATGTAAATCTAATTATTACGTTTTAACCACATTTTTTTAAGATCCAACTAACTTTACCCCAAAGGTTGTTTTGGTTATCATATTTTCTAATCTTAAAACAAGTTTTATCAGATATAACCACTAAGTCACCAATTTTTGGTTGTAGTGATCTGTCTATGACTAAAACATTACCATTTTTAACTCCTAAGGTATCTGGTCCTTTATATCTAAAATAAAACGTGGTATGCACGTCCTCTACGATCAAATCATTCAAGTCTAATCTCTTATCAACATATGATTCTGCGGGTGATGCAAATCCTGTTGTCCTCGAATTGATCTGAAGTTTTTTTGTGTTAGTTTCCACTTAACAAAAATAACAAAAATATTTTGGGATTCAAATAAATTGGTATTTGTCAGTAAAAAAAATGGAATATTTGAAATTACATTAAAATACCGACCAATACATTAGGCTTAATGCCTAAAGCTTGTGCGGTACAAAGTCTTGTATTACCTGCCACCAAAATGTATCGTTCACCTATTTTAAGAATCAAAGGTTTTTTATAATTCTTATCTTTGAAAGATTGTTTCAACACTAAAGGATTCGTCTTATTGTATTTTTTAGCCAAGTCAACAACTTTACTCATTTCTCCCTTTTTAATTTGATTACACTCGGTGTTTTCTAAATTAGATA
>Ga0129333_10005580_pt1 | contig 11852 bp, 10 predicted proteins | sample CPB6_08_DNA_FD_94474 | JGI IMG/M metagenome (GOLD analysis project Ga0129333, IMG submission 94474) | Freshwater to marine salinity gradient microbial communities from Chesapeake Bay, USA - CPBay_Sum_0.6_0.8_DNA | ecosystem: Environmental > Aquatic > Marine > Coastal | place: USA: Chesapeake... | reverse complement strand
GCAGCCTGCTTGACTGCTGCACGTTTACTGGCAGGTCGGCTGGTGCCAATCTTGCCACTTTCTTTGAAACTTCGCACTATCTCTCCGATATTGCTAGAGATTGTTTTCTGACTGCTACCTTTTTTAAGGGGCATAACCACCTCCTAAAAGTTGTTGCTGAGCAAGATAACCCGCCCCACCAATCCCAACGGTATAAGTAATAAGTTTCTTGATAATTGAAATTGCTTTTTTCTGTGCATCAACATCTCTACTTAAACTATCGGCTTGGCGCATCAAAAGATCACGCGCTTCTTCATCAATCAAACCCTTGTCTTTGAGCTTTGTAGCTAAAGAACGAACTTGTTCAACAACTTGCTGAGGCGAAGTAGCTCGATTTAAATTTGACTCAGACTCACGCAACGATTCAATCACGGCCCTTTTCTTTTCCACTGTATTTGTTTGTTCGCGCAGTTTTCTTTCAAAAGCAGCTTCTGGCGCTGCTGCCGCTCTCTTTGCGAGATCGCTTGGCTTTTCTGTTGTCTTTAAAACGTCGGCAAGACGAGTCTGTGCCGTCTTAAACATAGAACCAGACACGTCTTTAGCTTTTTGGGCTTCACTGACAGCAGCTTCTGCTGTTGCAACTTGACCTTTTGCATCGTTTACAGCACGCTGAGCGGTTTCTCTTGCCGTACGAATATTCCTAAATTCATCATACAAACCAAGCTGTTGTAGTGGCCTTTGATTAGCAAGTAACCATGTACGAAGAGATGCTTCAGTAGGAACGACTTCTTTGCCAAACAAACTTTGCGTGAAATACAAACGGCCCGATTCTTTTAGGCTTGGATCAAACTCAAGAAGCCTAGAAAACACAGGATTGCCTTGTTGGGCTTTTCTAATTACCTCGCCAGTAACTTGAGCTTCTGTAAGTTTTTCTGCGGTTGATAGCGGATCAACATCAATTACACGAGCAAGAGCCCCGTTTCTTTCAACAATATCAAGAGGCCTAGATAAGGTTCTAAACTTAGACAAGGCTTGCTTATATTCATTTGGTGTTTGATTGATTAACGATCCTCGCATTTGCTTTAAAACATTTAAAACTTCTTTGTTAGCCGCTAACATTCGGCCTTCTTCCGTAGCAAAAATGTCTTTGCTTAAATACTTTCTAAGAGAATCAGCATCTGCAAGCGTTAGTTTTTGAACAGCTTCTCCATCTTCCAATCTTGTTTGAGCAAGACTTTTAACATCTTGCAAAACTTTTATCACAGCAGGATTCCGTGTGCTTGTTTTGTTGATGGCATTTATAAGTTTGCTTGTATCTACAACAAGTTCGTCGCCATACTTTTTAATTACATCACCAAAACCAGAACCTTCTTGCCTAGCACTGTCTAACTTTTTGTTAAGATCAGCAGTCGCTTTTCTTACTTGACCTCCAAACTGCTCTGCTGTTACTCCAGGTCTAGCAAGTAATTGCTGCTCAAGTTCATTAACTGTTTGTTTTGCAGCATTTAATTCTTGTTCTGCGCTACCAAACATTGCCTGCGCTTGTGATAATCTGCCTTGTTGCCCAACATTCTGTGCTGCGGCTTGCTCAACGACCGACTGTCTTAAAGGGACAAACTTGCCACTCCCTTTTACCTGTTCAATTTGCATTGCGCCAACCCGTGGAGGCGTAAATTCTTTTACACCAAGTCTTGCTCTTTCAGATTTTGAAAGTTGTGAAGGTATATATCCAGCTTGTTCTTGACGTTGCGCTTGTATAGCAGCTTGCCGTTGCATTTGCTCAATAGATTGCTGAGTCTTTCCCGCTTGACGTTCAAGCTCTGCAAGCTCTTGTTCTGTTCTAACAATACCAGGTTGAAGTTCTCCAAATGCAGCAGCTTTAGCTCTTTCAGCTTCTGCCGCAGCCGGTTTCCCTCTCGCTGTGCTAATGACTTCACCAGCCTTCCCAATACCATAACGAGCCAAAGCCCCGCCGCCGGTAATCAATGAAGGAGTAAGGCCTGTAAGCAACTCAGCAACCGGCCTACGAGTTGGCGTAACCATGCCTGCCTGCTGCATCTTTTCGCCAATGTATTCGGAACCCATAAATGGCTTTTCTTCTTTGTAGCCAAACGGGCGCATCAACATCGTTGCAACATCAACAGGTGCGCCAAGCGTTCCTGCAACTAAAGCTCTATTAGCAACATCAGTAACCGGCCTTGTATCTATTGTTCTTTCTGGAGCTTTTGGTTTTGAAACCGGTTGAGAAACACCAGACGAGTTTAAATAAGCGTCAGGATCAAAAGAGCCTGTAGGCTTTTGAGAAAGGTAAGCGTCAGGATCAAAAGCCATTATCTAACCCCTAACCGTTTTTTAATTTCTGCTGATCTAGGATCGTTTGGGTTTGCATTAGCCCAATTCAATGCCTCTTGATCTTGATCGTTTAATGCTGGCTTGCCTGTATCTTTTGTCGTTCCTGGCATACCCCGTACACGAGCAATAACAGACATTTCGTCTTGATCAAATCCGTAATCCCTCCCTCTTCCAAACAGTTCTTTCTGCCTGGTTTCTAACAACTTGTCATACGTTTCTGGAGAGTAAGCTCTTGGATCAAGGATTGGGCCAACAGTCCTTTGAGTAAACACAGGAACTCTTGTTCCAGTTAAACCTTGCTCAATCTTAAATGCTGCAAGAATGGCATCTTTAATAAACAATGTTGTTTTGTCAGAGCCTGAAAGTTCTGGGCTGTTAACAACAGACATGATGTCTCCTTCTGTTGTTTCTCTACCAACAAGGCTACGAAGTTTTGTAACGATAGGAGCAGGAACTGCTCTTAAACCAGTTTGAATTTCAGGGTCACGCAACCTGTCTCGCAATTTAGAAACCTCAAGTAAACCTTGCCCTGTATTGATTACATCTAAGGCTAACTTATCTGTGGGCAATGTTTTTCCTGTTGCCTGTTGAATTTCATATCTTGGACCGGCAGTACCCATTCTTCTACCAGCTCTTATTTCTTCTAATCCTAATCGTCCTTCTTGTCTAACAGATTCGATTGCTAATGAATTTGCAAGCGCCATTTCCTTTGAAAGTCTTGCTTGCTCTAATCTAGCCTTTCTATCTTCTTCAGCCTTTTTAAGATTGGCAAGACCTTCTAACCCTTTGCTATAACCCTCAGAAGCGGCTTTAAGCTGGTTTAACACCTGATCTGTATTGCGTTGCGCAAATGCAATGTTCAGCGTTCCATTGGCAGTCTCAGCCTCAATCATTGCTTTCAAACCATTAGCCTCAGCTTGGTTGCCTGCAAGTCTTGCTTTAGCTTCAGATTCATATAAAGATTTAATCTCTTCAATTTTTTGTTTTTGCGTTTCTAAAGCCTTTTCAAAGATCGTTTTCTCTTTATCAAAGATGTCTTTGCGTCCTTGCCTGTAACCATCAACCATACCTTTCATGGCCTTAAGTCCGGCAATGCCAGATCGCTTACTAGCACCACCAGCAATAGCGCCAACCAACATCATTGAGATAGCAATGTTTTGTAAATTCTCTGAGGTTTCTTTGCTAGGCGCAAACTCAATGGGCTCAGGACGCATGGCTGCGTACTTCTGTTCCATGCCAGCCGTTTCTTCCGCCTGACGTTCAAACATTTGCTTAGATTCTGCAGCCCGTGATTCACGCTTACGCATGATTGGCTCAATAACATCACGTTCTGCTTGTTGAGTTTGGCTAAGTATTTCAGGCGTTATTTCTCTAGCCCTAGCGCCACGTTGCGCCATAGCCCCAAACTCTTGTTCAAGCGTACCAACAGGCTTAGTTGGTTCTTGACTGAGTTTTGACGTTAACTCATCAATGGGATTGCGTAGGCTGGTAACGCTGGTTGCCATGATTAACCTCTTGGTGGTGTCAATGCGGTACGGGCTTGAGTCTGTGCTGGCGTAGCCACAGTTTTTGTTGGCGTTTCAGACGGTGCACCAGCAATCATGTAACCAGCAGCCTGTAGCGCATCAGACAAGGCATTGCCAACTTGAGCATCCGCTTGGTAACCAGCAAGAATGGCGCGTTGCAGGTACTGATCTGATATACCGATGTTCTTCAACCCTTGGTTGATTAAGTCTTGAGCACCGCGCTGTTGCATTTCTGTTGTACGCGCTGCTAGTTGTTGTTGAGCTGTACCAGAACGCTGGCCCATATTTGCTAACGCCTGCCTCTGTTGCGCTTGAAATGCAGCAATCTGCTGTTGCTGTACAGGCGTAAGCTCGCCTCTCATACCAGCACCAAGCTGCTGCTCACCAACCATTCTTGGTTGCTGTCCTAACTGTCGCATTTGGTTTTCTAATGCTTTAGCTTGCTGATAACCACGCCTTGCTTGTAATGCCGCAAGCGCTGCGCTTCCAAGCCCTAATCCTTGTCGAGTTCCAAGCCCTTCAAATACTTGTTTTGCACCCGACTTAAGCATGTCTTCCATGCTGCGTTGCGGCTGCACTCCAGCATCCATTGCTTCTTGCTTGAAATCTCTAACCTGTTGTGGGCCAACAAATTCACTAGGAGAAACTTGAGGAAATTCAGGTTGAAAACCTCGCGTAGTTACTGATGGAGCAAATACTGGAAACTCTCCTTGCCCAATATTTGTTTCTGGCGTGTAATCAAAACCTTGCGCACTAACAGCAGGTTCTTCACCAAAATAATTTCTCATGGTAACGGGCTGAACAAACGGTTCAATTTGCGGGAATGCCCCTTGAATTTCTTGCGTTGCTTCTGGGGACGCATAGTCGTAATAGTCTTCGTCTTGAAACTCAGGCAATCCTGTTGCAGGATTGATGGTTCCAGCGCCACCCCTAGCCTTTAGTAGTGCAGCCTCTTGCGGTGTGATGTGAGCCAAGATAGTATCTTGCCCACGCCCCTGTCTGCGTAGCATCTCTGCTAACGCTTTTAGATCGAGTCCACCGCCAAGCAGTGCGGCAAGTTGTTTAGCCATGATTAGATTCCTAACAAACGACGTAGTTTCAACGATCTAACATTCCAGACGGGTTGCTGCTTTTCTTCAGGCGTACCCTCTATATCACCAAGATAACCTTCTGACAAGCCTGGTCTAACGGGCAATAACTGCGTTGATTCCTCAACCCTGCTTCCAGGTGGTGGTGGCCTTCTTGAAACGCCAGTCCTGATTGTCAAAGGCTGATCAACATTAATAGGTGGCGTTTCAATTACTGATTCAGGAGGCGTATAAGGAGGTTCTTCTATTGAAGCAGGAGGTGTTTCAGGAATAGTTGGTTTTTCCAACTCAATGATGATTCGTTGAAGCAACTGATCTTCTGGCGTCGGTAATGAAGAATCTGATGGTAACGGAGGCTTAGGTCTTGGTTCTTCCGTATTGATGTTTGTGTTTAGTTGTGTATTTGTATTAGTGTTTGTGTTTGTATCTGTTGCAGTCTGCGTATCTGTTTGAGTATTAGTGTCTGTTGCCGCATTAGTACCAGTAGCGATATTAGTATCTGTCGCAGTATTAGTGCCAGTTGCTGTTGAAGTGTCTTGAGTGGTATCTGTAGCGGTAGACGTATCTGTTGCAGTGGTTGGGCTAGTAGTCGTTGTTGTCCAAGTTGTAGTGCCTGTGTCAGTACCTGTTGCTGTACTTACATCCGTCCCTGCGACTGTTGCCGTATTGTTTGAAGTATCAACAGTTACTGATGAACCTGGCTTAAGTGCGCCACCTGTTTTTACATCAGTTGATGGTACGTTGGTAGCACCACCATCCTTCGTCAAGACTAATGACGTACCATCATCATTGTTTTGCAAAACAATGCCGGTGGTTATATTAGTTGGCCCACCGCCAGCTTCACCAGTCGTTGTGGTTGTAACAACGGGCGTTTGTTCAGCGCCAGTAGCAACATTAAAGGTCGGAACGTCAACGCCAGTGGTTGGTAATGTACCTAGATTGTCAGGCGTTAAATCAACGCCAGGATCAACATTAGTACCTGTCAAATCAGTTGGCAGTCTTGTTCCAGACACTGTAATAGATGCATTAGCAGGAATGCCAACACCGCCAGGGACTTTTACGCCAAGATTGTTTTGCGCCGCTGTTGCTAGTTCTTCGCCAGTGTTGATCGTTGCTGCAGTCTTGCCACCAATGACAGCACCAAGGACTGCCTTGCCTTTGGCAGCATTGATGTCACCAGAAGTTAAATACTCTATCAATCCTTCTTCTAATGCTTCACTAACAGGTTCAAATAGTGTTCTTGCAACAACATTGTTAGCACCTGGTATTAAACCTATAGCAGCAGTTACAGCGCCTGCAATGCCAGCGTCTTGCCTAGCCAAGCGAGCAAGCTCTTGCGGCGTCGCATTAGGATTAGTTGCTTTGAGTTCATCGATTTTTTGCAAGGCTTGAGCGCCAGCAGACTCTGCAGCGTTAAGCGCCATGGAACCTAGGAACTGGGCAACTTTGCCACCTGGTAGCAACAGTTGAGGAAGTTCTTGTATCAGTTCTGTACCAAGTATTGCTGCAGCGCCAGCAGGATTGTTAAGTGCAGCGCTAGCAATAGCTCTAGCAATTTGCTCTGTCGTGGAATTAGGATTGCTGGCAACACGGTAGATTTCGTCAACAAAGGCTTGCGACTGTTGATTGACATACTCTGGTCGCATGAGTTCGCCAGATGCCTGTATAGCTTTGAATCTATCTATTGCACCTTGTGAGTCAAGGCCAATTTGTTGCGCCGTAGCTGATATTGCTGCACCAAGCTCGCCAAGACCTGCTTGCGCTGTTCCAGTCAAACCACCTGCAACTTCATTAGCCTTGGTGTATGCACTCTTAGTCTGACTAACAATCTTTCCAGTACCATCAATTGTGGCGGTATCACCGGTTACTTTGTCACGTTGCGTGTAAGTACCATCAGCGTTCTGAGTCAATACAAGATTGCCTACTGGCAATACATTAGCGTCACGACCAGAACTCATGCTAAGACTTGCAAGATCGTCAGCCGTTAACTGCTTACCAATTAGATTTGGATCGCCAGCATAAAGAATTCCTTGGTAAATAGCATTAGCAGGCAACGCTTCAATGGCACCAATTACTTTTGGCGTATCTAAAAAGACGGCTCCACCTGTTACCTGACTAATCTCACCTTGAGGTAAGACTTGCGTGATCTTTCCTGTATTAACGTCTCGCAAGTAAACCGTACCGTTTGGACCTTGATACCGTTCTGTAAGCGGATACAACTCTCTTGCCTGCGCTTCTGCCGTCGTAATCTGTTGCGCACCCTGCATAGCCTGCTCAGTTGACTGAGCTTGATTAGCAGCTTGTTCCTGTACCACAATATCAACAACGTCATTTTGCAAACTGCTAGGCGTGGTATCCATGCCGAGATCTGGTGTCGTGCCTATACCGCCAGTAACTACATCTGTCGCAAGCGCAGAAGGTGTTGTATCAACACCTAAACCAGCATTGATCGTGTCATTGCCTGCAGCACTCACAATTGAATCGTTGCTTGCAGCACCAGAAATGCTTACTTCTCCACCAGGAATTACTTTTGTTTCTGGTTGATTTGTTGCCGCAGAAGCGCCTTTTACAAACCCTTGAATTGCAGACTCAGCAACATTGCCGCCAGTGATAGCAGCGCTTGTAGCGCTAGCAAGTGCAGAAACAATCCCACTATCGGTAGCTTTATCGCCAGTAATATTGGCATTGCCAAGCTCTTGTGTTGCACCTGTTGTTATCAATGAATTTGCAAGTGCATTGCCAACATCACCGCCTGTCAATGATGCAACAGCAACTGCTTTAACTGCGTTATCAATGTAAACATTGTTTGTCAGATTAGGTGCAAACTGAGAAACGCCAAACGACACTGCCGCATTGGTTAGCGCTTTATCAACAGGAACGCCAGATGCTACAGAAATGCCAGCGTTAACAATGGCATTGCCTAGTACTGTTGCCGTAGCACCACTTGCTCCTAGTGCAGAACCAATCGCTGTACCAACACCAGGAAACGCTATCAACGCTAATGAAACTATCGGCAAAATGTTTCCAGCGTCGCTTGTATCCTCTGCTGTTGTTACAAACTTAGCAGTACCTGATGGATCAATATTAACGCCGTAATTTGTACCGCCTTCACCTGCATACGTACCACCAAAATTAGGAGAAAACTCTTTACCTGTAGCAGGGTCTATGTATTTTGTTACTGTTTGTGTTGTGTGAGCGCCTTCACCTTCTACGGTTACTTCAACTTCAGTAGGCTTGTACTTAGCAATTTCTGATACGTCAGTAATACCTTGAGCAGCAAGACCTCTTGCCATATCAAAAATAACCATCTGTGCAGAAGAAGGTGTCTGACCTAAGATTCGCTCAACGTCTACTGCCCTAAAACCAATGGACGTATCTGGTTCAACAGTTACGCCAAATGCACCACCACTGCTACTCGCATCAAAGTTCTGTGAGATTTGCTGCGCAAGTTTTAAGATTGTTGCGCGATCATAAGTGTTGTTGTCAGCGTCTGTAATTGTTGTTGCCGTAACAATCGTTGGTGTACTTGGCGTGACAGGCCCAGAAACTACAGGGTCAGTATCAACAAAGCCAGTATCAATAGGCCCAGTGTCTATTGGGCCTGTATCTACAGGGCCAGTGTCTACCGGTTGGGTGTCATTAAAACCAGAACCTGTTTCATCAACAACAGCAACGCCAGCATCACTAAAAAAACTATTCAAACTAGACGTGTCGACGCCAATAGCATCTGCCAATTCAGACGTTGAAACTCCAAGCTCTGCCATTGCCGCTGCAATAGCAAAAGGGTTGTCTATATTGGCTAAAACAAAATCATAAGCATCTTGATCAAATGCCATATCACAACCCCAAACGATTAATGATTGATTGGTGAATACTCAGATGACCTTGCAACCATTCGTAAAAATCATCTTCCTGGTTCCAGTCTGTATCAAACAAATCAAAAGGATTCTCAAGACTCAATCTATTGGCAAGCACTTCATGTTCTTGGTAGTGAGACCACAACCAATCATCTAAGTCATCTAAATCAGCATCCCCTAATGGATACTGAGGGATCACAATGTCTTGATCTAATAACTGAATGTAGAACGTACGATGTTGCTGTGCGTTTTCAAAGATCATCTCTCGCAAGCCATCAGCGTCACCAAAAACGACGTTGGAGAGATTGTCTAAGTTCATGAGAACGTCACCGTCTGTCCCGCACCCGCAACAGTAACTGTGTAAATCTTAAAGCCAGCAGATGTTGTGACGCTTGATGTAACGCCACCACTGAATGTAGCGGTGTATTGCTGAGGTATTTTAAGTACGACTACGCCTGACCCACCTGTAAAACCATTTGTGTTGCCAGAACCAATTCTGCCTCCTGCGCCACCACCTCTACCGTCAACACCATTAGACAGAACACCACCACCAGCACTCGCAGTGCCGCTGTATCCTGCACCGCCTCCACCGTAAGTTAAGCCGGTAATTGCTGAAGTCTTTCCAGCACCTCCATTGACGTAATACGATGAAAGAACGCCAGACCCTACTGTCGGTGGGCCTCCTGCACCGCCGCCAGCAGCGCCTTGTGGTCTTCCAGTGCTGGCATCAGTAAATCCTGCTCCACCTGCATAACCTGTTGAACCGGACGTTACGCCACCAGCAGTACCCGCACCGTAGCCACCACCACCTGTACCACCTGTACCGCCGTTATAGCCATTTGATGTGGCATACGCTTGACCGCCTTTACCTCCACCTCTAGCCGTAGCATTGACGCTTGATCGATAGAATGAATCACCACCATTCGTTGCAGGTGTTGTACTGCTAGCTGTACCTCCAACACCAACACCAATATCATAAGCAACGCCAGTGCTTGCTGCTTGATTTAATGTTTCTAATACTTCTCCACCCCCACCACCACCGCCCGTTCTTGTAGAAATTGATGCGCCACCACTACCTCCACCACCAGCAACCAATAAAAAACTAACAGTCAATGGCTGGCTAGATTGTGTACTGCCACTAATGATTCTTGCGGCACCAAAGGCAGATAGGATAGGCATTATGCAAAGAGCGATTTGCTAGCAAAAACAGTGAAAGAACCAGCCCCTGTTTTAACTAACGTATACGAATAGACATTGACACTGTTTGCATCACCTGATGATGGTGCGGCACCACCAAGCCATTTTGGCGTAACGCTTGTCCCATCTACAGTGACTGCTGAATTGTAGTAAGCCGGAGAGGCCTGAGTCACAATATGCGTGATTGTCACGCTCTGACCTGTTGACATGATGCTATTGAGCGTTACTGAACTAGACCCACGAATGTTCAACGTCCAGTTACCAGATGCGTTACTGGTGTAGTACAAGATGGACTGTGTAGATACATCAAAGTTAACTGTACCTGTAGCCGCTGTTGCAGCAATGGTTACTGTTTCTGCCGCCGCAGAAAGCCTGACTTGCATGGTTGTACCGCTAACGCCAAGTACAAGCTGATTAGCAAACGATACGTTTTGGCTAGCGTCTATGGTCAGACCATTAGAACCATTGGTCTGCAAGTTAAGAATGTTTGTATTGTCTGCCGTAGAGACAATGCCAATGCCTGATGTGGCGTTGATGGTGTTAGCCATGTTGTGCTACCCAAGAAGTTGTATCTTCATCCCATATATACATCTCACCATCCGTTGGCATTGCCACTGGCGCTTCCCACTGTGCGTCTGCGTTCAGCGTCCAAGATGGAAACGGTTGTGGCGGTACAAACGCATCAATGTCTGCTCGGTAGGTGTAGCCAATCCCAGCGTAGTTCTTACGTATGTTGCCGTTGTAGGAAGTTTGCTTCCAAGTGCCACCAAGAATCTTCTCTAGGTGAGCAGCACCGATGTGTTCTTTCTCAACACCTAAAGCATCAGCCGTGTCTTTGTTGTCCACTACGACAACCTGCGTGACGATGTTGTTTTCATCAATCTTTGCAAAGTGAGCCATTACGCCTCCAGCCTAAGTCCGGTTAAATCCATCTCTTCCCCGACAACACCGACAGGGAATGTATTAAAACTAAGTGAGATTCTTGTATCCTCGCCTTTGACCTCTGGAACCATGTGAGTGAGTGACGAAGGAAAGAGAATCAAGCGACCTGCGTAAGCCTCAAACCACCAGCTTTCAGAGTTATACGGATTCCACTGGTCAGGAGGAAACTTGATCTGCTGCCAGCCATCCTTGTAGAAATAAATCCGATCATCAGGGTTGGTCTGCACATAAAACACACCTGAGATGTAGCTATTAGGATGAGCGTGTTTGTGGTGGTATTGACCTTGCTCTGAGTAGTTGCACCAGCTTTGCGTGACTCTAAGACTTACATTGTGCTTAGGGTTCACCGTGGACTTGAAGTATTCAGAGACCGCATCCTCGATGAATGACCGCAGGGACGTTAGAGCTGGATCACGCAAGACAAAGTTGTTGGTGCTTGTGGTGTTACCCATATTCGGTCTTGTCTGTAGCTCACGGATGAAGAACAACTCCTCATCTGACAAGGGTCTACCTAACTCAGCAAAGCCAACAGGGATGGGGAATAGGTTATGCAACTGCACGTTCAAATTCCTCTTTGGCTATGCCCATCTCTTTGAGTTGCTCGTCGGTGTAGATCGTAGGGATGCTGTCCTCAAACTCTCTGATCTTTTCGATAACCCAGTAGACCTCTTCAATGGACGGACAAGGTCTCGGATCATCCCAGCGTGTGAATACGTTGTTAGAGATTTCCCACTTCGCACCAGGACGAAGAAGGTGCATGGCTGTGTCGATGCCTAAGAAGCGATATGTTTTTGTAGTCATGTTATTGATTGATTTTGATGATTACGATACCGGAGCCGCCTGCTTTACCAACAGCATCTCTCATTCCTCCACCGCCTCCGCCAGTATTAGCAGTTCCTGCGGAACCTCCT
>Ga0129333_10005579_pt1 | contig 11853 bp, 14 predicted proteins | sample CPB6_08_DNA_FD_94474 | JGI IMG/M metagenome (GOLD analysis project Ga0129333, IMG submission 94474) | Freshwater to marine salinity gradient microbial communities from Chesapeake Bay, USA - CPBay_Sum_0.6_0.8_DNA | ecosystem: Environmental > Aquatic > Marine > Coastal | place: USA: Chesapeake... | reverse complement strand
GCCAAATGGGGAAGTGAACCGTAGCTGATCCACCTCTAATGCCATTTTGAGTACAGCATCGGACAGTCGCTTCAAACTTCTTGAGGAATGGAACAACACCTGTGTGTTGAACTTCTCCGCCTCGGATTTTACTGTTGATGCCACGGATTTTACCTGCGTTGATGCCGATTCCCGCCCTTTGTGCAACGTATCGGCCAATAGCCATATCAGAGCTAAAGATAGAATCGAGGGTGTCATCAACATCAACAAGAACACAGCTAGCAAATTGTCGAAGTGGAGTTCGCACTCCCGCCATGACAGGTGTGGGAATGTTGATTTTGTGTTTGGAGATGGCATTGTAGTAACGACGAACGTAATCTAAACGTTGTTCTTTTGAATATTTTGCAAAGATGGTCAGAGCGATCATCATATATGCAAACTGAGGCGTTTCATAGACCTGTCCACTACTACGATCTTGAACCAGGTACTTATCTGCAACCTGTCGAAGACCTGCATAAGTAAACAAATAGTCTCGTTCGTGGTCAATGAACCTTTCTACAGTCGCAATTTCATCCTCAGTATAATTAATCAGAATCTCAGCATCATATACCCCATTCTCTACACATCTTTGAATGTGATCATAAAACTTTGGAGTTTCGTGCATTCTGCCGAAAAGACTCTTGCGAAGAGAAAACAGAAGAAGACGAGCAGCTACAAACTGATAGTTGGGATTGTCTAATGAGATAAGATCGCTCGCAGAACGAATCAGAATCTCTTGAATTTCTGCGGTGGTGATACCATCATAGAACTGAATACCAGACTGCATTTCAACTTGTGAAGCAGACACACCTGCAAGATCCTTACAGGCTTCGTCTACCATTTTATGCATCTTTTCAAGATCAAGTAGTTCAATAGAACCGTCACGCTTTTTAACTTTGATGCCGTTTGTCATACCTTCTTCCAATAGTTAACTTTAAGTTTTGCTTCTAAACCAGAGTAAGTGTTACATTCTACCACGTTTTGAACATCAAGTCCATTCAAGACCATATCATTGAGATCTTTCTGTTTAATGTCTGGTGGGAATATAACTACGGATTGCCCTTTATCAATAACTTGTTCGATGCGTTTTACGATCTGAACATTTCTAGGTTCGTTGTCGAAAACATAGACCAGTTTGTAATTGAAATCACTTAGGTCAACATCAGAACCACACATTGCAATACTGTTGGACAAGAACATCGAGTCGAAAGGGCCTTCGACGACATAAACAGTCTCCTCTTTATTAATTTTATCAAGACCATATATCTTTGGTTTGTCCTCCAACATAATGGTGATATACCTCATTTTGTTTTTGGGGTCTAAAGATCTACCCTGATATCCGAAGAGGTTACCATTAGTGTCGCGGAGGGGAATGATGATTCGTTCATCATCGTTGTCTGTGTCTTTGAAGATCTTCTTGTGAGTGTTAGTCCATTCTTTAAACTTTGGACAGTAGTAGAGACTTTTAAGATGTTCTTCTTTGACACCTCTTTGAACAAGATACGTTTTTGCCGAATGCGTAGTATTTAGTTCTGAGATCCTATCGAGTTCGTCACAAATATCTTTATCTCTAAACTTTGGTTGTTCAAAAATCAACTTAGGTTTAGGAGTTACAGTTCCTTTACCTGTCAGACCTTCCTGATATCTTTCCATCACATATTCATCGTACAGAGGTTTATCTCTGTCCTTCAGAAAATATGTAAACGAACGGGACATTCCGCAGTTGTGACACTTGAAGTTGTAGTCAGACTTGTTGCGGTAAATGTATCCCCTGGCTTTGTTCTTGTGTCGAGAGGAGTCTCCACAATACGGGCATCGGAAGTTGTAGAGTCCTTCTCTTACCTTTTTGAACTTCTCTAGACGAGGTGAGATGAGACCGATATATTTGGCGTCAAGATAACTCACGAACAAGGGGTCGAACTTGTTCTATTCTACCAGATGTTTCTGTAGGTGACAACGACTTGAGGTTTATAATTTTCGCATTGACAAGAAACGTAAGAATACCAATGGCTCCAATGGCAGCCCAGACCTTTCTTTCCAAAAAGTTTATTTTGATAAGCAATCCGTTATTGTTGCTGTCAATTTTGTCGCGTAACTTATCAAGTTTGTCAAATAAAATTTCGTCGGTTTTTTCCTGTTGGGATATTCTCTCTTCATGGACTGCGAGCATACGAGATACATTCGTATTTACCTCGCTCATCTTTGTTATCGTATCGTCTAGTTTCAAAACTAAACGTTCAAAGTCAATTACTTTTTGTTCTAAAAGAGCAAACTTGACCTCATTTGACATTTTTGATCGACCTCAAGACATTTTTGCCTTTCGATAGGTCACGATACATTGCAACATATCCCTTGGGATAGTTCTTATATCTCTTCTTTCTTCTGTCTACGGTTCCAAGAACAGGATCATAACCAGCAACCGGACCTGTTGGATTCGCAGCACCAGTGTATCCACCGGCACCAACTGACATTGTTGGTTCCTCTTGTAGATAACGTATGATATTAATAACTTTTTCCAGTCGGTAATCCATCAGACCTTGTTAAGTAAATCTAGGCAGTATAGATCAACAGGTATGTCATTGACAATTGATTTAGGATACTCTGGTATTCTTTGTAAGAAGAGTAAAAAAGTCTTCAAAGTTGACCAAAGATCTCTGTCAATCTTATAAAATAACAGTGGTGTTGCTGCATCATCAAATACATTATACAAACAAATGAAGTGATTGAGTAACAGGTGAGTTTTTAGCTCACCTGTTTTTCTATATCTCTTCAACAGTCTTTTAATATATTTAAACTTTTTTAGGTCTTCGTAAAAATCTTCCTGTGTTACGGCTTGAGGGTTATCATAATGTTTAATTGCAAACATCAGATAATTGTTTTCATTCAACTCATCGAATCTCATACCATACCATACTATCAGGAACGTCCAGCGTCGGTTGGGTAAACTACAGAAGGTGAACTTGTGTCAATACCAGACATTGCAACCAGAACTTCACTCTTAACTCTAAGAGTTCCGTGAGTATCAATGTAGGTGGTAACACCAACCCATCCCTGATGACCGAAAGAAGTGTATGCACTTCCAACAGGGCCTGCACTGGAGGTGGAAATACCATATACCAGTGAGTCTACGTCAGTTCTCTTCTCACTATAAGTGTAGTCAAGAACACTAGACTTAGGAAGTCTGCTGAAGGTAGCGGAAGTGGTGAAACCAATCGCACTCAGTCCAGCACTTGAACCGATGGTGATTGACTCACTGCTGGCGATGGCAACAATAACTGCATCACCGAAGTAAGTATGACCAGCGCCTGTTACTCCTCTACTGCCAATACCGAAACGAATCACATCTCCAGTCTGAGCACAACCAACAAGACCAAAAGAGCTTCCAGTTCCAGTTACAGTGATGTTTCCGTTATCAGCAACAGAGGTTGAAACAGTATATCTGGCCGTAGAAAGACCTGCTACTGAATCTGTATTCGACCAAAGAGCCATGTTTCTTTGCCTATAGATTTCTTTGTATAAAGATATTTATAAAAAAAGGAGACCTTTACTTTTTGGTCTCCTTGCGTAACACAATTTTTAAAAAGTGTGTGATGAGGTCAAGTAACCCATTCTCTTCAAATCTTTTTGTTTTTGCTAACCACTCAGAGGCAGTTAACAGTAGACCTAAAGCAATGGTTACTCCCCAGTTAGTTAAAAAGCAGGTAATCATCCTTCAGATTGTGGTTTGAAGAGAAGTTCCTTAACAGTAGCAAGGACCATATCGTCAATGCTATTGTCGGTGGATTTTACATACTTTTCAAGAAGTTCAATAACAAGGTTCTTAACTGCTGGATGTGAAGCAAGTTGAAGTACGATTGGTTTTACAACCGCTACGACTGCACCCATAATGTCCTCCTGGTTAGAGTATCCTCAGGTATTTAGAAAATCTATTGTGGATTTGACCTTCTTCCGATTACACCGCCTGGTTGTTCGGGGAAACCAAGTCTCGGAAGTCTACCTTTTCTCTTCCTCTCTGATTTGGGAGTAGGAGATGGTGTACGAACACCAGGACCAACTTTGGGAGGAACTGGATACTTAAACAGATCGGGAACTTTAGTTGGGGCGTCAGTTTTTCCAGGAGCCTTAACGATATCGGATGGCGATTTTGGTTTTGGTGGTGCCGCTACTTTTGGTTTCTTTTTATCCTTTTCTGGTTGAACTTGTGGTTCTGTTTCGGGTTCAGGTGATGGTTTTACTTTAGGTGTTGCTGGGATGGGTTTGATCGAAGGTCTTTGACGAGGTTTAAGTGGAACAATCGATGGAGTCTCTGATGGTTGTCTACCAGGGCGAAGACCCAATGACAGATCAAGGTCATCCTGTTTTTTCTTTACACGTTCATCTCTCGCTTTTCTGTAAGCAGTAGCAAGGTCAAGAGCGGTCGATGCAAAGTTTGTGAACGCTTTAACTCTACCACCTACGAATGGGAAAGAGCTAATAGTTCTTAATGTTTGACCTGTTTTAGAAGTCTTGGAAGAACCATAACCAGGTATCAAAAGTTGACGAGCTTGAGTAGCACTCATTCCACCTGTAGGTTTAGCAGCAGGTGTAGGTTTAGAAGGAACTGGTTGACTCTTTGCAGGAGGCAGTGCTTGTGTTCTTGGAAGTGGGCTGGATGGACCAGTTGTAGGAAGACCTCTTTGTGGTTGAGGTTTCCTGGGGAACTGTTTCCAAGGATCGGCAGCAGCACCACTTACAGGTCTGGCCCCTTTTACTGCCTTTGCAAGGTCACCCATTCCTTTGACCTTTCTCTCATATTTTGCAATATCAATCGCAGCATCTTGAGCAGCAGCACCTCTAGCGGTTGCACCTTTTCCAAATGCTCTACCGAGACCAGGCAAAGATAACTGATCTTTTGGTTTAACTTCACCCCGAACTTGTTTTAGAGCTTCTGGTCCTTCTTTTTTTATCCACTTTTTAATAGAACCGGCCATTCGACTTTGAACTTCTTTACCCTTTTTAGCCTGTTTCTGCATTTGGGAAAGAAGTTCAGAACCTGCCTGTCTGATCTGTTTGCCGACGGCTGATCTTCTTGCTTGTGATTGTTTTTCTACGGCTCTTCTAGCAGAAGCCTTCAGTGATCTTCTTCTACCAGCGGTAAGTTCGGCACCACTACCAGGTACGGATCTTAATGGGTTTTGTCCAACACCAGGAGACGATGCATATTTTCTGAGAGTAGAAGCTTCTCTTTTACCAATAGGAGTTGCACCCTTGTATGGGCCTTTGGTGAGAGTTTGACCTCTCAAAGACTTGGTTTGACCAGCACCAGGTTTTCCACCAGCACCACTCTTTTCATCCGCAGCTTTACCAGAGATGTCAATATCAAACTGTTGTGCCTGTTTTCCTGAGACAGGTTCGTTAGTCTTGTACTTATCGGCTCTACTAGTTTTAAGAAGTCTCTGTAGTTTTTGTATTGGAGTTTCTTGACTAGGTACTTCTTGTTTTTTAATTGTTTTCTTATCAGTTCCAGGCAAACTGAGTTGAACAACTTTGGGTTCTTCTACCAATACCCCACCAAAAGCCTCAGCAACCAGAGAGAGATCTAACTCTTCTCTGTTCAACATCTGTTTGTGTTTCTTTGTTATAACTTCTTTGGTTGTCTTAGCCTCTTCATCGTCTTTAGGGGGCATCACCACACAATGTGGTGACTTTGGTGATACCCCTTCTACTTTTTTGCTTCGTCAAAGTAGTTCAGATCATATCTCCAACTGGAGAAACCTTCTTTAACTTTACTTCTTCTCTTGGCGATAGCCTTCTTAATGGCATCACGACGTTTGCCGAGATACTTATCAGACTTATCACTGTCACCATCATTATCAATATCTTCGTCTTCTTGACCAACTGGATCCAGACCTTCCTTCATAGCCATCTTAGTTGCAGTGGCATACATTACTTCTTTAGCTCTCTTACCATAACGCTCTTCGAAGCCTTTCTTGGACTTCTTCATACCCTTCACATATTCTTCTCTCTTCTTCATCTCACCTTCAGACATTTTCTTTTCATCAAGTGACGAGTTTACTTGTTCTTCCATTTCTTCTTCCTTTTCTTCTCTCTCTTCTCTCTTTTTCTTAGTCTTGGCAAGAATTCTTTCTCTAGCTTCATCAGCATCCTTCTTAGAAATGCGATAGCCATCACGATCGGTCTTCAGTTTTTCATCTGGTTTATCATAACCTTCACCAAGAAGTTTCTTCTTAGCAAGAACCTTTACAGGAGCAGGAGCTGGTGATGAGCCCAGAAGAGCCATATAAACTTTTTTAACCTCTTCTTTATTTGCACCAGGCTTTACTTTTCCTTTAGCCTTATACTTAATATCGGAAGCTAATTGAGAAGCCTGTTTTGCAATGTCAGTGGCGCCCGCAGCGTGACCCTTTCTCACACCCTCGTGAATTGAGAGGTAAGCATCCATAATTGATTCATCAAATTTAGACCGATTCTCAGATGGGAACATTTCTTTTGGCACGTTTTTTCCTAGATTTATTTATAAAATTAAGGATGACTGCGTTGCTAGTCATACGTTGAACATACTCACGATGTGCATCAGTTCCAACTTCTCTCTGATCTGCAGGAACACCAGAAACGTTTGTAAAAGTTTCAGTAATGTCTTTGATCCAAGACTTAAACATAATGTTATCTTCAGTTACTGCAATGATGTAGTTTGCACCAGTACGGATAATCTTTCCAATCAGACCAGTGTTATCGTTTTCTACCCAGTCACCAACCTGAAAAAGACTACCATTGATATAGTTTTCCCTAAGAGTTTTCCAATGAAACTTAGGAGCAAACTTCCACATCTCCTTTTGCACTTCTTTCTTTTCTTTATCTTCAATACCCATACTCTTTCTCAGAGTGGTATAAAGTTTTTCCGTTCCTTCATCACCAAGTGGTTTAGGTACACCCTTTCTAAAAGTATCGAAGTCTCCTTTAACAGCCGCAGCACGAAGTTTGGATGCAGACATACCCTCCACACCTTCAGACTCTGCGTCTCTTTCACCAGCAGAGATCACGCGGATGCGATCAAAATCATAGAGTTCCCCGTTGTACTTGTTAGCAAGGTTTTCAAATTCTTTCAGTCTGTCCGCACCAACAACAATGTTGACACTCTTTGCACCACGACCATATGCACCTTTCAGGACATCAAAAATGGTCTTTGCACCAGGATCATCAACGATACGTTCGGCGTGTTTGGGGAACATCGCCTGCATATAAGAAATCTTAGTTTTAGGATCTAATGGATTCTTCTTAGGATCATTAGAACGTGATGGATAAATGGCATACTCACCCTTACCAGCTACGTCACGAACACGATTCAAAAGTTTTTCGTGACCAACTGTTGGTGGATTGAATCTACCAAATGCAACGGTGATATCTGCAGGATCTCCTTCCTTTTTACGAATCTCTTCTCTTTCAGCCTTTTCTTGTTCTGCAGCGGCTTGTTGTTGCTGCACTTCCATATCAGCTCTCTCATCTGGAGTGGGAGGGCGTTGTTTGCCAAAAAACTTCAGTCTACCGTTTACGGTTTTGGCTACAAGGTTACCATCCTTGTCATACCAATCACCGTGGCCGTCTCCTTTAAGACCCATCTTTTTGGCCTGTTCAGAAGCCTGGGTCACCACCTCTGTAATAAACTGACTAAAACTCTTCATTACTTCTTAATATTACAGATCTTTTGTCCGTATATGTAGTATTTATTCTGTTAGATTATTTACTTTGCGTATGCACCGCTACCAGCTTCAACATAGAACTTAAGTTCTTTGATATTGAATTCACCATTGATTTCACTGGATCTGTTCTTGAATCTAAGTTGGAACAATTCTTTGTTTCCAGGGTTCAGTTTGAATTTAATGTTGTCTCCTGTCATCACAGTTTCAACGGATTGTGTGTTCTTTTCCAATTCATTGATATGATCAATTGTTATCTCTTTTACCTTACTCTTGTCAACATCAACCACATCGGCAAGGTCGGAACCAAATGTCACATCTCTAAAAAGTTGAAATGCAGCTTGTTTGAGTTGAGGAGTAGAACCAAGAGAAGTTAATCCTTTCTTAATGTCTGTGTACAGTTCTCTAATCGTTTGAACCTTCAACTTTTTCTCTTGTGAGGTTCTTGCGGTAGCGAGAGTTTCACCAAGTATCTTTCTGTATCGTTCTTCATTAGGCAGTCGGATACCAAACCTCTTGAGTATGTCCATCATACCATTGTAGGGGCTCAGGTTGGCAAGCGTCTTACTTCCAGACTTCATTGAGAAGTTGAGTTTCTCATCCAAATAACTCTTACCGTTGATCACAACATCAACATCCAGGTCACCCTTGATTTCACCACCACTGGATTCTCCTGCAATACCATCAGCGGTAATCGTGATATCAACCTTATCACTCTGGTTATTTTTCAAATAAGCATCTTTAATGCGTTTAATCTTACTTCTATATTTTGTATTAGTATAAGCAATCAAAGTATCAATCTTTCTACCAATGTTACCAACGTCCGATGATTTTTCAATAAGGACTTCAAAGTTTGGTCCAAATGCATCTTTTGTAGATTGATACTTCAGTCGGACAATTAGATTAACTTGAATATTATCTTGAGGCAATCCATCAGTAAACTTTCTTACAACTGTCTGAAATCTTCCAGTCTGAAACATCTTCGGTTCAATCTGAGACCGAATGGAGTTCAGTTTACCTTTATCGATTTTATCATAGGCAAAGAGTTGTGCGAGAGCGATAGCAAAGACGCCCTCCATTACATCCCCTTCGTTTAATTTTGCCATTAGATAAAAAAATACCCCTCCTAATATTTAGAAGGGGTTGATTATCATTCAACAACTTTACCAATCGCATCATCCAGATCAGTAATCACTTCTCGGATATTAAAGATGCGAGGGGGAACACTCAATACATCATAAGTGTATCCTTTTTGAGCCTCAAATAAAACCTGCCGTACTTCTGCAGCAGAATGAGCATCCATTTTAAGAGTAACTTTTTTCATCGGTCGTCAGCAGCACGGTTTTCAGAGAAGTAAACATCAAAAGCACCTTCAGGGTAACGCTTCAGAAGTTTTTGAACATTACGGGCAACTACATCATCAAGAGTGACATTCAATGCCATACAAGCTTGTGCAACATACCACATAATATCACCCAGTTCGATAATCAGGTGCTCACGGTTGTCCTCATTAAAAGGTTTACCTTGAAACACCATCTTCTTGACGATCTCCATAAACTCACCACCTTCAGCATTGATACCAACAGCAGCGGTCAGAAGACGTTCAATGTTTGCACCCTTCTCGTCAAGAGCAACTAGACGATCGGACAGTGCGAGAAAGTCTTTTGATGCATCAGAAGTTACGGCATCAACAAACTCAGCATACCTATCAAAATCAACGTGTTTTGCAGTTTCCATTAAAATTTAAATCCTTCGAACTTGTTTGTAGTTTTCTTTTCCTCATAAGTATAGTCGTCATCTCTCCCATTGTCAAGAATGTCGTGTTGTGCAGATTGTTCACAATCATACAAACGCATCTTGGCTCGATCAATACCCAATACAAACCTCTTGTTAATAGTCGGATCATTATATCGGTTCTTCAATTGTTTAACCATAATCTGACCTAGTTCTTCCAACTCTTCCGTACTAATCAGAGCGAACATAAGATCAGCAGTAGCGGGAAGACCAAATGATTCTGAGGTATCAGTAAGTTCAACATCAGAAGAACCATAACCAGAACGAGTAGTCTGAGTAGCAGATACAATAGGAACATTGAACTCTACAGCCAGACCTCTAAGTTCTTCAGCAATGGCTTTAATGTAGGAATAGGAATTGATGTTTCCATTTCCTTTGTACCTAGATGAGGAACAAATATTAAGATAATCGATGAAGATAATGTCTGGTTTAAATGACTTCTTAAGTGCAAGTTCGTTCAGAAGTGCCTTAAAGTGACCACTATGGGCGGATGCGGTTGGATATTCTTTAATGATCAAAGAACCCTGAGTCTTCTTTGCAAGGTTTGTTACCTTCGTTTCAAACATTTGTTTGGGAAGGTCAATGATCTCCTGAATATTTACATTCAAGAGATTCGCGTCAATTCGCTCAGCAATTCGTTCCTCCGCCATCTCAAGAGTGATGTAGAGAACGTTCCTGCCTTGCAATAAGACGGAAGAAGCCAAGTGGCACATAAAGAGACTCTTTCCGACACCCGTACCAGCCAGAGCGATATTGAGAGTCTTATTAGGTAAACCACCTTTTGTAATTTTGTTGAAGTAGTCCAGGTCAAAAGATATCTTATCTTCCTTCCGGTGGTAGAGTTCGTAGCGTTTTTCATAGTCTTCTAGGTAATCGTGACCTACGTTTCGGTTAAAAGATACTGATAAAGCTTTAGATAGAATGTCTGGAATGGCATCACGAGTCTTCTTTGGATCATCATTATTGGCAATCTGGATAGATTCCATTAGAGCCAAATAAATGGCACGGTCACGACACCACTTCTCTGTGGTATCAGTCAACCATTCAAAGTCGCATTCTGCATCCTCAAGAGAGTTAATAATCTTGTTGATACCAACAAGTTCTTCTTGAGTCACATCGGTACGATTCTCCACTTCAATAGAAAGAATCTCTTTAGTGATAAGACTGTTGTAATCTACAACATACCGTGCAATCTGTTCGAATACTATCTTTTCTTCACGATTACTGAAGTAATCAGGTTGAATGAAAGGGAGGACTTTTCTTAGATATTCTTCTTTGAATACCAAGTTCCGAAGGATAATATTCTCGATTCGATCCATTTTCAACAATTCTCAACTTTAAGTTTTCAATGACAAGGAGATACTTCTTAGCATCTTTAAAGGACAAATTACTGTGTTGAGACAACACTATCCATTTGCCCTCTTTTTTATTATAACACTCTAGTCTATAGTTACTCTCCGTATGAGAACTCTTTTCTAGCAACTTGGTCAAGTTGTTCCATAACTTCATCAGTGAAGTATTCTTCAGGGTTTGCAAGAATCTGTTTTCCATAGATCTTCTTGCCGTCTATTTCATAACGACCTGCGACATTCTTCCAAAGTCCGCCAATCTCACCAAGTTCAAGAAGACCATAGTAACGATCAAGGCCACGCTCATCGTAGTAAAGACGCACCGTAACATCCTTGTTCTCCTTACTCAGACGCGACTTAGCAGTCTTAGCTTTGATAAGATTGCCGACCACTTCCGTTCCATCCTTCTCTTTCTTTTTGCTGAGATAGATGATTGTACTTGCTGCATACTTGAGGCCACTGCCTCCTCCCATTTCTTTAGTTGGTACATAAGCTCCGATAACATCGTAAGTATGGTTGGTAACGATCATTGGAATATTTGCTTGACCCAACTTGAGAGTGAGCATACGGAAGGCACCTTTGACCAATTGAGATTTGGTCATATCGCGGACTTGTTTGTCGTTGAGGGCGTCTGTAATTTCTTTCTCGGTGGAAAGCATCCCCAGAGAGTCTAACACAAACATACAAGGTTTGCGTTCTTCTACAGGTTTTTTTAAGTATATATCTACGGCTTTCAAGGCTTTACCTCGAAACTCTTCAATTGTTACAACATTAACCACGACAAGACGAGATGTGTCGATGCCGCGTGACTCGATGAGGGACTTTGTAATGGCAGCTTCAGTATCAAAGTAGAGACAATAGCCATCGGGGTTAGAATCAAGAAAATTCTTAACCACAGCGAGAGAGAAGAAAGTCTTTCCAGTAGAAGACTCTCCAGCAATAGCAGTAATCTTATTCCCAGATACACCACCAAATACACTACCTGAAACCAGTGCATT
>Ga0129333_10005577_pt1 | contig 11853 bp, 7 predicted proteins | sample CPB6_08_DNA_FD_94474 | JGI IMG/M metagenome (GOLD analysis project Ga0129333, IMG submission 94474) | Freshwater to marine salinity gradient microbial communities from Chesapeake Bay, USA - CPBay_Sum_0.6_0.8_DNA | ecosystem: Environmental > Aquatic > Marine > Coastal | place: USA: Chesapeake Bay... | reverse complement strand
TTTGCAAAAGTTTCAAAAAGAATTAAGGCAACAACGTCAGCCAGAAACCTCGTAGAGGGAGAAGAGGGTATATCTAGCTTATTGAGTTATCTTAAAACAGAAGGAAATTTACAAAATCAATTTGTAGATCAAATCCAAACTCTTGATGACGCATTTTTGATATATGATACTAATCTAGAATCTATACTTCAAACATTTGGAGCACAAGATCAATTTGGTGCAGCGTACATTTCTAGTCAAAAAAACTTGGGAGGACAAAAAGCATTTCAATCAGCCTCAAGAAGAAGGCAGGGTATCAAGATAGCCACTAGAGGATACGATACAGTAAACGAAGAGGGTCTTAATGTCGGCCAACAGTTTTTTAGGAATACACTGAGAGCTAAAGGGGTTGCAGATGACGAAGTAGGAAGCGTTATGAGTTTTCTCCAAGAAGCTATTAGCGGTGATTCTGGTTTTGTAACTCAAAAAATAGCAGCAGCTCAAGCTGAGTCTGATCCACAAAAGGCAGCAAAAATAATTTCAGAAATAACTTCTGGAAATATCGCAAAGCACATTAAAGCCACAGCTGAAGCTCGTGGGATGAGCGCCAGTAGAATAAGCCAAATACAGTATGGTTTTACTGAAGCTTTGAAAAAAACACAAGATGGTTCTATGTTTATGAACGACATAGTCTTTAGACATAGGGCAATGCAACTGCAGGATAATATTTTACAAGCAAGAAATAATTTAGATTCTTTGCAATCCTCGTCTGGTCCTATAACAACAGAAATGCAAACAAGAATGTCAAATCTTAAACAAAACATTGCGACGTGGGAAAGTGACTTTAGTAGAATTGCTCAAGGTAATCCAATAGAAATGATCGATGGTAAATATCAAAAAGCTGCTTTTCAAGTGAGACAGCTTGATGACCAAACCGGAAGAATTTTTATAGGTAGTCGGTCAAGTTAAGATGGTATCTGATGTTTTGGCCGCAGAAAAAGGTAATAATGTTTACGAATTACAAAGATTAGGATACATAGGAGTTGGCTCAGAAGAACTACTTAAAAGCGAAGTTTCACTTGCGGCTGGTAAAAGAATACCTGGCAGAAATCCAATTAGTACAATAACTATGCAATTGTCTACTGGCCATGGAAATGAAATGATAAATGCAGATATACAGGGTCTTATATTCCATAAGCAAATGTATGGTCCAGGCAACGATGTAATCCGTGGTGAAATATCAAAAAATGCTAAGCAGATACAGCAAGATATAGAAGAATTCAGAAGAGGAAAAATATCTTCTCGACTAAGAGACAAGGTTCAAAGAGGAGCAAACATAGATGTAGAAAATTGGGAAAGTCTTAGGTTTAGCAGTAGAAGTAGTGCTGTAAAGTTTAGACAAGAAGCAGTAGAACTGCAAGCTAACATACTTCGTCGGAGAACAGGGGCTTACAAATGTAGCTCATATTAGAGGTTTAGCTAAGCAGGCTGAAAGATTTTTAACACAAGACTTTTTTAAGTTTGACAGAGTTTATAGATCAGTTTCTGAAACTGGTCAAATTAGAAATACAAACTTATTTCTTCCAATACTTCCGTTTTCTCAAAGAAACGCAATTGATACAGAAGAACGCGTGGCAAACGCCGTAGGCGATACAATTTTAGGAGGACGATTTAAAGACAGGGAATCTATAAGAATCGCAATGGAAAACGGCACCGCCACTGAAATGGAATTGATGAAATACAGAATGCAGGGACATAAGTTTTTGGTTAGTGGCAGCACTGCAGACACACTATACGAAGCATTTGGCGGATTTGACTTAGACGACAAAGTAATAGGTGATTTATCTTTTCTTAGGGATACAAACGGAAATAGAAGATTAGCTTCTTTTGTTTGGCGTCAACCAACTGGTCCTCAGGAATTTGCTCTGATGTTTCCTCACTTAGATGAAGATACATTAATAAGAATGCTTGGTTCAGAAAACCAATTCGCTGAAAGATTTCAATTATTAGCCGGAGCTGTTTCGGATTCAATTAGTGAACAAAGATTCAATAGAATACCCAGTATTAAAGCTGGAGCAACAGCTTTGGAACTTAATTCATTAAATGAAGAAGAAAAAATTATTAAATATGTTTCTTTATTATCAAGAAACAAATCAGCAGCTAAACAATACATAGAGGGAATGGATACAAACAATCCTCAGTTTTTTGAAAAAGTAGAAAAAGCAATTTTCAGAATACTTGACGTTGGAAACAGGGATGCTAGCGGTTCTACCATGGGACTGCAATTTTCTCAAAGCTCAAGAAATATTTCTATACAAAATATACTAAAACATCTTCCAGGAGCTAGTGATATTTTAGAAGACGATTTTAGATTTATTAATCTTCCAGAAATAAACGAAGAAGTAGTTCGATTAGCTGCTACTGGTAGGTTTGGCACAGCAAGACAACTAACTCCTGAAATAGCTGAAAAATTAGCAGCAGTAGACCCTAAGTTTGGAATGCAGTACAGACAAAGCGGATTTATAAGAATGTTCGAAACAAAAATGTCACTCGATGCCGATGTCAATGACCCAGTACTTAGAACAGTTAGAGATATTTTAGAATCGAATAAAAGTGTAAGAACTTCTCTTGGAAGAGGATTTGGCAAAAAAACATCTGATCAAATTTTTGAAACTACAAGAGCAGGTTTAAAAAACGCTGCATCAGTTAGCGAAAATGATGTAGCTTACAGAATTGCTGGAAAAATACTACAATCAGATTCAATTGACGATGAAATTAAATTTCAAATTGAAGAAGCATTTAATAAGTCTTTTAATCGTCAACAGTACGCAGCCTTTGCTGCAGAAGACGGACTTGGCATATACGTAAATAAACTTGGTTTTGCCTCTTCCTTAGATATGCAAAGACAAGACGCAATTTCTTCTATCATGGAAAGATTAAACACATCCAATGCTTTTGATGCAAATGACTTACAAAAAAGACTATCGTCATTAAGAATCAATTCAATACCAGTATATACTCCAGAGCAAGCAATTGACGCAGCTATTGCAGGTGGCGGCGGAAGACTTAAGATTAGCGGATCCGCTCAAGAATTGTACGCAGCAACACAAATATTTTCTTCTGACTCTGAGGGCGTTTTGGATGAATTTACAAGAAACCAAGCAATAAACAAAAGCTTAAGTAGATTAGCAGTTGTAAAAACCGGTGTTGATTTTGGGGAAGAGGCGGTTTTAAATCAATTTCAAACTGCGTTTAGAGAATTGGGGCATAGTGAAGCCCAAATAACACAAAAGATTCAAGCACTTACTGCAGCTTATTCAAACAATAAAAAGGGATTTTCCCAACAAATGCAAGAGCTAGTAACCAATTTATTGGATCAATCTGGTAGCAGGCTTACAGCTGGAGATTCAATTGGAGCACAAAAGTTTGAGCAAATAGCTTTTGGATTCATGGATGTTGGAGCAGCATCTGTCGGCAGCGCAGCAGTAGCTGGATCTGCCCAAGACATGCGGAGAATTACTAGCATATCAAATTATGTTAGGTGTAGAAAAATCAAAGAGAATAGGATTTGATAAATTTGCTACTCAATTAAAACTAAGTATGGGTAAAAATCGGAGAAGTTTTGTCTGTAGCTGAAAACATGTTAGAGGGATTAAAATCTGGATTATCTAGAGCAAGAGGCGAGACTGCCGGCACGGACGAATTAAGCAAGATTATTGCAAATATTGAAAATGCAGTTAACCAAGTGCAACGAAGTATTCTGGATAAAAAGGGAGTAACAAAAAGCTTAGGTCAATTAAAAGCTTCTCTTTTAAATAATGCTCGGATTACCTGATGCACGATCCGCGGCTCTGCTTGTTAACGATATGACAGAAACAGCAAAGCTACTTGAAACCCTTAAAAGCAAAGAAGATATTTTAAGATCAAGCGCAAGTACTGAACTCGCTCAATTTTATGGAGTTTTAAAACAAAGCCAAGAAGTAGCGGATGTGGAAAATTTCCTTACAAAAAACTTATTAGAACAACAAAATAATGAATTAGCAGAATATGAAAAGCTCTATAGACTAGAATCAGATTTAAAAAGAGTAGACAGATTAAATAGGTTTGGCGACGAAAATCAAAATCTTATAGCCCGAATCGATGAGCTTTTTGCTAATGGTGCGCCAGAAAGGTCTATTGTAGCTGGGTTAGATGAAGCTGAATCTGTTTCAACTCAAGCAATAAATGTTGTTTTAGAAAAAGCAAGAATTGGACTAGAACAAACTAAAAATAGAATTTCGCAAAATATTATTCAAAATTTAGAAGAAGTTATAAGATCAAATCCAGATGATCCGTCTGCTGCCCTAAGGCACATTCAGACACTTTTATTTTATCAAAAGAAATACTCTAGCGTTACAACCGCAGAAGCCTCCGCTCAATCAGGACTTGGCAGAATACTAGAATCCGTTTTAAGTCCAATAGGAGAATATGGAGAAAACCAATATTCAATAGCTGGAAGAAACTATGCCTTATCAGATATAGTTGATTACGCAAGAGCCTCGATGCTCAGAACGTCTTTAGAAGGTAACCAGGGAACGCTATCCATGGTTGACGACGTTTTTGATTATCTGTCTAGAATTCGCCCAACAAACGTAGCTCCAGGAGAAGATTTTTTTTCTCTTAGTACTTTAAATAGAATTTTTGATTACTCCAACGCAAGAGCTACGGTTACATCTGAAACCAGAGCGCTAAAAGACATACCTAGGATAATGCAGCAGGTACCGACAGAAATCATCGAGGCTCTTGATTCAGTTGGAATGGGTGGAATATCTCAAGCATTAAGTCCGAGCATATTTGATCCCGCAGTACAACAAAACGCCCAGATAGATTCAATGTTAAGTAGATTTGGATTAGGTGGTTTAAGGCAACAATTGTTCCCAGAAAACATGCCGTCTACTGCAAACTTCTTTGCTGACGCATCAGAAAAAACTATAGACCTTGGTCTTGTTACATCTAAAAAGGTTGGTACAGCCTATAATCCGGCAATAGATGCAGATCTAGTCAATGATTTATTGGCGTTAGCTGCGGAAAGACAAGAGGATGTTGAGAGCTTGGTAATGCAAAGATATAGAGATAGAATGACTTCGGTATTAACAAATAAAGGTGTGGCAATACGAGAAGAAGATATGGCCGCCGCAACCGAAAGATACATTATGAACTTAAGAAGAATAATAGCGATACGTAGAGCAAGGGATACATATGAGGGTATAGCTTTAAGGGCTCCAGGTATGATTGAGGCATTTGAGACCGCAGTACAAGAAAGCCCAGTAGGTTCAGCTACAGATGCTATTGACGAAATACTTGGTAGATACATGGAGGAAATAGCAGATACAACTGCGGCAAATGCCGTTGTTAGAGATTCTTTTTCTAACTTGGTTATGGATCAAATTGCCCCTCGAGCTAAATATACTAGATTTGGTCAATTCCTACAACAGCAAATAGCAGACAACCCCAATCTAGGCAGAATGCTTTCCGGAGCATTCCAAAACAAAGGTAAAATAATAGCAGGCGCAGCTGCAGCTACTGGAGTAGCTGTATTCGCAATGAAAAGAAATAAAGATGTAACACCAGAAAGCGTATCTGGTCCGCCACTCCTGCCTGGTGGCAATCCGTACGAAAACATCCCCACAATGCCCTACGCAATAGAACCAATGCCCACAGCAGGTGGTGGGCAAGGTGTTTCTTATAATGTTTCAGTTAACGGAGATTACGAAAAGATGCAGGAGTTTATGACTAGGGCCGGATACTTATCAAATGGTCAAATGCAAGGTACTATGCATGGCAGCCTGCCTGATCTTGGCGGCAGTCACTATGACGATATAGCTGGTTCATTTTAAAATATGAGTTTACTAAACGCTGACTATAATAAAAGGCTAAAAGACGCCGCTAATGCTAGGCCGGATACAAGGCCAATAGTAGGCAAATCCACTCAGTTATCGGCTCAGGTTAGCCATACGCCGTCTAGTGGCAAGCCTAGTGTGGTCCAAGAAAGCAAAAGGGCTATCACCGAATCCCCGGAAGCAGTAGCTCCTTCTTCTGATCCAGTTAGGGGTTCGTACGAGGGTTATATGCGCAGTGCGCCAGCCTGGATACAAGCTAACAATACCGGTTACGATAATCCAAGAAATCAACAAGCTAGACAAAATAAAAATATTTCTGGAAAAAATAAAACAAATATTTTAAATATAAAGTCACTTTCAAATTATTTTAATAAATCAAACAATTCTGGTATAATAAATAATTACTCAAGAATGATGAAAGCTAATACTTCCGGAGCAAAAATAGCCGAAATGAATAAACTAGAAAGAATGTTTAAATAACTTATGTCAATGAACAGAGAGTCTTTTGACTACATAAAGTCAACATTTGCTACACAGCAGCTCTTACTTGACTATATAAAAGAAATAGAATATTTAAAAACAAATGCATCAACGGATGATCCAGTAACCGGATCTCCGTCATACGCTAACCTGGTGAGACTGTTCACCAAAACCGGCTCTGAGGTAGATGCTGAGGCCGGTACGTCATCTTATAATGGATCTAAGTTACCATCAGCTAAAAAAATAATAATACCAGATTCAAAAGATTTAATTTGGATTTCCCTAAGAAAAAAACTAATTGAAAAATCAGTAAAAGCTTTTGATTATAGTGTTGATTCCGTAACAGACGTTCATATTAGAGAATATTTAAAAAAACATTTTGACGGCTCTTTACCGGATCCAAAATCAAATATTTCAATTGATGATCCAGTTTTTAATAACGCATGGAAAAAATACTATGAAGATATTGATAGTATCAATAGCATATTTGGCTCACCCTACAATGGAGCTCAGCAGGTTGTTTTAACTTTTGCAGATGCTGTAATAAGCAGACTAAGCACGTTTGACTTATCAAAACAGGCCCCTCCTGTTGATACCGGAGAGCCGCCGCCCGAAGAGACAAATCCGCCCGTTGACGTAATGCCAGACTCCGAAAGGCTTGAAGCCCTGCGAGAATTTTTAAGTCATGGTGGCATGACGGGTCCCGGCGGTGACTCAACTGCTAGTCTTATCTTAAATGTGATAGAAAGAAATAGTCTATTAAATCCATCAAAATACGCCGACCAAACCCGGTAATACTTATAGATTGTTCGTATCTGTCTTAGCTCCAGATTACGATAAGATAAAAGATCTTATTAGAGATGAAAATCTTTCGAAGAGCTTGTTTAATAAAATGGATTCTTCTGGAATATTCGACCTATTGATCCATGTTGATGCGATAAGAGCATATGGTAGAAAAAGATTTGCCAATGTAGCAAAAGTTAAAGCAAGTGCTTCTTCTCTTAGTGTTTTGGATGGCGCAAGGGATACGATATGGCTTACTGCTTTAAGTAATGCTCTTATAAATCTATCTAGGGATCCAATTCTACTTGCAAGTATATATAACTATTTTCCTGATCTAGCAGCGTTTTTCTTTAACTCCCTTGCGCTAACCGCTGATTATTCAAACGACGGAAAAGGTGGCGGTTCGGAAGATAGATTAAACGATCCACAAGAAATATTAAATGATTTAATGACCGCTTTTGGTCAAGTAAATGGCGTAAATGTATTTGAGGGTGCTTGGGATCTTATAAATACTGGCAAGAGAATAGAAAAAGCCTTAAGAGAGTTTCCCTTTAGGCAAAACATCCCTCCAGCATCTCCAGACATATTTCATTTAAGATTAGGCGCGTCTAACTTTTATGTTCCGCCTATCAATATAGATGTTCAAACTCAATTTAAGGTAAGTAGCTTGGGCGAAGGAGCTCTACGTCAAAAAAATACACCAAAGTTTAACGCTGGCTACAAACACACAACCATATCAATGCAGTTGTTTTTTCCAAACTACGAAGAAATTTGGGGCATTTCTATAGATGAAGCCTCTAAGATAAGACTTAAAGATAATTTTACTATTGACTTTAGTGGCGAGGGCGACAACGATGAAAAAATAGATAAGTTTATTTCGTCATTAAGAGGACTAGTTGCGGCGTTTAAGTACGCTCCGTTTTTGCCAGTAAGAAATCAATATCTAAACTCAGTGTATGGAATTACTGGCGTAGCATTACACAGTATGTCAATATCAACAATACCAAATTACCCATTTGCTCTTGTTGTTAACTTAAATCTGTATAACTTTAATCACAAACCATTTCTTCCAATGATCAACGATTTCAATCAGGCAGTTCATTGGGGTAAGTTTAGGCAGTATATGGGTAAAGCCGCTGGTGCTCTTCATAATTATATAAATGAAGAATTCTTAATGGTTCAAGACAATCAGGGCGTCAGTGACCCAGTTCAAAAAGCTTTAGATAAACAGTGGTCATCAGATAGAGATGGTCAAAACCAACAAGATGGTTCTTCTGATTCAGAAGGCCTTTTGGGATATAAAAACGAAGTATTTACTACCAATGTTATTAGGGAGTGGACTAACGGAAGCAACATAACATTCTATGTTCCTCAAGAAACGCAAACAAAAATATTTACTCCAGATTTGTATGGATTTAAAAATCCAGAAATGGAACTTCTTAGTGACACTTCGAGATCGACTTGGGCAAACCTTTTAGCTAATTTTGGAATTGATATTAATGAATCAGCTAGCTATGGAAGAAGTCTAGATTCTGTAATCACCACATCAGTTGAGAATATAGTTGAATATACTGTTAGGCAAAAAGTTTTAGATAGCATCGATGTTTTGACAGCTGGCATAACAGCTGGTGACTTTCAACAAAAAGCATATTCTTTTTTAATTGAAAGTTTTATAAGACAAAATTCATCTCTGGATTCAGACAGAAAAAGTTTTTTAAGAAACTTTTCTAATGACGATAACGCATTTACAGAGACATCTCAACAGTATAAGTTTGGAAGTGTAATATTTAAAGATGAATCACTTCTTGATATAAAAATATTCTTTAGAAGTAAAGCTTTAAATATTAATTCTTATTTAGACTTTTTGGTAGATGAACAACTACAGAAAGTTGTTAACAATATCGGCGAAAGCTGGTCAGACGATAGAAAAGAGTCTGAGAGAGAGACAATTAAGAAACAATACGGCGATGCCTACTCAGCCTTAGTTTATGAGAGATTTTTTAAGGCGGGTCCCATAAGAGACTTAATGGAAGCCGCTAGACAAAGAGCTGGAAGCTTCCACTTAAGGGAATGGGAAGTTCCCATGGTAAGGGTAGATATTGATCCCAGCGCAGCCATTGTAACAGATGTCTCAATTTCTATGAGCAATAACATTGTTCCACTACAAGTTCAGATGTTAGAAGAGCCCACTTATCAACACGTGGGCGGTGGAGACAACTATATAAATATATCATTAAAAGTTTTTGGAGAAAAAGAATTAATAAAATTAAGAAAAATATTTGAACACATAAATGGTCTAGCTCGATTAGAGCACGCAGCTGGCGTGATGGGGTTCATGGGAATAAAAAATATTATAACAGCACTTGCTGGGATTAAGTATGTGCTTCCTCTTTCCTTTAGTGTGTCAACAATCCCAAACTTTCCGCACGTTTATGATGTAGCAATAAGATTAGTTGATTTTGATATTTTCCAACAAAAAAGAGAAAAATTATCTTCTGATCAGCAAAGAAAACTAATTGAGGAGTTTGGAACAAAAAAGAATCCATTTTTAAGAATCAAACAACTTTGGGGAGCGTTCAATGCCTATCCAGATTTTCCACTTGAACTTAGGAACAAAGACGGAGAGGTTGTTGGCTGTTTAGATCCCGATTTTTACTTCAGATCTTTTGAAATGTTAGATAAAGATGTTGTTAATAGCATAACAAATAATAAGGGTAAATTAGCAAAATTAAATGTAGAAGCAGTTGATCTTTCGGGAAAAATTAAAGTTGTTACCCCATACGGTGGAATGGAGTATAAAAATGAAAATGTTGTTTCTATATTTAAAGAATATATCAAAAAAAATGATCTCATAGGATTAAAGCGATACGTAAAAACAACATTAAATCTCAACGCATCTCAAGTAGCTTCGTTTATTGTCGAAGCGTTAAAAACAGAAGACAATGAAAGATTTCTTCTTGATTATGTTGATACCTTAGAAGAAAGTGATTTTCCAAATGATTCAGTCGCAGACTCAGCTTTTAAAATAGTTTCTGGTCAATTAAAGCTTGGAGATATTTCATCAAAGGATCCAGAAGCAGCTGCGCAGCTCCAAGCGGCCCTAGCTGGGAAAAATGGAAACTCCGAAGAAGATAAGTATATAAGTTTTAATCCAGACGAAATTGACGCCCACGCAATTATACATACGTTTCCAGCTGTGGAAAATCCAAATGATTCAAAAATACCTTCTATAATGCAAACAGCTGACGGATATCAATTTGGTTATATAGATAAAGTTAATGGAAAATTTTACTTAACGATAGACGACATTGCTGTTAAAAAAGATGCTTCTGTAAACTATATAGGAATAACAGACATACAAACTCCAGACAGGGGAACTACAAAAAGCTTGACAGGCGTTCCTGGAGCTAAGGCGCTTTCCGAATATCAATATGCGTTTTCATCTGGCGACTCCTCTAAACCGCAAACAATGCAAACTGCAAACAACGCAAAATCAACATCCGAGCATTGGGAAAAAATGATGCTGGACACGTCGTACAGGGATATCTCTGGAAGAATGGTTAGAGCATTTCCAACCTACATGCTTTGGCTAATTTCTGAACGATCCTTTGCTGGAACAAAGCTCTTTGACAACTTTTATGGGCTACAGTCAATAATAGATTTTTCTATAGTTTCTTCTGAAGATATATTGGGCGACACACTTGTGTTTAGAGTTTCGAATATGTATTCAAAACTTTCAACAAAAGAAATGACTGCAATTTTTAATGGGGGTATTGGAGAGCAGGAGTCAAAGCCAGGAGTAGACAAGCTTTCTCTTACTGATGGAATGGAAGCAATTATCGATAGAACTCTCAATACCGCAAGAAACATGCTAGGCCATATGGAGTCTCAGTATGTAGTTGATATTGAAAATATAAGATTAAAACCAGGAGTAAGAGTTCACTTGAGGGTTGGTTATGGCTCAAACCCAAACTCCTTGCAGACAGTTTTTAATGGAGTAATAACAGAGGTTGAACTTGGAGAAGTCGTAACTGTAACATGCCAATCAGACGCAATAGAACTAAGTCCAGTTATTAATTCTGTTGACAAAAAAGGCGATAGTGGTAAAATTGACGGTGGTTTAAACACTGGTTTATATTTGTCTGAACCGAGAGATCTTATGGTAAGACTGCTGTCTATGGGTAGCTCAAGGGTTAGGGAAGCTTTCGCTCATGCTACGAGAGGTATGATTTTTTCTGAAAATAAATTTCGGGATTAAACACTTTGGCATGATGCCCTATGAAGCGCTTAACGAAATAGAGTATAACAGAAATCTTGGAATTAGAAATGCAGTAAGTGACACACTCTTAGCCTTGGGTAATGCAAGTGGTGATGGTCCGATAAGTTCTGCTGCAGGAATGACTGGAGCCGGTATTTCTCAAGTTGCTGGTGCATTAAACCCATTTGGAGATAATACTAATCAAACTGGCATTTCTCTAGGTGCAAACTTTAGAATACCAACTCTTGGATACATGAGAACTATGTGGGCAAATTTTGCAGCTCAAAGAGATTTGGAAATTTTTAAAAGAAATATATATCCTGGTAATGGAACGGGCGTTGCGCAATTTCTGGGCGGAGATCTTGGCGATGGTTGGTCAAACGCAGCTACACTAACCCCAGAAGATAATCCAAATCCTCGTCTTCATTATTTAGATAGACTTACTGATGCATCTTGGAACGATCTACTCAGAAG
>Ga0129333_10005576_pt1 | contig 11854 bp, 14 predicted proteins | sample CPB6_08_DNA_FD_94474 | JGI IMG/M metagenome (GOLD analysis project Ga0129333, IMG submission 94474) | Freshwater to marine salinity gradient microbial communities from Chesapeake Bay, USA - CPBay_Sum_0.6_0.8_DNA | ecosystem: Environmental > Aquatic > Marine > Coastal | place: USA: Chesapeake... | reverse complement strand
CTCGGAAAGACATGCCGACGAGTTCGCCTAACTTTGTCGCCTGGGGGCGGCACTGGTGTAGCAAATGACTGAAACCGCACCCACCCCGCTTCGCGTGCTGTCCCTTGGTGCAGGCGTGCAGAGTTCTACGCTGCTGCTTATGAGCCTGGCTGGCGACATTCCAAAGTATGACCACGTTATTTACGCTGACACCCTGTGGGAACCTGCTGCCGTGTATGACCAGGTGAACCACTTAGAAGAACTTGCAACTGCTGCTGGCATAGGCTTTCACCGTGTCAGTGCGGGGGACATTCGCAAAGACCTTCTGGAAGAAACTGGGCGCCCGTTTGCTAATGTTCCGCTGCACGTAGTTGGACCTAACGGCAGGCCTGGTATGTTGCGGCGCCAGTGTTCATACCATTACAAAATGCGCCCGGTGTTAATCAAGCTGCGCGAGGTTGTAGGACTACGGAGGTATGAACGTTCCAAGCACGTACTGGCAGAGTGCCACCTGGGTATTAGCTTGGACGAAGTGGAACGAATGCGCCCGGCTGAACTTGCTTGGGTACTCAACGTGTACCCACTTGTAGATTTGCGTATGACTAGGCAGGACTGCATTACGTGGTGCACAGAACACGGCCACAAGGAGCCGCCGCGTTCTTCGTGCTTGGGCTGTCCATTGAAGGGTGGTGCAGACTGGGAACGGCTGCGTACAGAAAACCCAGAAGAGTGGCAAGACGTTGTAGAGTTTGACGCAGCATTGAGAAACCCAGAGACCCGCATAGGTAAGAAGTTAAACCGCCCGGCTTACGTACACAGATCACTGCGACCGATGGACCAGACGGAACAGCCAGGGCAGGACAGCTTGTTCGGTGAAGAGTGCACAGGATTTTGCGCAACATGACAAAGCCAGGACCAAAGCCCACACCCACACACCTGCGCGTTGTGCGCGGCACACGGCCTGACCGTATCAACCAGGGAGAACCAAAGGCCAGCAAGAAGGAACCAAGGTGCCCGGCGTACTTCTGCGAGGACGCCAAGCGCGTGTGGCGGCGCACTGTGAAGCAGCTGCGGCTTATGGGTATCTTGTCAGAGGCTGACCTGGACGTGATCGCTGCTTATTGCAACGCTGTCGTTGCGTATGAACGTGCAACGCAGCAGGTAGACCAGGTTGGCATTTTGGTAGAGGGGCGCCGGGACGGACTGGTGACCAACCCAGCGGTGCGCGTGCAGCGCGACAGCGCGCAGCTCATTCGACAACTGGGCAGTGAGTTGGGCTTCACACCTTCCAGCCGCAGCCGTTTGACGGTGGACGACGGAGAGAGCGGTGACGACTTCCTGGACTAGACCAACTTACACAACAGCAGGCAAGCAGCTACCACCAGGTGCGTACTTTGACGAAGAGGCAGCGGACCGTGCGGTGCGGTTCTTTGGGCTTCTCACACTTGTAGAGGGACGCGGCGCCGGTGAGCGTTGGAAGCTTATGCCATGGATGGAGCATGAGGTGGTGCGGCCCCTGTTCGGTTGGAAACGAGAGAACGGCACACGCTTGTATAGAACTTGCTGGACCGAGATACCGAGGAAAAACGCAAAGACCACTTTGGCCGCTGGCATTGCGCTGTACTCACTGGTAGCCGATGGCGAACCAGCGGCGCAGGTGATCATGGGTGCGCGCGATCGTATGCAGGCCCGGCTGTGCTTTGAACTGGCGCGCAAACTTGTAGCTGCTTCACCGGCACTAACGAAGCGGTGCCGCGCGGTGCGTTCATACATTGAGCACCCAAAAAGCGGTAGCGTGTTGCGCGCTGTCAGTGCAGAAGCAGCAGGGCAGCACGGACTTAACGCAAGCTGTGTCATTATCGACGAGGTGCACGCGCACCGGGACCGGGAACTGTGGGACGTGCTTGCCACGTCAGTGGGCGCCAGGGCGCAGCCTATTGTGTTCGGCATTACTACCGCAGGCGTTTACGACCCGTTCAGTATTGCGTGGGAACAACACGACTATGCGGTGCGCGTGGCCAAGGGTGAGCTGCAAGACCCCACGTTCCTGGGCGTCATCTATGGTGCAGAGAAAGACGACGACTGGAAAGACCCAGCGGTGTGGGCGAAGGCCAACCCTTCCCTTGGTGTTAGTATTACAGAGGACTACCTGCGCGAAGAAATGACGCGCGCCCAGGTAAGCCCGGCGCGACAAACAACCTTCCGCCAGCTGCACCTGGGTGTGTGGACCACAGAAGTACAGCGTTGGATAGACCCAGACGCGTGGAAGACGTGCGCCGAGCCGCTGCGCGAACCGGTGCGACACATGCCGGTGTATGCAGGCCTGGACCTTTCAAGCACCACAGACGTGTCAGCCCTGGTATTGTTGCGCCGACACGACGACGACACGTACGACGCTGAGCCGTACTTCTGGCTACCAGAGGCGGACCTGGCGGAACGTGAACGACGCGACCGGCAGCCGTACCGCCAGTGGGCAACAGAGGGACACATAACGCTAACGCCTGGCAACCTGGTGGACTACGGCTTCATCAAGGCAAAGATTTTCGAACTGGCGGACCGGTACCCAGGCATAACCATAGCCTACGACCCGTGGAACGCTACCGGCCTGGTGACGGAGCTAATAGGCGCGGGGCTGCCCTGCCTACCGACACGCCAGGGCTATGCAACCATGAGTGCGCCCACCAAAGAGCTGGAACGCATGGTCCTGTCCAAGCGCCTTCGCCATGCGGGGCACCCAGTACTGGAAACCCATGTCACTGCGGCACTGTGTACAACAGACCCAGCTGGAAACATAAAGGTGAACAAGGCATCGTCTAACGCACGCGTAGACGGCTGCGTGGCCACCATTATGGCGCTAAACAGTGCGCTGCTATCTGGATCGGCAGACAGCTACACCAGCGTGTACGAGACGAGAGGTATTGAGACACTATGAACCCCAGCAGCTACAACGTGGCAGTAAACGACAGCGTCACGCAAATCATCGAAGACGAGAGTGCGCCAAAGGCAAAAGAGGATGGACGCATTACCTACCTGGTGCAGAACCTTGGACCTGACCCTGTGTACCTGGGCAACAGCGAAGTAGTCCACTACGAAGGTTTCGAACTTGCAGTCGGTGGTACGCTCACCATTGCCATTCGCTTGGGCGGCGACTTGTTCGGAGTGTGCGACGGTGTTGCTTGCACCGCAGACGTTCGCGTGCTGGTGGTGCCGTGAGCAACGCCGACGCTTTCTACACAGCACCAGGCGGTGCAGCATTTGACCCGCAGCCACGATCATGGGAAGCTGTGGACTGGCTCACGTTTTACGCACAAGCAGGTGCGCCAACCAGCAGCACCGGCTACCCAGGCGCGTACTGGTTTGATATTACCAACGAAGAGCTGTACGGCCCGGCAACGTTTGACCCAGGCATACCTGGCTGGGACTGGGGCACAGCGTTGGCTAACGTCCTGGTTTCATCTGTTAGCCCTACAAGCCAGAGCGGGGACTGGTACGTGTGGGACGAAAACGGTGACGGCAGCGTTTACGTACTGTTCCAGAAGAAGACAACGATAAACTACAACGACCTGCTACGCGCCCAGGCTGACGGAGACTTCGAAGTGGTTAGCAACTACATAGACGCTGACCGCGTATGGTACGATACCAACGCCATTTACAACAACCCAGACCTTGCGGAAGTGAAACCGGTAAAGACAGAGCTGCACAACATCAACACCAACCACGTTTATGCGTACCTTGGTGGGCGTGAATACATTGCCAGCTACAACGTTGCCGGTACCCATGAGATAAACCCCTATGACGGCAACGCGTTCGTGCTCACGATCACAGACGACGTCACGTTTTCCTTCACGTCAGGACTGAACGCACTGGACGCGTACAACCTGGGCACACGTTTCGCAGAGCTTACCGTGGTCCTCATTCAAGACGCCACCGGCGGCCACACCGTTGGCTGGGCTGAAAACATCTTGTGGCATAGCAACGAAAACAACATTAGCACCGCGGCTGACCACGTAGGCATTTGGAAGTTCATTTCCTGGGACGACGGTGCAACCTGGTACGGACACCGGTGGGGCACTACCTTCTCATGAGCTACAAGAACCTAACACTACACAAGACAGTCCTGGTCAACCTGGACACCGGTAGGTGCTTTCGCGGCGCGCTGCTGCACGTAAAGCGGGACGTGCTGGTGCTTGCTAATGCCGAGATCATAGAACCAGGAGACCGGCCCTTGCCGGTGCCCGGTTCTGTTGTTGTTGAACGCAAACGCGTTGAGTTTGTGCAGGTGGTTAGCTAATGGCAGTTGTCCAGAACGAACAGGGACTCGTAGGCGTACAGCGCCCCACGCTCACCGGCTTGGTGTATGACGCCATTACGTTGTACAACGGAACGGCCACCACGTACGCGGCCATTTACGAACGGCAGCCAGAACTGCGCAGCGCGGTGGACTTCCTGGCGCGCAACATTAGCCAGGTGCCGCTGCACATTTACCAGCGCATAGACGACAACGAGCGCGTGCGTATTAGCGAAGGACCGCTGGCTGCTACCATCGACCGCCCCGACGTGCACACCACACGCAGCCGGTGGCTGGACGCTTTCGTGAAGGATTTGGCTATTTATGACCAGGCTTACTTCGTGAAGGTGCGCGGCACTGACGGACGCCTGGCCCTGGTGCGTATTCCACCGGCTACCGTTGAGCTGCTTGGCACCAACTGGCTGCGGCCTGACGGCTACCGTGTGCACGGCAACAGCGGTACCGTAGACTTTGACGCAGCGCAGATTATTGACATACACGGCTACAACCCACTGGACCCACGTAAGGGCTTGTCACCTATCGAGACGTTGCGCCGCTTGCTGGCAGAGCAACATGCAGCCGGTGAGTATCGTGAGAAGTTCTGGCAGAATAGCGCGCGCATGGGCGGCATTATCGAGCGCCCACAAAACGCACCGCAGTGGAGCGACACCGCACGCGCCCGGTTCCGCGCAGACTTTGAAAGTACATACACCGGTGCAGCTGCAAGTGGGCGCACGTTGGTGTTGGAAGAAGGCATGACTTACAAACCCACGTCATTCAGCGCACGTGACGCCCAGTTCTTGGAGAGCGTACAGCTGTCGCGTGAAGTAGTGGCAGCAGCGTACGGCATTCCTAACGGCTTGCTTGGGCTTGGCAGCAACACGTACGCCAGCCTAACAGAGCAGCACAGACAGCTGTACAGCGACTGCCTGGCGCCCTGGCTTGTTCGGATCCAGGAGGAACTGGAAGCGCAACTGCTGCCAGAGTTTGACCTGGTGCCAGGTACTTACTTGGAGTTCAACATAAGCGCGAAGTTGGCCGGTAGCTTCACCGAGCAAGCTGCCGTTTTGCAGGCGTCAGTTGGCGCACCATACCTTACCAGGAACGAAGCACGCGCACGGTTGAACCTGCCCCCGGTGGAAGACGGCGACGCGCTGGTTACACCGCTCAACGTTCTTGTTGGCGGTATGGCAAACCCACAAGACAGCGTGAGCACAGAGCGCCAGCTGGGACTTGCAAGCGCAACACCAGAAGCAAAGAGCGCACCAGAGACTGCACAGCCAGACGTGAAGGCGTTGCGGCGTGGCCTGGTGCTACGTCAGCGGCGCATTGCCACAGACGCATTGCAGGAAGACCTGGTGGCGGCGTTTGAAAGACAGAAGCGCAGCGTGCTGGCCAAGCTTGGAGCAAAAGCCAAGAGCGGCGTAAAGGCAGAAGTGTCGGACGTGTTCGACCGGCAGCGCTTCTCCCGTGAACTTGGTACCGACATGAAGCCGGTAGTGCGCAAGGCTGCGCGCAGCATGGCTTCCACTGTTGGAGAATGGGACCCAGATAACGCAAGCGACTACCTGGACACAGTAGCGGAAAACTTTGCTGACAGCGTAGTGGAGGCTGTGGCAGACGATCTAGATACAGCCCTGGGCGCAGAGGACGCAGTGGAGGAAACCACTGGCTTGTTTGACCGGCTTGCCCAAAACATGGCGCCGGTGTACGCGGCTTCGTTGATCACCGGTGTGGGAGAGTTTGCCCGCGCAGAAGCAGCAGCTGCTAACGACATCGGCAGCAAGACGTGGCTGGTAACTAGTTCAAACCCACGCGGAAGCCATGCGGCTTTGGACGGTGAGACCGTGGCACGGAACGACACATTTAGCAACGGCGCAGCGTTTCCAGGCGACCCTTCTTTGCCAGACGAAGAGCGAGCCAACTGCCAGTGCCTGGTAGACTGGGAGTAGCCAGCCGTGCCGTATTACATTAGCAACGACAACCCCGGCTGCAACGGCTGGGCAGTAGAGAAAGACAACGGCGAAGTAGTTGGCTGTCACCGCACACGTCGTGACGCCATTGACCAAATGGTGGCGGTAAGCTTGGCAGAAGGACTCGAGCCTGGTGGTGAGCGCAACGCAAAAGCTGGCAGCGCCGGGGACGTAACCGAGAGCATGCGAGACGAAGCCCAGCAGGGCCTGGACTGGCGCGAAGAGTATGGACGCGGCGGCACCGCTGTCGGCGCAGGAACAGCCCGGCGCATTGTTGCCAACGACGTTAGCTTGGAACTTGCGGTGAAAATGCGCGCGTACTTTGCACGCCATGAAGTAGACCAGGAGGCACCAGGCTGGAACCGTGGCGAAGACGGCTACCCAAGTGCAGGCCTTATTGCCTGGAAACTGTGGGGCGGCGACAGCGGACGCGAATGGGCGGAGCGTGTCGTGGCAGAGTATCGAGAGACAGAGGAAGACAAGAACGGTGCGCACGTTGTGCTGGTTGTTGGGCCACCGGCTGCTGGCAAAAGCACGTACGTACAAACGCACGCAAAGCCCGGTGACATGGTAGTGGATTGGGACCGCCTGGTTACCGCGATCGACCCAGGGGCGAGGCGTAGCCAAAAGGAACCGCTGCGCAGCATTGTCGGCGCTGCACGTAGGGCGCTGTACACTGCCCTGGGCGAAGCTGGCGCAGAGCAAGACGTGCGCGCTTGGGTGATCGCCGGTGTGCCTGGTGTGGCTGAACGTAAAGCCCTGGCGGACGAAGTTGGCGCTTCGCGCGTCGTCGTTGTGCTGTGCTCACAAGACGAAGCAGCTGCACGTATCGAGAAAGACGAAAGCAGAGCAGCGGTTACGGAAGAGCACCGGCGCGCAGTTGAGCGTTGGTGGAGAAAGTACGAACCGCATGGCGCTGACGAAGTAGTGTACACCGGCGCGGTGGAAGCCAAGGCCCAGCCCGGCACTGGTCAGCGTATGAACATCAAGCGCCACGTGGTGGCAGCAACTTGGAGCATGAAGAGTGCGAACGACGCCAACGGCGAAGTAGAAGCGCTTGTGTCAGTGTTCAATAACAAAGACCTGGTAGGCGACCGTGTGTTGCCTGGTGCTTTTGCGGAGAGCCTGGCGCTGTATGCCGAGAGCGGCAAAAGCATTCCCTGGGTGTGGAGTCACCAGTGGGATAACCCAGACGCGTACATTGGCAAAGTTACCGAGGCACGCGAAACGCAGGACGGCCTGGTGGTCAAGGCCACGTTCTTCCCAACAGCCCAGGCGCAGCAAGTGCGCAGGCTTTTGGCGGAAGGTGTGGTCACCGAGTTCAGCTTCGCCTATGACGTGAAGGAGCAGCGCCCCGGCAAGGACGGCGTGAATGAACTGGTGAGGTTACATGTTTTGGAGTGTGGCCCTTGCTTGAAGGGGGCTAATCCCGCCACGCAGCTCATTGGCGTGCGCAGCTACGACCGTGCTACCGGTACACACACCGCAAAAGCAGAGCCTGGTGACCTTGCCGAGGGCAGCTTTGTGCAGTGGGCTGGCGGCTATGGGCGCGTTGAATACATCATGACAGAAGGAGAGTTTGGCGTGGAGGGCGACCCGTTGAGCCTGGAAGCCACCGCAGAAGACCCGCTTGCTTTGGTACGTGAGTACGACGAAGAGGGCGGCGAATGGCTGCCAACAGACAACTTTACCGCGCACCGCTTTTCAGAGCTTGTAGCTGTGGAGCCAAAACACGCCCCGCGCGTTGAAACGTCCGCGCACGTCGGCACTGCTGTGAAGAGTGGCCGAGTACTGTCCACGAAGAACGAGGGCCGCATTCGTGAGGCTGTCGGACTTCTGGACGAAGTACTGGGAACACTAACCGCAGACGACAACGCGAAGTCCGAGGAACCAGAGGTCAAGGACGAGCAAGCAGAGTCACCGGCTAACACCGGCATGGACGCGGCGACAGCTCAACTACTGCTCGAACTGGAAACAGCCGAGTAGACCCCTAACCAGTCCAGGAGGACAACACACATGAAAGACCTGATCAACCAGGCGAAGAACATTGCAGCCAAGGCTGCGGAAGAGGGCCGCCCCCTCACCAACGAAGAGCGCGAGACTGTGGAGCAGGCGCTGGCCGGTGCAAAGGCACTCAAGGCAGACGCTGACCTGCGTTCCGCTGTGGACGCGCTTGGTTCAGATCTTGCCGCCGCCAAGCCCGCAGAGGCTGCCCCGGCTGCACGTACGACCGGCGAGAAGCTTCTTGCTGACCCGTCGTTCAAGACCTGGCTTGCCAACGCTAACGCGCACGGCACCCCGGACGCGAAGGCGTTGCAGACTTCCCCAACGGTTACCGTTGGTGGTTTGAAGGCGACCCTTCTTGGTTCGTCGGAAAGTTCCGCCGGTGCGCTTGTCGTTAACGACTTCTGGCCAGCAGTTGACACCAGCTACGCCCGCGAACTGAACGCGTTGTCCCTCATCACCATGGGGCGCACCGGTTCGGACGTCGTGGAGTACGCCCGCGTTATGCGCTTTGACGAAGCTTCTGGTTCTGACCACGACGTGGCACCAGGCGCCGAGGACGAAGCAGCCAGCGAAGCAACCATGAAGTTCGCAAAGCAGACCGCAAACGTGAAGGACGTGCGCGCGTTTTTGCCTGCTTCTGTTCGTGCCCTTTCTGACGCGTCGCAGTTGCAGTCGCTTGCCGACAGCTTCCTGCGCTTCGCTATCTTGGAAGGCGTCACTAACCAAATCATCAACGGAGACGGCACCGGCGAAAACATGGAAGGTATCCTCAACGTCAGCGGCGTGCAGTCACAGGCGTGGGACACCGACGTGGTTACCACTATTCGCAAGGCCATCACGAAGGTGCGCCACACCGGGAACCGCATTCCTACCGGCGTGCTTCTCAACCCGGCTGACGCGGAAGCCATCGACCTGCTTGCTGGTTCTGTTGGTTCGGACTACCTGTTCGGCGGCCCTGCGCTTCCGTCCAGCGTGAGGACAATATGGGGCCTACCTATGGTCACTGACGCCCAAGTCCCTGCGGGTTCCGCCATCGTTGGCGACTTCCGTCAGGCTGTCTTGTGGGAGCGTTCACCGCTCACCGTCAATGTGTACCCCCAGCATGGAACGTATGCAGTGCAAGGGCTAGTGGCGATCGTCGCCAGCGTTCGCGCTGCGTTCGGCTTGGTCAGCCCTGGCGCGTTCTGCGTCGCAACCATCACGGACTAACCACCGTACAGCAACAAGCGAACTGGGCCGGGGCGCAAGCCCCGGCCCTAACGCTTTGCGGCACTGGTACGCACATGAGCATGGTAGTTGTTGAAGTACGCCCAGGTGTGCACGTGCGCATGAACGCACGGCTTGCAGCTGCAAAAGGCTACAAGCCCTATGAACCGCAGCAGACGAAGAAGGCAGCACCGGCTGCAACCAAGAAGCGCACGAAGCGCGTGCTTGTAGAAACCGTGGAAGACGTGGAGGAAGAAGAAACCAGTGGCATTCGCAACGACTGACGACCTGGCTAACGTGCTGGGTAGAGAAGTAGACCCAGAAGACGCAACAGCTTTGGCTGCTTTGGACGCTGCTACCGAGATCGTCCGCGCCTACACCGGCCAGTACATTGAGCAGGTAGAGGACGACGAACTAACACTCGACGGCAGCGGTACCAACAACTTGCTGCTGCCCCAGGTGCCAGTTACAGCTGTGGCCAGCGTTGAAGTGGACGGCGAAGCCCTGGCTGCAACTGACTACGAGTGGAGCGCAAACGGCTACCTGCGGCGCATTGGTGCCAACTGGCCGGTGAACCTGCGCAGCATTGTCGCAACATACACGCACGGCTACGCAACGGTGCCCGCTGTGATCGTGGCTGTAACCGCTACGCTTGCCGCACGTTTGTACGAAGCGCCCACCGCAGTGAAGCAAGAGACCATTGGCGCATACAGCGTCACCTACACCGGCACCGGCATGGGGCTGCAAACCAACGAGACGTTGTTGCTGGACCAGTTCAGGGGACGCTAACGTGTTCACCAGGCTGCTGCACCAGTTCGCCACTATCGAGCGCGAAACGTCCGCAACGTTTGACGCGTATGGCAACGAAGTCACCACGCTTGAAGTGGTGGACGAAGACGTGCCGTGCCGCTTGCAAGAGCAGGGTAGCGCGGAAGACACAGACGAACGAGACACCGTCACGCGCACCGCTGTCGCATTCTTCGATCCAAGCGCAGACCTGTCGCCATTTGACCGTATCACCGTAGACGGAGAAACGTGGGAAGTTGTTGGCCAGCCGCTACCCCGGCACGACGCCACCGGTTTACACCACTACGAAGTTAGCCTTAGGTGGGTGCAGCTGTGAGCAACAAGGACGAAGTAAAGGTTGACGCTGACCGGTTGTGGGAGGCTATCACGCGTAGCAAAAGGTTCAAGCAGTACGTTGAGACCATAGCCAGAGAAACCAAGGACGAGGCGGAGAAGCTGGCAAAAGCCCAGGCCTACGACACTGGGTACTATGCCAGAAGCTTCCAGGCTGGTACTGCAAACGCTAAACGTATTCGTTCCCTTGCTAATGCACCAAGTTCGAAAGGCGGCAAGAGCGGCAGAGCACTGCGCTATCAGCAGGGCGTCAAAGGAACTAACAGGTTCTTGGACGTCAAGATAGAAGGAGACGCAGACGCCCAGGCGTATAACGGTGAGCTTGGCCTGGTAGTCAATACAAACTGGAAGGCGGCCATGATCGAGTATGGAACCGCTGCGAAAGGCCCGCGCCGTATTATGTTGGCAGCAATACAGAACGTTGCACGCAGGTATTACCTAACTGTTGAAGTGGTATACAACACCACACACCAACCAAACCTTAGCAGGCTTAGTGCAGAGATAAAAGCAGGCAAGCGCCGCCAGGCGGCACGTGCAGCGAGGAAGAAGACATGATACCAGACGTAGAGGCGGCAGTGGTTGGCTACCTGCTCAATAACGAAGCAGTCACCGAGGCGCTTGGAGCAGAGAACCGCGTAAGCACAGAGCTGCCGCGCAACGCTGCGCTGCCCCGGCTGCGCGTCACTTTGTCAGGCGGGACTATCGCAGTGCAGCGCCACCTGTATGCGTCCCGGCTAACCATTGAAGCCTGGGCAGAAGACAAGGCCACCGCGTTCCAGGCTATTACTGTGGCTTTGGCAGAGTTGGAAACAGGACTCACGGCGGCACAGGTACAGGAAGGAGTAGTGACCAGCTGCGACCTGGACAGTGGCCTGTTGTGGGCACCTGACCAGGACACAGAACTGCCCAGGTATCTTGGCAGTGTACAGGTTTACATACACCCACACCCAACCCCGTAGGAGACAAACACCAGCATGGCAAACGCAGACAACATTGTGGTGGGCAGCAACGGCAGCGTGTACATTGCGCCCGTAGGCACCACCCTTCCCACCACCGAGGACGGCGCGCTTAACGCTGCGTTCGTTGACCTGGGCTACATCAGTGAGGACGGCCTCACCCTGTCAGTGGAGACTTCCACCGCAGACGTGAACGCTTTTCAAAGCCTGTCAGCCGTTCGCAAGCTTGTGACCGCGCGCAACACAAGCGTGGCGTTTACGCTGCGCGAATGGTCCGCTGCTAACGTCGTGTTTGCTTTCGGCGG
>Ga0129333_10005574_pt1 | contig 11855 bp, 21 predicted proteins | sample CPB6_08_DNA_FD_94474 | JGI IMG/M metagenome (GOLD analysis project Ga0129333, IMG submission 94474) | Freshwater to marine salinity gradient microbial communities from Chesapeake Bay, USA - CPBay_Sum_0.6_0.8_DNA | ecosystem: Environmental > Aquatic > Marine > Coastal | place: USA: Chesapeake... | reverse complement strand
GATAGAAAACAACGGCGGCAGCGTGCTGCAATTAGAAGAACAAATGGAGCGCGATAGTGTTGACGACTACATATTGATAAAGCTTCAAGATTTTGAAGCACTGTGCGCCGCCATCGACGCCGCTAGAAAGGAGCAGCTGTGAGTTATAGTACTACCGACAGCACAATTAGTTTGTTAGAACCGAACTTCAAGCAGGAAATAAAGTTCTGCATCGGTGATGAAGTAATGCTGCGCCTGACCGAGGACGGCTTTCACTACCAGGGTCGTATCATAAATGATGAGGGCGAAGCTTATCGCCTTTTCGTTAAATGGATGCAGGACACCCAAAAAATCCAATGGCCTACTCTATCAGGCCGGCTTGAAAACAAGCTTGGTTCCAGAGAAGAAGCCATCCAGCAATTGCAAAATACCGTAGAGCTTTCTCCTGTTGCGCAGGCTGTTTTCAACAGTACATCCCCAAGATCTAATGAAACCTGAACTTGAAAAAATCCTGGTAGAAAAATACCCCAAGATCTTCCCGGACTATGGGAAGTCTCCTCAAGAGTCTGCCCTGTCCTGGGGTCTTGAGGTGGGCGACGGCTGGTTCAATCTGATTGACCATGTCTGTGAATCTCTGTCGCATCTTTATACTTCAGGCCTTAGCTTAGGCGACCAGCGTTACGTCCCATTGGATGCCCCAACGGTTATCGCGACTCAGATCAAGGAAAAGTTCGGCGGTCTTCGATTCTACTACCGACTCGAATTACCAGATAAAGTCAAGGAGCTTGAAAAACAAGCTGAAACCGACGCCAAGCTAAAAGAGGCCATCGATGCGTGGAGTCGTGATTACATTCAGTTTGTCGATGGGATCATCTATATGGCTGAAACGATCTCAATGAGAACCTGTGAAAGGACCGGACTGAAGGGTGAACTTCATCGCACCCCAGGTGGATGGTATAAAGTCCTGAATAAGGACTATGCGATTTTGAATCCGGAATTAGTTCAACACGGTTACCGGCCTTATTCCGAATACAAGCAAAATGAAAACAATAACAATTAGCGTGTCCGATGAGACCGCGGACGAAATTGTCCGTTCGGCTCTAAAGCAATCCATCTCAATGGCGGAATACAATAGGTCCTGTCTTCTGAAAAAGAAGAAGAAGAAGTTGCTCAAGCACGAGAAAGAAGATCTGAAACACTTGGAAGAGATCCTAAATGCCATGAACATCGTCCTAGCATATTACAGCCCAGCCGAATGAACACTACACTAGATACTTTCGGTCATGGTGACAATTGGTCAAAATGGCTCGATAGCCTTAAAGGCCTGAAGGCCATCGCGGGACTTGAATTGGGAACATTTCGCGGGGCCTCGGCCGAATGGGCGATGAAGAATGTCTTCACCGACCCCACAAGCATATACCTGTGTGTGGATACTTTCGATGGCTCGATCGAGCATCGCGTCAATGACATCGACTGCTCTGAGAATGAGGCAATCGCCCGTCGTAGACTTTCTGCATTTCAGAATGCTCACATCATCCGCAAGACGAGCGAGGAATACTTGAGAAGCGAATTCGGCCGATCCATGCGTTATGATTTCATCTACGTAGATGCCGCGCATGACGCCATGAACGTTCTTCGGGATGCGGTACTGTCATTCGATCTCCTGAAACAGGATGGAATCATGATCTTCGATGATTACACCTGGACGGTTATGCCTAGGGAATTAGATCGTCCGAAGATGGCGATCGACGCATTCTTATCCTGCTATGCCGATCGACATCGGGTGATCTTCAAGGGTTACCAGGTCGTCATCCAGAAAACTTCCTGATCGCAGCATGTACTCCACAACAAAGTTGGCCGTGATTTTTCTCTATTGCCTGGGTGTCCTTTACGGCATCGGTTACGTAGTGTTCTTTAAGAACGCCAGTGCCTGGTGGTTCGTGATGGCCGGCTTCCTACTGCCGAGCTCAAACTTTATTGCGCGGTTGGCGTGGGAGGGGGAGCAGGCGGGGCCGGGGGCGGAGGAGTCCTCTTGAAGAGGTCGACTTTTCCGTTCTTCGGATTGACCACGATCATCACTACGATGAAGAGGCCCATTACGGCAGCAACTACCCAGAACGGAATCGTCGCAGCCACGTAAGACAGACCCAACATAACCAGTCCGGAGATAATGAACACCGGACTCTTCAGTAGGAATCCTAGTACCATCAGGACGATTCCAACACCTAGCAGCGCCTTGACGATCATCCCGACCATCTCAAGGCGCTGTTTTTCTTTTGCAATCTCAACGGCGTCTTTTGCCTCTTTCAGCATTCTCTGACGCTCTGCTTCCTGTTCTGCCTGAAGTTTCTTTAGCGTTTCCGCTTGATCAAGACGAAGTTTAGCTTTCTCTTCTTCCTTCTTCTTTACCAAAGCATCGGCTTCCTCGTAGCGTTTTGCTGCAGCATCCGCCTGCTTAATTAATTCGTCATACTTCTTGCGGATATCCGGTTCTTCTTTTTTCCGGTCCGCCTCTATCTCAGCTTCAATCTGCTTCTTTTTGTCCTCGGGAACTGGCATAAGCATCTCGGCCGCTTCCTTTGACTTTAGGTTGGCAATGAGAACTCTCTTATCCAACCCGGTGATTTCTTCTGTGGCTACCGTGATCCCGTAGTTAATTTCTGAGATCTTGTCAAAGTTTTCGTTGTCTACCTTCTCGCGGTTCGTGTATGCTGCTGCGAGTTCTACTCGAAATTTCTCATACTTGGCTTCGAGGGCTTTTCTGGCCTCTGCTTCTCGCTTTGCGATCTCCGACATACGATCAATCGCTCCGGCGGTGGCTGTAGCCCCGGCGACAGTGCCAGTAGTATCGCCCTTCTTGTCTAGACGGTCACCTAGTGCTCCGATCTTACTGCCAAGGCCTGAAAGCATCTGGCAACCGGTCATGAACATTAAACAGAATACTATGAGTAGCCATCTCATTTTCGGTATTTATAAATAGAGATGAATCTGACTCAACATAAATACCTACTACTATGGTCGCAACAATTATTCGTTTACTCGGACAGGAAGCCTCAGTTGGAACTGCTGGAAGTGATTTCAGCGGAAATAAGCTGATTCGTGTCTATAACTCAAATGGCGGAGACGTTCTGCTAACCGTTAAAGATAACGCAACTCCGACACCAAATACGCTCGGAACCGTCACGGTCAAGGCCGGAGAAACTATCTACGTCAACAAGGCCGGCACCGATGTGCTATCTGCCGCGTCTACCTGCAAGATGGTCGCTGTCGCATTTTGACCCATGGCTGCTGACAAAAATTTCGAATCGCACGCAACAGAGGACGGTACCCTCATCGAGGGCCGTATCATTCCTCCCGCCGAAGTAACCGCTCTGGACTACTCGGACGTTCTTAAGTTCTCGAACTGCCAGAACATCACGGTCGATCAGTGCGTAATCTCCGGTGGAAAAGAAGATTGCATCGACGTTGTCCGCGGAAGCAACTACACTATCAAGAACACCACGCTTCTTCCGCACAAGAATGGTATCACGCTGAAGGGATCTATTGATGGAGCCGTACTTGATACCATCGGATTCGATAGTCATGGCAGTGAGTGCGACATCGACATCGGCCAGTTCGATAACTACTGGTGGATCGGCCGCCCGCCGACCCGCAATATCACTCTGAAGAACATCGAATCCAGCGATGGCAAGCCTGTTGTAGTTCGTCTATGGGATGCCGAGAATCCTACGATTGAGAACTGCAATGTCAAGATCGTTCGTATTCCGAAGTTCATCTGGTGGCCATACTTCGTGTTCCGCGCAGCGCAGACTCGCGGATTCAAGAACGTAGCAAAGCCGGTTGACAGCAATACCTTCATCAAGACGAAGTAATGGCTAAGAACGTCCAGGTCATTATCCTGGCGTATAACGAGGAGAGAATGATGCCGTACACATTACGGCATTATTCTACCTTTGCTAAGAGAATCACAGTTTACGATGGGATGTCGACGGATCGAACCCGTGACATCTGCCGAGAATTTGGCGCGGAGATCGTAGACTATCCGACCGACGGCCTCAACGACATGAAGAATCGTGAGGCCAAGAACACCGGATGGATCAAACATCGTGGGACTGATTGGGTGATCTGTGTCGATACCGATGAGATCGTATATTTCCCGCATGGAGTGGAGAAGACCCTTCAAGCATACGATGATCAGGACCTGAAGATCGTCAAGACACAGGGTTACGAGATGTTCAGCGAAACGTTTCCGACGACATCTGGCCAGATCTACGAGGAACTGAACATGGGTTCCAAGGAAGAGCGTTGGTACTCTAAACCGATCCTGTTCTCTCGCCAGAGACTTGTGAGCATTGACTTTTCAGCCGGAGCACATCAGGCAACCGGTATGGGATCAGATGGCATCTTTGTGCCTAACCCAAAGGTAACAGCCAATCCTCCTGCATATCTCCTGCACTATCATCAAATAGGTCCGATTGAGTACCTGGCTGCAAAGTATGATGCCACGCGGGCAAGATTGTCGGCCGAAAATGTTAAGAATCGTCATGGAAATTTTGACCCTGGCCTAAAGCATGTTCAGGACAAGAGGAAGCTGATACTGCCTGGATTGCATCGGGTTTTATAAATACGGAGTGAGGGTATCCGCCTTCTTCGGATGCCTTCAATCTCATGTCTTCATCAAAACTAACACCCGATGAAGAGAGGGCCCAAAAACTCGCCTTTGATTCTTTAGGCGACAGGCTTTGGTGCACTCTCGACGTATACTTTTTCATGGCTCTGGCTGCTGTTGGCGGCTTTTGCCTGGGAATGCTAATCATGGCCATCATGGCCGTTGCTAATTATGGACCAAAATAACTTTTTCGATTTCGGTTTCACTGCTGTTGCAGAAGAAGACCTAGACGTAACGAAACAGGTCGATGTTGCCTATAAGCAAGTTGCTGAGCAGGAAGACAAGCTCAACCGTTTGTATCAGGCCATCCTCCCTCTTCTCCATAATCTCAAGAAGAACCCTGAGAAGGATTACATCAAGTGGCCCAACCGTGTAAAGAAGGTTGAGGAGTTTGAGAAGATGATCGCGGAGATCGTGCACGAATGAACGTCGATACCTTCAAGTCGATCATGGATCTGGGCTTCTCGGTGGCCGCTGTGGCCGTCGGCGGAGTCTTCATCGTGATCCTATTGAAGTACATCCTGGCCGGAGTGGTGGACGATGTGAAGTCGATCAATGGATTGGCTGGCATGTTGAACAATCGCATCCGCACCATGAACAACGATCTAGTTCGAATCGATGCGCTAATCTCGTCGAAGTTTGGGCTGCGCGTAGACCTGGAGCGTCTGGCCCGTACTGACGGAAAGACGGACGCCAGAAAGGACTGATGACGGAGGAAATCAGTACGTTCAAGGAGATGGTCAACCAGTACGGCTTGCCGATCATGGCGGCCGGTGGAATGGGCTACTTCATTTACTTCGTTTGGAAATTTGTGACAGAGAACATCAACACAGAGCTCTCGAATGCCAAGAAGACGATGATCGATCTGATCGATCGAATCAGAATGCTAGACAACGACCTGATTCGTCTTGAACAGAAGATCAATACCGCCATCGAGGTTCAGAGAGCAGAAAAAGCAAAAGAACATGAAGCAGAGCAAAATGCGAACTCACGACTTGTTCGTTCTGTCCACAATAGCGGCACTGATCCTAATTAACCTGATGCATGGCTGCGTCCCGTCTGCTCGGGCCTCAGACATGACATTCGGTTTCAAGTCTCCGATGTTCAGCGGAGCCGGGTTCTCAGCTCATGCTATCACCATTGAGAACATTTCCAGGACGCGCAAGCAGACCATCAAGGATGTGGCCAAAGCGGAGGCCGAGAACCTTCGCGTAGCAAGTCAGAATACTCCACTGAACAACTTTATCGTCAACCTTCAGGCCAGGATCTATTCACAACTTGCTTCACAGGTCACTGACCAGATCTTCAATTCGAGTGGATCGACATTCGGCGTAATTAACCTAGAGGGCGGAGCAACCGTCACCTGGAATCGTGCTGGAGAGTTCGTCACGCTGTACATCGTAGACCCTTCTACTGGAAACATGACAACGATTCAAGTTCCTGTTGGAAGTCTAACCGCTCCACCTACTGGCTGATGCTAGCAAAACTTACAGTCCCACTATTGCTATCTCTACTCGCCGGCGGGTGCGCCTCGGTTCCTAGAAGTCCTGGGATCCTGGAGGCACCACGAGTTCAGGAGAGTCCTCTGCAGAAACAGTTGTTTGCATTGCCGCCGATAGAAGGTAATAGGATCACGATCGCGGTCTATTCCTTTGCCGACAAGACAGGCCAAAGGAAGACCATCGATGCCTATGCTTCCTTCTCGTCGGCCGTGACCCAAGGGGCCGACAGCTGGCTGATCGATTCTTTCCGCCTGGCCGGCGGCGGCAAATGGTTTCAGGTACTGGAACGCGCGTCGCTTGACAATCTCATTAAGGAGCGCCAACTGATTGCTCAGACCCGCGAGTCATTCTTTGGCAAGGATGCCGAAAAACTTTCTCCGCTACTGTTCGCAGGAATTATCGCTGAGGGCGGAATCATTGGTTATGATACCAACATCCTGACAGGTGGTGCCGGAGCAAGTCTCTTGGGCATCTCAGGATCCACACAGTACCGCAAAGATGTGGTAACTGTTTCCCTTCGCTTGATCTCGGTTCAAACGGGTGAGGTTCTTATATCCACCGCGGTCACGAAGACGATTACCTCGGTTGCCCTCTCAGGTAACCTATTCAAGTTTTATGAGCATGGAGTGACTCCAGCAGAATCGGAACTTGGATTGACAGCCAACGAACCGAACACAATCGCGGTTCGTAGTGCTATCGATCAAGCAGTGATTGACATCATCAATCAGGGCGCCAAGACCGGTCTCTGGAAATTCGTCGTGACAGATAACAACCCACAAAAGCAAGTCCAATGACAATCAAACAAGTCGTAGCAACTACTCTGCTTCTGCTCCTCGCTGCGACAGCCACGGCGCAGAATCAGATCTATGTGAATCAGATAACCACGGGTGGAACTACCACCTTCGTTCAGGTCGGAAGCCTGAACCGGATCGGGTCCTCGCAAACGCCGAGTGACATCACCGGAGATAACATCGTGTTCGAGATGCGCCAGATCGGTGACAGCAACGCGACTGATTTCTCCATCGCCAGCGCCAATAACCTGAAGTTCATCTCCGCCTATACCGGAAACAGCAACACTCAGAGAATTTACTTCAGCGGCGCAAATAACAAGATGAACTTCGCCGTCACAGGAAACACTAATCTGTTCCTGCTCAATAAGGATACTTCGGTGGACCACACGTCAGATACTGATACCAGCAAGGCCACACTGATGAATTCTGACATGAAGTTCACCGTTGATGGCAATCTGAATAGGTTCAAGTTCGGAATTGACTCCGGAAACTACAACTACCTAGACTACACTGTCACGGGTAATTCGAACTACATCAAGTCCACGCAAATCGGCAATACTGGAGGAAGTGTTGCCAAGGCTGGACATGAGCAAACCGTCACGATCACTGGATCATCCAATGATTTGACGATCTATCAGGCAGGCGTAGAGAAGCAAAACTTCACTTACAACCTGACCGGATCCACAAATACCATTAACATCGTTCAGACTCAGGCTGGCTATGCTCCAGTCATGACGACAAACGGAACGAATGGACCAGCTGGAACAGCTCAGACAACCAACTCGATCACTCCTCCTTCAAACTAATCTCGTCATGAGAACTGCAGCCGTCCTAGGGCTATTTTTGTCCTGGACGGCTGCTTTGTCTGGATTTGTAGGCAAGATGACCGACGTCACCGGTCCCACGCAGATCGTCCGAGGAAAGGACAAGATCGAGGGAAAGAAAGATGGCCAGGTCGATATGAATGACTCGATCGAGACTCTGAAAGCCAGGGTCTCGATCACCTTCGAGGATAACACCAAGATGCAGGTGACCGAGTTCTCGAAGCTTAAGATCGATGAGTTCGTCTATGACCCGAAGTCTGGCAAAGGTAATCTGTCAGTGAAAGCGGCATTCGGTACCGTCAGGTACGCGTCAGGAGCAATTGCGAAGAATAGCCGAGAGAATGTCAAGGTTCAAACACCGACTGCCAAGGTCTCGGTTCGTGGTACAGATTTTTCTATGACGGTATCCGAGGATGGCAAGAGCCTGATCGTCCTGCTTCCATCGGTTCCGCTATCCTCAGGACTCCCTCCAATCGTCGGATCCATCGAGGTATCTAACTTAGGCGGCACCGTCTTGATGACGCAAGCTTATCAGGCCACATTCATATCTTCACAGAATACCGCTCCGACCATACCGGTTGTGCTAGACTTCCAAGACGAGTCGAAGATCAACAATATGCTGATCGTCGAGACTCCGAAACAGGTCACTCAAGCTGTGAAGGAACAGAAGAAAGAAAAGCAACAGACGCAATCAACAGATGAAGACGACAACAAGCCAAAGAAAAAAGATGGCAAGACTGCGGTTAGTCAGGCTGATACGCCACCAGCTGCTCAGACAGTGGCTGCACAATCCACAGCAGAGGATACAAATACTCCAGAAGTCAAGACCGAACTGAAGCTCGAGGCACTGCAACCTCAGGTGCTTCAAGAGGTGGCCAAGGTAATCGAAAAGGTTGTACTTCCGGTACCGAGCATGGTAGTATCATCAACCGTCAACACTGGTTGGGCCACAGATGGTGTCAATGCAACACTACGACTGGATGCGGCCGGCAACATCATACAGTATTCCACCAAAGCAAATCTAAGTCTGACCGTCGAGGTCACGAACGCCGAAGGCACAAAGAGCTATCCGCTCAACTTCGGAGATAAATTAAAGGTGAACATCACTCAAAAGAAATGAAGAAGCATCAAATCAAGATCATCGGTATCGGCCTTATCGTATTGTCACTCTCAGTAATACTCAGACTCTGGGATCCATATCCAGTCGAGGTGATGCGATTGAAGGGTCTAGACTTCTACCAACGTCAACAGGAGAAGACCGTCTCCAACAACATTGCCGTGGTGGAGATCGATGAGGATGCTTTGGAGCAGAATGGTCAGTGGCCCTGGAAACGCGATGAGCTAGGAAAGGCTGTAGCGAAAGCATTCGAGGCTGGTGCCAGTGCAGTTGTACTACCGATCATTTTTGCAGAGCCAGATCGAATGGGTGGCGACAAAGAATTCGTCGACATCATCAGCCAGGTTCCAGTCATCGTTGCCCAATCTGCCGCTCAGAAAGGAAAGGGAGAACCGGTTCCTCGTGGATTGGCCACTATCGGAGGAGATGCCTCTGACTGGTTGTTCGATTATCCATCGGCAATAGGACCGGTCAGTGACGTTGGTAAATCGGCGGCCGGTGTAGGAATGCTCCTGACGGCACCAGAGCTTGATGGGGTGGTTCGTCGTCTTCCGCTGATCGTTCAGGTCAAGGGTGAGAAGTATCCGACTCTCCCACTCGAGGTCCTCCGTGTATTTGGAGGGGAGGCCAGCAATCAGGCAAAGGTGACCGAGGCTGGAATCAGCGCCATCCGCGTGGCAGGAATTCCGCCGATCCAAACTGATGCGAATGCCAGAGTCTGGATCAACATGAAGTACACCTTTCCGAGTGTGTCATACGTCAAGCAAGATTGGTCCCTGTTGAAAGGCAAGATCGCGGTCATTGCTCCGACAGCCGAGGGTCTAGCGAATACGGTGGCTACGCCGATCGGTACCACGTACGGTTATGAGATCAATCTTCAGGCGCTGCAGATGCTGATCGATGAGGCCAGATTGTCGCGGCCAGCTGAGTTCGACATCTACGAAGTCGCACTTGGGTATGTTTTGGGATTAATAGCTATTATTACGATATGTTATCTAAACTATGTTGTGGCGGGGGTCTTATTCCTGATTATCTCAGGACTTCCAGTTGCAACCGGCTTTTACCTATTCGCCGATGGTAAAATTTTTGACTATACGTGGCCGGTCTTAGCCATCACCGTCTCCTGGGGATGCTCGTTGTTCATGCGATTCGTGATGGAGTTCAAGCTGAAGCAACAGATCAAGAAGCAGTTCGAGACGTACTTGTCACCTGACCAGGTTGCTCAACTTCAGAAGAACCCGGATGCCCTGAAGCTGGGTGGTGAGGAACGCGAGCTGTCCATCATGTTCACCGACGTCCGTGGCTTCACCGCCATCTCGGAGCACTACGGAAAGAACGTTCAGGGTCTGACGCAGATCATGAACCGTTACATGACCGCCATGACGCGTTCCATCATCGAGAAGAAAGGAACTCTGGACAAATACATCGGTGACGCCCAGATGGCCTTCTGGAATGCTCCTCTGGATGATAGCTCCCATGCGATCCATGCAGTCGAGACTGGTCTCGAGATGATGGGTAGCCTGAAGGCCTTCAACGAAGAGATCGCGAAGGAAGGTGTTCCGGCGTTCGGCATGGGTCTCGGCATCAACACGGGAACAGTGGTCGTCGGTAACATGGGATCTGAGCAACGGTTCGATTACACGTGCCTCGGTGACCATGTGAACTTAGCATCTCGCCTCGAGGGCCAATCGAAGCCGTACGGAGTCAAGATCGTCCTCGGTCCTCTAACTCGCGAGAAGGTCAAGGATGTCTTCCCTACGCTGGAGCTCGATTGCATCGCGGTGAAAGGTAAGAAGGAAGGCGTGAAGATCTACACTGTCTTCGAGAAGGGAACAAAGATCTACTCGGACTCGCACGACCAATTCCTTTCGCTCTACCGAGCAAAGAAGTGGAAGGAAGCCACCAAGCTAGCCAAGGATCTTGCTACGCACATGGACTTCATGAAGGACTACTACGCGATGATGATCGAGCGCATCGAGTACCTTCAGGACAACGATCCCGGTCTATCCTGGGATGGCGTTTACAGAGCAACTTCGAAGTAAGGTTGGAGATCAACAACTTAGGTAATTCTTAGAGCTGTACATTTACAGAGGATGTGGTAGGATATTGGCATGTTAAGCAACCCTACCTTCAAGAAGTACCAGAGCAGCGTTACCGATCTCGAGATGTACGGCGTTCGTGATATCAACGCCTGGTACGAAGCGCAGACTCAGTACCGCGTCACGGCGGCCGAGTTGGTGATGGGTCTGAGCTCGGACATCCAGTGGTTGACCTGCGATCCTGCGATGACCAAGAGTATCTGCCTCCTGTCCAACCGCATCAAGTGGTTGGTCAACAACAAGTTGGTCAATCGCTGAGTATCAACAACTTAGGTAATTCTTAGAGATTTACATTCACCGAGAACTTGCTAGGATATCCCCATGATGAAAGCTATCACCCACAAAGGTATCTACTCCCCGATCGTCCGTAACAATGGTTGCGAGGTCACCCTTCTGATGAAGAACGGCAAGACCACGTTCGAGCAGGTCGTCGCCTACTCGGAGTTCTCTAAGCGCCAGCAGAAGATGCTGGCCCGCAACAAGACCCACACGGACTATCACATGGTCAAGAATGCGATGAGCGGTGCTCTAGTCCGCGAGGCCGTCGACACCCCGTACAGCTGCTCGGTCGCCTCCGAGGCTTACTGGTGCAACTGATTGATCTGTAATGTCTTAGAGAAACTTCATAAGCAAATGACTACCAACGACTTATACAGAGCTTCTTTGGATCGTGGGCGTAACGGATCTCCGTATGACCGCGGTCGGGCTGACAGCTACTACGATCGTTCCCGCGCTCCTCATTGGTATCCGGAGGGCACCTACAAGGGGACGAAGATTGCTGCCGAGCAGATGACACCAGAACAGATTGAAGAGTACGAGTCCGGCTACGACTGGAACGAGGTGTACGGTGGCAAGAAAGACTGAAACTGATTGG
>Ga0129333_10005573_pt1 | contig 11857 bp, 23 predicted proteins | sample CPB6_08_DNA_FD_94474 | JGI IMG/M metagenome (GOLD analysis project Ga0129333, IMG submission 94474) | Freshwater to marine salinity gradient microbial communities from Chesapeake Bay, USA - CPBay_Sum_0.6_0.8_DNA | ecosystem: Environmental > Aquatic > Marine > Coastal | place: USA: Chesapeake... | reverse complement strand
TGAGCCACATCGAGCGGTACGAGGCGCGTTTGTAAACGTCCTGAGCGAGCGACTCGGTAGCCACCGCAAAGGCGTTAAAGACATTAGGACAAGCCATGATATGAAAAATTAACCGACGTTAAACTGACGTTATGGCTGGCCATCCATCCACCACACGGTGGCCGATTATCCAACCTGCTGCATGCGGAGTGTCATTTCCGCTTAGACGGTTTGCCATGGATGACCAATTCGTGGCGTTGCTTAAGGTCGTTACGCGGGATGGAGCGACAGAAACGCTTATCGCGTCAATTAAAATGTGGCATCCATCGGGTTGGCCACCAGCTCCGATTGGATGGCGACGTACGAGCGGTAACCCTTGATCGTCTCGATTCGATGCGGGGCGATGATTATCTCCCGCGCTATCATTCCGCGGTATGTGTACGGACCTGGGAAAGTGCCGGTCATCAGAACGTAAAAGTCGATTGCACTCGTTTTCACGCTGTCCTTCCGAGCGTCCACAAGCAGCTTTCCATTGTCGTACTTGGTCGTTTTGACATCGATGCGATATCCCGGCGGCGGCGGGATTGTCGCGTCGTAGAACGGATGCGGAGGTGGGCGGTCAGTGTCTAGGTCGGGATACACATTGAACAGACGACAGAAAGCAATCTCTCCAGCTATTCCCTCTAAATCCACGGTCAGCGGCGACTCCGCGCTGATTTTGAGATTCGCCACATTGAAATGACGATTGTTTCCGTTGCGATGCTTGGCGACGAAGTGGGCCAGCTTCTGCTCGCAGTAGGTGAGAGTAATAGTTTGACCAATTTCAATTTTATTTAGCATGGTCAAAAAGGCGGAAAATTTTTGAGGGGGGTATCGTAAACGAAGCCCACCCGCAAAGGGGGCTGGCCGGTCGGCGTCCAATGTCTACTTATCCCCTAGAAAAAGCATCCTTTTTTGTCATTAGCTAATCTAATCCGGTCTATTAGACAACTAATGCTGCACAATCACAGTTATGTTTACTTCAAATCGGATTCGTTCGACACGTTCACTTCGAACGACCTGTCAGGCATTGAACCAAGGAGATTGATTGAAACGGAAGCTTGCTCTCCAGTTTCACTCCATCCAAAAACCAAAGCAGACCGCTTTGCGACTGAACCGAGGATCGTTTCCCGAGTCGCCTCATCCTTTATTCCTTCCAACGAATAACCTTCGATGCGTTCAAGCGTCGATGCGGCATCGGCGGCAAGTTTAGACCGGACCAGTGCGGAGAGACTTTCTAGGGAAACACTTTCTTTTGAGGAAACAGTATTCCTCATCTCCCTTCTCACCTTGGTGATTCCTTCCTTGCTCGCCTTGCTTGTCAGTGTCGCGAAATTTAGCTTTAACTCTGCCCCAATCGCCTTCCATGTCTTTCCCGACAGGTAAAGTGCTTTCGCTTGGTTCCATTGGTTCTCTGTCATGCAAGGTACTTTGCTTGGCAAGGTAGCTGTCGGCAACGCCAGTTTTCCGCCAGTTTTCCCCACCCAATAGGCTTCAACCAGGTTGCAAAATATTTTTCACTTTTCTTTTGACTCCTCCTTCGACATGCCGCATTCTCTCCCCGTCATGCAAAACACCGAGTCAATCCCCACCAAGGAAACCCAGCAAATCCTCGTCGCAATCGGCCTTTCGATTGCCACCAAGACATGCCCCACCGTTGAAGTCTGCAACGTCGAAGCCGCTTGCCGCTTCATTCAATCCCGTTTCGACGACGTGGATTGGGATTGGGAGTCAGGCCACGACGACGCCACCATTTTTGGAGATGATCGGCGCATCCCCATTTGCGACGACGACGAGGGCAGCGAGGCGCATTTCACCATTCGATTGATTCAAACCGCCTAAATCCCCATGAAAAACCGCATCAAATCCCTCCTCATTCAAACCGCCACCTACGCTGCAGCCGCCGCCGCCTTTTACTTCATTTTCTTCCGTTCCCAATTCTAAACCTCAACCAATCAAAATCCCATGAATTACCCTGAACAAATCCCCGCCGCTTATTCCGCCGATTCCGCTTTGGAACGCGCCTATCGCCTAGGTTGGAACCACGGCCATGGCATCGCTTGCCATAATGTCCCGTCGATCGGCGACGCCATCGATCGATCGATCGACTGGATTGGACTCGGCAAAACCGTCACGGCGGAAAATATCGCCGAATATCACGAATGCCTTTGCTTCGCCGCCGAATCCGGCTCCCGTGAATATTCCCCATTCGAATTCATCGCCCACGAATTCAACGAAAGCGATGACGCCAGCGAATTATGGGAGGCTTTCGAATCCGGCGTTGCCGATTCGATTCAATTCGATTTGAAAGGCTATTCCTACGCCGAATTGGTTTGATTCCCGATCATCAGGCTATCGGCAACGGTAGCCTGCAATCGGCAATTACGCCGAATCAAAAGCAAATCCCATGAAAGCAAATTGCTACCTTGCACCGCATTCCAAAGTCCGCCGCACGTTCCCCCGTTCCCATGAATCCTCTTTCTACGTTTCCGGCGAATCCCCGGAGCCAATCGTGAAGCTTTACAGCTCGATTGAACCGGGGAAATGCCACGCCGAATTGAGCAACGGCGAGTATCTCACGGTTCCGACAGGCAAAGGATTTATCCTGTCGGCCCATGAAGTAGAAACGTCCGCCATGATCGCCGCCCGATAATTTCAACGCATCAATCCCATGATCCTAATCTCCCGCACCTTTGAAACCGTCACGCCCGAATCTGCCGAATTCGGCGAATCCGACGACGCCGGATTCATTTGCCAATCGGAGCCGGTAACCTTCCGCGAACTGGTCGAATTAATGCGCGCGCATCCAATCCCTTCGTCCTATCCTTGCGACGGTTCCCGTTGGGATTGGCTTTCGTCCTATCCTGAAGAGAACTTCCGCGACTGTTCGAACCGGACCGAATCCCTTCACTTTGACAAGTCGAATCCGCCGTCGCGTGACAAGTACTGGCGGAAGGCTATGCGCGCCGCCGGAATCCGAGTTCGCTGATTCCCCGCGCGGCTTCATGGGAAACCGTGGAGCCTGGCGGCGAATTAATCGCCGAATCAAATCCCATGACCAAGTCCGAAGAGATTCAAATCCTTACCACCGCCGCCGATAGTCTCGGCTCCGACAGCTATTGCGGAGATTGGCTCCGCGAGCAAATCCCATTCATCGAATCCGATATTCGTTCGGACTTCGCGCCGGGAATCCTGGCCTCCGCCTCAATTCAGGATTGCGCGCGCCGTTGCGCGGAAATGCGCGCCGATTCCCTGCGTGAGCGCGACAAGATTATCTTGGATGCGCGCGATGAAGCGGATTTGATTCGCTGTCAGGCGGTACGGTTCAACGAACTGCAACGGGATGAATTGAAGCGAACATTGAAAGCTATCCTTTCCCGAATCGATTGATTCCCCGCGCGAGACTATCGGCAACGGTAGCCTCCGGCGGGTAATCAAGCCCGAATCAAAAGCATAAAATCCAATGAAAACCACCGTTTCAGAACATCAATTCGTCGATTCCTTCCGCGCTTGCGGGAGGGAAAGCCAATTCACGCGCCCCGCTCTTTTCGCTCTGTTCGATTACTTTGAATCTTACGAGGAAGATTGTGGCATTGAAATCGAACTCGACCCGATCGGCATTTGTTGCGATTGGGCGGAATACAAAAGCGCAAAGGCAGCCGCCGATCAATTCCGCAAATCATTCGACAGCGAATCCGAGGCTCTGAATTGGCTTTTGAACCGGACAACCGTCATCGAATTCACCGGCGGCGTCATCATCCAGCAATTCTAAACCGGATTCCTGACCCATCCTCCGCGCGCCATGCGGCAACGCGTGACGCGAAAGGGTAGGCCACAACTGCCTGTCCGTTTTCACGAGCAACAAAAAACAACCTATGCAAAAAATCGAAAACGAAACCGTTCTGTTTGACCTGCCCGATTCCGTCCTGGATCGGTGCGATGGTCCGATATGGGAATCGATGCGAGCGGCTGGATATGACGGTTCCCCGCGCGTGTTTATCAACCATTGGAACTGTTGGGGGATGACTGTTGGTGGGTTTCTTGAGCAGGTGCGGTCGTCTGAAACCGTTTGAAGCATCACAAAAACAAAAACACCCCATGAAAACCCAATTCACCCCCGGCCCTGGCGGACAACCGGGCGTAACGTCCGCGCTGGCGACGCTTTGATTTGCTTTGCCACTGACCATTGGTACGCGGAAGACGATGGTTTTTACGCATTCACCGATCCGGCTGAGAAGCAGGCCAATGCGACGCTCATTTCATGCGCGCCTGATCTTCTGTCCGCGCTTGAACGCCTGGTTCACCCAATGGCCGACGACGGGGATTTGGACTACGCGCGCGAGGTAATCGCCAAGGCGAAAGGCCAGCTATGAAACCGCATAAACACAAACCAAAGCAATCTATCGAACGCTGTTTCGTTGGCCCGGTTGAATCCGACAAACCAAATCCCCGCGCACACGGCTGGGTCGAAGTTGAGCAAGTTTGTCGATGCGGTGCATGGCGACTGGTCAACGTGAACCAGAAGCAAAAGGAAACCGGCTATTGGCAACAGGAGTAAAAACCCGCTAGAAACCTTCCGCGCGAACAAAACTATGCATCCACTCCTCCTCTCCGCTCTGATTCAGATTGAATCCGGCGGCAACGATTATGCGAAAGGCCGTCACGGCGAGCTTGGCGCATTGCAAATCAAACCGATCCTGGTTCGAGATGTTAACCGAATCATGGGAACGCACTACGCGCACAACCAAATGACCAATCGCGCGGTTTCCACGTTCATTGCGCGTTCCTATCTGAATCACTACGGCAAGAATCTGTCGGATGAATCGCTCGCGCGTATCTGGCAAGGTGGGCCAAAAGGTCATCGAAAGACTTCCACGCGCGCGTATTCCAAACGTGTGATGCGCCAGCTTCAATCGATGGACGATGCAAACCGCATTTTCACCGAAACCCATCATTTCACCGCACGGTAAAACAGCACAAACCAATGAAACTAACCATAAGCAGCAAAACCAACGCTCAGACCATCATCGACCTGTTCAACGCCATCATTACCGGCGAAACCGAGGAACATGGAGCCACGCCCATGAGCATTTACGATGACGACAAGCATATCTGCTCCATCGTCGCCGCGAATGGTGAGCAGATTCTGGAACTGATCATCGAGCGCGAGGCTGGCGACAAACTGATGCAGACCTGCGAACCGGAGGACGCGTCGTGAGCAAGGAAACGACGCTCAGCGAACTCATCACGACGCTCGACATTCTGTCGGACAAGCTGCAGTCGCCAATCCTGCTCGAAGCATCTATTCGCCTTGATCAGGTGTCGGATGCTCTCATCAACCTCCAGAACGCGCTTTTCTATGTCCGCGCGTACATCTCGGTCGATCCGACAGGCGAGGGAGAGCGTCGCCGCCAGGAACTCATCGACGACTCGGAATCGATCATCAACCTGATTCGCAACGGAGGACTCTACCCATGAGCAACGACCCAGCATCCTACCTAAGCGGCACCGAACTCCGCGTGTGCCAGCTAATTGCCGAACGCCAGATGCGCGGCATTGCCAAGTACGGCACGACCGTGAGCGACAATCCGCTTCCCCTCCGCGCGTGGCTGCGTCATGCGCTGGAGGAATGTCTCGACCAGGCGATTTATCTCCAACGCGCGATTGAACAGCTAGAGCGCAATGGATTGGTCAGCGAGGAGGAGGTTGGCCAATGAGCCGCAATCTCTTCGCCCCTCCCCGCTTCAAAGTTCAGGTCAGCGGCGCGATTGGCTGGTCCGATCTAAAAGAGCGGGTCATCAGCTATCGAACGCTCGAATACCCCACGCGCAAGGAGGCTGAGTCTGTCGCGCGAGAACTCAACCCCGGCGAGTTCACGCAAGGTCGGATTCGGGTTGTTCCGGTCGAGATGCCGGAGGATTACGATGTGTACCCCACGCCGGAGCGGACCAAGCCATGAGCGAGGACACATGGATACTTCCAAAGCAGTTACACACATTGGCCTGTGCGCTGGATACGGAGGCATTGAGCTTGGACTCAAACGAGCAATCCCAAATTTGCGCTCAATCGCTCTTTGTGAGGTCGAAGCCTTCGCCATTGCGAACCTGGTTGCGAAAATGGAATCGGGATGTCTGGAGCAAGCACCTGTATGGCCGAATCTTAAGACCTTCCCTTGGGAATCGTTTCGCGGATGCGTGGATATCCTCACTGGCGGATACCCTTGCCAGCCCTTTAGCGCGGCTGGAAAGCGACAGGGAGCGGACGACCCGAGACATCTATGGCCATACATCGCAAGAGGAATTCGGATTCTTCAGCCAAGACTCTGCTTCTTTGAGAACGTCGAAGGACATATCAGCCTGGGGCTGTCCGACGTCATCGAAGACTTGGCAGGAATGGGTTATCGAACGACGTGGGGCATATTCAGCGCGGAAGAATGCGGCTCACCGCATCGCAGGAAGCGAATCTTCATCTTGGCCCACCGCATCGGCGCGGGATGGGAAGGATTCACCGGGGGCATGGATGTATGCGGTGACGGATCGGAATCGGGAGGATCAGTTGGCCAGAAAGGTGTATGCGGTCGAGTTTGGCCGGGTCGTCCTAGAGGAGAAAACCGATGCGAATGGGAGCCACCCCGTGTCATCGACATATCGTCTGAATCCAAGATGGGTGGAGACATTGATGGGGATACCCGTTGGATGGGTCATGCCCAGTGGGAAGCCCTATCGGATTACGAACGGCTATGCCACGCGCATGACAGCCGCATCGATGAACTCCGATTGCTCGGTAACGGTGTCGTCCCCGCTACCGCCGATCTAGCGTATCGAACGCTCATGCGAGAACTTGTCGAAAATCCCAGATAACTTTTCCGTTGGCCAATCTGAGCATCCAAAACCATGTCTTTTCGCCGATTCGATTCTAGCGCGCTCATGCCCGAAACCGTCCGTAGAGCCGAAAACGACCTTCCGAACGCTCTACGGGCCGTTTCCGGCGCAAGAAACAGCATTCCTACATGTCGATTGAGCGACACAAACGCGTTCCACACCTTATTCCGAAACGGAAGCGGCACCGCCCCCAAAGGCGGAGCGCAAGCTTTCCGATTTCGGAATAAGCCTCTCCCCTTTTTTAGAAAGGGGAGGCTTATCTTTAGATGAGCTAGGTAGACCAAGGATAACCTGAAAATAACCATTGGTAATTTTCCGTTGACAAGAGGACAAAGTAGAGTTATCTGTTTTCCACCATGAGTTACCTTCCAAATGGTTCGACGCTAAGGGCGACGTTCCGAGAGATGCCGCCGAAGAGGCACAACCTGACCCTCGAAAATTCGGAGTTACTGGCCTACATCGTCGAGACGATTGGCGGCGGCTTGGCCGAGGCGAACCGCGCGTTCAATTCGATGCGGAACGTGAAGAGCCAGGTGCTGGTCTTTGATCGGATCGAACGGGTCTGGCATGGCTGCGATTGGAAACCGTCCGATGAGGAGGCGCAGAAGGATCTTGAATCGCGCAAGCTGTCGGATATCCGCCGTGAAATCGCCCAGCTTTGGAAAGCAATCAATGCCCTGCGTAAGGCCAGGCAGCGAGGCAGGAGGAATCAAAAGCAAGAGAAGGGAAAAGCGGTTGCAACCGAACCGGAACCTGTGGCCGACACATCCATCGACGACCTTCTCGCCAAGTACCGCACCCTTTCCGAAACCAACAGTTCAACCGGCAACTAAACCAGAAAAACTATGACCGACCAGAAGATCGACATCCTATTCGCCAGCATCGAAAAAATGAATCAACGCCTTGGATCGATTGAGGCGATGATCAAGTCGAACAGCCAGAAGATCAGCGACATCGAAGATTTTCTCGAATCCGGCTCCGACGATTCCGATTGCGAAGGCTTCGGCCCGAAACCCGAGCGGCAACCATTCAATCCGAACGCCGAAACGTACACCCTGGAACTCCATCACGGCCCATACACAATCCGACGCGACGACGGCGAATCCGACAAGGAATGGCAACGGCGCAAGGACCATCTCATGGATCAGCGCGTGACGTTCCTCAACGGCAGCGGCGTAAACGGAACACCGGAGCAGGTGGCCTACCTTCAGAGGATCGAAGAACGCCTCGGTCGAAAAATTTTCAAATATCCTCTTGCAACGACTTAAGACGACTGCTAACGTGTCGGAACAATTTTAACAGCGTTCAGGATTACAGCCAGAAGAGAACTCTGGAGAGGGGATTTTGGATTTTCACCCCGATTGAACACTTGAACGCTGTCGATTTCCCACCAATGACCCAGTGCTTTACATCCGCCGAAGCCGCCGACCGCTTGAGGATCTGCAAGGAGACGCTCCTTCGCATGGTCCGTGTGGAGGGTTTCTCTCATCGGCGAGTGGGTCGGAAGGTTCTTTTTACGGAGTCTGATCTGGCCGCGATTCTCGAATCGAAGAGCATGCGCGGTGAGGTCAATCCGTTCGCACGAAAACCAAAAACGACAGTATCGGAGAACACAAACAATGAGCAGCAACAACACATTGACGGTAGTCGCGCCTAACCAGCCTCAATCGCTGGAACAGCCGCAATCAGGACCAGAGTTCTATTCGCAGGCATGCACGTCGCTGGACGCCGTGAAGCAGCTTGGTGACTGGATAGCACACTCAGGAATGTTTGGGGCGACAAAGCCTGAACAAGGTTATGTCCTCGCTCTGGAATGCATCGCCAGCCGGATGACTCCGCTTTCATGGAAGCGCGAGAACCATTTGATCAATGGCAACATCACGATGAAGAGCGAGTCGATGCTCTCCGGGTTGATGAATGCTGGGTGGGATATCGACTGGATTCAGTTCGATGCCCAGGCGGCGATTGCCGACTTCAGCAAGGGTGCGAAAAAGGTTCGGGTGTCATTCACCGCAGATGATGCGAAGGTTGCGGGCCTAATCCCCGCAAAGCCGGGAAGCGGGTGGGCCAAGTTCCCCGCTGAGATGCTCAGAGCGCGGGTCATCAGCAAGGCGACTCGGATGCTCGATCCGCGAATCACGCAGGGTCGATACACGCCCGAGGAGGTGGCAGACTTCAATACCCCATCGACATCCACCACCGCTCCGACTCCAACGCGCCAGACGGTCAATGTGACGCCGGAATCGACCTTCTCGCTCGTCGAGAAGCTGGAGCAAATCCTCGAACCGCATGCGGACATCGCCAATGCGTTCCTGCTCTCGAAGAACCTGATCAAGGAAGGTCAGAACTTCCGCGATGTATCCACCAAGGTGGCCAACATGATCATCAGCGATGCCGATGGTTTCCTTACCAAGGCCAAAGCGTTTTCCAGCCCGACCATCGAATGAGCGACTCAGATTGGAAAGCTCAACGGGCGGAAGCCGATTATTTGCACGACGAAGCTATGCAAGAGCTTCAGGAGCAACTGGATGCGGCCAACGAAAGGTTCCGAAAACTCAATCTGCACACCCTCGATCTGGTCGATCGGATTCGAAGACTAGAAGAGGCCGGTGACAAAATGGCTTACAACCACAATCCGTTTACGTTCCTTGATTGGCAGAAAGCTAAGGAATCGAAACCGTCCAATCCAAGCCCAACCATCGAATGAGCATTCAAAACCGACACGTTAACTGGGACATGCCATCCGAGAAGTATCACGCCGTTGATGCTCTCTCCAAAAGCATGATGTCCAAGATCCTCAAGTCACCGGCGCACTACAAAGCGGCGCTGGATGAGCATCAGGAGCCGAGTAAGGCGATGCAGCTTGGCACCGCGATTCATACCGCCGTTCTCGAACCGCATCTGTACTCGCAGGTTGTCGCCGTGATTCCGCCGGACATCGACCACCGAACCAAAGAGGGCAAAGCGTGGAAGGAGCAGCACAAGAGCCGCATCCATCTGACTCATGCCGAGGACATCGATGTGCAAGGCGTGGCCAACTCTGTTCGTCGGCACCCCTTCTGGGACATCATTCACCTCAACCACAAGATCGAGGCGAGTGTCTTCGCTGAGGACATTGAAACCGGCATCGCTCTCAAAGCGCGTCCCGATCTGTGGGTCGAGGATCATACCCTGGTCGATGTGAAGACGACGGACGACGCATCGCCTGAAGCGTTTAGTCGCACCATCACCTCGTTCGGCTACCACATTCAGGCGGCACATTATCTCGCCATGACCGGAGCCGAGAACTTCGTCTTCGTGGCTGTTGAGCGTAAAGCTCCGTACGCCGTTGGAATCTATCGCCTCGACGCCGAATGGCTTCAGGCCGGTGAGAACATGCGTCGGAAGGCAATCTCGACGCTGCATGAGTGCCGCGCACTGGACAGTTGGCCAGCCTATCCGACGACGACCGTTACCCTTTCATGCCCAAAATGGGTGCTGAATAAATCCGAGAACTAAACCAAAATCGAAACCTACACATTATGTTCCAAGTAAACCGTAAAGAAGCCGCAGGTGGACGCTACATCGACACCGAGGGCGATTTCAGAGTCACGCTCATCAAGGTTGAGGAGAACCTTGATCCGAAGGGCCGCGAGGTCTGCAAGCTCACGTTCCGCACTGAAGATGGTGCGAGCATCTCCGACCGATTCCTGAACCAGGAGAACGTCTGGTGGCGCGTCAATTCGCTCGTCGCTGCGACGAATCACAATGTGCCAGATGGTACTCAAGTTGACTTCCTTGGAGTGAAGGGCAGCTACGCGAACTTCCTGAAGTCGATGATTGGTCTTGAGCTGATCATCACCACGCGATTCGAGGACTACGAATCGAACGGCGAGAAGAAAAAGGCTGTTCGCCTGAAGAACATGAAGCCTATCGCTACGACTCCCGACACCGAGGAGAAGCCGTTCTAATTCATCACGGAGGGGAGCGCATTCCGCGATAACGCTCGTCAATCAACCATAACGCATCCAATTCGCATCCATGAGAGTCAAACTTGTAGCTATCACCAAACCTCTTGTCGGCGACGGTAACCTGACCGCCAGCGACTTCATCACCTACGCCGCCCGCGTCAGCAACCCATCGAACCAGATGAGCTTGCTCACCGCTCCCAAGCTACTGGCCTACTGCATCAAGCACGGCCATTGGAGTATCTTTGAACAGGCCAGCATGACCGTCGAGATTCAGACGAGCCGCGCGATATCAGCGCAGATCATCAGACACCGCTCGTTCTGCTTCCAAGAGTTCAGCCAGCGATATGCGCCATGCGACGAAGCAGAACCTGTCGAACTCCGCACCCAGGATCTGAAGAACCGTCAGGCTAGTGGCGATACCTACGCTCAAGACTGGGCTATGGACGCGATGGCCAAGTCAATCGATCTGGCGTTCAAGACGTACCGCACCCTGCTCCAAGAGGGCGTGAGCCGCGAAACCGCTCGCATGGTCCTGCCGCTCGCCACTCGAACAACTCTCTACATGACCGGAAACATCCGCTCATGGATTCACTATCTTGAGCAGCGTTGCGCTAAAGGTACTCAGCTTGAGCATCGCCGCATCGCCGAGGCCATCCGAGACACGATCTTCGCTGTCGAGTTTCCGCACATTCACAACGCATTGCAGGAGGCGAAATGAGCGACAGCAAGTCAGAGACTGTACGTCTCACGTTCAAAGGGCTGCTGTCCATCTATCTGCCCGAGAAGACGATGATGGAAGTCTACAACGCAACAGAACTGTGCTGCCGCAGGAACAACTGGGGCATCGCAATCGACGAGAGCAACAGTCTGGATTTTGTGCCGATGGTGAAAGTGGAGGAGGCCAAGCCGTGAGCAATACACCGCTAACAGATATGCTGTTGATCTCATGGGATATGGACGTCCCGTCGTATGTCATGACCAGACATGCCAGATTCATTGAACTAAAAC